>Ga0066660_10000063_pt1 | contig 24161 bp, 19 predicted proteins | sample GraSoiAngelo_109_FD_75177 | JGI IMG/M metagenome (GOLD analysis project Ga0066660, IMG submission 75177) | Grasslands soil microbial communities from the Angelo Coastal Reserve, California, USA - 14_0903_12_20cm | ecosystem: Environmental > Terrestrial > Soil > Grasslands | place: USA...
CTCTGACGGACTCGAACCGTCGACCCCCTCCTTACCATGGAGGCTTCGTGCCGCGGCGGCGCGGTCGCGCTAGTGGGCCCTATGGGGCGCTTTCTCTGCAAATCACCGGAGTCGGTGGCTGAACAGGAGGTGTCTCGAATCGCCCCGAGATGACCTCGCAAACCCGGAACCTGTCCCCACGAACTGTCCCCAACCTTTCATCCTGTTGGCAGGTAGACGAAGCGTTCGCTCATCGGGCTCAACGAGCGCAGCGCGGGATGGCACTCGAAGGGCTTAACCGCACCTGACCTCGCCCACGAGCAGGAGGTCTCCGCCCGAGCCGCTTCTGCCGACCGGCCACGCTTCTTCGCGACCACACGATCATCCTCGGGAGGCCGATCGCGGGTGCGCTCCAGACGAGGGCAAGTCTCCCTCGTCTACCAGGACCGCGCGTGCCACCTGGCTCGGCGGGGACGGTCGGTTGGATCGGACGACGCGTCCGGGGACGGCTCGCTGCGCCTGAGGAGCTCGACGCGACTGTTGCTCCGATTTCGGCGGTGCCGCGGGCGTGGCGCTCGGCGAGGCGATCGCGCAGGGGCGACCCCGCCTCGGCGCATCGCGATTCGGACTACAGCTGCTCTAGGCTTGTGACCGGTGCGGCCTGAGGACCTCTACGAGCTGAGCTGGGTTTCCGATCCTCGCGTTTCGCCGGACGGGCGCACCGTTGCGGTAGTCGTGTGGCGGGTCGATCGAGAATCGAACCACTACGCGAGCGCGATCTGGCTCGTGTCCCTGGATGGTTCTGCGCCGCCCCGTCCGTTCACGTCCGGAGGCAAACAGGACGTGGCTCCGCGCTGGTCACCCGATCGGAGCAGCCTCGCATTCGTCGCCAGCCGGGAGTGCGGCACGAAGCAGCTGTACGTGATTCCGATGGCCGGCGGCGAGCCTCGCCGGCTGACGTCTCTCGAGGAGGATGTGGCCGAGCCTGTGTGGTCGCCGAATGGGGAACGACTTGCCTTCTCGGCTCGCGTGCGCGATCCGGCGTACGCGGAAAAGGACGCGAAGCGGCGTCAACCGCGGCGGTTCACGCGTCTGCAGTACAAGCTGGACGGCGAGGGTTGGATCGGCGATCGACGTCGGCACGTCTTCACTGTCGCCGCCGACGGGACCTTGCCCCCGGTGCAGTTGACGGATGGTGATTTCGAGGACCAATCCCCAGCCTGGTCACCCGACGGAACGCGCATTGCGTTCGCGTCGGCGCGCCACGAGCACTGGGACATCGAACTCCTCAGTGACCTCTACATCGTCGACGCGCAGGGCGGCGAGCCACTGCGACTGACTGGCGGTGATGGTTGCTACGAGGCTCCCGCTTGGTCTCCGGACGGCTCGCGGATCGCGTGTCGTTCGCTGGCCGGCGGGTTCGACGTCCCTCGCCACGGTCAGATCGCCGTCGTCGATACAGCGACGGGAAAGCGGGGCGTCCTCACCTCCATGCTCGACCGCAATTGCGCTCCCTATCCGGCGGTGCGTGAGCCCGTCTGGGACGGCGACTCCGTGCTCTTCCTGGTCGAGGATCGAGGTAAGACTCTTCTCTATCGCGCGAGCGGCGACGGCACCGGCTTGCCGACACCCCAGGTCGACGGCCAGTTGTGCGTAACCGGGTATGACGCTGCGGGTGGGATCACTGTGCACACGGCGACGACGGCGACGTCGCCGGCGGACCTCTACTGTGGTGACCGTCTGCTGACCGGGGCGGCCCGAACGTTTGCCGAGAAACGGCCGCTCGCTGAGCCGGAGCGCTTCGCGGCAGTCTCCGCGGACGGTTCGGAGGTCGAGGCGTGGGTGATGCGCCCGCTCCGCTTCGAGCAGGGCCGCCGCTATCCCGTGCTCTTGAACATCCACGGCGGCCCATTTACCCAATACGGATATCGGTTCGTCGACGAGTTCCAGGTCTATGCTGGCGCAGGCTACGTTGTCCTCTATTCGAACCCACGCGGATCATCGGGTTACAGCGAGGAGTGGGGGAGAGCGATTCGTGGCCCGGTCTCCGACGGCCCGGGCTGGGGCTCGATCGATGTCGACGACCTGATGGCGGTAGTCGACGAGGCGGTGAGGCGCTTCGACTTCTGCGACCCCGACCGCGTCGGCGTGATCGGCGGCTCCTACGGAGGTTATCTCGCTTCGTGGATCGTGGCTCACGACGATCGCTTTCGTGCGGTGTGTTCCGAACGCTCGTGCAACGATCTCGTGCTGGACAGCGCCTCGGCGGATTTCGGCTGGGCGTCGAAGGGGTACGTGGGTGCATTTTGGTTCGAGGCCCCCGAGGTGTACCTCGAGATGTCACCGACGAGGTATGCGAACGCCATTACGACTCCGCTGCTGATCCTTCATCCCGAGGACGACCTACGCTGCCCGGTGGGAAATGCGGAAGAGTTGTTCGCGATCATGCGGCTCTTGAAGCGGGACGTCGAACTCGTCCTCTTCCCGGACGAGTCCCACGACCTGAGCCGCTCGGGATCGCCAGCCCACAGGCTAATGCGGTACGAGGTCATACTAGAGTGGTTCGGTCGTCACCTCTGCCCCCACGGGGCTTCGACAATGGACGAGCAGCCACGTGTCGGCGAATCGGCCTCGCTCAGACCGCCTTCGGCGCCGGCTGATTGACCTGAAGAGACGTCGCAACCGATTCGAACAAAGTGCTGTGATCGCGGTGCCTTGGCGTTTTAGCGACGACTGATGCTGACGGTCAACATCGGGATCCTCGCCCACATCGATGCGGGCAAGACGAGCCTGACCGAGCGCTTGCTCTTCGACACGGGAACGATCGACCGCCTGGGCAGCGTCGACGCGGGCACGACGCAGACCGATACCGACGAGATCGAACGGCGGCGGGGCATCACCGTCCGAACCGCCGTGGCGGCGTTCGTCGCCGGGTCGGCGCAGGTCAACCTGATCGACACCCCAGGCCACTCAGAGTTCGTCGCCGAGGTCGATCGCGCGCTTCGAGTCCTCGACGGGGCGATCCTCGTGGTCTCTGCGGTTGAGGGTGTGCAGGCGCAGACGCGGGTGCTGATGCGCTCGCTTCACACGATCGGCGTACCTACGCTGATCTTCGTCAACAAGATCGACCGGAGCGGCGCGCGGGGCGACGACCTACTCGGCGAGCTCGAGGCGAAGCTTCACGTCAGGGTCGTGCCGATGAACTCTGTCCGCGACGCAGGCACGCCGGCGGCACGGGTCGCGCCCCGGCCGCGCGACGACCCGATGCCGCTCGAGGTTCTTTCCGACCGCGACGAGGAGCTGCTCGCCGCGGTCGCCGGCGGGGACGTTCCGTCTCGCGAGGAGCTCCTTGAACGGACCGCTGCGCAAACCGCCCTCGGTCACGTGAACCCCGTCTTCTTCGGCTCAGCCCGGACCGGCGCCGGAGTCGAAGAGTTGCTCGTCGGAGTCGAACGCCTCCTGCCGCGCGCCGTGCCGGACGACTCGGCCGTGGCGCGCGGCATGATCTTCCGGGTCGAACGCGGCCGGGCGGGCGAGAAGATCGGGTATCTCCGCCTCTTCGCCGGAAGCGTCCGGCCGAGGGAGGTGCTGACCTGGTCGCGGTCCCTGCCGTCTGGCGAGGTGGCTGAGTACACGGGCCAGATCACTCGGCTGGAGGTGATCGCTCCGGCGCGGCGGCGGAGCCGATCCAGCGGCGGAAACCACCACGCGCAGACTGTGCTCGCCGCGGGCAACATCGGCCGGATCGCGGGGATCCCTGGTCTCCGCGTCGGCGACTGGCTCGGACCGCCCGACCCTGATGCGCTGCGCCACCACTTCCCCCTGCCGCAGTGGGAAACGGTCGCCCGCGCCCACCGGCCGGAACACGCAGGCCGGCTTCACGCGGCGTTGACGGCGCTTGCCGACCAGGATCCGCTCATCAACGCAAGGGCGATTCCCGACGGCCAGACCTCGGTGCTCCTCTACGGTGAGATCCAGAAGGAGATCGTCGCCGAGACGCTCGCTCGCGACTTCGACGTCGAGGCGGTTTTCGAGCCGGCGCAGATCGTGCATCTGGAGCGCCCGGTCGGGGTCGGGGCCGCGCTGGAGGAGCTCGGGCGCAACCCGTTCCTGGCGACGATTGGACTGCGCGTCGAGCCGGCGGCGCCCGGGTCGGGTGTCACGTTCTCGCGCGAGACCGAGCTGGGCGCGCTGCCACTCTCCTTCGACACGGCAATCGTCGGAACCGTGTATCAGGTGCTCGAGCAAGGCCTCTACGGTTGGCCCGTCACCGATTGCGCCGTGTTCCTGACGCATAGCGGCTTCGACAATGCCACCAGCGGCGGCTCGGATTTCCGTCATCTGACCCCGCTCGTCCTCATGCAGGCGCTGGCACGCGCCGGGACGCAGGTGTACGAGCCGTGCCACGAGTTCGAGGTAGAGGCGCCGGCCGACATCCTAGCCGCGGTGATCGCGCGCCTCGCTGCCTTCGAGGCGGTCATCGCCGCTACGACCGCTCGCGCGACGTCGTGGTTGGTAAGTGGTGAGATCCCCGCACGCCGGGTCGCGGACTTCGTACGCGAGCTCCCCCGGCTCAGCGGGGGCGAGGGAGTGTGGTGGTCGCGTCCGCACGGCGACCGTCCAGTGCAAGGAGCCCCGCCGCAGCGAGCTCGTACCGATGGGAATCCGCTCAAGCGCGATGAATACCTTCGTCACCTGTGGCTCCGCAGCCAGTGAGAGACGATGAGCGCGGTGGACGTACCCGCTCGCCGGCTGGCCCGGCTTGTACTCGCGGTGGTCGGTGGGCGCGACGCGGTCGAGGGCCTTCGTGCGCTGTTGTTCGTGACTCTCGCGTCGACCGTGGTGACCTCGGCCTTCTACGGATACGTCGGCGTGTGGGCCGTGACGCGGCTGCATGCCTCCTCCGGCCAGATCGGCGTGATGTACGCCGTGAACGCGGTGATCGGCTCGTTCATCGGGTACATCGGCGGCGCACTCTCGGACCGGCTCGGACGCGGCCGGATCGTCGTGCTGTGTCTCGGCGCGCAGGCCGTGCTGATCCTGTGCTGCGGCTTCGTCGGTGCGCGGCCGCTCGTGGGCCTCGGTCTCGTCGTTCTCGCCTCCACCGCCGCGACCGCGGCGTGGGCGATTCGCAATGCCTTCGTCGGCGTACTGACACCCTCTGATCGTCGTTCGCAGGCGTTCTCGTCCCTAAGGGTATGCAACAACGTCGGCTCGGTGATCGGTCTCCCGATGGTGGGATTGCTGCTGCTCGTCATCGACTGGCCGCTCGTCTTCGTCGTGCTGGCGGTGCTCGGGGGCGTCTCCGCCGTGGTCGCTCACGCGGCGCTTCCGTCTGATACTTCCGGCAGTGGCGTCGCCCACATCAGGGGCGCACGGCGACTTGCTGCACTCCGGGACGCGCCGTTCCTCGTGTTGCTGGTCTCCTCGTTGCTCGCCTTCGTCGTTTACGTGGCCTTCGCGTCCGTCTTGCCGATCATCGCCGTCTCCTCCTACCACTTCCCGGCGTACGCGTGGGGCTTCCTCGTCGCCATCAATCCGGTTCTCGTGGTCGCCTGCCAAGGAACGCTGACACGGCTCGTACATCGGGCTCAGGCGAGTACGCGCATCGCGGCCGGCGCTCTCCTGATGGGGCTGCCCTGGCTGATGCTCGTAATCGTCCACTCCGTGGCGGTAGTCGCCGCCCTGATCGTCGTCTTCGTCGTCGGCGAGATGCTGTGGTCGCCGGCGACGCAGGCGGCGGCATCCGACTTCGCTCCCGAAGGTGCGCAGGGCGCCTACCTCGGGGCGTACGGCTCTTCCTCCTCGGTTGGCTACGCGCTCGGGCCGCTGTTCTGTCTCGGGATCGCCCACGCGACCGGACCGGGTGTCATGTGGGGCGTCGTCGCCGCGATTTCGGTGGCGGCCGCGGCTGCCGGATGGTGGGCGCCGCGCCTTTTCGCGGCGAGAAGTCGCCTCGCCGGCGGCTCCTAGGCGGGCACCAGTCGAAATGCCTGGTGAACGAGCGCCGTGACCTCGTCGGCGCGGGCGAACAGGGCGTCCACCGTTTCGGCGGTGACGAGGTAGCGCGCAAGGGCGGCCGTCGACCCGACGTCCGAGTCGACCAGATCCCCCGGGGCCTTGTCGGCTTGCCCCCAATCGGCGCAGGCGAAGGCCTTGGACAAGATCGTGTCGTCGACGCCTGCGACCCTGAAGCGCCCTACGGGGGGCTGCGGTCGAATCATCGCGGCGCGGCGTTGCACGGGGCCTGGCGGGTCGGGGCGCCGGCCGAGCGCCGTCTGCGCGATCGCCAGTGCCATGTCGTACCCGTGTGAGCGCTTCAGCAGGCCGTAGACGCTGCCGCCGATCCGCCCGTTTGCCTCCACGATCACCGGTCCTTCCTCGGTGAGGATCAGCTCCGTGTGCACTGCGCCGGTGGTCAGGCCCAACGCCACGACGGCCTGCTCCGCCACCGTCCTCACGCGCGCGGCGTCGTCGGATCCAAGCGTGGTCGGCGTTAGGTGCCCCTGCTCGCGGAACGGCGCTACCAGCGGCAGCTTGTCTGTGATCTCCGAGTGGCATATGTCGCCCTCGTGGAGCACCGACTCGACGCTGACTCGGTGGTCCAGGCGTGGGTCGGCGTGCCACCGGCAGCCGCTGATCTCCTCCTCGACGAGGAACAGGCCGACCATCTCATTCGACACCGGATGGTCCTCGTACCGCTTCTTCACCGTCGCGTACGCCGCTGCAAGGTCGGCAGGATCGGCGACGCGCACGACGCAGAAGCTGCTCACCCCAGTCGCCGGTTTGAGGATCACCGGAAAGCGGAGCTCGGCGCAGGCCGCGAGATCGTCGGCCGAACGGATGAAGCGCAGCTGCGGCGACGCGAGGCCTGCCGCCGCGAGGCGGGGACGTTGGATTTCCTTCCGGTGCACCGCGATCAGTGCGTCGGCCGGGTTTGCTGGCACGCCCAGGAGGTTCGCCAGCACCCCGGCGTAGAAGCTGACGTCTTCGCTGTACGAGACGACGCCGCGCACCTCGTGATCGACTGCGAGCGCGAGGCCCGCTTCGATCACGTGATCCGGCCGGGCGACGGTGTCGACCGGGCCGAGGCGACGAAGCGCATGGATGCGCCGGTCGTTGCCGCCCGGCTTCCACAACGTGATGGTGCGAAGGACGCCGACGTCGGCCAGCGACACGGCCAGCTCTTCCGCCTGCGGCCCGCCGAAGGCGTCGATGAGGAGCAGGTGTGAGGACGCGGCCAAGCTCAGCTCGGATCGTCGTAGTCGTCTGGACGGCGGCGTGCGGAATCGGACGCCCCGAAGCGATACCACGACGTGGTGGCTTCGATGCTGCAGCCGCGCAGCTCCTTCGTGCGCAGCGTCCGCTCCGTGGCGCTGAGGCCGAAGTCGATCTCACGGACGCCATGGCTATATGCCCATTCCATCGCCGCGTAGCAGACGCACTCGAAGTACGCGCCGGTTCGAGCGACGGCGGGATCGAATCCGCACGTCAGCCCGTGCAAGGCCGTCCCGTATCGAAAGTAGAGGGCGAAGCCGGTGACCTGCTCGCGGGCATGAGTCCTGAGCACGATGGCGTCGTCGCCGAAGGTCTCCAGCAGCGTCGCGATCCGCGCGCGCTGCGGCTCCGGGTCGAAGGGGAGGTCGTACTTCGCCAGATTCATCCCCTGCAAGGTCAGCAGGTCCTCGCCCGCGGCGGACGTTCCATAGGAGACGGACGTGCATTGGCGCGAGGCGGCGAACTGCCGGCGATCGGCTCGAACGTGCTTCCGGCGCCGCTGGCTGAGGGCTGCCAGGTAGTCGTCGAAGTCATTGCCCGGGAGCTGAAGGACGCCTCGCCTATAGCCGTCCAGGCGTTGAAACGCGGAGGCGTCCAGGGCCTCCGGCAGACCCGGCGGGGCCGAGGACGGGGGGAGGAACGGGAACCCGATGGCGCCCGGCTCGCCGGCACGGGCGTCGGTCACCGCGCGGATGTGTGCCTGCAACGTCTCGGCGGTGACCACTTCGCCCGGCGCGCACAGCACCGGGCTGTGCATCCCGGCAGCAGTGCAGTTCAGCGTCCAGCCGGTACGCGGCGCATCGTCGAGGGCCTCGAATCGGCGCAGCAGCCGAAGGATGTTGTGGTAAGGCGACGCATTGTCAGCTTCCGTCGTGCGCCAAACGATCACGGATCGGGGGCCACGGTCGTCGACCTGCGCCGTGACGAGTGGCTCGCCGACGATGTTGCGCTCGTTCGCGAGCAGCCACTGGCGAGACTCGAAGAGCCGACCGCGGTCTTCGAGGCGGCTCCACGTCTCCCAGGGGATGGCCGCGACGCTGGGCAGCACCGTGACGATCATCGCCAGCTTCCCCTTTCCGACGAATGCCTCTCCCACCCACCTAAACGGTGATCTTTCGGAGCCCCCGTGGCTGTGAGGCAGGTTGCAGTCCAAACGTTTGACAAGCTCGTAGTGCGTAATAATGTGGCCCGGCAGGTACCGTCCTACCGCCCGAGAGGAGGCGATGGTATGAGTAACTATCCGTACGAGAAGAAGCCAGCTTTCTTCCGTACGATGGCGCCCGAGATTTTCTTCGAGGCGGAGGCTGCCGACGAGGAGAGCCTCGTCAGCGACCTCAACCTCAACGTGGAGCTCGAGTCCGAGCTCGACGCGATCCTCGTGTCGTCGGACGCGCGCTAGCGAAGCCTAGGGGTGAGGGGGAGGGGGATTAAGTCGCCGTCCCCCTCACCCGCTGACCGCGGGGGGCTGGAAGCGCAAGGAGCTACGCAGTCTGCGACGGTGGCCGTCACGCGCTCGCGAACGACGTTCTGCGGCATCCCGGCGGTCGAGCGGGACGCGATTCCAGCCGACGCCGTCGCGGCGGTCCTCGGAGCCGGACACTCGTTCGGGTCGCCGCACGAGGGTGCCGAGAACGGCCCGTTCTTCCTCCGGACCCTGTCGAAGGCGTACACATGGTCCGCGTCAAGGCCGCTCGTCGCTGCGGTCGAAAGCGGGGCCCCCGCCTTGGCGGGCGTCGTCGACATCGGCGACCTCCGCCTGGAGGACGGGCTCGCGGCTGCCGTCGCCGAGATCGCCGAGGAGGTCGAGCGTCTGCCGAGTGGCACGGCGCCGTGCGTGATCGGCGGCGACCACACGGTGACGGCGGGAGTTCTGGCAGGCTTGGCCGCGAGAGACGCGACGCCGTTCACCGTGGTGCAATTCGACAACCACCCCGATCTCCAGACGTGGGGCGACGGTCCTCGTGCGCCGTCACGTGAGCTGCTCTTCAACACGAACGTGATGTCGCACGTCGCGGACGCCGTCGGCGCCGAGCGTGTCGTGCAGATCGGCCTGCTGCCGTACCTCACGGTCGAAGAGGAATCATCCGACGCGCTGCCTGGCTTTCTCGGCCGCAGCGGGAGGCAATTTTCGCTCCTGAACGACGCGGTGCACGATCCGGAGCTGCTGCGGAAGACGCCGGGGTTGGACGGGCCCGCCGCCCGTGACATCTACGTCACCGTCGATCTCGACGTCCTCTCGGACGCGGAGATGTCGTCAACTCCGTATCCCTCCCCGCTCGGTCTGACGACGCGCGAGCTCATGCGGCTCATCGACGTCGTCCTGCGTGGAAATCGTCTCGTCGGCTTCGACGTCGTCGAGTTCGCCGCGTCTCGCGACGACCGTAACCCGAAGACACTGGCCGACGCCGGGCGGGCGACGTCGATCTTCCTCCATCTTCTGACGCACACGGCTGGTGCACGCTCCGACGCGGTCGTGGCGCGATGACCGGGGTCGGCCGCCGCACCGAGCCGAGCGAGCCGCTGCCCGGGCCGCTTGTGGTCGCCCGCAACACGTTCCAGGAGACGCTTGTCGGATTCGAGTTCACCGAGCAGCACGACCCGCGGCAGGTCGACCTGTTCGCACGGGCGTGCGTGGAGGAATTCGCGAATTGGGATGCCACGACGTTCGGCTATCGGTTCGCACAGGTGTTCGAGCCGAGCGTGCTCAAGGAGGTCGCGATGCTCGAGGGCGTCTCCTACGACGACCTTGTGACGCTCGCTCACAAGCCGACGCGGACGATGAGGCACCTGGCCTCGCTCGTGGAGGATGCTCCCGACGCGACCGTCGTCGAGCTCGTCGGCATCGCCGCCGCCCTCATCAGCGTCTCGCGGTTCGACCTCGCGGCGCGAATCCTCGGCCTCGCGGACGCGAAGGCTTCGGACGCGCGCGAGCGATTCGAGATCGCGATGCTCGAATTCGCCGTCTCGAATCGGCGCGACGACGGTGGGAACTCGCCGCCGGCATTCAAGCGGATGCGCGACGCCATCGAGTCGACGCCGCTGCCGCCCGATCGCGTGCTCGACGCCTGCTCGCAGGCCGTCGTCTGGTATCTGAAGCGTCGAGAGGTGCACGAGGACGATGTGGCGTGGTACGTCCAGACGGGAAGCCGCCTCGTGGCGAGCCGCTCTCTCGATCCCGGCTCGATTTCGGCCTGGTATCGCGCCGTGGCGATGCTTCCGGCCGCCCGGGGCGAGAAGGAGCAGACGCGTCGATACATGGAGTTCGCGCGGGAAGCCGGTGCAGAGGCGTACGCGCTTCGACCCAGCGCGTACGACCAGCACTTCTTGAAGACGTATTTCGAGTCCGCGATCAAGGAGCACATCTACGTGACGCGCGACTTCGAGGAGGCGCGCCGCGCCGGCGACGCGCTGATCGAGCTCGATCCCGCGTGGGCGCCGAGCTACGGTGAGGTCGCCGAGATCTACGAGCGCTTCGACGAGCCGACCGAGGCGGCGCGCTGGTACGAGACCGCGGCGGAGAAGGGCGCGCCCTACGTCGGCAACCACCTCGCCGCTGCGATTCGCTGCCACGAGCGCGCGGGCGACGAGGAAGCCGCGGCGGAATGCAGGCGGGTGCTGTCGGCTGTGCCGAGCTCAAGCTCTCTCGCGACGGAGCGGGCGGCCGGGTCTCCCGTCGCCGAAGCTCCACGCTATTTGAACCGGCAGCAGTGACTCCAGCCGACGCGGACGATTCGCCGACACGGGAGGCTGCCGCGGGCAGCGCGGCGAGAGCGGCGTACGTCCGCGCGGTCGCCGGTCCGCGAGAGCCGCTCCTCGACGAGGTGCTCAGGCGCTCCCTCCTCGAGGAGCGAATGCCGACGATCCAGATCGACGACAATGCCGGCAGAATCCTCCAGCTCCTGACGGCGCTCCGAAAGCCGAGCCAGGTTGTCGAGCTCGGGACGCTGTTCGGATACTCGACCATCTACCTCGCGCGCGGCCTCCGAGAGGATGCTCGCCTGACGACGGTGGAGATCGACCCGGGCCGGGCCGAGTTGGCTCGGCGGAATCTCGAGCGCGCAGGCGTCTCGCATCGGGTAGAGGTCGTGGTGGGCGATGCGCTCGAGTACCTCTCGTCGCTCGAGTCCGAGAGCGTCGGCATGATCTTTCTCGACGCCGACAAGCGGTCATACGTTCGGTATCTCCGCGAGTGCGCTCGAGCGCTCGAGCCGGGTGGCCTGCTCGTCGCGGACGACGCCTTCGCAGACGGCGACTACGGCCGCGAACACGGCGGCGAGACCGAGCAGGCCGAGGAGCGTCGCGCGATACTGGAGTACGGGCGTGCCGTGACCCGCGCGCGCGGGCTGCTCTCGGCTTTCGTCGCAACGGACACGGGGCTCCTCGTGAGCCTGAAGCTCGAGCACGATGGCTGACGGGCGAGCCCTGATCGTCGGCGCGAGCAGGGGGCTCGGCGCCTACGTCGCGCAGGAGCTTGCCCGCCGCGGCTGGGACGTCGTCGGTGTCGCGCGCTCCCCTCGCCCGGATGTTCCGGGCGAGGATTCGTTCGCGTACGTGCAAGCCGATATCGGGAGCGAGGAGCAACTCGCCGCACTGGCCGCCCGCGTCGACCCGCTTCCCGATCTCGTCGTCGTGACCGCGGTCACGTACCTCGAGAAGACGAATGAGGCGCCGCGGCTCGAAGAGCTCGAGCGTGTGTTCCGAGTCAACGCGCTTGCTCCGTACGTCTTCGTGAGCGAGCTGCTGGCGCAGAAGGTGAACGAGGACGCGTCAGCGTCCGTCGTGGTCGTCAACTCGGAGGCGATGTTTCAGGCCGACGCGGATTCGGGCGTCCACGGTGCAAGCAAGGCCGCGCTTCGAGTTCTGACCGCCGCCCTCGCGGATCGGTGCAGAGGACGGAACGTCAGCGTCTCGACGCTGCTGCTCGGCCCCCTCGCGGACAAGAAGCTCGACGAGTTGCGCCGCGTGGCCGAGCGACGTGGGGTGGCGCTCGACGAGATCACGCGGCTGTTCCTCCGCAAGTCGAATCCCAATCTCGTGCTCGAGCGGTTGATCGACTACGAGGCGTGCCTCGCCTCCATCCTGTACATGCATGGGCTCGGCTCGACGGCAAACGGGATGGTCTGCCGACTCGACGGCGGCTCGGCCGGCTCGCTGATCTGACCGGCGCTACGCGCTGAGGCCCGGCAGCCTCTGCTTCTGGACCGCGTGGACCGCCTCCACGATCTCATCCTTGCTCAGGCTGCTGAGGAGGGTGGCCGTGGCCGCGGCGAGCGCCTCGGCGGTCGCCTGCCTTTCTTCGGGTGTCATCTCAGGATGGAAGGCCGGGATCACCTGGTAGCCCATCGCACGCTGCCGCATGACCTGGAGCAGCAGCGGCATCACCGCCGACTGCAACGACACGGCAGGACACACCATCGAGACGCTGAGCGAGTCGCCGGTGGAGACGCCGGAGTGGAGCCAGAAGAGCGGAATGTAGAGCACGTCGCCGGCCTCGAGCGTGAAGTGGAGTGCGGTCTCCTCCGGGACCTCGTGGAAGCCGACGCCGGGCACCATCATCATCCGACGGGCGATGTCAGCCTTGGAGATCGGGTCGGGCGGAGCAATGGACCACTCCTTGACGCCGTGCTGCTGCAGCACGAAGTTGTCGCTGTGGTCGAAGTGGGCGCCGATTCCGCTGACCTTGTAGGTACGGATCGTGTCGAACCACAGCTCCGAAACGCCGAGCGCCGTACGCATCTCGGCGGCGCGAGCCGCCATCCCCTCGTCGAACGACGAGACGTGCTCGATGAAGAGCAGTTCGCCGGGGACCTCCTTGATGTTCGTGCCGGCCGCACGCGCTTCGGCGAGCGCAACGTCGAAGTCGTACTCGGTCCACCGCCTGCCGAGGATCGTGTCGGCGCCGCCCCGAACGTGGAGCGGCTTCTTCCGCCAGTATTCGCGGAGGAAGACCCCGAAGTCGAAGGTCTCCTGTGTCGCCTCGTCGATACTGACGGTGGTCTTCGACCTCTCGGCAACCAACATCTATGGCCCCCCAGTCGTCCGCTGGCCGTGCCGGCCTAGCGTATCGCGAGCAGGCCGCTGGAAGCAATCAGGAGGCACGGATCACGTGCCTCGGCCTCCGCGCTTGCCGACGATGAAGTTGCCCATGATCAGGTAGTCGATCTCGGTGGCGAGGAAGCATCTCACCGCATCGGCCGGTGAGCACACGATGGGCTCCCCGGCAACGTTGAAGGACGTGTTCACGAGCCCCGGGACGCCGCTTCGGGCCGTGAAGGTACGAAGGAGACGCGCGATCAACGGGCTCGACGCGTCCGTGACGGTCTGGATGCGGGCAGTCCCATCGACGTGCAGCGCGGCAGTGAGCTTTGACGCATACGCCCGGCGGGCGGGAAACACGAACGTCATGTAGGGCGAGCGTTCCTTCTTCCCCATCTCGAACAGGCGCGGTGCGTCCTCTTCGAGCACGATCGGCGCAAACGGCCGAAACGGCTCGCGATGCTTCACTCGCTCGTTGATCGTCTCCTTCATCCCCGGGATCGACGGGTTCGCGAGAAGGCTGCGGTTGCCGAGCGCTCGCGGTCCGTACTCGGTTCTCCCTTGGAACCAGCCGACGACCGTCTCGCCGCACAGGAGATCGGCGGCACGGTCGATCATCTGATCCTGGCTCATCTCTTCCCAGGCCAGGTCGTGCTGATGCTCCATCAGTGCGCTCGCGATCTCGTCCCGAGAGTATTCAGGCCCGACGTACGGAGACGGATCGAGCCTGGGAAGCCCGAGGTGCTCGGCGACGACCGCGGCCGCCGCCCCGATAGCGATCCCGCAGTCGCTCGCGCCGAAGCTGACCTCGATTTCGTCGAACGTCGAGCCTTCGAGGAGCTTCGTGTTGTTCACGCAGTTCAACGCGAGGCCCCCCTCGAAGAGGAGCCGCCGAAGACCCGTGGCGTGTGCGAGAGCATCGAGCTGGTGGGCCGTCGCGATCTCGACCACCTGCTGCATGGCGCTCGCAACTCGCACACGCACGTCGAACTCGGTGCGGTCGTCCGGTGTCACCTCGAACAGCGCGTCGAGCAACGACTCGTAGGCGCGCATGCCCAGCGGATGCTGCGCAAGGCGCAGTGAGTAGCGGCCGTTTGGCTCAAGCGAGACGCATTCGTGGAGCAATGGATTGTCTTCCACTGGATACGGCTCGGCGAAGCCCGCCAGCGCCATCACTTTGTACTCGTCCTGGTTGGGGACGAACCCGAGGTAGCGCGTGACCTCCGCGTACAGTTGCGCAACTGAGTTTGCGGAATCGATCGTGAGCTGGTGGAAGGTCGTGATGTTCGACCCTCGTATCTCACCGAGGATGGCGCTGTGGCTTTCGGATCGCCCGTCGCTGATGAAGAACGCCGCCTCTTCGAAGCCGGCCAGCGCGCCGCCGCACGCGATGTGCGCGCGATGGTGGTCGACCGAGATCAGCTTGGAGTCGGGAAGGTCGTACCCGGTGCTCGCGCGGAAGTCACGAAGAACCGCTTCCCGGCTCAGCGCGCCGGCATAGAGGATCCCGAGCGACGACAGAGCCTGGAACTTCTCCGCGGCGGAAAAAGGGGACGCGGCAATCTCCCTGATCGCGGCGTCAGCGTACGCGTCGCTGAAGTTCCATCCGAACGCGAAGTGATCGACGTCGTCGTACGAGATGGAGGCCTGCTCGAGACACCATTCGATCGCATGTATCGGGAAGGCCGACGTCTTCTTCTGCCTATTCAGACGCTCTTCCTCGACAGCCGCGACGAGCACGCGATCCACGAACAAGGCCGCCGCTGCGTCGTGGCCGAGAACGCTGTGGCGGTCAACGCTGTCAGGCGTATGGCCGTAGAGGCGCGCGAAGAGCTCGGCGATACGAGGGAAGCCGTTGAAGCCGAGAACGATCATGCGGAGGCCACGTGCCGCTTCGACGTCTCATGCGGCTCAAGAGGACTCATCGTTCGTCTGCCTTGCGTCGCGGAGGGCAGTGTCGAGCTCACCTACCGTCTCGACGGCGAGGTACTCGCGGAGATCGAGCCAGACACCGAGCGAGTCTTCGATCGTCGTAAGCAAGCGCAACGCTGCGAGGCTCGACCAGTTCCCGAGCGCCGCGAGGCGGGCGTCCGGACCGACCTCCTCCACCGGCGCGTCGGTGATGTCGCGGATCGCCTCTCGGAGGAACTCGAGTGTCTCGTGATCGTCAGCGGGTTCCGGCATCGGGCTCAGCCTTCTCCGTTTCCATCGTGATCCAATCCGGGTGCAGCTGCGGAAGCGGGTCGAGCCGCAGGACGTGGGCTGCGTCGCCCGCCTCGTCGTCGACCGGGACGAAGCCCGCCGCCGGATAGCAAGCGGCGCCGGCCGCATTGTGCCCGGTGTCGCGAAAGGCGGCGAGAAGGTTCGTCGCGCCGGCGGCGGCCGCGCGCTCGGCGACGTGCTGGAGGACGGCGAACTCGATTCCACGCGCGAACACCCGACAGCTCATGACGAAGTTCTCGATGAGCCAGGAGCTGCCTGCGCAGTCGATCCAAACCCCCGCGACGAGTCCTTCGTCGCCGAAGCGGTCGGCGACCTCGACGCTGAGCACGAGATCCGAAGCGACCGGGACGGCGTTACCCACCATGTTGAACTGATTCGTGCGGCGTGCCAGCTGGGCGAGGCGGGCCAGAGCTGACTCGTCGGCTTCGCGGATCCGGATCCGGGTGCCGAGACTGTGCAAGTAGTCCTCGGCAGTGGTGAACTCGAGGGCATGGTGGATCCGCATTTTCCGCTCGTGATACCTCCGCGTCCGGGCTCGGTCCGCCGCGCCGGTTTCGAGCACGTCGAATGCCCGTTGTGCGAGGAGCCTCCTCGGGAACGTCGCGGGGTCGCCTTGGAGATGTATGACGTCGACGGCCGGGAGCGTCGTGCGCACGAGCTCGCACTCGAACGCGCTGTCGTCGACGAACACGATCGTCCCGAGGTCGAGGTTCAGCTCGTCCGCGATGTCTCGGAGGCTGCGATCCTTCGGCTGCCAGCTGACGGCGAACGCCGCGAAGGCCGATGCGTCGAGGAGCATCTCGGGATTGGCCTGCCAGAGCTCATCGACGACACGTTGCTCGTTCTTGCTCACGGCGGCGACGACGACACCCTGGCGCTCGAGCGCCTTGACGCGCGCCTGCACATCGCGAAATGCATTGCCGGGATAGACGTTTCCGAGCTGGATGCCGACGGGACCGTCATCCCCGAGCGTCCCGCCCCAGAGGACGCCGTCGAGGTCGATCGCGAGAACTTTCTTCGCTGCGCCCGCGACCGCGCGACACAGCGCCGCAGCCTCGGCGGTATAGACGCTCTCCGTGGTGATCGTCCATGCGGCTGAGGCGTAGTGAAAGAGCCTGTCGTCGCGCACGTTCGTCGCCGACTCGACAAGCGTCGCCTCGAGATCGAGCGCATGGACAAGGTCGATCCCCTCGGCTAGCCGGAGAAGCCGGGAGTTGAGCGTTCGCCAGACGCGACCGAGCCTCGCGCGGCCGCGAAACGAGATGACGCTGCGTCGTTCGACCTCCGACAGCGGCACCGTGTTCAGGACGACGACGCTGCCCGAGCGCTCGGCGAAGGCGCGAACCGCTTCACGGAGGACCGAGAATCGTTCGTGCAGTGCTCGAGACAGCGCGGCGAAGTCGTTCGGGTCCCAGCCCGCGGGGAGGAACCATCCATCGTCCAGCAGGATCAGCGTCACTTGAGGACCAAATGCCTCGAGCTCCGACCCCGGTTGCGTCAGCTCCTGGAGTGTCTGACCGAAGGCGACGGTGTGGATCGTCGGCGCGACGCCGGAGGTGAGAAGCTCCGTTCGGAGCAACGGCGCGGTGTTGTCCGCCATGAAGGTCGCCGCCAGCGCGATCTTCAGTGGGCGGAGAGCTCGTCCATCTCGCTCGACGAGATCGAGAGGCACGTGCTCCAGGGTCCTGCCCGCGGCGGCGCGCACATGGACGTCGGCGACGGTCGTCAGGTCAGACAGGAGCTTGCGGTCGCACGTCGCGCCGGGAGCGCGGAGACGCCGGAGGCGCTCGATGATCGCCTGGGGCGAGTCGGTCATACCTCGATCAGCGTGCAGAACCAATGCATCCCCTGGGCGAGCCCCGCCAGCGCGACGACCTCGCCTTTTTGAAGTTGGTCTTGAGAACGGTAGATGCCGAGACCGATGAGCGGGTCTGCGCAGCCGAAGTGCCCATGGGCCGAGCTGAGGTCGGCGTTCATCCGCTCGAACGCAATGCCGACGGAGTCTGCAACCACTCGGAGCGACTCCTCGCTGTCGTTCAGGTAGATGAGGCGCGAGACGTCGGACACAGCGACGCCGACTCGATCGCAGGCAGCTCGTACGGCGTCCGCGACGCGCGTGTCGAGCGTCTTCGAGAACTCGAGAAAGGCGTCGGGCCGCCCGCGGAACTCGTTGAGCACCTGAAGCTGCGGGTCGACGTCCCGGTTCGTCGTCCCACGCGGGGGAAACGGCTGCGCGCTTCCGCCGTATTCGAGGCGAAAGAAGTCGGCCCATGCCGGCTCCGTCACCTGCTCCGTCGCCAGCCAGCGCAGCTCCGGGTGATGCCGCTTCAAGAGCACGGCCGCCGCCCCGTCGCTTTCGGCGTTGCTGCTGAGGCGGTTGATGTGCGCTTCGCTCACACGGTTGACCGCGACGAGAAGCACGGTATCGAGATCCGGCCGTGTGGCGAACAGCCCCGCCGCGGATTGGAATGCGATCACCGCCGAGGCGCACGTCTGAGTGAGCAGCAGGGTCGGGATTCGACCCAAGTTTGCGCGGCGCGCGAGCGCAGTCGACGCGTCCCACTTCAGATACTCGGGGACGGAGCTGCTCGCCAGGATCAGGTACTCGACAGCACCGGTCTCGACGGTGGCGTCCGCGAACGCTGCGGCGACGGCCTCGGCTGCGAGGTCCGTGGCGGTGACCGAGTCGGCGGCACGGTGGTAATGCTCGTATCCGCGCCTTTGGAGCTGCGTCGGGTCGACCGCGTACAGCGCAGCGGTGTCCGCGACGTTGTCCCGCTCCCCCAAGCTCAGGCCGATCGACGCGATGCCGAAGTCGATGACGGGCTCCTTCCTTCCGCGCGAAGCCACTCGTCTTCAGCGTGTCTCGAGCGCGAAGGCCTGAATTCCCCGCCGGATGCACCCGACAAGCTCGACGAGGTCGTCGTCGGTGTAGACGAGCGCCGGAAGCAGCTGAATTCCGTCGGGAGCTGCGTGGACGATCGCGCCTTCCCTCCGGATAGCAGCGACGAGGGCGGGGACATCGGCAGCTTCGAGTGGCTCTCCATCCGGTCGGACGAGGGAGAGAGCCCGCATGCAGCCGATCCCACGAGTGCCCACGATCAGCTCCTCGTCTTCGACGAGCCGGGCGAGGTCGACGTCGAGGCGCTGTGACAGGCGCGCGGCGAGCTCGACGGCTTCGAGACGCTCCATCTCGCCCATCGTTGCGAGCATCGCGGCGCACGCGACCGCCGTTCCGGCCTGTGTCTCGCCGTGCCCGAGCACGGCCGAGTGCGCCGCAAACGTCTCGGCGATCTCGCTGGAGACCATGACGGCCGCCGCTGCGCTCGTGCCGTTGGTCAGACCCTTCGACGTGATGAGGATGTCGGGTGGCGCGTGCCAGGCATCGGAAGCGAAGTAGCGTGCGGTGCGACCAAAACCGGTTGCGACCTCGTCGGCCACGACCAGGAACTCCTGCTCGGCGCGCGCGTCCAGCAGCGCCTGCACGTACTCCGGATCGAGCGGGATGACCCCGGTCCCGAGCACCGGCTCCACCACGACTGCGGCGACGCGAGCTCCGTGGTCGCGCATGAACGCCTGAAGCTCGGAGACGTCGTTCGGCTCTATGTGGGCGACGAGCCTGCGGTCTACGCCGTACATCGTCTGGCCGAGCTGGTCGCTCGTGAGTGCGAATGCGCCGTACGTGAGCCCGTGCCAGCCGCCGCGCATGGCGACGACGAACTTCCGGTCTTCGTTGCCGTGGAGCACGTGGAAGTGCCGGACGAGCTTCAGGACGAGATCGTTGGCGGCTCCGCCCGAGGTTGAGAAGAGCACGCGAGTGAATGCGTCGTCGCCACAGAGATCGACGAGCGCAGCGGCCGCGCGACGGGCGTAGATGTTCTCGACTTGGTAGGAGCCAAGGAAGGAGGCGTCGCGCAGGGCAGCCGCCGTGGCGTCTGCGATTGCCTCGTTCCCGTATCCGAGGTTTGCGTTCCAGAGACCGCTCGTGCCGCATAGCAGCTCGCGGCCGTCGGCAAAGCGGACGCGGACGCCGTGGCACGACACTGCGCACAAGTCGGCCCGACCCTGCATCGACGGTGCGAGCATCGCAGGCCAGAAAGGCTGCTCGTCGAACCGCGTCCGAGCAGGAGCCCTAGTCATGCCGGTCGACGAGATCGAAGAGGCTCGCTTCGCCGTAGAACTCGAAGATCGCGTCGGCAGGCGGAACGTCCGACGGCGCATCGAAGTTGAAGCACACGTCGAACCGGGGCATCTCGTCCTTGCGGCTGATCTCGTCGAGCGCGCGCCCGCGGAAGCGCGCGAACCTGTCGCAGCTATCTGCCGATCCCCACAAGTAGCTGAACGACGCTCCCGGGTTCGCCATGTACATCGGCCACGTGAAGTAGGCAGGAAAGTCGCCGAAGAGGCAGTGATCCGAGATTCCGAACCTCGCGTCCAACCGCTCGAAGCTTTCGCGCAGCCCGCCGTCGGAACGATTGTGGACGTCGAAGTCCAAGAAGGCTGCGACCGCGCGTTCGACGAAGGTCCGTTGCATCTCGAGGAGCTTTATCGCGCGACACCGGCGGAGGTCGTCCTCATCGACCGCGCCGCCCAGGAACGACGAGAACGCGTCGTGGTACACCCACTTCTCGAACCACATGCTCAGGTACTCGAGGCGCTCCGGAGGCAGGTACTCGAGCCCCGACTGGTACGAGACGTGTCTCTTGATGAGCAGGTGGTTCAGCGCGTGGCCGAACTCATGGAAGAGGCTGTGGACGTTCTGGAATGTGATCGCGTTCAGGCCGCTGCCGTCCCCGTGGAAACGGCACGAGACGTACGCGATCGGGCGCTGGACGATCCCTCTCCACTCAGTCCGGTTTCGGATGCCTCGAGTGTGGTTGGCAGAAAGCTTCTTCCGGCCGAGGTCCCAGAGGTCGAAGTTGATCTCGCCGGCGCGGCCGTCGATCGTCTCGGCGCGGACTGTAATCAGGTCCGGGCTCGGGCTCTCGACGCGTTCGAATGCGAGCCCGAAGACCGCATTGGCGACGGCAAAGGCGTAGTCGAGGCACGCCTGCAGCCGGAACAGCGGCGGCGCATGGTTCCCGAGCGCGTTGCGCATGACATACCCCAGGTGGATCATCGGCTCGGCCACGTCGTCGTCGATCGTTGTGCGAATCTCCGCTTCGAGTCTTGAGTGCGCCTCGAGCGAGAGCTCCAGGTAGCGCGCAAGGAAACCCTCGACATCCGAGGCGGAGACCCTGCAGCGCTCGAGCGTGTGCGCGAGGACCGTCGGGAAGCCGGCGATCGTCGCGCGGCGGCGTCGTAGCTCGATCATCTCGTCGACGATCTCGTCGAGCGCGTGCCGGTGACAGTCGCGCTGCGCCACGAACGCGCGGGCAAGCTTCTCGCGTACCGAGGCGCTCTCTGTCTGGCTGAGCAGCTTGTAGTAGGCGGCGTTCACAGACGCCGAGCCGAGACGGAGGCCGAGGCGCGCCAGGAGTGCGGCCTGATCGGCCGTGACCGCTCCGAGCACCTCCTTCGCCCTGGTGAGGAGGCCCTGCAGCTGGTCCTCGATCGTCTGGTCGTAGCGCTCGACCTTCTCCAACTGCGAGATGTATTCGCGCCGCGACGCTTCAATCTCTCGGTCCTCGAATCGACAGTTGCGAAGGAGCGCCAGCATGCGGGCATCGAGCTCGTCGTTGCGTTGGAATGCCGCCTTCCACGGCTGGAGGCTCGCGAGCGCCGCTTCGTCGTCGATGGCGTCGAGGTACAGGAAGATGTACGCGACGTTGTTGTAGATCGACATGATCTCGACGAATGCGTCTGACGTGAGCCCGTCGGCCTCGATGAGCGTCGTCAGGTGCGCCATCATTCTCCGCAGCGACTCTTCGATGACCGCGGCGTTCTCACGCGTCGGCACGTTCACCTCGTCGACGGTCATACCGGGCCTTCGCCCTGGCGACGGAACGCGAAGCGGTAGATGAAGCCGGAGTACGAGCCGCCGTACATGTTCCCATCGGTCGCCGCGACCGGAGTGATGTCGAGAGCAGGATCGTGGTCTGGCAGTCCGAGGACCTGGCTCGTCTCCCACAGCAACCGCCCGGTGTCGCGTTGCAGACACACGACGTTCCCGCTTTCGGCTGTCGCGACGAAATCGCCGCTCGGGAGCACGGTGAAGGATGTGTACGAGCGGGGGCCGCCGTGCGCGCTCGTCCAGATGACATCCCTCGTACCAATGTCGAAGGCCGTGACCGAGCCCCAGGTGTTCGCCACCACCAGAACGGATCCTGACACGGCGCCGCTGGCGGTGACTTTGGCGCCCAGATGGGTCTCGCGCGCGACGGAGCCCGAAGCCGCGTCGAGGAAGATGCAGCGACCATCGACCGCACACACCGCGACCTCCCCGGTTTGGTGAAGGACAACCGGCGACGACTTGATCGAGTCGCCGATCTCACACCGCCAGTCTTCCTTCCCTTCCGCAGAGACGGCGATGACGGCCTCTCCGGAGCAGAAGATCGCTCGTCCATCGGTGGTGGCGGCGGGACTTGCATACGGATCGCGATGCGACGCCGAGCCCCCATAGGCTCGGTGCCAGGGCGGGGGTAACGGCCGGTCGAAGGTGATCTCGCCCCGTTCGAGGCCGATCCCGATGCAACGGCTGTTGAATCCCGCGATCATGAGGAGCGCGCTCGTCGGAAGAATCGTCGGTGTCGCAAAGATCGGCACGCTCGTCTTCGTCGCCCACGCGACCCCGCCGCGAAGGTCGAGTGCCGCGACGGCGCCGGACGTCGTCGCGACGACCACTCTCCTTCGGTCTCTGTCCACCACGAGCGAGGCATAGATGCTCGCGTTCAGGCGACGCTCCCAGTAGACCTTGTCGAGCGACGGGTCGTAGAAGCGGACGAAACCGTCGTCGCTTGCGACCACGACACCGGCCCCTCCGATCACCGCCGGCGTCGAGCTCACGGGCACGGAAAACGATTGCCCGAGGCGTCGGTTTTCGTATCGAAGGCTCCGGTAGCCGCACACGGCGGGCTCGCGCGTCCACTCGTATTCCGAGGGTCGACCCGCCGGCTCGAGCACCGACTTTGTCGGATCGTGGCGAAACGCGGGAACGCTAGACACCGGACGATGTCGGGGCGAGAACGCCGATTGTCTCAGAGTCGGGCTCCGACCACTTCCGTATGAGCGCCCGCCAGAAGACGGCGGCGAGAGCAAGGGAGGCGAGACCGCCGCCGAGAAGCGCCAGGAACGACGAGCTCAGCACGAAGACCGCGATAGCGGCGAAGGGAATCGCGATGAAGTACGTCGTGACGGTCGACGCGACGGAGAGGAGGCGGCCGCCCTGGTGAACGGTGAGCATCTGGTCGGCAGTCTTCTCCATCAAGTAGAACGGGATGGTGATGACGTACGCGAAGAGAAGAAGCTCTGCGAGCGCGGCGTCGATCTTGGGGCCGCCGAAGAGACGAACGAGCCACGGCGCGGACGCCAACACCGCGACCGTCGCGACGATCGTCGGTACGGCTGCGAAGGTGAGCAGCCTTCGCCAAAGGTGCCGGATGTCGGCGTCCCGCCGGCCGACGGCATAGCCGTAGAACACGTACGAGGCGGAGGTGCAGGCTTGGGGGATCCGGCAGTAGAGCGTGTAGATCTTGGTCGCGACGGACGCGGCTGCCAGGGATGCCGTCCCAAGCGTTCCGATGAATATCATCGGAATCACGGCACCTACCCAGTCGTTCACGTGCCGGATACCGAGGCCGGTAGCAGTGGCGATCATCGTCCGGAACTCGGCGGATATTTCACTCCATGCAGGCCGTTGCAGGCGTTCGGGCCGAGGCCGCACGAACCTCACGTACATCATCCCGCCGAATAGACCCATCGAAAGGTGCGCAAAGACGGTGGCTGCCGCGACCGCACTCTCCGGGGAGGAGAAGAGAGTCCTGAGCCCTGTGTAGAGAAAGGCCCAATCGAGCACCGCGTTGACGACGAACCCGATACAAACCGTGAGAACGGACCAGTTCTTCATCCCGCAAATCCTGAGTGCCTCGATCGAGGCGACGTACAGCATCGCGGCTGCGACTCCGTACATTCGTACGGACACGTAGCTTCCGATCAGGGGTATGAGCTCATGCTTTTGGCCGGCAGCGCGCAGCAGCGGCTCGACCCCCTGTGCAGCGATCACTCCGACGAGTTGCCAAGCAACGAGCAATAGGGCGAGAGCGAGACTGAGCACCGGCAACCGACGCGCGGTGCTTCCTTCTCCTTCGGAGAGGGCCACGCGGCTGCCGAAGACGTCGACGCCTCCGGAGAAGAACGCGAAGATAGCGGAGACGAGGATGTCGCCCGCGCCCACCGCGGCGACCGCCTCGATGCCCTTTGGCGCGATCATGGCGAGGTCGACCGCTCCGAAGCCGACGATGACGAGTCCGACCGAGAGCATGACGATGGCCATGCCCGCGTAGTTGCGGAGTCTCAGCTCTGTGTGTTTCATCGACTCGTCGCAGTCGCCGACGCCGTTGCTCAGGCAGGCGTCGCTATCGCCGCGCGCGAACGGGATTTCTTTTCCGACTCCAACGACCCCGTGAGAGCTCCTGCTCACGGCCAGCTGTGAACGTGGCACAAGCTAGCCGTCGGCAGCCGATAGGTCAACCGGCGCCGCGCCAGCC
>Ga0066660_10000065_pt1 | contig 23985 bp, 27 predicted proteins | sample GraSoiAngelo_109_FD_75177 | JGI IMG/M metagenome (GOLD analysis project Ga0066660, IMG submission 75177) | Grasslands soil microbial communities from the Angelo Coastal Reserve, California, USA - 14_0903_12_20cm | ecosystem: Environmental > Terrestrial > Soil > Grasslands | place: USA...
AGAGTGATGAAACCATCTGTCGCTGTAACGGGGAACGAATATTGCCCGGGAGGAATAGAAGAACTCGTGCTGACGACAAACGACGAGACAGACGAGCCTCCGGAGGGCACCGGTACGCTCGGCGGAGAAAAGCTGGAGCATGTCGCGCCGACCGGCAGAGTTCCGCAAGAAAATGTGAAGGTGCTAGAGGCAAGACCGTGGGAATCGAGCGTTGCCGTCCAGGCAGCATCCTGCCCCGGCGCAACGGAAGAGGAGTTTGGGGGGACATAACCACTGTAAAGAGACAGAGAAAATGAATCAGGAGAATTGCCAGGGGCCAAGTAGATATACGCGATTGCTGTGTCCGTTCCTGCCTGGGCAGTGATCGAAAACCATCGGTTCTTGGTGAAGCCATTGGTCAGAGTGAACGGCACTTCTAAGTAGACTTGCCCCGCAGGGACCTGAACTGAGTTCGGAATTTGCACATTGGGGTCGCTCGCGGAAAGTAAGACTGTCGTTGCCGATGTCGCCGGCACATTCAAAAAGATCTGCAGCGTATCGGCTGCCGCGAAGATTGGAAATTCCACGAATCCGATTTGCAGTGCCGGTGCGGGCGCGCTGGGTAAGATTTGATATGAGGAACTAAAGTTGGGGGTCTGAACAAGCGTTGCGCGATTGTCTCCCAGCAAGTTATAGACTGCCAGGCTGGGACATTCGGGAATCTTAAGTTCGAAGATGTCATTCGTCGGAGTGAAAGTGCCGTCCCCATTTCCGGAGAGGTATTGGACGAATGACGGACTGCTGGGCCCACCGCTCTGCTGGTAGAGGGCGATGTCCTGGTTACCGTCTCCGTTAAAATCAGCCAAGAGGGACGCAAAAAAACCCCCAATCGGGGATGCGCCGTCACCGATAGTCGAATTGGATGGAACCCCCAAAAACGGAGTCAGAGTCGTCAGTTTTGGAAAACTGCCGTTGGGCTGGCCAAGGTAGATGGTGATTTGAGGCGGCGTAGTGGCGGAGCCGCTGCCAGGCCCGCTGTTCTCTATGTCGATGACATCGAGTCGGCCGTCGTGATTGAGGTCCGCCATGGTCATGCGCGCGAGATTCGGCAATACGTCAATCGGTGCCAGGAATGACCCATCCCCCTTTCCGAGAAACTCATACAAGTCGCCACCTTGGTAGCCGGTGCTGCCCACCCAAACAAAAAGATCGGGTAGACCGTCATCATTTGCATCACCCACAAACATCGCAATGGGGAGCGCACCGTTTCCCGTAGGGCCAAAATTCACTTGATAAGGATTCGCCTTGAACGTGCCGTCTCCGTTTCCGAGAAAAACGGTCAATTGAATGGACGCAGTGGGAGAACCGCCAGCGGTGGTGACTGCAAAATCCAGGCTCCCATCATTGTTGAAGTCACCGACAGCCAGTGTGCCAAATCCATACGCGCCGCCGCTGAACAGAAGAGGGATCGCCACAGGGCTTCCAAACTGGCCATCACCCAGATTCGGCATGTAGACTAGCTGGAGATTCTGTCCGGCTGTAGCGCCTTGGTTTATAGCCATGCCAAGAAAATCAGGTTGGGAAGTTCCTTTTCGAAAGGAGCCGAAAACAAAGTCCTGGGCAATGGAAAGGTCGCTAAAAACCGGTGAGCGCACAGGAAGCGAGAACTGTCCATTGCCCTGATTCAGGAGAACGCTGAGCACCATATCGTTGTTGGGGCTGCTGACACTGGGCCAGGCAATGAGTGCGAGATCCGGCTTTCCATCGCCATTTAGATCCGCCGAGATGTAATCGGAGTCGGCATCATTCGTTGGAGAGTCCGGAGTGCCTTCCAGTACGCCGTCATAACCGCCAGTGGGCGGCCCGAAACTACCGGTACCGTCGTTTGCATAGATGCTGCACGAATCGGCACCCTGATTGGCAGTTATAATGTACGGCAAGCTTCCAGTCTTCAGGTTGGCAACCGCAAGCCCGACAGGGCTCGGGTCGCCGCGAAAAACGTGAGCAGGCCCAAATTTTCCCGTTCCATCGTTCAAACGCACCGTGACGGCATCCCCTGCCGAGTAGCCAACAAGCCCAGCTCTGAACCACAAACCCCCAGTGATGATATCGGGAAATCCATCGCCATTCACATCTGCCACCGCGAGCGCATAAGCCCCGTCGCCGACGCCGTAAGTGTGGGAAGGAGATTGCGGGAAATTGCCTTTGCAATCGTTGAAAAGCACATTCACCAAGCCGCCGGACATCGCTACGGAAATGTCAGGACAACCGTCACCATTCAAATCGGCGAACGCCGCCATACCAACATCGCTTTCGAAAAGGGGAGCGTTGGTTGAAGCCCATATTTGGGGCCCGGCAGTGAATGTTCCATTTCCGTTACCGAAAAAGAGCTGAAGAGTTGTTCCGGCAAGGTTGATGGCCCCGCTTACGAGCACATCCAACTTGCCGTCGGCGTTAGCATCGGCAAAAGCAAACGTATTGCCCAAAACAAGCGAGCCCGGTGTGGGATTCGGTGCGTAAACAGGGGCAGCGAAATTTCCCTTGCCGTCATTTAACATGACCCCGAAGAAAGAACTGACGGCGACTCCATCGCTTAGGGTGCCGACAAATAGATCCAAGTACCCGTCATTGTTTGCATCCGCCAAGGCCACGCCGAGGGGTTGAACCGGCATCACGATCTGGATTTCGGGCTGAAACGTGCCATCTCCATTGCCGTACAGAATCCCCACCGTCTTAGAGTCGGTTTCGGCTACGACCAGGTCGAGTTTGTGATCTCCATTCAAGTCTCCCGCCGCCACTGACAACGGAGATTGGCCGAGTAGAGGGATGATGACGGGAAGCTGGGCAGTTCCGTCGCCGTTTCCGAGGTAGAGACACAGAGAATTGTCCCCTGCATTCGCGATAACCCAGTCAAGTTTGCCATCGCCGTTGAAGTCTCCGGTGGCAATTCCCGACGGCAACGCGCCCGCTGGCAAGGAAGGGCGCAAAAAAATACCGGGATAGAACGCTGGGGGCGTGGAAGCGTATGGTTCTCCCGCGTTCAAGACTGATGCCTGGTGTTCTAGTGAACTCCAGATCGAAGCACGAAGCGACTTGGCGTGACGGGAATTAGCCAATTCTTTGAAGTATTGAAGCGTCGCAGGCCCATCCTGAGCGGCTTTGCGCCAGCCCATGAACGGCTTCGCATGTCCGGGACGAGCTGAGGGCGTTTCTTTGCTCGCTGTCGAAGGAGTGAGAAACGGTTTGCGAAAACTCATTTGGGTGCGATACGACTCTTGGGCAACCGAGAGCAATGGCAATCCTGCAGAAGCAGGGCACAGCAGCAACACGCTGAAAAGAATTCTGCGGAGGCAATGGCATGTCTGCATGGTGTTCCTTCTTGAAGGAGCTGGAACGGGGCGGGTATTGTGATGTGTGAACAAAGTACTCTCTGAACGTGAGTCCATAATTGCGAGCTCGGCTTCGGGGTGACCTAGCCCGAGTTTACAGCCCCCAGAGAGCGAATACGAGTCTAAGCCGCTACTGGTGCGGTCGCGGTCTATGTAGGGTTGTATGACCTACGAGCTGCGATAGACCCAATGTAACCTCGTTACATTCTGATCGCCTGGTTAGCACCGCTCCGTTTCGTCTTCTTGAATGTCGCTGATTTAAAAGGCATCCGCGCCGGATAGCATTTGCGGTAGGGACACGCGCTTGCAATCTACGTCCTATCTAGATAATATATAGAAATGCTTCGCTTCGAGTGGGACGAGAGGAAAAATAGGGGCAATCGGACGAAGCATGGAGTGTGGTTTGAAGAAGCTCAGAGCGCCTTCCGCGATCCGAATGCGCGCCTCTTCCATGATCCAGAACACTCCGAGGAAGAGGATCGGTTTATCCTCATCGGAGTGGGTTCAACGGCAAGACCTCTGGTCGTCGTTCACTGCTATAAGGAATCTGATTCAGTGATTCGGATCATTTCCGCGCGGAAGGCAACCAAGAAGGAGTGTATATTTTATGAAGAAGGAATATGATTTTTCCAAGATGAAAGCACTCAAGAACCCGTACGCGGGCAAGAAACAAGCCGTGGGAATCAACTTGAGTCCGGCAGTCGTGGACTATTTCAAGGGGCTGGCGGATGAGACAGGACTTCCTTATCAGAAGTTAATCGACCTTTATCTTCTCGACTGCGCGAAAAAGCGCAAGAAACTGACGATGAAGTGGGTAGCGTAGAGTCTTAAAGGTGAAATTCGTCTTCTGCAGTTGGATTACTCGCGTCCAGGATCTGCTGGAAAAGTAGAGGTCACCATTATGTGGTTGATGACCTATGCCTGCCAGAAACTCCGTCCGCATTGAAATCGTTGATGTTGCTTCGCAGTCCCATTTTTGTCCTATTCGTTTCCTTCCTGGGTACTCTCCGCTCCTGTTTCCAAAACCCGGTCCGACTCGGTACAACTTCGGGACATTTGGAGAGCGAGAATTTTGTTGATTGTCCGTGTAAGCGACCATCGAAGCACTTTAGTGTTCCCCCCCTCTGCTTTGCAAGCAGGGGGTCGCCGGTTCGATCCCGGCCACGTCCACCAACTTTGTCTCTGATTGCAAGGCACTTACCAAATTCATCTTTGCCCCAACCCCTCAGTTTTGCCCCCAACTGTGCACGAACTGTGCACGAACCCGGTTATTGCAGTGCGACTGTGCACATTGGAGCTGCCAACAGAACGTCAGCGGCCACCGGTGCTATTTCGTTGGCTCGACGGTTTAGCTTTTCCAGAGCTTCGCGCTTCATCTGCAACTTCATTTGGGAATACTTCTTGAAGACTTGCGCGTCGCTCTGGCGAAGCATTTGAGTCACCCACTCATCGGCTACGCCTCCGGCACTCAGCCTAGTGGCATACGTGGAACGAAGGTCCTAAATCCGAAAGTAAGGAATCTTTGCCCGTCGAAGAGTTTTCCGCCAAACGGTTTTGAACGTCGTCTGATGCCCGCTCGGAATCCGATCGCTCGGAAACAGAAACGGCCCTTCACCGGAAATCGCCATCTGACTTTTGAATGCTTCAATGGCGAGCGAAGTGAGAGGAACTTCGGCGATACCGTTCGGAGTCTTCGAATCCGGTATCCAGACCACCGCATTTTGCAGATTCACCTGGTCCTTCCTTATCGGAGTCAGTTCCTTGTAGATCCGCAACCCGGTCTCCGTAATGATGCGAATTACGTTCCGCAAATACTGCGGACCGTGGGATTCAATCCTTTGCTGCTCAGACCATACAACGTAGTGGGGTCTGAACAGTCCTTTCACGGCAACCGGGAACTCAGCACCCGAACACGGATTCGCTGCTAGGAGCTTCTTGCAAACCGCCACGTTGAGCATACGTCGGAGAACTCTGAACTCCTGATGTATCGTGGTGGACTTGATTGCTCCTAGTTGCTTGTATCCGAGCTTGGCCTTGATGCGGACTCGCTGTCGAAGACGTTCGCGAAGATAAAGGTCGATCGAATCCGCGGTGATGTCACCCAATCGGCCTGCACCAAACGCAGCCTTGAGGTGTTTTGTGCACCGCTCGTTCGCTTCGTGTGTTTTCTCAGCGTGCACGGGCGGCTTGGAATAGTTCTCCAAGAAGAAATCCGCCCATTGCCCGAAAGTCAAGGCTTCGCCCTTTCGTACGACTTCAAGGAGATTGTCATCTTTCGCCTGAAGTCTTTCTCTGAGTCTCTTATTTGCTTCCTGCCAATCAGCGGTCTGGCTTGACTCTCTTCGGACAATGTCCTTGCGGTCCCGATAGCGAATCCACCAAATTTCGGTGCCAGTCCGTCGATAGACCACTCCATCGTACTTGCGTGCTCTAGAGCGCGAAAACCAACTGCAGGAGCCAATCGCAGTTGCCGTCGAGAGGTACGCCACCTTCATCCAGAGCACGCCGGATCACGTCGTGAACTCCGTATTGAAGATCGTGATTCGGAGAGATGTGGAGTTCCGCCGCTGGCGCAAGCAGACACGGGCTGACAGGAAGGACGGCCACGTCGCGCTTGACACCGACCAACAGATTTCGACACCCAAAGAGGAATACCCGTTAACCGTCCGAGAAGCAGCCAAATATCTTGGCGTCAGCCCCCAAACTGTATATCTTTGGGTTGAGCGAAAGCAGATTCCTCATCTCCGCGTAATGAGTCGGAACATCCGGTTTCTCAAATCGGAACTCGAAACATTCCGCGCATCCTTCAAACAGGAGATTCCCCAAATTGCTGAAAACATTGGAAACCAAGAGAGAGGAAGGAGTTATTAGAGAGGACTCCCGTGCTTTGCAAAGCATTTACTGTGATTCTTACCTGGGTTCAGTGGCGACTCAATGTTTGAACATCGTGGAAAGCTCTCAGCCTGTCTATTCCGGGATAATTCCGGGACGATTGACTAGTTTGCTTCACGTCTTACTTGCGACCGAGCTTCCCACCCGCTCATGTGCTAAAAGGAAATCATGAGCCCATACGTTCAGATCTCCTAGTTTTGCCCGGAGTCGTTTCATGTTCTCTGCTTCAGACGTCGCCAATTTTCTAGCTTGCCATCACCTACTGACGCTCGACCTCGCCCAAGCAGCCGGACAAATCGAAAAACCTTTTTTCCACGATCCTGGAATCGAGCTTCTGCGGGAACTGGGTGGTCGGCATGAGCGATCATACCTCGGCCATTTGGCTGAGGCCCAAGGCCTCGAAATCGTCAAGATTCCCACGAGTATGCCATGGGCGGAGGCTACTGCCCATACGGTCAATGTGCTCCGCCGTGGTGCCAGCGTGATCTACCAAGCGACCTTTCAAAATGGGCCTTGGCATGGCCGATCTGACTTTCTCATCCGAGTTCCCAAACCTAGCCTACTCGGCGCATGGTCGTACGAACCGCTGGAAACGAAACTGGCACGATCAACAAAGGCGGGGGCACTAATCAAACTCTGCTTCTATGCAGACCTCCTCCACCAGGTGCAAGGAGTTCAACCCGATTGGGTGCACACAGTCCTTGGAAACGGGATGGAGGCCGAGAAATATCACTTGGAGCAGTACATCGCTTATTTCCGCAAGATCAAGGGAGACTTCGCCAGAGCGTTCAACCAGCCGCCGAATAGTTATCCTGAACCAACCGAACACTGTGACGTCTGCTCGTGGTTGCCAATCTGTGACAAACGTCGCCATAGTGACGATCACCTATCGCTGGTACCGGGCACAACGCGAAATCAGCGCAAGGTCCTGTTCGCTCATGGCGTCACCACAGTTGCCAGTTTGGCGCGGCTTGATTTGGAACACAAACCGAAGATCGATGGCATCGGAAGCACGGCCCTTGTCCGAATTAACAAACAGGCACGATTACAGGTCGCAGGGCGGGACCAAGGCCATCTTGTTTACGAGTTGTTGGAACCCACGGAACCCGATACAGGCTTGGCCGCACTGCCAGCCCCGTCCCTCGGGGATATTTTTCTTGACCTGGAGGGAGACCCGTACGCATCCGAGACAGGCCTGGAGTACTTGATTGGCGTACTGACATTGTCTGAGGACGCAGGCGGAGAACCTTCGTATCAAGCGCTCTGGTCACTCGACAGGGCAGCCGAAAAGGAAGCGTTCCGAACCTTAATCGAGAGGGTGATGGAAAGGTGGCGGCGTCATCCCGGCATGCACATCTATCATTACGCGGCTTACGAGCCGACTCAAATCAAGCGGATGGCAGGGCAGCACGGCGTTTGCATCGATGAGGTTGATCAACTCCTGAAGGCGCGTCTCTTCGTCGACCTCTACAGGGTCGTGAGGCAAGGGATGAGAGCGTCAGTTGAAAGCTATTCCATCAAGAAAATGGAACGGCTCTATGACTTCAGGCGAGTTGCACCAGCAAGGGATTCCGTCCTGGCCCTCCAGGCGTTTGCGGCCGCGCTCGCATTGGGGAACCCGCAGGATGTTTCGGCAGAGATTCTTCGGTCCATCGAGTCGTACAATCGGGACGATTGTTTTTCGGCGTGGAGGCTTCGAGCATGGCTCGAAGACCGGAGGCGCGAGCTAGAGGCAAGAACGAGCGCGGTGTTGCCGCGACCTACATTGAAACAAGAAGACAAGGCCGAAGAGCTTGGGTCACAAATCCAGCAGGTCCGCGCCGCCATGGATCGTCTGATCTCCCCCCTGCCACTCGATGAAACAGAATGGAGTGCTGCGCAACGAGCTTTGTGGCTGCTTGCTCAGCTGTTGGAATACCACCGTCGTGAGGATAAATCCGCCTGGTGGGAATATTTTAGGCAATGCGACCTGACAGACGACGAGTTGGTAGAAGATACGAATGCTTTGGGGCGTCTTAGCTATGTCGGGCCAATCGGGCAGGTCAAGAGGTCGATCGTCCACCGATATAGTTTCCCGCCCCAAGATCATGCCACTGACCGGGCACTAGAGGTCCATGACCCTAAGACACGAGCCAGTGCTGGAACGCTTGTTGCTATAGATGACCTTAAGGGAACCATCGATATTAAAAGGGGCATCGGTTCGCGTGTTCCACACCCGGCAGCCCTCATTCCAAAGAACATTCTCGGTTCAGAGGCGCAGCGTGACAGTCTCATGCGCCTAGGTTTGTGGGTTGCTGAAAACGGAATTTCTGGCCCTGGTCCTTTTCAAGCGGCACGAGACCTTCTGCTTCGACATCCTCCGCGAGTGTCGCTCGCCAACATGGAAAGCCTGTTTGATGAACGCGAGCGAATGACGGGAATGGCCAGGCAGATGATGCGCTCGCTTTGCGTTCAGCCGTCGGTGCTCCCCTTACAAGGACCGCCAGGGTCTGGAAAGACTTACACGGGAGCCAGAATGATTACGGAACTCGTCCGAGGCGGCCAACGAGTCGGAATCACGGCTGTGAGTCACAAGGTCATCAGCAAGCTCTTGCAGCAAGCCTGCGAGGCTGCACGGAATGCGAAGCTGCCCTTACAGGCGGTACAGAAAACGAACGATGATGATGGCTGCGTGGATTCGACGGTGACGCAGCTAAACGAGAACAAGGAAGTCCTGGACGCGCTGAGGTCTAATGCCGTCCAGGTCGCAGCGGGAACGCCGTGGCTTTGGGCACGAAACGACATGGCTAATTCGGTTAACGTGCTCTTCGTCGACGAGGCGGGGCAAATGTCCCTTGCTGACGTACTCGCAATTTCCCAGGCTGCAACCAGTGTAGTCTTGCTAGGGGATCCCCAGCAGCTAAACCAACCTCAGCAAGGGGTTCATCCGCCCGGTGTCGATGTATCGGCTTTAGCTCATCTGCTCAACGGACGGGCGACGATCGATCCCGAGAACGGCCTCTTTCTGAAGGAAACGTGGCGTTTGCATCCTGATATATGCGCGTTCACATCGGAACTTTTTTATGACGCTCGACTCGCTGCCCGCCCCGAGAATCGAAATCAACGACTCAACACGAACGGTTCTCTTGACGGTACAGGCCTACGTTACATCCCCGTCCAACACTCAGGAAACCAAAGCGACTCTCCTGAGGAGGTAGAGAAGATCAAGGACCTTATAAATGGTTTGTTGGCAGGTGGAACGACTTGGACAACCAAAACGGGCAAAAAACTCGATCTGAAGTTGGAAGATATTCTGGTCGTAGCTCCCTATAATGCGCAAGTTGTGGCTCTAGCGCAAAGACTTCCCGTCGGCGCTCGCGTCGGTACAGTCGATAAATTCCAGGGGCAAGAGGCTCCCGTGGTTTTCTACTCGATGACGACCTCGACACCCGAAGATGCTCCGCGAGGCATGGAATTTCTGTACAGCTTGAATCGGCTGAACGTTGCTGTCTCGCGAGCACAGTGCGTCGCTGTAATCGTCGCGAGTCCCGCCTTGTTTCAGGTGGAATGTAAAACTCCGCGGCAAATCCAGCTTGCCAACGCGCTTTGCCGCTATCTTGAAATGGCTCGCTCGGATTAGGGACAATCATCCATGGTGCCAGAAGCGGGCGTTCAGATTTTGCGTGTTAGCCAGTACAGTTGGATTGGCGCCAAACCTGCATATTAAAACCCCTCTGGGACTAATGCCGGGCGCAACGATTTGGCGAACTACACGGCCTGAGGGACAGCCCTATATGTCGAAGGCGGAAATTCAAGCCAAGTCGCTACGTAATCACAGGCATAAACGCTGCTCCGAGTGGTATGATGAGCCAAACAAAGTCAAGGTCGCTAACATGAGCGGTGCAACCGGTAATCTAAAAGATTATGAAGAACGCATCCTACGCGACAGAGGAATCTGTGGAGGCCAACCTGTCTTCAAGGGCACGCGCGTCACCCTGCGCACAGTACTCGCCAGCCTGGCGGGCGGAGATTCCACCGAAGACATTCTTTCCGACTTCCCTAGCCTGAAAGCGGATGACGTTCGAGCCGCCATCCCGTTTGCCGCCGCTTCCGCCGAAGAGGACTTGCCTGTTCCGGCAGTTCCGCACATTTGATGAATATCAAGCTGGACGAGAACTCGTACAGCGTAGGGCAGCGGAAATCATTGCGGCCATCACGCCGGATAAGCCGCAGCCTCCCGAAAGTGGAGGCTAGGCAGGCTTGTCGCACAGAACCCGTGGCTAAACTTGAAGCCAAGAGATAGTGCAATTGGCTTTGTCGCAGTAGATTGTCACAGCTTGTCACAGTAACGGCTGGTAGTATTTGGTGGGGTCCGTAGGACCTGTTCCCACCTCGCGGACTAGGCCCTTCTCAACCAGCAGCTTGAGATCGCGCTGGAGCGTTCTTCTGTTCATCTTCAGTTCTTCTTCACACTCTGCCACGGTCGCCTTACCTGCGGTCAGCAAATAGCCAAGAAGCGCAACGGGTCGCTCTTTCAATCCGTTCTTCCGGGCCTTCGCCAGGATCACGTCCCGGCGCATTACGTGCTCGGCAGTCCTTTGAACATCTCGCATCTGAGCGCCCAAGCCTTCTGTGAAGGATTCAAGCCAACCAGTCATATCCATCCCGCGCTCGCGCACGCCTTGGAGCGCTTTGTAATAAGCAGGCCGGACGCGGTCGTAATACTCGCTGATGGTGAAGAGCCGCTTGAAATCGTAGCCTGTCCTGTAAAGGCAAAGAGTAGAAAGCAAGCGCGCCGTACGTCCGTTGCCATCAACAAAGGGATGAATGTGGACGAGTTGAAACTGCGCGATTCCCGCCACGATGACTGGATTTATTTGAGTCTCCCATTGCAACCATGCGACAAAATCAGTCATCATCTGTGGGACTTCGAGCGGCGGTGGCGGCGTGTACGTTTTCAAAAATCTTTATCAATGTGAACGCGGAAACCGCTGTGCAGAAAGTAGTGAGCTAATTCGTGTGCAATCGTGAATCGTTGGCGATGTGGATGGTGAGACGAATTCACTCCGATATAGGCTTCGTCTTCATTTCGAATCAGAGCGCCTGAGAGGTCACCGTCGAACGGAGCAAGTCGAACGTCCAATCCGTGGTCCTCGGCTATCCTCTCAACGGGAACCGGGGGCTTCGTTACTCGACTTTTCTTTAAGATTCCTGTAGCCGGATCGCGGCGCACGTACACCTCGGAACCCTCGAACCGATAATCCGAGGGAAGGCGAACCGCTCGGATGCGGCCGTTGCGGAACAAGTTTGGCGGTACGGGCCATAACACCTCCTTACGGTATATACCATGATATATCACTGATCGCAATCCATCAAGATAGGAGGATAGGGGCGAGTGACGGATGCCCAGAGATCCGCATTTCGAGGTGTCCCTCGCCAAAATTAAGAGCGCATTTTTAAAAATCAAAAACATAACATGACATCACATGTAAAAAGGTCATCTGCCGTAATTCTAATCTCGGTACAACTTGGGGACATTTCGAGAGCGAGAATTTTGTAGAGTCTTAAGGGTGAAATCCGTCTTGCGCAGCTGGATTACTCGCGTCCAGGATCCGCTGGAAAAGTAGAGGTCACCATTATGTGGTGATGACCTGTGCCTGTCAGAAACTCCGTCCGCATTGAAATCATTGATGCCGCTTCGCTCCTGCTGGCAAGCTTCGCAGCCCCGTTTTTATTCGTTTCCTTCCTGGGCACTCTCCGCTCCTGGTTCTAAAACCAGGTCGACTCGGTGCCGATGCGCGAATAGCGGCAGGTTTGGTATCCTCACCTTATGGAAAACCGTTCTTTGGGCGACGTGGGTGGGACGCCGGGTGGCCTCGGTCATTTCCTGATCGGATGCGTCATGGCTTGCCTAGGGGGATATTTTCTGGCGAATCAGGTCAGCGTGGTGGGCTCGTACTGGAGTTTTTACGGCGCAAACACGTTTGGGATCACACTGGTGCCGATGCTGCTCGGCGTGGGGATCTTGTTTTGGAACGGTCGAAGCCTTGCCGGTTGGATTGTTACGGCGGCGGGTGCGCTTTTCATTCTGGCGGGCGTGATCGCCAACATGAGCATCTATTTTCGGGCGACCAGCCTTTTCAATACGCTGGTGATGCTGATCCTGCTCGTTGGCGGGCTCGGGCTGATTGCGCGTGCGCTGCGGCCCCACCCTGCGGCTAAGAGCGAGTAAGCGATTCCCTTTCATATTCTTTGTGCGGATTTCTGCGACGGGCGGCAGAATCGAGAAGCGCCATCGAAGCGGCGCGGTTCAGAGCGTCTGAAATCTTTCTTTCACTTCGCGGACAAATTCCAGAAACTTAGAGGAGTTCGTGATGCCGGGATGCCAACACAGGTCGCGCTCGATCAGATCGTAGGTCTCCTGAATACGCGCACCCGGAACAATATTCCCTCCGGCATCGCGATCGCGGCCCATCAGCCACAAGTGATCCGCCACCGTTGCCGCGGCGGTCACGTCGTGAGTCACGACGATGATGGTGTTCAGCTCGTCCAAGCAGGCAATCTCGTTGATTAACTCACAGACCTTCGCTTCCATGACCAGGTCGAGGCCGGAGAATGGCTCGTCCATCAGGAGAAAATGCTCGCTGCATAGAAGCTGCTGGGCGATGGCGATTCTCTGGCGCTGGCCGCCGGAAATCTGCGCGGGGTAAAGCTGTGAGCAGTCGAGCATGTCCAGGCGTTTCAGGTACTTCAATACTTTTTCATGGGCGGCGGCGCTATTTTTTTCAATCTGCTTCGCGGCGAGGATCAAATTGCTGAAAATCGTGCGATTTTCGAACAGCGGATAATTTTGCGCGACTACGCCAACCATCCCGGCTTTGACCGGAGTGAGCGTGGAATTGACCAAGACTTGTCCGGAGGTAGGCTCATTCAGCCCGGCAATGATGCGAAAGAGCTGGGTCTTGCCGATGCCCGAGGGTCCGAGAAAGCCAACGACCTGGCCCTGGGTGCAATCGGGGCGCACGATGTCGCGAATCTCCGCGTTGACGTCGCGAAGAATGACCTTGTCGCCGTAGGAGAGGCTGACGTGGTCAATCTTGAGAAGCGTGTCGGTGTAATTGGATCGATCGGGCAAGCGTCATCCTCACAAATGCTGAAACCACTACCTCTTTTCCAATTGCAAATCCGCGTAGGGAAAGAGAAATTTTTTGGCCAAGCCCAGCGCGTAGTCCTGAAACAATCCGATCAGCAGGATGGCGATTTGGATGGCAAAGACTGCCTCGAGCCGGAAATGTTTGTTCTGGTTGAGCAGTAACGCCCCGATGCCGCCCTCCGAACGGGAGATGCCCTCGACCATCGTGAGCATCATCCAACCCATCGCTGCGTTTTGGCGCATGGCATCGAAAGCGGCGTCGGCCCTGCCGAGCACGATCACTTCCCAAACGACACGCCACTCGCCCATGCGCAGGGTGCGCGCCAGGTCAAACTTCTCCTTAGGAACCTGCGCCACGACGTCGATCATGCTGGTGACAAAGAACACCGCAACGCCGAAGACGAGGAGGCTTACTTTCAAGCGGTGGCCGCTGGCAAAAATAACGGTGAAGAAAAAGGTGAGCCCCACCATGCCAAGAAACCTGCCCTTGGAGACGGCGTGCGCGATCGGCTGGAACACCGGAACGACCGTCAGATAGGCAAGTCCCAGTGAAATCACCGTGGCCCAGGCCATGGCTTGCACATTCAAGAGGAAGCTGACAATCAGCTCCTGCCCCAAGCCTTCGTTGTTCCAAAGATCGACAAACGCTCGCCACACGTCCATCGGCTTGGGCAGGAATACGTAGGTCGACGTAGCCCACACCAGCAGTAAGACCGCGATCTGGAAGGCGATGATGAAGCGGAGGGCCCCCTTCGAAATGATTCGGTTAGGAGAAAACGCGCCGAGCACGTCGTGGAAGAAGCTGACGCGTCCGCTGGCTGCAGGCACACTCGCAGCGATGCTCCCCGCCGCCGGCTTCATGGTGGTCACCGAAGGTTTCCTATTCCTTGCCCGAGAGAATGATTTCTACGCGCCGGTTCTTCGCCCGGCCCTCCACGGTAGCGTTCGACGCCAGCGGCTTGGAATCCCCGTAAGCGTGAATGCGGAAACGGCTGTCGGGGAAGTTCGAGGGCGCTTTTCTCTGTAGCCAATCACGCACGGCCTGGGCGCGTCGTTCTGCTAAGTCCATGTTTCCTTCGCGAGTACCGGTATTATCGGTGTGTCCATTCAAGGTGACGAACAAAGCGCCGGCAATTGCCAGGTCATCTTTGATTTCGTACATCTTGCGTTCACCGTCTGCCGTGAAGGAGGCCTTGCCGGTGTCGAACTCGATGCTCCAATCGCGCTTCGAAACGACCGTGCCCGTATCTCCGCTCGAACTGAAGCTGGCGACATCGGCTTCAGCTCCTGATTGCGAAAGCATCGACGAGGCTCCGAGAACGTAGGAAGTGTCGAGAATCTCTTTCACATCCGGAATCTTATTCGCATTCTTGAAAAGTTCGGGGTATTGCTGAGTGGCAATATTTCCGAACACCGTGTAGGTGGACCGGAAGTTGTTATTGGCGCCGGGTTGCAAGCCAAACAGGAGCAGATTGTCGTTTAGATTGTTGACCGCAGAGCCGCCGAGCTCCACCATATTTCCGGTTTTGTCCCGTTCGCGTGTTCCCTGGTAATACTTCAGCCAATAGTCGCCGTTCTGCTCGTTGTAGACCTTGGCGCTGATCGCCGCTGCGCGCTTCAGGGCTTCCGGAAAGGCCTTCAACTGATCCGCCGCCTCGAAACTGGCCGCCAACATTCCCTGAACTTCGTTGCGATGATCTTGATTGAACTTCTTGATGCCAATAATGACATCCGGCATCTGCGAGCGATACTGCTTCGAAGACACGATGGAGACAAGGCCGCCGCGCCCGTGAGCCACGTTAACGTCGCCCGGCGTCCAGGTGACCACGCCGTTCACACAAACGTTCTTTGATTCTCCGGTCAGCCGACCATCGTGCACCACTTTGCGGTCTTCGCAAGTATTCGCGTTATAGATTTCCGCGGCCTTGATGTAGTCCGGCACATTGACCCAATTGAGAGCATCGGGGTCCCAGGTCTTTTCGTCGGGATTGTTCTTGATCTGGTTGTCCGCCGCCCACTTCATGGCGATATTCCAATCACCGTCGCGAAGGACTCCAGCGACCAGGCCACCCTTAGCGGCCTGCGGGTCTGACTTCCATTCCGGTGGCCCCATTAACTTATCTTCACCGCGCGAATATCCCGTAGAGCCGATGACCTGCGCAATGTATTCACCAGCGCTGTTGTCCAGCTTCTTGAGCTGCGGATTGACGGCGGCAAAAAACTGTCCCGAGCCATCACCCATGATCAGGACGTAGTTCGCGCCTGCGGAACACTGGATTGCACCATCGTGGAGCTCCTTGGCGCAGGCAATCAAGTCGTTTTGCATTTGGCTGGTGTCATCTTGGCGGATTAGCTTCACGTTTGCGCCATGCTTCTCCATCAAACTGTTACGCGTCGTGTCCGGGCCGCCATTGGCATAGATATAGTTCATCTGTGCGTTCCAGGCCCATATTTCGGTGCGAATCAGCGGCGCTTTCACCGAGGCCGAGGCCGCTTCCGGAAAAGGCGCAGGGTCGACGTTGGCAACGACCGCTTCCTTCAAGTCCGGCAGAGCAGCTTTTGCGGGAATGAGGGCCTTGGCAATGCCCGGGGCAGGAATCCAGCCGCGGCTCACGGCCGTGCGGAAACCGAAGAACAGGACAGCCCCGACAACCAGAAGGAGAACAATTTTCGCGCCCGGCTTCAGCCGGTGCCCTGTGGGTGGTGTGGAGATTTTATCGTTGAACATTTGGCTCTTTCCTCCGCCGACGAGTTACTTGATCAAATCCCTGTAATCGTCTTTTTTATTCGCGGGCACCGCCGAAGATTGGTCCGGTATGCCGCCCGGCACCGCGGTCACCGATGACGGCAAGAGCTTTTGCTGAAACTCTGACAATTGCTTGACGGCTTCGTCGTTGATGGCCCCGGTTTCCAGATCCATGTTGGTCATCAACTTGTTGGCAAGCCGATTAAAATCTTCCATCTCGCCCAGCATCTGCCCGGCGTCATCCGCCAAATACTCGAGCGTCTGATCGTAAATCTGGTTGGCCACAGGATCGCCGCGAAAGATCTTCTTCGCCGCCTGGAACACGGAATAGGCCTTTTTCAGCGCCTTCCGTCGCATCTCTTCTTCGCTGACGCGGTTCTCTTTGTCGGTAACCTGGAACTCTGCCGTGGCCCTCCAGCGAATGAGCTGGTCATAGAGAATCTTTAGTTTGTCGCGCAGATCTGTGAGCGATTTGTTGATATTGATCAGGCTCGCGGCGTGCCGTTGGTTGGTGACCTTGGCAGACATGTACTGCTGCTGATCGAGGGAGGTCAACCCGCCGGCGGCCATCTTCTTGTCGGCCTGGTTGGCCAGCGCCATGCTGTGCTCAGCATCTTTTTGGTTCGTGTCGATCTGGTTCTGGAGCGTGCGGATAGACCCATTCAGGTTTCCGAGCTGCTCGTCCATGATTGCGAGATTTTTTTTCATCTCCCCGATGTAGTTCTTGAGGATGCCGATGGGGTCCAACTCAATGAACAAGCCCGTCAGATACCGCATAACGCTTTGAAACATGAGCTTCGCCAGCGTTCGGACGCGCTTGTCCGTGACGATGAAAAGGAACACCAAAATCGCCCCGATCAAAACGGCGAGGTGCAAAGTATCTGTCGCGGCCGCGATCAAGAATGGTAGGATCTGCACGAAACCATACGCTACCGCGATGCCACCCAGGACCAGCACGACTTTGCCGACTGTTCCTTCCGGCCGCTGCCAGAAATTCTTCAAGCCCTGCATTACTGGGGAACTTGGAGTGGTTGCCATGGTGTCTCCCTATCCCAAAATCGTTTCAAATTCCTTGCGCTGTTGCTGAATCTCGGCCCGTCGCCGTTCCAGCGCCGCCGCAAAATTGCTCTTCGCTTCTTGCAACTTCGAACGCGACACTTCAGTCTGCGATTGCATGGACTTCACCTGTTGCTGCAGGTCGGCAATTTCTTTCTGTTTTTGCTGAATGGCTTCATTGAGGTCACTGATTTGGGCAATCTTGGCATCGACTTCCGTTCGTAACACTTCGTCGGTTTGCTTGTTGAACGTGCTCGCCGAAGAATTCAGAACATTCTGTAAAGCGTCAAAGCCTTTCAAGATCGCGTCTTTCGTCAGGCCACCCTGCGATTGGGCTGTGGCCAGGGCCGCCTTGTACCTCAATGCTTTATCCGTGATGACAGAGGTCAGCGGCGCAGCAAAAGCTTCGATCTTGGCCAGCTCCGGAACCGCAGAGAGGTCGGTCTGCTTGGCCAGCCGCGTGTAGAACTGGTTGTCGCGCGTCCCCATGGGGGAATATGCAGGAGCTGCTGACTCTAGCGGCCGCACCGCCCCCGAGTTGGGCGCTGGCTTGGCGGGCTTCTGTGCCAGCGGTTCCTCTTCAAAAATGGCCTTCTTGATCAGGTCCATGAAGGGCATGGGTCACGTCCTTACTTCTTCAGTCCTGGTCGCGCTGCCGAGAAGCACACCACTTCACCACTCCGAGGCCCAGCACGACCGGACATACAGTACCAAATGGGTCCACTATCCGCCCGCATTGTATCCTATCGATAAGAGAACCCTTGCGTTTTACACGGGATACGCGGCCATCGTAGACTGTGCCAGCCTGTTTTTTCAATAAGGAAATTGCCATCGTATCGCTTCTAATACACTGGCAATCTCCCCCTGTCTTGATGGCCCTATTAAACCGCCTATAGGGAAAGCGTGCAATTCAGTTACAATCCACACTTTCATCGTTCAAAATGATGCCTTTTTTGAACTGCCAGACTCACGATAAAGGAACAGACTGTGACCGCAAAAACGCTATCCAACGTACTGAGCCAGATTGTGGAGGCAAGGGCAGAGTACGACACTCGGCTGATGGCGCAGCAGCTCGGAACGAATTATCGCTCCTTGATGTATTGGCTAAGAGGGGACCGCCCCATCCCCGCGGAACTGCTGCCGCAGATCTGCGTGCTTTTGAAGAATTTCGAACCTCTGGATATTCTCGAGTCTCAGGCAGGAAGAGTGGCTTTCAGGATCCCCGATCCGCAACAAACCTCGGAAAAAGAGTTCCAGGTCATTTCCAACCTCATGAAGGACGTGGGTTCGGCGCTGGAGAGCATTGCAAGCACTCTGGCGGACGGGGTCGTGGAAGAAAATGAATTGAACGCAACGATCCCGAAGCTGGAAGCCGTGATTCGGGAAAGCGCATCCGTCAAATACTTGCTGGAGACTCTCTGCAAGAGCAGAAAGAGAGGGGCAAAGAAGTAGCATTCTTTCATGATCAATGGTCGGAGTTGCACAGAGTCAATGTCCGGAGCATTTGAAACGTTCAGAATCACCGATCGATAAGATCGCTGTCACATTTCCCTCACTGCTCAATGAACTCGGCCATTCCGCTCGGTATTAAGAGGCCAGTCTGGTCCTCATTGAATCGTTCCCGGGATCAGCCTTTCGCTCCTTGTGGACTTTCAAAGATTTCAGCGCGGCTGCCAACGCTATCTGTTCCTCATAATCGTCTGTGGTGCTTGCCAGTTCTCTGAGTCGCAGGCTGAGGACCTGCTCTGCGGCGCTTATTTTACTTTTCAACAGTTCAGGACGAGTTTCAGCCATTGCCTGTAGATAGTGATTCTGCCACAGCGGATATTTCAGAGTTAGGTCGCTCACGGGTGTCTCCTTCCCTGGCCAACCATCCCAGTCAGTGCATTTTCATTTGGGAGCGTGCAAGGTCACGCCACGCGCGCGCCCGGCCGGATCGGTTCGAATACCTCGAATCACGTGGCTCGCTTGACCGCGTGAATCCAGACGCACTTGGCGGTGTATCCTGGATCGCCTTTCTGTTCCGTGGACGTATCCCTCCTCTTTGTTCCGGCGTATTGCCCAAGGAAATCGTGGGGCGGAGGACAGTTTGTTTAGCGTCTTTTCGTCCTGCGCTGTAATTGGACTGCTTTTCAGATCTTTCAGGAATTGGACATGGTTCCAAACTTCCAGATAGTTCAGATAATCGAATATATCCACTGCGCCCTTCATTTGCGCACTGCTCCGCAAAACGATCGGAATCAGCACCCTGCCCTGCTTGTCCATCGTCACAGCCTGGCCGAAATATTTTGCACGGACAAGAAGTTTCTGGTTGTTCCTATTGCGTGAGCACAGGCGCTCCAGTCGTTCCTCGACTTGGTTCCAGACCTGCATCGGGTAGATGCGGACGGAGTAGCCATCTTCGCTGGTGACGTACAATTCGGTGCCAGACCGCCTGAGCATGGGAAGAAGGGTCACGGGGATTTTCAATCTGCCCTTCTGATCGACCTTTGCTGAGTTGCTCATGCTTTTCCTCCCCGCCTTCTAAGGACACGTCACGAATCACGCCGCCTTCTGGGGACTAGTCACTCTTGGGTCGGGCCCGGCGCCCTTTAGGTAAGCTGCCCACAAAGCGCGTCTGGTGGCCTCCACAGCTTTTGGTGGCGCACAAAGGGCGTCAAGGACATCAAACGCTCCGTCCTTCAGCGCTTCCACCCATTCGGCGAGATCAAAGTTGCGCGCCCATAGAACGACCTCAAAGCCAAGATCATACTGATTTGCAATGTCGGTGAGCCGTCTCCACGACCCGTCCCGCAGCAGGGGTGTCGAGACGACCACCTGAAACCGACCGGATTTAGCAGCCTCACAACCTGCCTTAATGCTTTTTGCGCATTCCGAGACGATCCCCGCTTTTTGGAGAACGGTCTTCAGCCGTTCCGTCTCAGAGTCGTCGTCACAGACAATCAGGATTCGAGCCCCATCAGGAACCTTCAATGGCAAGCCCGAATGAGTTTTGCTCTCGCCAGTGCTTTCTCGAGCTGGTGTTATAGGGCTCATGGCTCCTCCTTCCATTCCTGTGTTCCCGTACTCAGCCTAGCGAGATCTGTCCCCATTGCCTACAGTTCCCATCGCTTGGGACCCCTCTTGGGTCCAGGCGGCGAGCCGATTGGGCTTGTTCCGCGGTTTCTAGGAACTCTAGCTGAAATTCGTAGCCCTCTTGCCTCAGCTTCGGGTTGATTTGCTGTTCGATCTTGGCGAGAGCCTCTGCTTTGGACTGGGCGCTAATGGTGACAGTTCCGCTGATTAGACTCGTCGCTATGACCCTGATGGTGTAATCCATGGTTAACTTTCCTCGGGCTGGGGTTGTGTGTCTGCCACTCGGGTGTTCTTCCTTGGCCCAACAAGTCGGGGTGGGCTCCCACCCCCTGAGGGATAGGAGCTGTCGTCACCCGGCGGATGCCGCACGAGCGGCGATCTTGTGAAAGGTTGAGTTCGCAACTTCATAGGTCTTGACCTCAGGAGTTCCCTCAACCACTCTCTCCAGGAGCAGCTCCAGCACTTGTGGATAGGTTGTGCGATTATAGGCTTCGGCGTGCTCCTTCTGATCCCACAGACTAATTCCAACCGCTTCCGATCCGCCCGCGACGACCAATGTGATTTCGTCCTTGAAGCCCTGCTGTTTTCGGAGCCGGGGAATGATCTCGTTCTCTATCGTGCGAGTAAATTCCGCAACGCTATTGGGCCTGAGAACCATCGAAACGTGTCGAGCAAACATTTCAACCTCCTGCGCACACCGGGAGACTATAGGTAACCACCCTGGAATCAGAAGATTGCAATGCCTACAATCAAGTTCGTACTCTCAAATTAACATAACAGTCAAGCACTAATTGTTGAATTGTGTCCAAAATTGCACTGCTCTGATAGGAGCCAATTGTTCCAAATGCGACTATTATTTCTGGGCTGTAGCTGTGTGCAACTCCGCGAGGCACAGGAGGGCCCGCTACCTAAGGCACCCAAGAAGCACAATGAAGGGCCTCCCTTGCGATCCTCAAAATACTAGTTGACGCTAACTGGATTGTGTGCAAGGGAAAAAACTACAGCCAGGCAATGAGGCAGTCCGGTGGGCCAGCTACTGAAGGCGCCTAAGAAGGACAAGAGAGAGATTTCTTTCGATCCCCAAGTGTTTCTTGCGACAGTGGGCCTGGCAAGAACTATTACGCAGTGCCCAAAGGACTACAAGATCTTCTCTCAAGGTGATCCCGCCGATAGTGTTTTCTATATCCAGCAAGGCAGGGTGAAGCTCAAGGTCAGATCCAAGCAGGACAACGAAGCGGTCATCGCGATCCTAGGCGTGCGTGACTTCTTAGGGGAGGCGTGCCTAATAGGTCAGACAATCTGCCTGGCGACGGCTACGGCGATTGCACCTACCTATATACTTAGAATTGAAAAGAACGTGCTTTCACGCAACGTGCGCGCCCAGGAGGATTTGGTCGATCAACTTTTTAACTCCAGCGAGCAACGGCTGGCCCGCACTCTTTTGTTGCTCGCCAACTACGGTAAAGAAGGCACACCCGAGACCATAGTTCCGGGGATAAACCAGGAAACGCTAGCAGGAATGGTCGGCACAACCCGGTCCCGCGTGAGCTTTTTTATGAATAAGTTCAAGAAGTTGGGCTTTATCGATTACAAGGACGGATTGCGAGTGCACAGGTCCCTTCTAAATATCGTCCTGCGCGACTAGCCTGCTAATCGCGCGTGAGGCCATGTAGGCCGCCGCAGAATACCATTGGTTTCGTAACCAATTCCTGAATGCTGAGCAGTTTTGCACACGCTTCATTTTGTCCTTACGTATATTATTGCATCTGAATAGACGGGAGAGGGGCGGATCCCCCCCACGCGCGACCACGCACATTCGCGGAGGCCAATTACGCATTCTATGACAGCGCTGAGGTTCTCGACGCATGCACAATTGACAGCGGTTCACGTAAGTAATTAAAACAAAAGAAGAGAGTGGAAGAAAAACCATGGTCCCGCCATCCCCGACCATCTGTCGAAAAAACAGGTGGTCGGAAAGAACGTCTTTTCGCTCACTCACTAGGGGGTTCGGTCTCAGAATTTGTGGTGAATCGCGTTACTACAGAATGTGTGCTGATTCCGAGCGTCAGCTATCGGAGACCATGACTTAGTGTACCGCTGCCTCGTGGGCAGCGGCTCGGACTTCACCCTGCATTTTTCTTGGCTTCGAGTGGGGCTCCCAAGGGAACAGAAGCCAAATGCGCAGTGGCGCAAGATTGAACGTAAGAACACGTCCGCAACAACAAGACTCGAACGCGCGGCCTTCGCTCTGACATTTCCATAGTGTTTGATAACTGGATGGAATACGGCAACACGGATGGCTACGAAAAGGTGGGACCGAGAATTCTGACAATTCCTTTAGGAAAACTTCAGTAGGCGGGTTCGGCCTGGATTCCTAACATGACTTGGGTCAGGCGAAACTGTGAAGCTTGGCGACACGGCGCCCCTTGAGGGTGTAAACGGGCAGGCACCGGCCTTTCGATGCGAATCGGAATGGAAATGACGTGGAGGGCAGCATGAAGAAAGTCTGCAATGTTTGTACGGCGCTGACGCTACTTTTTGTGTGCATGAGCCGGGCGGATGCTCAAAAGAGTTCGCCGACTAATCACACGCGTCCGCTCGTCTTGACCGAGGCAATTTCGATGGAGGGCGTCAAGGGGCGCTTTGATCACTTTGGCTTCGCTGGCAACCTGTTGTTTGTTTCTGCGCTTGGAAACAATACAGTCGAGGTCATCGACATCAGTGCGAGAACCGTAGTCCACACGATCACCGGAATTCCGAATCCACAGGGTGTGGTCTTTTCCCCCGAAACCAACAAACTCTTTGCTGGGAGCAGCAAGGGCAAGCTGTACATCTACGACGGGACTTCCTTTGACCTCATCAAAGAGATTGATTTCCACGGTGACGTCGATAACCTGCGGTACGACGCTGCGAATAAGCGTGTTTACGTCGGCTACGGCGAGGACGAAACAGGGGCGATTGGGACCGTCGATGCGGCCACGAACGAGCGGCTTGACGAAGAATATAAACTGGGGGCCCACCCGGAATCCTTCCAGCTAGAAACGTTAGGACCGAATATTTATGCAAATCTGCCAGACTTGAAACAGATCGCCGTAATCAATCGCAACACGCATGCGATCTCGCGATGGCCGCTGACGCTTCAGCTCAACTTCCCGATGGCCTTGGATGAAGGCGATCACCGCTTATTCGTTGGCACGCGTATGCCGGCGCGCCTAGCGGTGTTTGATACCAACTCGGGTCACATGATTGCCGCGCTTCCGTGCGTCCAGGACACCGACGACCTGTATTATGATGCCGCGCGCAAACGCATTTACGTTCCAGGAGGTGAGGGGTTTATCAACGTTTTTCAAAAGAACGCCGCGGAACATTACCAGCTTCTCTCCAAGGTTCCATCGGCCCTGGGCGCCCGGACGGCCGGATATTTTGGAAAGGGAAGAAAGGGCTCGGACCGCTTCTACCTCGCAGTCCCTGCCCGTGCGGGTCGCGGCGCCGAAGTGTGGATTTATACGGTACAGGACTGAAAACCGAAACAAGATGCACGAAGAAAGACGGCAATTGCGCATCCGTGGTGGAAGACGAAGCAAAGGTGGCTGGTGCTCTCCGAGAAGGACTGGAGCGCGAGAAGTACGAAGTTGTCGTCGCGCCAACCGGAGAAGAGGGATTCTTCTCGGTTAACGCAGAGGAATTCGATCTCGTCCTATTAGATTAGATTAGAT
>Ga0066660_10000069_pt1 | contig 23634 bp, 18 predicted proteins | sample GraSoiAngelo_109_FD_75177 | JGI IMG/M metagenome (GOLD analysis project Ga0066660, IMG submission 75177) | Grasslands soil microbial communities from the Angelo Coastal Reserve, California, USA - 14_0903_12_20cm | ecosystem: Environmental > Terrestrial > Soil > Grasslands | place: USA...
AGGTAGCGCTGGATGACGTGATCGACCGCTCCCGAAAACCCGTGCACCGTGTAGAAGCGGTCGGGATCGACGACGAACAAAAGGATCGACTGCACGGCGACCAGCTTCGCGAGCAACGTCCTGCGGCTCGTCGCCAGCGACGGCAACACCCACCCGGGATACCACGGCAACACGTACTGGGCGCCGAACAGGTACGGGGCGAGGCTCGCGCCTGCAAGGCGTTCGGGCCGCTGCTTCCTGAACCGGGCGAGCACGACGATCGCGATGATGCACAGCACGAAGACGGTGCCGACGATCGCGATATCGTGCGCGGCTCCTGATTTCGAGTGCGCTCTTGTGGCGCCGCCTGCGCGCAGTAGGGCGGCGATCCACTGGCGCGGGTAGTACCAGACCGAGTGATGGACGATCAGGCGTGACCCGCGACCGAGCGGCCGCAGCGCCGTGAAGCCTCCCGCCAGCGCGTACCCGGCGACGACGACCGCAAGGCCGCTCGAAACGATGGTCGCTCCGTAGCGCAGTCCGCGCCGGTACCACGCCCATAACGCGACCGCGCCGAGCGGAAGCAGGCCGACGACTTTGATCGCAGCTCCGGCGCCGAGGATCAATCCGGCGAGGATGGGGGAGCTCGGCGCCGCGAACGCTCCGCCGAGGACCGCAAGCCCGACGAGAGCGTCGTTGTGACCGCCGTTCACGATGCTCGCCGCGACGACCGGATTGAGACCTGCGAACGCGAGCACCGCCGCATCCTTCGTCCTGCGCCACAGCAGAACGAGCGCGCCGAGAACGGAGAGCGCCGCGATCCCTTGGAACATCAAGCGCGCGGCCAGCTTGTTCTCGTCGGCAACCTCCATCACGCCGGCCGACAACCCCGTCCACACCGGGCCGTACACCGACTTGATGTCGTGGTAACCGCGGCGCGCGCGCAGGTAGTACGGGTCGTTCGGGAAGTCCCGCGGGGGGTGGACGTACGGGCTCGCGTCGTGCGCGGTGACGATCCGACCGTAGATCGCGTACGCCCATACGTCGTTCGACGTTCGCGGCGGCACGGCAACCGAGATTGTCATCACGACCGCCGTTACGGCAAACACCATCCAGCACGCGAGCGCCGGCCGCTTCGTCTCCCGGTGCAACAAGAAGAAAAACGACCCCGCTGCGACCGCCAGCAGGAACCCGAACGACCACGGCGGGATGTGCTTCCCGGTGATTACGATCCCCGCGCTCGCCGCCGCCGATACGACAAGCAGGATCAGCGCCGGAGCCCGGCTTCCGGGGCGCGCGCGGACGGTTGCGAGGCGCAGCATGGGGTCAAAGGGTAACGAAACGAAGTACCGGATGTGCTGTAGGCGTGCGGGCGCCTCGCCGCGGGACATCTGCGGGGATGTTCATCGTTCGTTTGATTCCCAATCCGGCCGGTCGTAGGCTTCTTGTGAAGGCATTCACAAGCCGAAGGACCGGCGGAGAGGCGGCGCGTGACCGATCGATTCGACGTTGCCATCGTTGGCGGCGGTCCGGCCGGCTCGACGGCCGCCTATTACCTCGCGTCCCGCGGTCGCCGCGTGGTCGTTATCGATAAAGCTCGCTTTCCGCGCGAGAAAGTTTGCGGCGACGGTCTCACGCCGCGCGCGGTCAAGTGCTTGCACGAGATGGGCGTCTCTACCGACGGCCCGGCCTGGGCGCGCGCGGACGGGCTGCGGATCATCGGCGGCGGCGTCACGCTCGAGCTGCCCTGGCCCGACCTCAACGCCTGGCCTCACGAAGGCCTCGTCCAGACGCGGCTCGACTTCGACTCGCTGCTGCTCGACCATGCGCGCAAGGCAGGCGCCGAGGTCTGGGAAGAAACCGAAGTCACCGGGGCGCTCGTCGACGATAGCGGGATCGTTGGAGGCGTCTCCTACAAGAACGGCGACCGAGGCGAGGTGCGCGCGCCGATGGTGATCGTCGGCGACGGCGTCGCGAACCGGTTCGGTATCCCGCTCGGCATCCACCGGATCGAGAACCGGCCAATGGGCGTCGCCGTCCGCACCTACTTCACCAGTCCTCGGTGGGACGACAACTACCTCGAAAGCTACCTCGAGCTCTGGCGGGGCAACGACCTGTTGCCGGGATACGGCTGGATCTTCCCCGTTCCGGATGGGACCGTGAACGTCGGACTCGGGCTGCTCAACACGTCCAAGCACTTCCAAGCCGTCGACTACAAGAAGCTGCTCTGGGATTGGGTTGCCGGGCTGCCGGCCGAGTGGGGCCTCACACGAGAGAACCAAGTGGGGAAGATCCGCGGCGGGTCCCTGCCGATGGGCTTCAACCGCACGCCGCTCGCGCGGCCCGGCCTCATGCTGGTGGGGGACGCCGCCGGGGCCGTCAACCCGTTCAACGGCGAAGGGATCGCGTACGCGATGGAGACGGCTGCCATCGCCGCCGACGTTGCCGACGATGCCTTGCGGGCAGGCGATCCGCGCGCGCTTCGTGCGTATCCCGAGCGGCTGCGCGAGGCCTATGAGGGCTACTTCATCCTTGGGCGGACCTTCGTCAAGCTGATCGGCAACGCGCGCGTCATGGGCGCGCTGACGAAGCACGGTCTCAAGCGCGAGTGGTTGATGCGGTTCGCGTTCAAGATCCTCGCGAACCTCACCGATCCCCGCGACGGCGCCGCCTCCGACCGGTTGATCAACCTGATGGTTCGGAACGCGCCTGCGATCGACCGGATGGTGCATTCGTGAAGGCTCGGAGTGCGTTCGTGAAGCGCGCTCCGGTTTGCACGCGCGGAGCGGCTGTTCCTATCGTGAGCCCGAGGCCCTCGCCGTCTCCAGGGGTGAACGGTGCTTTCTGACTACCTGCCCATCCTGCTTATGCTCGGCCTCGCGACGCTCTTCGCGGTGGCCTCGATCTTCATCGCGTCGAAGGTAGGACCCTTCAACCCGACGCCGGCGAAGCTCGCGCCGTATGAGTGCGGCATCGTGCCCGAGCGCACGCCGCGCGAGCGTTTCCCGATCAAGTTCTATCTGATCGCGATGCTGTTCATCATCTTCGACGTTGAGGTCATCTTCTTCTATCCGTTCGCGGTGATCTTCCGGGAGCTCGGTCTCTTCGGGCTGGCCGAGATGGGAACGTTCGTGTTCCTCCTACTCGTCGCCTACTTCTACATCTGGCGCGCGGGCGGGCTCGACTGGGAAGAGGAAGGCTCGATCCGTCACTCGGTCAGCCGCATGATCCTCGAGCGCGCGCGACCGACCGAAAGGATCGGTGCGTAGGTGGGTCTCGAAGAATCCCTTCCGAGCGGCCTGCTCCTGACCACCGTCGAGAAGTTCGTCAACTGGGCGAGAACGGGTTCGCTGTGGCCGGCGACATTCGGCCTCGCGTGCTGCGCGATCGAGATGATGGCCACGGGTGCTGCGCACTACGACCTCGCGCGATTCGGGATGGAGGTCTTCCGCGCGTCGCCGCGCCAAGCCGACCTGATGATCGTCGCCGGGCGCGTATCTCAGAAGATGGCGCCGGTGCTTCGGCAGATCTACGACCAGATGGCAGAGCCGAAGTGGGTCATCTCGATGGGCGTGTGTGCTACCTCGGGTGGGATGTTTAACAACTACGCCATCGTGCAAGGCGTCGACCAGATCGTTCCCGTCGATATGTACGTTCCGGGATGCCCGCCGCGACCGGAGATGCTGATGGACGGCATCTTGAAGCTGCACGAGCAGATCCGCGCCAGCCACTTCGCGAAGAGCAGCTGAGCATGGACGATCGCCTGGCGTCTATCGTCACGCACGCTCGTGAACGGTTTCCCATGGCCGTGTCCGAGCCGGCCGAGGCGTTCGGCGAAGTGTCCGTTGAGGTCGCGCGCGACCGGATCGCGGACCTCAGCAAGATCCTCCGTGACGATGCGCCGTTCGAGCTGCTCTCGGACCTGTCCGCGGTCGACTACCTCGGCGTGAATCCGTCCGAGCGCCGGTTCTTGATCGCATATCATCTGTCGTCGCCGTCCCACCCGCATCGTCTGCTCATGCGGGTGTGGATCCCCGAGGGCGACGAGCGGTGCCCGACGGTGGCGAGCGTGTGGCCGACCGCGAACTTCCACGAACGCGAGGTCTTCGACTTCTTCGGGATCACCTTCGAGGGCCATCCCAGCCTGCGGCGGATCTTCATGCCCGACGAGTGGGAGGGCTACCCACAGCGCAAGGACTACCCGCTCGGCGGAACGAACGTGCAGTATCACGGTGCGTTCATCCCGCCGCCGGACGTCCGCAAGCAGCCGACGACCACAACCGGCTACCCGGGGAGGCTCTCGTGAGTCAGTCGGAGGTCTTCGTCGGCGGCCAGGACTGGGACACGATCATCGCGCGCACCGGCGAGGACACGCTGGTCGTCAACATGGGTCCGCAGCACCCCTCGACCCACGGCGTGCTGCGTCTCGTCCTCGAGCTCGACGGGGAAACGGTCGTCAACGCGCACTCCGTGATCGGCTACCTTCACACGGGGATCGAGAAGAACACCGAGGTCCGCAACTGGACGCAGGGCGTCACGTTCGTCACGCGCGCGGATTACCTCGCGTCGTTCTTCAACGAGGCCGCGTACTGCATGTCCGTCGAGCGGCTGCTCGGCGCGACGCCCCCGCCGCGCGCGCAAGCGATCCGCGTGTTGCTGATGGAGCTCAACCGGATCGCGTCGCACCTGGTGTGGCTGGCGACCGGGGGCATGGAGCTCGGCGCGCTCTCGATGATGCTCTACGGCTTCCGCGAGCGCGAGCAGATCCTTGACATCTTCGAGTTCATCACGGGCTTGCGCATGAACCACGCGTTCATCCGCCCCGGCGGCCTCTCGACTGACCTGCCCGACGGCACGCTCGAGAAAGTGAAGGCGTTCGTCGACGCCTTCCCGGCCAAGGTCGACGAGTACGAAGAGCTTCTGACCGAGAACCAGATCTGGATCGACCGTAACCGTGGGGTCGGGATCCTGGAGGCCGACGTCGCGCTCGGCCTCGGTGTCACCGGACCGCTCTTGCGCGCGGCCGGCGTCCCGCACGATCTGCGCAAGCAGACGCCATATTCAGGCTACGAGAAGTACGACTTCGACGTGGCGACGAAAACGGCGGGCGACTGCGAGGCGCGGTACCTCGTTCGCGTCAAAGAGATGCGCGAGTCGACCAAGATCGTCGGCCAAGTGATCGAGTCCTTACCGGACGGTCCCGTGATGGTCGAAGACCGCAAGATCGCGTGGCCCGCCCAGCTTGCGCTCGGCGAGGGAGGCCTCGGCAACGCGCCGGAGTACATCCGTAAGATCATGGGCGAGTCGATGGAGGCCTTGATCCATCACTTCAAGCTCGTGACGGAAGGCTTCAAGGTCCCGGCGGGAGAGGTCTACGTCCCGCTCGAGTCGCCGCGCGGCGAGCTCGGATATCACATCGTGTCGACCGGTGGCACGAAACCGTGGCGTGTGCACGGCCGCGACCCGAGCTTCGTGAACCTGCAAGCCATGCCGCACATGGTCCGTGGGCGCTTGATCGCGGACGTGATCGCCTCGGTGGCGAGCATCGATCCCGTGATGGGAGGGGTCGATCGGTGACGGACATCCAAGGGCGCTGGATGGACACGCCGCTGATGGGCAAGGCGCACGATCATGCCGCCGCGCCGCCGCTTTCTGAGCGGTTCCACGCGGAAGCCCGCAAGCTCACCGCGCGCTATCCGGAGGGGCAGTCGCGCAGCGCGCTGCTGCCGATGCTGTACCTCGCGCAGGCCGAGCAAGGGTACGTGTCGGCGACCGCGATGCGCGTGATCGGAGATCTCCTCGGGCTGACGCGCGCGCAGGTCGGTGCCGTCGCGACCTTTTACACGATGTTCAAGCGCGACCCACAGGGACGCTGGCTCGTAAGTGTGTGCACGCACCCGTCCTGCGCGCTCGCCGGCGGGCAGCAGCTGAAGGAGCGGCTCGAGCAGGAGCTCGGCATCTCGTGTGGAGAAACGTCCGGCGATGTGTCGCTCGAAGAGGTCGAGTGCCTGTGTGCGTGCGACGGCGCGCCGGTGTTCAGCGTGAACTACGAAAACTACGAGCGGATGAGCGTCGACGACGCCGTCGGACTGGTGAACCGTTTGCGCGCCGGCGAGGTGCCTCCACCGGGCGCGCGCGGCGAGGTGCCTGAGGAGTTCGGTCCGGTCAACCACCGCTTGTCCGGGGCGGAGGCGCCGCGATGAGCACGTCGACGCTCCAAGAGACGAAAGTCGTGACGCAACGGTTCGATGCGCCCGACGGTGCGCGCCTCGACGGCTACCGCAGAACCGGCGGATACGAGGCTCTGCGCAAGGCGCTGTCGATGACGCCGGACGAGATCGTCGACGTCATCAAGACGTCGGGCTTGCGCGGTCGCGGGGGTGCCGGTTTCCCCACGGGCACGAAGTGGAGCTTCATCCCGAAGGACATCCGCCCGAGCTACCTCGTCTGCAACGCAGACGAAGGCGAGCCCGGCACGTTCAAAGACCGCGAGCTGATGGAGCGTGACCCGCACCAGCTGATCGAAGGGATGGCGGTCGGCGCGTACGCGATCGGCTCAACGGAGATGTACATCTTCTGCCGGGGCGAGTTCGCGTACGCGGCACGGCAGCTCGAACGTGCAGCCGCAGAGGCATATGAGGCAGGCATCCTCGGGAAGAACATCATGGGATCGGGGTACGACCTCGACCTGATCATCCACCGCGGTGCCGGCGCGTACATCTGCGGCGAGGAGACGGCGCTGCTCGAGGCAATCGAAGGCCGGCGCGGGCAGCCGCGCCTCCGTCCGCCGTTCCCGGCGACGCACGGTCTGTTCTCCAAGCCGACGGTCGTCAACAACGTCGAGACCTTCGCGTGCGTGCCGCACATCATCACCAACGGCGCAGACTGGTTCAAAGACTTCGGGACCGAGAAGTCACCCGGGACGAAGATGTTCTGCCTCTCGGGCGACGTCGAGCGGCCCGGCAACTACGAGGTGCCGTTCGGCACGCCGGCGCGCGATCTCATCGAAGGGTTCGCCGGCGGTGTGAAGGGCGGAAAGAAGCTGAAGGCATTTACTCCCGGTGGCGCCTCGTCCACGCAGTTCTTCGGTCCCGACAAGCTCGACACGAACATGGACTGGGAGTCGGTGATGGCCGCCGGCTCGCTGCTCGGCACGGGCGCCATCATCGTGTTCGCGGAAGACGTCTGCATGGTGCGAGCAGCCCTCCGCTACACGCGCTTTTACGCGCACGAGTCGTGCGGCAAATGCACGCCGTGCCGGGAAGGCACGTACTGGATGGTGAACACGCTCGAGCGGTTCGAGAACGGACAGGGCCGCGAAGAGGACATCGCGATCATGAACGACGTCGCAGGGAACATCATCGGGCGATCGTTCTGCGCGCTCGGTGACTTCTCGATCGCGCCGGTGACCTCGACGACGAAGCTCTTCGCCGACGAGTACCGCCAGCACATCGCGAAGGGTGGGTGCCCCTTTGACCGTTGAGCAGGCGCCGGTCAACCTCACGATCGACGGTGAGGACGTCTCGGTCCCGGCGGGCACGCTCATCATCCGCGCAGCCGAGAAGATCGGGAAGTACATCCCCCGCTTCTGCGACCACCCGCTGCTCGATCCGCTCGGCGCGTGCCGGCAGTGCCTCGTCGAAGTCGAAGGGCAGCGCAAGCCGCTCACCGCGTGTACGACGCCCGTCGCCGAAGGGATGGTCGTCAAAACGGAGTTCACGAGCGAGCTCGCGCGCGACGGCCAGGAGGGCGTGCTCGAGTTCCTTCTGATCAATCACCCGCTCGACTGCCCGATGTGCGACAAGGGCGGCGAGTGCCCGTTGCAAGATCAAGCCCTTGCATATGGGCCCGGTAGCTCCAGGTACATCGATCCGAAGCGCCGGTTCACGAAGCCGGTTCCGATCAGCCCGCTGGTGAAGCTCGACCGCGAGCGCTGCGTGTTGTGCGCGCGCTGCACGCGGTTCAGCGACCAGATCGCGGGCGACCCATTCATCGAGCTGTTCGAGCGCAGCGCCCTGGAGCAGGTCGCGATCTTCGAGGACGAGCCGTACGAGAGTATCTTCAGCGGGAACGTCATCCAGATCTGCCCCGTCGGCGCGCTTACGTCGTCGACGTTTCGCTTCCGCGCGCGCCCGTTCGACATGGCAAGCGCCGACACGACGTGCAATCGCTGCGCGAGCGGGTGCCGGATCACCGTGCAGACACGACGCGGTGAGCTCGTCCGCGTGCTGGCGAAGGACGACCGCGAGGTCAACGACGAGTGGATCTGCGACAAGGGCCGGTTCGCGCACCCGTACGCGCAGAGTCCCGAGCGGGTCGTTGAGCCGCTCGTCCGGAAGAACGGCGAGTTCGTCGCCGTCTCGTGGGCGGAAGCGGTGCAGGTCGTCGCGGACCGGATCACGGCCGCACGCGAGGCGGGAAAGGGATCGGCGGTGATCGCCGGGCAGCAGCTGGTGGACGAGGACGCGTACGCTCTTTCTCGCTTCGCACGTACGGTGCTCGGTACGAACGACGTGGACGCGCGCAGGGTGCTCGGCGGCGAGGACGAGGATGCGGTGCTCGCCGCTCTGCCAAAGACGATCACGGCGGCGAACCAAGACATCGACACGGCGAAGCTCATCGTGACCATCGGCGTCGATCTGCACGAAGAATCGCCGATCGTTTTCCTCCGCGTGCGCAAGGCCGGCCGCAAGGGCGTGCCGGTCCGCGAGATAAGCGCGCGACGGTCGGCCGGCAACGTGCAGGGCGCGCGCTGGACAGCGTGCCGTCCGGGCGAGGAGGCGACGCTTCTCGCCGGCGTCGCGCGCGCGCTCGAAGCGCGCGGAAACAGCGGCTTGGACCCATCCACGCGGGCGGCGATGCAGGGCGTCGACCCGACGTCCGAGATGCAGGAGCTCGCCGCCGCGCTTCAAGGCGTCCACGGGTCGGTCGTGATTCTTGTCGGCGAGCGCCTTGCGGCGGTTCCGGGCGCGCTCGGTCTCGCATGGAACATCACAAAGGCCGTGGACGGCACGTTCGGCTGGATCCCCCGCAAAGCCGGCGCGCGCGGCGCGGCGTGGGCGGGGTTGCACCCGGCTCTGCTCCCCGGCGGCCGCTCCGTCGAAAGTACGGACGACCGGGCCGCGTTCGGCGAGGTGTGGGGGATCGACCCGCCCTCCAGGCGCGGTCGAGATGCGCGCGCGATCTTTCGCACCGCGCCGGAGCTTGGGGTCTTGTTGCTCGCCGGCGCGGACCCCGCTACCGACTTCGCTGATCGACAGCAGGCCGCGCGCGGGCTGGACGACGCGCCGTTCGTCGTCGCGCTGGATATGTTCCTAACCGAGTCGGCTCGCCGCGCCGACGTGGTCCTGCCCGCAGCGGCCGCGTACGAACGGAACGGCACCGTTTTGAACTGGGAAGGGCGGCCCCGGCCCGTGAAAGCGGCCGTGCCTCCTGCAGGCCTGGCGCAGGCCGACTACGAGATCCTCGCGCAGATCGCGAACGCGGCCGGCGGCGAGTTCCCACAGACGCTCGAGGCGCTGCGGAAAGAGATCAAAGCGCTCCTCGTGCAGCCTGCGGCCGCGCGCGCCGTCACGGTTGGTCAGCTCGCGAGGCCCTCCGCCGACGGGTTGGTGCTCGCGACGCACCGGCCGCTCCTGGACGACGGAACGATGATGAAGGGAGCCGACGCGCTGGCGCAGACGGCGGCACAGGTCGTCGTCGAGATCAACCCCGCGGACGCGCGCGGCCTGACGAGCGGCGAGCCCGTCGTCGTCCACGCTCCGTTGGGTGAAGTGCGCGCGCCGGTCCTCGTGACCGATGCGGTCGCGCGCGGCGTCGTCTTCGTTCCCGCCCATGCGGGATTCGCGGGGCGCGCGGGAGAAGCCGTCACGGTCGAGAAAGCGGGCGGCTGATGGACGGCCTCGACATCATCATCGACGCGATCAAGGTCGTGGTTGCATTCGGCTTCCTTCTGGTCAGCGTGATGTTCACGATCTGGGCCGAGCGGCGTGTGGTTGCATTCATGCAGCAACGGATCGGACCGAACCGCGTCGGGCCGTTCGGGTTGCTCCAAGCGCTGGCCGACGGCATCAAGCTGTTCTTCAAAGAAGACATCCGGCCGGCCGGCGTCGATCGCGGGACGTACCTGCTGGCTCCGCTCGCGGCGATGATCCCCGCGTTCATGTCCTTCGCGATCGTCCCCGTCGGCCAGGACCTACGCATCGGTCATCGCGTCATCACGCTGCAACTGACGGACCTGAACGTCGGGATCCTGTTCTTCCTGGCGATGGGGAGCCTGATGGTCTACGGCGTCGTCCTCGCCGGGTGGTCGAGCGGCAGTGTCTACCCGCTCCTCGGCGGCGTCCGATCGAGCGCGCAGATGATCTCGTACGAGATCGGGATGGGGCTGTCGGTGGTTGCGGTCGTCATGTACTCCGGGACGCTGTCGCCGCGAGGGATCGTGAACGCGCAGGCCGGGACGTGGGGGCACGTCATCCCTCACTGGTTCATCTTCGCTCAGCTGCCGGCATTCCTGATCTTCATGGTGGCGGGCCTTGCCGAGACCAACCGCGCACCCTTCGACCTCCCCGAAGCCGAGACCGAGCTCGTGGCCGGGTTCCACACCGAGTACTCGGGGATCAAGTTCGCGATGTTCTTCCTCGCGGAATACCTGCACGTGATCACCACGTCTGCGATCGCGGTCACGCTCTTCCTCGGCGGGTGGCGCGGGCCGATCATCCCGTTCGCGCGGCCGATCTGGCCGGTGATCTGGTTCTTGGGGAAGCTCGGCGTGATGGTCTTCCTGTTCATCTGGGTGCGCGCGACACTTCCGCGGTTCCGTTACGACAAGCTGATGCGTTTCGGATGGAAGATCCTCATCCCTGTGTCGGTCGTCTGGGTCATGGTCACGGCGCTGATGGTCGTTCTGCCCCAGTACGTGAGCCGCTCGACGCTGGCCGCCGCTATCGGACTTGCGTTCGCGGTGCTGTTCCTGTGGTGGGTCGCGTGGTACACGTTCCGTGCGCGCGGGACGCTCAGCCCCACGAAGCTCATGCCCATGCCGAGGAGGTTCCGTGGCGCTCGTTGAGATCCTGAAGGGGCTCTCCGTTACTGCGCGGAACATGCTTCGCCGGCCCGTGACGACCCAGTACCCGGAGCAGAAGAAGCCCACCTCTCCGCGCTTTCACGGGCGCCACCTTCTGAACCGCTACGAAGACGGCCTCGAGAAGTGCATCGGATGCGAGCTGTGCGCGTGGGCGTGCCCGGCCGACGCGATCTTCGTTCAAGGGGCCGACAACACGCCGAGCGCGCGCTACTCGCCGGGTGAGCGGTACGCGATCGACTACCAGATCAGCTACGCACGCTGCATCTTCTGCGGGCTCTGCATCGAAGCGTGTCCGACGCGCGCGCTCACGATGACGACCGAGTACGAGCTCTCGCGTCCGTCGCGCGAAGCGCTGGTCTTCACCAAGGAGATGTTGATGGCGCCGCTCCAGCCGGGAGCGCAGCCGCCGCCGCACACCGACGAGCAGGTCGCCGAACGCAACATCAACTACTACGGGGGTCCGCAGGCGACGCCGGTGTTGGCGTCGTCGGAGGCTGCTCGGCTGAACGAAGAGCATCCCGGCGCCGCCCGCCGGTCTCACTGAGCGAAGGGAGGGGAGCGTGGAGAAGGCCGTGTTCATCATCGCCTCGATCGGCTCCGTCCTGAGCGCGGTCTGGATGGTCTTCGGCGAGAACACCGTTCATAGCGCCCTGGCTCTCGTCGCCAATTTCTTCACGCTGGCGGTGTTCTACATCCTCCTCGAAGCGCATTTCCTCGCCGTCGTGCAGATCATCGTCTACGCCGGCGCCATCATGGTGCTCTTCCTTTTCGTGATCATGCTGCTCGGCGTCGACCGAAGGGATCAGTACCGCGAGACGATCCCATTCCAGTTCCCGCTGGCCGTCTTGTTCAGCGCAGGGCTGCTCGGCGTCTTGATCTACACCATCCGAGCTGCCTTCACGAAGACACCGTTCACCGGCCTGGCTCAAGCCAACGCCTCCGGCAATACGCAGGGGCTCGGCCGCCTCCTGTTCACGCACTACCTCTTTCCGTTCGAAGTGACGTCGCTGCTGCTCATCGTGGCCGCGATGGGAGCAATGGTGATCGGCAAGCGGCGCGCGCCGGCCGAGACCCAGCCCGAAGACGAGGACGCCTGATGGCTCCGTCGGCGTATCTGATCCTCGGCGCGATCCTGTTCTCGGTCGGGACGCTCGGCGTGCTCCTGCGGCGGAACGCGCTGGTGATCTTCATGTCCATCGAGCTCATGCTGAACGCGGTCAACCTCACTCTCGTCACGTTCGCGCGCATGCGCGGCACGCTTGACGGGCAGGTCCTTGCGTTCTTCGTGATCGCGGTCGCGGCCGCCGAGGTTGTAGTCGGCCTTGCGATCATCGTCGCGATGTTCCGCCGCAAGCAGACGGCGTCCGTCGACGACGCGAGGCTGTTCAAGTGGTAGCGGCTGTGCCCTCCATCGTCCGAGCGGACTGGCTCGTCCTCCTTTTCCCCGCGGCCGGGTCGATCATCTTGATGTTCTACGGCCAGCGCATGAGGCGCGCGGCCGGCCCCATCGCAACGCTGATGATGACGGCGTCGTTCGTCGTGGCGGGCATCACGTTCTTCCGGATCGCCGGCCGGCCGGAAGGTAGCCGCTCTTTCGTCCACACGATCTACACCTTCTTCCACGCCGGCGGCCTGAACGTCAACGTCGACTACCGGATCGACCCCTTGTCGATCACGATGATGCTCGTCGTTACGGGCGTCGGGACGCTCATCCACCTCTATTCCATCGGGTACATGCGCGGCGACCCGCGCGAAGGTCGGTACTTCCAGTACCTGAACCTGTTCGCATTCTCGATGCTGCTCCTGGTGATGGCGAACAACTTCCTCATCATGTTCGTCGGGTGGGAGCTGGTCGGCCTCTGCTCGTATCTGCTGATCGGCTTCTGGTTCGATCGCGAGCAGGCCGCCGTGGCGGCGAAGAAGGCCTTCATCACGAACCGCGTCGGGGACTTCTCGTTCGTGATCGGGCTGTTCTTGATCTTCAACCACTTCGGCACGCTCGATTTCGGCAAGGTCTTTTCGAGCGCGCCGACCGTGATCACTGCTGGAACCGCGACGGCAATCGGGTTGTTGTTGTTCGGCGGTGCCGCCGGGAAGAGCGCGCAGATCCCGCTGTACGTGTGGTTGCCCGATGCGATGATGGGCCCCACGCCGGTCAGCGCGCTGATCCACGCCGCGACGATGGTGACGGCCGGTGTGTACATGGTCGCGCGCACGCACGTCATCTACGACCTGGGGCACAGCGGGGCGGTCGTGGTCGCGAGCATCGGGGCCGCGACGATGTTGATGGCAGGCCTGATCGCGATCGCTCAAGACGACATCAAGCGGGTGCTCGCGTATTCGACGATCTCGCAGCTCGGCTACATGTTCATCGGCGTCGGGTCGGGCGCGTACGTTGCCGGGATGTTCCACCTCGTCACCCACGCGTTCTTTAAGGCGCTGCTGTTCCTCGCTGCCGGGAGCGTCCTGCACGCGCTTCACGATCGGGGCGACATCACGCAGATGGGCGGCCTTCGGAAGAAGCTACCGTGGACGACGTTCGTCTTCGTCCTCGGGTGGCTCGCGATCATCGCTTTCCCGGGGACGTCCGGCTTCTTCTCGAAGGATCAAGTCTTGGAAGGCGCGTACGGCGCGGGCCACACGGCGATCTGGGCGATCGGTGTGATCGGCGCCGCGATCACCGGCTTCTACATGACTCGCCTCTTGTATCTGACGTTTTTCGGAAAGAGCAGGGACACCGAAGGCCTCCATCCGCACGAGTCGCCCGTCTCGATGGTCTTCCCGATGGTCCTGCTCGGCATCGCGGCGATCATCGGCGGTTTCCTGATCAACGGGAACGGTGAGAACGGCCGTCTCGCGCGCTTCCTCGAGCCGTCCGTCGGGCCGCGTGCGGTCGCCGCTGTCCCGGCACAGACCAGCGCGCAAAACCCCGAGACCGGCGTGCTGCCTCACCGAATCGGCGGCTTGTCGGCCGGCGCGCTTTCCGGCATCGCGACGGCGGCCGGCGTCGGTGGCGCCGTGGTCGCGCTCGCGATGTACGGCGGCCTGTGGGACTGGCAGCGCCGGCGGGAGAACCCCGGCCTCGCTTGGCGCGCGCTGAGTAACAAGTTCTTCGTGGACGACGTGTATCAGTTTCTCTTCACGAGCGTCGGAATGCTGGTCGCGACCGCGCTGGCATTCGTCGTCGATACAACGTGGATCGACGGGGTCGTGAATGGATTCGGCACCGTCACGACCAAGGTCGCAGCCGTCGGCCGCCGGGTGCAGACGGGACTCGTTCGCTCGTATGCGCTCGGGATCCTCGGCGGGGGCGTTCTCCTGCTCGCCTTCTTCGTCGCGAGGGCGGTGCGCTGATGGCGTGGCTGAGCTGGGTTCTCTGGACACCGCTCGCCGGCGCCCTCGCCCTGGCCGTCTTCCCGAATAGCAAGCCAGCCTTGATCCGCGGGTGGACGCTCTTCGCCTCGATCGTCGCCTTCGCGTTCTCGCTCGGCATGCTGGCGAGCTTCCACACCGGTCAGGCCGGCATGCAGATGGTCGAGCAGCACCGCTGGATCCCAGCGTTCGGCGCGACGTACAAGCTCGGGGTGGACGGGATCAGTCTCTTCCTGGTGATCCTCACGACGTTCTTGATCCCGATCTGCGTGCTCGCCTCGTGGAAGGTCGAGAAGAACCCGAAGTTGTTCATGGGTCTGCTCCTCGTTCTCGAGACGGCGATCACCGGCGTCTTCCTGGCCGGCGACCTCCTTCTGTTCTACGTGTTCTGGGAAGGGATGCTCGTCCCGATGTACTTCCTGATCGGGTACTGGGGCTACGAGCGCCGCATCTACGCCGCCGTGAAGTTCTTCATATACACGTTGCTGGGCGGGTTGCTGATGTTCGCCGGGATCCTCGTTCTTGCGTTCCACGCGTCCGGTCCGCTCGGCCACTTCACGTTCGACCTCGCGCAGATCCAGACAGTGCGCATCAGCGTGGCGCTGCAGCGGTGGCTGTTCCTCGCCTTCTTCGCAGCGTTCGCGATCAAGGTGCCGCTGTTCCCCGTTCACACGTGGTTGCCGGACGCACACACGGAAGCACCGACGGCGGGAAGCGTGATCCTCGCCGGTGTGCTGCTAAAGCTCGGCGGATACGGCTTCCTGCGCTACGCGGTGTCGCTGTTCCCGCATGCTGCGAAAGAGTTCGCGCCCTGGATCGTCACGCTGGCGCTGATCGGGATCATCTACGGCGCGCTCGTCGCGACGGTACAACGAGACTTGAAACGGCTCGTCGCGTACTCGAGCGTCGCGCACCTCGGGTTCGTCGTCCTGGGGATCTTCGCGTTCAGCCTGACCAGCTTGCAAGGCGCGAGCCTGCAAATGATCAGCCACGGCGTCTCGACCGGCGGACTCTTCCTATTGGTCGGCATGCTCTACGAGCGCCGTCACACTCGACTGATCGAAGACTTCGGCGGCTTGGGAGCGATCACGCCGATCTTTGGCGGCATCTTCTTGATCGTCGCGCTGTCGTCGCTCGGCTTGCCGGGCCTGAACGGCTTCGTCGGAGAGTTCTTGGTGCTGATCGGATCCTTCACCGCCCATCGGCTGTGGGCGGTCATCGGCGCCGTCGGCGTCATCCTCGCTGCCGTGTACCTGCTGTGGGCGTACCAGCGCGTGTGGCACGGCCCGGTCTTGAAGGAAGAGAACAAGCACATCCTCGACCTCGATCGCCGAGAGAAGCTCGTCATGGCGCCGGTGCTCGCGATGATCGTGCTTATCGGTGTGTATCCGAAGCCGTTCCTCGACCGGATGGGCCCGTCCCTTTCGACGGTCGTGCAACGCGTGCAGCAAGCGAACACCACCTCAACGTTGTCGCTGGGAGGCAAGTAGTGCCGGTCATGCACGCTCCCGCGATCGCCTGGCGAGCGATCGGGCCGACGCTCGCGCTGACCGGCGGGGCGATCCTCACCTTGCTGACCGGCGCGATCCAGCGCCGCGTGAACCGCGCGGTGCTTGCCGGCATGACGCTGGCGACGATCGGTGGCGCTTCGTATCTGACCTTCATCCTGGCCGGGAAGAAGATCGTCGGCTTGCAAGGAATGGTGGCCGTCGACGGTGTCAGCACGTTCACGACGATGATCCTTCTGTTCACGGCGACGATCGTGACGCTGATGTCGTACCACTACCTGAGCGAGCGTCACATCCATCGGTTCGAGTACTACCCGCTGGTGCTGCTCGCGACGGCCGGCATGGTGCTCCTGGCCTCGGCCAACGACCTCATCCTGGTCTTTATCGCGCTTGAAGTGCTTTCTCTTGCACTGTACGTCCTCGTCGGACTGGCGCGCCGGGATTCGGGTGCTCAGGAGGCGTCGCTGAAGTACTTCCTGCTCGGCGCGTTCTCGAGCGCGATCCTGTTGTACGGCGTGGCACTCGCGTTCGGCGCGACGGGGACGACGAACATCGCGCGCATCGCGGGCTTGTCGGGAGCACCCTCGACCGACTCGCGATTGATGTTCGCCGCTGCGGCGCTGCTGGCGGTGGGGTTCGCGTTCAAGATCGCCGTCGTTCCGTTCCACTCGTGGACGCCCGACGTGTACCAAGGGGCGCCGACGTCGGTGACCGGGTTCATGGCCGCGGGGACGAAGGCGGCCGGCTTCGCCGTCTTGCTGCGAGTGTTCCTCGTCGCGCTCGGCCCGTTGCAGTGGGACTGGCGGCCGGCACTATGGCTGATCGCGATCGTGACGATGGTGATCGGCTCTCTGTTTGCCATCGTGCAATCCGACGTGAAACGACTTCTTGCGTACTCGTCGATCGCGCACGCGGGTTTCGTGCTTGTCGGCGTTATCGCTGCCACCGCGAACGGGATCGCAGGTTCGCTCTTCTATCTCCTCGTCTACGCGGCGATGACGCTCGGCGCGTTCGCCGTCGTGACGCTGTCGGCGCCGAAGGGGAAAGAGCGCCTAGAGATGGGATCGTGGGTCGGCCTCGGCCAGCGACACCCGGCTTTCGCGGGCGCCATGACGCTGTTTTTCCTTTCTCTCGCGGGCATCCCACCGACTGCGGGGTTCATGGCGAAGTTCTTCGTCTTCCAAGCCGCCGTCCAGGCAGGCGAGACGGGACTGGTCATCGCCGGCGTGCTCGCGAGCGTTATCGCAGCGTTCTTCTACCTCCGGCTGATCGTGCTGATGTGGCTGCAGGAACCCTCCGGTGAGACCGGCGCACTCGGCTTGACGCCGACGGGGTCGCTCGTCGTCGCTATCACGGCGGCGGCAACGATCGTCTTCGGCGTATATCCGGAGAGCATCATGCATATCGCGCGCACGGCCGCCTTCTTCACCGGGTAGGCTGCGCCCATGGGGCCCCTGCGCGATCCGGTCGCGACCCTCGAGCTGGACATACGCGCCGATCTCGAGCGCGTCGAAGCGACCCTGCACGAGGTGATCCGAAGCGATCAGTCGATGGTGCACGAGGCCGCCCGGTATCTGATCGACGCCGGCGGCAAGCGCTTCCGTCCGATGCTCACGCTCTTGGCCGGATATGCGGGCGACCCGAAGGATCCTCGTCTGGTTCCGTGCGCCGCCGCGATCGAGCTGACACATCTCGCGACGCTGTACCACGACGACGTGATCGACGAGACGTCGGTCCGGCGCGGCGTCCCGACGGTGAACGTCCGCTACGGGAACAGCGTTGCGGTCTTGACGGGTGACTTCTTGCTGGCGCGCGCATCCGGCCTTGCCGCCGACCTCGGCTCGTACGTCTCCCGGCGGCTGTCCGACACGATCGCCGAGCTATGCGAGGGCCAGATCATGGAAACGGCCGCGTCCGGGTTGCTCGACGTCACGGCCGAGCACTACCTCGACGTGATCGCCCGTAAGACTGCTTCGCTCATCGCGACGTCGTGCCACCTCGGGGCGTGGCTGGCCGGTGCCTCCCCGCAGATCGTCGACGCGATCACGACCTACGGCGTCGCCCTGGGGATGGCGTTCCAGCTGTCGGACGACATCTTGGACGTCGCCGGCGAGGAGCAAGAGTCCGGGAAGACGCCCGGTACGGACCTGCGGGAAGGCGTCCTGACGTTGCCCGCCTTGGAGACCCTCGCAGGGCGCGCGCGCGACGGCGAGCAGCTGCGGAGCGCGCTTGAAGCCAAAGACGCCGACGGTGCGCTTCAGATCCTGCGGTCGAACGGGAGCGTCGAGCTCGCGCACGCGGCCGTCTCCGACTGGCAAGAGCGCGCGCGCGCCGCGTTAGGGCCGCTCGATCGGGGAAGCGCGCGCGCCGCGTTGGAGCAGCTTGTCGACTTCATCGGCGCGCGCGAACGCTAAGAGACTCGCCGCTCCCCGTCACGATGCCGCTTGGACCGTGTCTGACCGTTCGTTGTTTCCGTCGAAGTCGGCGGGCGGCGTGTGCTTGCTCCGTATCACGAAAGCACTGAGCGCGCCGGCGTACATCGTCAGCCATGGGATGAGCGGTACGTGATACCGCTGAAGAGCGAGGAAGGGCAAGTAAGAAAGACTCGTTATGACGACCACCATCGCGGGCAAGAGCCAATGGTCTCGGCGTCCGCGGTGGCGGATGACCAGGAGACACAGCCCGAGGAGCGACATGGCCAGCACGACGTCGTAGAAGGTGTCGCCGATCGTGACCCATGTCAGAAGGCTGCTCTCGTGCTCTCCGTGGAGCCCTTCGATCGTCCATCGGAAAGCATCAGAATCTCCTCCGTACATCGTGGCGATCTTCTTCGGAAACTCGCCGACGTAGCGGCCGGGATGAGCCTCGATGTAACGGATCGCATACCGTCGACGGTTGCCGTCGTCGACGACGGGGTTTCCGGTTTCCGGAACGAGCTTTAACGAGGTCTTGATCAGCTTCCCCTGAAGCTCGCTTCCCCTGAAGGTCCCTTCCAACAGCCCTTCTCCGTCGATGGTCGAGTACACCGGCTTTCCGAACACGGCGTCGTTACGGATGATCCAGGGAGCCAGGAGTAGCCCCATCACGAGGCAGACGAGAACCGTGCCTCGCAGGACCGTTTTCCATCCGAGCCTCCACGTGGTCGCTACAAGAACCACGGTGGGGGCGATGACGCCCTGGGGTCGTATCAGCAGAGCGGCGCCGAAGGCTGCGCCGGCTCCCACGTAGGCTGCGAATCCGGGGCGTTTGCGCATCAACACCCAGGCACCAAGGAGTGTGAAGAACGTGAACGGCATCTCGCTCGCGATCAGGTTCGAGTACGCGATCTGATTCGGGAACAGCGCGACGAGAACAAGCGTCACGCGTCCGGCGAGCTCGGACGAGAAAGCTATCCGTGCGATGAGATACGCGAGCCAGACCGTTCCAACCCCCAACGCAACGGTGAGCAATCGATCAGCGAGAAGCCGGTTGCCGGAAAGGACGTTGGCGAAGGCGACCAGGAGGGGATAGCCGGGGGGCCTGATGGCCGTAGCGTGGCCCAAGTATGCGATTCCGCGGCCGTCTGCTATCTCGCGGCCGACCTCGTAGTACCAGTGAAAATCACTCACGGGCTTCGCCGGATATATGACGGCCCAAGCAAGACGCACGGCCAATGCGGTCAGGAGCCCCATCGGTACGAACGCTCGTGATGCGAGCGTTCTTAGACGTTTGCGAAACGAGTCAGGGCGTATAGCCACTGACTCAACACCGATGTACTCCGTTGAATGATTTTCTGTGGACCTCACCAGCGCCCCGAACCGATCGAAAGCGATTCAACCTCGAGGCAACTATATATGCCGGTTGATCACACGAGAACGGTGAGGGAAGCCGACGTTTGCCCGACGTCGACGTGGTCGGTCAGGCCGCCTACCGTGATGTCCACCGAGTAGCCATTCGCGGTGACCGCAAGGTTCGACGTCGTGGCGGTGCGGAGCGTCGAGCCTGCGGCGGAGGGCACGATCAGCGTCAGGAACCGTGTGCTGCGGCCGACGAACTTCACCTGGACCATCGGCGCCGCGTACTTGCTGTTCAAGCTTTCCGTGACCCAACCCTGGACCGGGCTGGTCGCGCCTCTGTGGACCTCTTGCGTCTTCTTCCCGATGAGCTGGCTGATGATCACGTTGGGTCCGCCCGATGACGTGTAGAAGCCGCCGAAGCCCCAGTGGACGACCGCATCCTTGCGTAGGTGCCAGTTCTGACGGAACGCAACGGGGCCGTACGAGACCAGCCAATCGTCGACCAGCATCACGTTGAGCCGCCGGTCGTACAGCACGCGACGCCACGTCGTGACGCCGGAGTATTTGAAGTGCTCGATCGATACGAAGTCCATGTTGGCGTCGTGGTTCTGCCCTTTGAGGTATGTCCAATACGTCGGGCGCATCGGGATGCTGTCGATGGAAACCTCGTTGTTCGCGCGCTCGGACATGAAGTACTGCCGATAGGGGTTAGTGTTGTCGTAGATGTAGGGGCCCCCCGAGTCGAGCAGGAGCTTGTTGCCGTACGCCTCCAGGGTGACCTCGCCCGCATCCTCGTGTCCGTGGTTCGCCCGCCCGGCGCCGAAGCGCACCATGACGTGCGTCTCGTCGTTCACGCTGTTTGGGGTTCCCCAGCTCGAGCGGAAGAACGCATACCCGCTGTTGTAGGTCATATAGTCGGGCAAGGTCGGCCGGGTCGTCCCCGGCGCGCCGTTGGTGGTCAGCCAGTTGAACGGCGACGTGTGATCGGAGAAGTTGTAGGGAAGCCGCGTCGTTCCCGTGTCGCCGAAGTTGACTGTGTACCCGGACGGGGTCGCGGCGTTGGCGATGAAGTCGATCATCTTCTGGTGCTGAGATGACACGATGCTCGACGACTGCCCGCACGCTGCGAGTGCGCGGCTGGCGAGGTCGAGCCGCTTGTACACGTACAGGTTGTAGCCGTCGGACTGCTCGAGAGACACACCTTGCGAGTCGACGTCGTGCGTCGCCCACGAGTTCATCCGGGCGACCGCGAGATCCCTCCAGGAGGTGTTCGAGCGCGCGCATCCGATGTCGAGCAGCCCGATGTTCTGGTCGAGCGCGCGGTTGCCCGTGTGAAGGTAGAAGCTCGTCTGCGCGAGCTTGGCGCCGTGCTGGTCCGCCATCGCGCGCGTCCAGCTGTACCCGACGCCGCGCTTGATCGCGCACGACACGACCATCGAACGGATCGCGACCGAGTGCTGCGCCCACGACCACGGAGATGGGGGATTGCTCGGTGGGTTCTTCGAGTACCAACTCTGAAGCAGGGCGATGTACCGGTTCTTGTAGGCGACGTTGCCGGTCTGCACGTAGGCGTACCACAGTGGCACGGTCCAATACATCTGGTGCAGCTTGAGCACCCAGCTCGCGTTGTGGAACGGGTCTTCCTTCCACGTGATGTATTGGGGAGCGGGGAGGGTGACGGTCGCGAAGCCGGAGAACGAGTATTTGTTCTGCATGAGCGCGTCGGCCTGGGCCTTGGTCGGAGACGTGCTGTCGGCCGAGTCGCACAACGTAAACGTCGCCGCGCGCGCGCCGGCCGGGGCAAGCAACGGCAGGGCGACGGCAAGCAATGCCGCCACGCCGACGAACCGAGATCGCGTGCGCTTCAAAGGGTTTTGTCCTATCACGGGTCCGACCTGGGGGAACGTCGCTCCCGCATTAGGAATCGGCGAGCCCCTGCAGACCTTTAGGAATCCGGCGAAAACGGGCTAGCAGCGGAGAGACGGCTGCACCCTTCCATGATCTGCATAGCTGAAACGAGAGAGTCCGACCGCTGCGCAGAGGTCCTTCCCCCGCGGATCAGGCGTTGCGGACGTGGATCCCGTCGAACCAGACCGTCCCGGGCTGGCTCGACATCACGGCCTGGACGGTCACGTTCGTGAAGGCTTTCGCCGTTGTGAACGCGCCTTCCGCGTACATCCACCCATGCGGCGAGCGCAGGAAGGGCACCGAGTACCAGCTCACCGTCGCGTCGGCGTTCTGCACACGAAGCGTCACATCGATCCGTCCGCCGTTCGCCGAAGTCCCGGCCGTCTTCGTCCATCCCGACAAGATGAAGGTCCGTCCCGCGCTGCCGGCCAGGTTCAGCGGTTGCTGCTCCACCTCGAACCCTGAGCCCGTCAACGCCAGCGCGTGCGCGCCCTCCGAGGCGGCCGCCGACGTGACCGAGCCGGGTCCGGACCAGCCGCTCGAACCGTTTTCGAACGACGGGTTGACCGTCCACGTACGCGAGATACGGAGATCGTCGAACCAGAACGTGCCCGTCTGGTTGCTCACGGTCGCCGTCAGTGTTGCGCTCGTGAAGCCGACGCTGGAGGAGAAGGTGTCTTCGTCGAGCGTCCATTCATGCGCCGCCCGATCGATCGGCACGGCGACCAACGAGGTCGTGCCGTCGGTACGGTGAAGCGTCAACGAGAGCGAAACCGCACCGCCGGAGGCCCAGGATCCGATCGACATGCTCCATCCGCTCAGTGTGAAGCGCTCGTAGCGGGCGCCGGTTAGCGGGAACGTCTGTGACGCCGTCTTGGTTCCGGTTGCGCCTTTGAACAGGAGGGAGGTAGCCCCGTCCCTCTTTTCCGCCGTTTGCGCTCCTTCGCCGGCGCCGAGGCCGCTGCCGCTCCATCCGGTCATCCCGCTCTCGAAGGACGGGTTGAGGATCGGCGACTCTAGAAGGCGAAGCGCGTCGAAGTACGCGTCGCCGGTTTGGTTCGCGAACGTAGCCGCAACCGTTATCGACGACAGCGGTTTCGAAGCGGTGGTGAAGGGTTGCTCGGCGTACACCCACGAGTGCGTGTTCCGCGCGAACGGAACGTGCCATGCCTGGGTTGAGCCGTCCGTGTACCTGGCCGTCGCCGTGAGCTCGACGGGGCCACCGCCGGCACTCGCGCCGTTCGCTCGGTTCCACCCGCCGAGGATGAACGAGCGTGCGTGCCCGCCGCCGAACGCGATCGTTTGTGAGATCGCCTTCTGCCCGCCGGCCGTGATGTGGAACGAGTGCGACCCGTCGCGCGCGAACGCGGTCGATGCGAGGTCGCTCGCCGAGAGGTTGACGGCCCGCCAGGCGTACGTGTTCGGCTCGAAGGAGCCGTTGGTCAGCAGGTTCGGCGCCTCAGAGACCCACGGGACGAGCACCTGGATCCCGACCGTGAACGCCAAGCTCATCACCGACTGGCTATCCGCGATCAGGGCGAAGCGCTGCGAGTAGTTGCCCGGCGGCATGTTCGCGGCCGAGAGCGGCACGTGGAACTCGGCCACTTGCCCCGGACCGACCGAAGACTTCGTCGGGTCGGTCGCGTTGCGCGCGACCGATGCCGGCCGGGTCGAGCTGACCCACGAGCTGGTGGCGAACGAGCTGGCCGAGTAGGTGGCGAGGTGGACGTTCCCACCGACGGGCCAGGACGCCGTGCCGGTGTTCGTGATGCGGACGGTGATCGTCTTCGATTCGCCCGCGTACATCGTCACTGCCGACGGCGCGCTCTGAAGGACGCCGCGCCAGTACAGCGGTGTGAACCAGTTTCCTTGCAATCCGTTCGAGCGGCCCGGCCACGCGAACGCGTCCATGAACCCGTAACCCGTTACCGTCGTCGTGCCTTTCGTTCCGACGATGTTCATCTGAAGGACGCGGCCGCCCCACTCACCGTAGCCGTTGCGCTGC
>Ga0066660_10000072_pt1 | contig 23527 bp, 24 predicted proteins | sample GraSoiAngelo_109_FD_75177 | JGI IMG/M metagenome (GOLD analysis project Ga0066660, IMG submission 75177) | Grasslands soil microbial communities from the Angelo Coastal Reserve, California, USA - 14_0903_12_20cm | ecosystem: Environmental > Terrestrial > Soil > Grasslands | place: USA...
ATCGCAGCCACTCCTGGTCCGGATCGGGCGGTCCGTCGACAAGCAACACTCGCGCGCCGGCCGCATCTTCCCAGTATGAGAGTTCGGGGTCATGATCGGGGTCGATAGCCGGCAGGCCGCGCAGTGCGAACTCCTGCGCGACCGACGACTTTCCTGATCCCGGGTTCCCCGTGACGAGGTATGCGGGCACACCCCATGATGTAAGTCAGGACCTTCGGCAACGTACGGTGTCCGCCGGAGGGGATGCCCATGCCCAGAAAGGGCCCGTCTCTGCTGCATCTCAGCGCGGAGCGGCGAGGTGGGCTCGAGGCGCGGGCCGGGAAGGCCCGTGGACCCGGAAGCTCCGGCCGCCCGAGCAATCCACACCCGGGCCCGGGCCGTAGTGTCGGTGTGCGCAAGTTCATGGTCCTTTGCGTCGTCGTGGCGGGCACCGTGCTCCTCCCCGGAAGGCCGGCGCAGGCTGCATGCCACCACTTCTCCGTAGCGGCTTCGCCCAACCCCGTGACCGAGGGGGAGACCGCTACGGTCACGGTGAGCAGGGATGCCGCGCTTGCGCCGTCGAACATCGACGTGTCAACGGTCGACGAGACGGCGAAGGCCGGCGCCGACTACACGGCCCTGCACCAGACGGTGGACTTCACCAACGAGACGTCCCGGACCTTCCCGGTGAAGACCATCGACGACAACGTCGCCGGGGGGCCGAAGACCTTCCGCCTGCATCTGAGCAACCCGGGCGGGTGCGCGGTCAACCCGAACTACGTCGTCGACCCCGACGCCCACGTGACGATCAACGACAGCGGGCGGGGCTCCTCGACGACCGCGAGCCTGGCACCAGGCACGACCGGCGCCCGAGCACCGTCGTCCACACGCGGCCCCGCCACGACCAGCACCACCGTGGGGCGGACATCGTCTTCCACGCGCAGCTCACTCACCACTGCGAGCACCGCGGCCAGCAGCAGCGGGATTCCCGCGTCGACGACGTCGGCTCTCCCGTCTGAGCAGGCCGCCGGCAAGAAGAAGGGCGGCGGAGGGTCCGGGCCTGCCGTCGCCGGGATCATCGCCGCCATCGTGGTGATCGTGGGCGCAGGGGGCTACGGCCTGTATCGCTGGCGCCGCCCGCCGGCCTGAGTGCACTGATCGCGGTGGCGAAATCCGAGGCTGCCGTGCCGACGGCTCGATCACGTTTCGGCCGGGACACGGGAAACCGCTCGCATCGAAGGCTGCCCTCCGCCGGGTCGATAAGCCGCCCGCGTGCCACCCGCTCATCACCGGCATATCCACAAGCACCTGACAGGATCACCGGCATAAGCGCCTATAGCCGCGCCGCGATCGCGCTCTCTGAGCGATGTTCGGCACGTCCGATAGGGGCGGGTGAGACCCGACTTCTGCCAGACCAGGATCGTTCCTAGCCGTGGCGTATATCTTACGGATCCATGAGATATACTAGGTCGGATGGCAAAGCATCTGGTTGACATCGACGAGGCCGCACTGGCAGCTGCCCAGGCCGAGCTAGGGACGGCAACGATGAAGGAGACCGTCAACGAGGCCCTTCGCAGGGTCTCTACACCCCGGAGCCGCCGGGTGGACAAGGCTCTCGATCGCCTCGGACGGCGGCGCCGGCCCACCCGCGAGGAAGCGTGGCGCTGACCCATCTGATCGACACGAGCGTTCTTACCCGCCTGGGCAACCCAGCGGTCCGGGCCGTCGTCGATCCGCTGGCACACAACGGAGTGGCCGGCCGGGCCGGCATCACCGACCTGGAGATCGGCTACGGCAGTCGAAATGCCACAGAGTGGGACCAAGACATGGCCGACCTGGCAGTCTTCGAACTGGTGGAGACAACCGCCGATCATGTCGGCCGAGCGCGCCAGGTGCAACGGCTGCTCGCCTCCAGAAGCCAGCGCGGACGCAAGGTGCCCGATCTCCTCATTGCCGCGGCCGCCGAGAAGGCTGAGCTCATTCTGCTCCACTACGACGGCGACTTCGACCTCGTCGCCAAGGTGACGGGCCAGCCATGTCAGTGGGTCGTCCCCGCCGGCACTGTTGACTGACGAAGACGGTGGCGAGCAAGGATGAGCGGCAGAATATGCGCCGATCGCCTCGCATCGGGAGTGTCCGACCGGCACGTTCTCGGGCGCGCGTTACGTGCGTGGTCAGAGCCCGAGTGCAGCGGCGACGAGTGAAGCCAGGTCGTCCTCGGTCAGATCTGTCCCGACTTCGATGACCTGGAGCCCGTGCTCGACCCGCCCCGCCAGCCCCAGGCGCTCGGCCCCCCGGCCCAGCCAGCACCCCGGGGCCTCGCCGTTCAGGTAGTAGCCCTCCAGGCTCCTGGTGACCTGCTCCAGGTAGTAGTCGGCCTTGGCCACCCCGATGCTCAGCACGGCTCCGCCTCCCCTCGCCCGGAGGGCCGCTCACTTCGCGGTCCCGTAGTTCGGGACAAGTCCGATCCCCACTCAGCGCTCACCACCTCGAACCGACCGGCCCTTTGCTTCCGTCGCCTCCGCTGTCCTTGCCGTGGCGCGTCCCTCCGTCCTTGCCGCGAGTCGTCTCCAGCACGCACGAACTTGCACCTGCGGTCGCAGGGCCCGGCGCGTCGCCGGTGTCGCGGCCGTACGCGTCGGCCGCGAGTACCCCCCGCGGGACCCTGGCCGTGAGCGCCGGTCGCAGGTCACCTCCACGGCGGCCCCGCCTCTCCGGTGCCGCCGGTGCTACGCCCGGCCGCCTCCACCAGGGCCTCGAGCGCCTTGCGGGGGATCACGATGCGCCGGCCCAGGCGGAGCACCGGCAGCTCGCCCCGGGCCGCGAGCTCGTAGGCCAGACCACGGGAGATGCCGAGCAGCTCGGCAGCCTCGGCGACGGTGAGTGTGAGCCGATCGGAGCTGGCTCGGGCGACAGGACGGACGTGCATGGACAGCCTCCTCGGGGACGCGGGTAGACACCCGCGGGGATAACCCGGCCAGGTCGTCTCGGCTCGGCCAGTGCCGGCGCGACCTGGCGAGGCCACCGGCGGCCGGGGACGAGTCCGCCCTACGGCGGGCCGCCCGCCGGGCCCAGTATGAGGAGGGAACTCGCGGCGCTACTCGCGCGTTACTCGCATCCGGTCTTCACGCGAGTCTTCGCACCCGGCCGCGGCCCCGGGCGCTCCCTTCGCGCCACCAGCCCATGCGCCGGACCACGGGAGAAGTTGAGCGATTTCGTGGCCTGGGTGACCGCGAGCGCAGGCTGGCCGCCGGCAATCGAATGAACGTGTACGGACACGGTTGGACGACGCACCGGGTGGCCGAGCACTACCCAGGACCCCAAGCGGATCGGCCGCAAACTCGCGGCGGCACTCGCGGCGTAACTCGCGCAGCGTCACGGGAGGACCTGGGGTCGGTCCCGCGAGTGACCCGCGGTGTGACCGAGAGGTTGCGTCGTCCAGTTGGGAGCCGACGGTCGGCGCAAGCCTCCAGGTCTCAGCGGCGGGCCGCCCCCCGGCCGGAGCGACGCGCCACTTTGGGCTCCGCGGTGCTGGCTCTCAGCACCGTATCGAGGCGGGCCGCGATCTCGGCATCCCGGTCCTCCAGGACGTGCTGATACCGGTAGGCAGCCGATGGTGACGCGTGCCCGAGCCGGGCCTGCACCTCGCGGATCGTGGCTCCGGAGACCGTGGCCAGGGTCCCGGCTACGTGCCTGAGGTCGTGAAAGCGCAACCCCTCGAGCCCGGCCGCGGCGACAGCGGGGCCCCAGTGGCGGTTGCGGAAGTTGCTCTGGCGCAGCACGGCTCCCCGCTCCGCGGTGAACACGAACCCCACAGGGTCCGGGCGCACGAACCGGCCCAGATGCGTGTCCAGCTCGTCGACCAGGGCCCCGGGCAGGTGCACGACCCGGCGGCCCGCCGCGGTCTTCGGCTCGCGAACGATGAAGGTGCCGTCCTTCAACTCGACCACCTGGGTGCTGACGGTCAGCGTGGCGTGGAGGAGGTCGAGGTGCTTCTGCCGCAGCCCGGCCAGCTCGCCCCAGCGGCAGCCTGAGTACGCCGCGGTCAACACCAGGGCCCGGTATCTGGGGTCGATCGCCTTGGCGGTGGCTGCCACCTGATCGGGAGTGGCCACCCGCATCTCCGGAGCGCGCTCCACACCGGCCCCCTTCTCCACGCAAGGAGAGCGGGCTATGAGGTTGTCGACCACGGCCGTGGCCATCATGGCCGACACCAGCCGGTAGGCCTTGGCCACGGTCGAAGGCCCCGGTCGGCCTCGCTTGAGCAGATCGGCCCGCCAGGCGCGAACACGAGACGCAGTCAAGGAACCGAGCGCGACGTGACCCAGCGCCGGCAGGATCAGATTGTCGAGCAGGTAGGAGTAGAGCTCCAGCGTCTTGGGGGCGAGGGCGACCTTGCCTCGCATCCATTCATCGGCAAAGACGCGCAGGAGAACCTTGCCTGCTTCGGGGTCGACCCATTCGCCACGGGCCTGGTCCGTGAAGGCGGAGGCCAACCAGCCATCCGCTTCGCGCTTCGTGGCGAACGTGCATGGAGCCGCGTGCAGCCGACCGTCGCTACCCCGCACACGCGCCTGGTACCGCCCGGAAGGCAGCACCCGGATGGTCCCGGCCGTCCTCCGTCCACGCCTGCGTGGTGCCACCGCGTCCTCCCCAGTCCATCTCGTTGTGGACCGCACAGGACCGCACACCATCTCGTTGTGGCACGTTTGTGGCACGCCGAGATCCCGCGGACCGAGTGTAACTGGGGATATGCCCTCTGACCAGGACTTTTACGGCGCCCCCGGCAGGACTCGAACCTGCGACCCGCTGCTTAGAAGGCAGCCGCTCTGTCCATCTGAGCTACAGGGGCTCGGCGATCGCGTGGCGACGCGGAGACAAGGGTAGGTGACCCGATCGCCGCTGACGCGCTCGGTGACCAGGGGCCGCTCGGGGGGCCGGAACAGGTTGTAACGCCAGGGGCCCCAGGTGCGATTGCGAGACCGGTGGACCACGGCCGTCGAGCCGGGCCCCCGGCCAACCCCATCTCTCGATACCTGTTCGGAGGTAATGAATGTCGTCCCTGAAACCCAAGCTCGTTGCCGGAGGACTCGCCGCGTCCCTCGCCCTGGCGGGAGGCGCACTGGCTGCCGGCGCCTGGTCTGGTACCTCGCCCTCGACGGCTTCCGTCAGGGGCACCACCGCCATGCCCACGAGCAGCGGTCAGTCGGCCGAGCCCGCAGAGATGGCCAAGCCTGCGGTGCTGGCTGCTCACACCGATGACGAGGCGAGCGCGGCCAAGGCGGAGCCGGCCGAGCAGCCCAAGGTCGAGGCGGCCGATACAGCGGCCGCCACCACTGCGGCCCCCGATGACGAGAAGGCGGAGAGCGAAGAGAAGCCGGAGACGGACGCCGACGAGAAGGCGGAGAGCGAAGAGAAGCCGGAGAAGGACGCCGACGAGAAGGCCGAGGCTGCTGAGAAGGACGGCGACGAGCAGACCGAGGCCCCTGAGGCGGACAAGGCCGAGCCGGCCGAGACCGAGACGGCTCCAGCCAACGCCACGACGGTTCGCTCCGAGAACAAGGCCGAACCCGACGCCAAGGGCGACACGACCTCGGCCAACGCCAAGGGCGACACCCACGCCGATGACCACTCCGGCAAGGACGCAAACGCCAAGGCCGACGGCGGCCAGGACCACGCCGAGAGCCATCGTCCCTGACCAAGGCGGGGACTAACCGAGCTTTCCCCCGATGGAGCCGGCGGCTCGCAAGGCCGAGCCGTCGGCTCCCGCGCTCGTGTAGTGAGTCGAGGGCCGCTCGACGGCTTCGTCGAGCATGTCCCTAAGCAGCGTGGAGAACGGGATCTCGGGATCGATCCAGAGGTGCCAGGCCAGTGACCCCGGGATGGTGTTGATCTCGTTGACGTAGAGCTGGTCGCCCTCGAGGAGGAAGTCGAGGCGGGCGATACCACGTATCCCCGCCAGCCCGACCACGGCCACGGCCAGGTCGCGGACCTGCTTCTCGATCTCGGAGGGCAGCTTGGCGGGGAGCTCCCGGGGGGCGGACACCATGCCCTCGCCCCCCGCGTACTTGTCGGCGTAGCCGAGGATGTCGGAGGCGCTCGACGCCCGCAGGGGCCTGTCGATGGCCGACAGCTGGAGCGAGGGCCAGGCCCGGATGGCGATCTCCAGGTCCACCGACTCGGCCCGGAAGGGCTCGATGACCGCTCCTGCCCGAAGGTGGGTGTTTGCTGTCAGGCGGGCCCGGGCGGTGTCCATGTCCTCGACGATGTCGACGCCGATGGAAGATCCTCCGAAGCGGGGCTTGACGATGTAGGGCCCCTCGAAGTCCACGGCGCCCTCAGCGGTGAGGCCACGGCGGGGCAGGGACGGCAAGCCCGACGCAATGACAACGGCCGCGAAAGCCAGCTTGTCCATGCCCAGGGCGGCTCCGGCGAGGGTCGGTCCCGTGTACGGCACCCCGGCCAGGTCGAGGACGCCCTGCAGGGTCCCGTCCTCCCCCGGCCCGCCGTGACAGCAGTTCACCGCGGCTGACACCTCGAGGGCACGCTCCCGACCCACCCGACCCTTCCCCCCGGCCACGAAGCCCCCGTCCTTCCCGGTGATGAGCCGGACGGGCTTGGCCCCCCGGGGCACGCCCTCCAGGAAGGCCTCGCCCTCCAGGGTCGCGTCCACCTCGTACCAGTCGCCGGCCTTGGACCAGTACAGCGCGCTCACCGCCGTACCGGCGTCGCCCAGAGCCCGCGCCGCCTGCAGTCCGGTCAGGATGCTCACGTCGTGCTCCGGAGAGGGACCCCCGAAGATCACCACCGGTTCGGCCACGGTCGCGCCCTCCTCTCGTGCGTTGCTCAGGCGAAGTGGTCGGGCAGGTCGTTCTCGTAGAGCACGACGTCGCCCGGGCCGAGATGCTCGCGTACCCAGGCTGCGGCCTTCTCGCGGTCCTCGACGAGCACGACCTCGACCGGACGGGCCGCGGCACGCGCACCCGCCATGAGGGCGGCGCGGTTGGTGTGCCCCACCACCACCAGGTCGGTGACGACGTCGGCGGCGGTGGCCGCGAAGGTCGCGTTCTCCTGCGCCTGCCTGGGCCCCAGCTCCACCATCCCGGGGGTGACCACCACCGCCCGACCGCCGTTGCCCGCCTCCCGTCCCAGGGCGGACAGCGCCAGCCGGGACCCGGCCGGGTTGGAGTTGTAGGTGTCGTCGATGATGGAGCACCCGTTCCCGGCCTTGACCGAGCTGAGCCGGTGCTCGACCACGGGGAGGGTGGGGAGACGGCGGACGATGTCGGCGTCGGGGACGCCGAGCTCGCGGGCCACGGCGACCGCGCAGGCCACGTTGGCCGCGGGCGCGTCGACGCCCCGAACCCGGGCCAGCTCCACTCCCCCGGCGGCCACGACCAGGGACCCGCCTTCGCGGACGACCTGCACGTCGAGACCCGTCCCCTCCGTGGTCCCGCAGCGCAGAACTCGGGCTCCCGACGAACGGACGCGGTAGGCCAGCTCCTCCAGCCGAGGGTCGTCGACGTTGAGCACTGCGGTCTCGACCCCGGTGAAGACCTCGGCCTTGGCCGCCACGATCCGCTCCTCGGACTTGAAGCGCTCGAGGTGCACGGGGCCGATGGCCGTGATCACCCCGATGCGGGGGCGGATCCAGGTGCACAGCTCGGCGATCTCCCCCGGGCCGTAGGCGCCCATCTCGGCCACGAACACGTCGGTGCCCGGGGCCAGCTGCTCGTTGACGGCGCGGGCCAGACCGGCCCGGTTGTTGAAGCTGCGGGGCGTGGCCAGCACGCTCCGGGTGCCCGACACGAGGTGGGCGATGTAGCCCTTGGTGCTCGTCTTGCCGTACGACCCGGTCACGGCCACCACCGTGGGCCGGATGGAGCGCAGCAGGCGCGAGGCCCGCTCGACGTAGGGCCGGGCCAGCCTCGCCTCCAGGGGCGCGGTGAGGGCCAGAGCGGCGTCGATGAACAGCGGGGTGAGGAGGGCCGCGACCGCGGCCACGAACGGCCCCGCGCCCGCGGCCACGCCGATCCCGACCACCCCGAGGTGGAGCACGGCCCACACCGCGGCCAGCGTGCGCAGGCGGCGGGTCCACGCCAGGGGGCCCGGGCGCCGGCCCCGCAGCGAGAGCCCCAGAGGCCCAACGGCGAGGGCCAGGGCGGTGGCCACCGCGGCCACGGGCACAGCCGCGGCCACGGCCGCGCCGGCCACGGCGACCGCGCCCACGAGGCGGTTGAGCGGGCGCCAAGCCACCCACCACCTCCAGGCGAAGCGGGTAACCGACCCGGACAGGTAGTGCTCCCGCTGGGCGACCCGCATCCACCGCAGACCGGCCAGCGCCGCCGCGGCCACGGCGGCCGCCACCGACAGTCCGTCGGCCAGGGTCACGGCCGGTGCCGTTCCAGGGCCTGGCGCAGGGAGGCGGGGTCCTCGGTGGGGACGAGGTGGCCGACACCGGGCCTGAGCGTGAGCCGGCCCAGGCCCGCAGGCAAAAGGGCGAGCGCGGCCTTCGCCACCGCGACGGGGGCCTCGCCATCGGCTTCCCCCCACACCAGCTCGACGGGGCAGGACACCGAGCGCAGCTGGACCTCGTCCGTCTCGTTCACCGAGCGCACGAGCACGTCGCGCATCACACCCGTGGCGGCCCGGTAGTCGGCCGATCCGTAGCGCATGCGCATGGCCTCCATGCGCCCCTCGCCCACGATGCCGGCCCGGTGCAGGGCCCGGGCCAGGCGGTAGCGGGGGTGGGGTCGGCGGGAGGGGCCGCCGGGGGGATGGAGGAAGGGGGCGCCGGTCGCGACCAGGGCCCGCACCCGGTCCGGGCGGGCCGCGGCCAGGTGCAGCGCCACCCTGCCACCATAAGAGTGGCCGAGCACGACTACCTCAGGGCCGAGCTCGTCCAGCGCAGGCACGACGGCCTGGGCGTACTCCGCTGGCCCCCAGGCCGCCGGTGGAGACGGGGTGGCCCCGCCGAAGCCGGGCAGGTCGACGGCCGCCGCGTCGAGCCCGGCCAGCACGGCGTCGAAGTCCCGGTGGGTCCGCCGCCAGCCGTGCAGCGCCAGCACCCAGGCCGGGCCCGTCCCGTAGGTGGCGCCGAACAGGCGACCGTCGGCGAACGCCTTGAGCATGTACGGCCGGGACCATACCGCCCGAGCACCATCCACCTTGATGTCACACCCCGTCGTTATGTTCGATCGGCGTGGCCGCCGCCAGCCCGTCGAGCCCGTCCAGCCCTTCTGCCCTGCTGGAGGACCTCAACCCGGCCCAGCGCGCCGCGGTCACGAGCGAGGCCCAGCCCCTCTGCGTGCTGGCGGGCGCAGGCTCGGGCAAGACGCGCGTCCTCACCCGCCGCATCTCGTGGCGCGTGCACGCCCAGACCGCCGGCGCGGGCCACGTCATGGCCGTCACCTTCACCAGGCACGCCGCGGGCGAGCTGCGCAACCGGCTCAGGGCCCTGGGCGTGCGCGACCAGGTGGCCGCGGGCACCTTCCACGGCCTGGCCTACGCCCAGCTGCGGCGGCGGTGGGCCGACAGGGGTGAGCGCCCGCCTGCACTCCTGGACCGCAAGGCCCGCGTCCTGGCCCAGCTCCTGAGGGAGAGGGGGGGACGGGGCCGGGGGAACACCCCGCGCGGCAGGGACGTGGCCTCGCCCCAGCCCGCCGACCTGGCCGGCGAGATCGAATGGGCCAAGGCCCGCATGGTGGCGCCCTCCGACTACCAGGCCGCGGCGGCCGCCCACGGCCGGCGTCCACCCCTGCCCGCCTCGGAGATGGCCGCCCTCTACCAGGCCTACGAGGCCCACAACCAGAAGCGGGGCCTGGTCGACTTCGACGACCTGCTCCTGGCCTGCGCCACGGCCATCGAGCAGGACCCGGAGTTCGCCGCCGGCCTGCGCTGGCGCTACCGGCACCTGTTCGTCGACGAGTTCCAGGACGTCAACCCGGCCCAGTTCCGGCTGCTGCAGGCCTGGCTGGGCGACCGCCTCGACCTCTGCGTGGTCGGTGATCCCAATCAGGCCATCTACTCCTGGAACGGGGCCGACCCCGCCCTCCTCGAGCGCCTGCCCCACCGTTACCCCACGGCCGGCGTGGTCAGCCTGGAGGACAACTACCGGTCGTCGCCCCAGATCCTGGCCGTGGCCAACGCCGTGCTGGCCCAGGGCGGCGGGCGGGCCCATGCGGGCGAGCTGCGTCCGACCCGCTCGGACGGCGCCGTGCCCTCCGTCCGCTGCTTCTCCAACGAGAAGGCCGAGGCCACGGGCATCGCCCGGGCCCTGCGGGACGCCCACCGTCCGGGCACGCCCTGGTCCCAGCTGGCCGTGCTCGCCCGCACCAACGCCCAGCTCGTGGTCCTGGCCGAGGCCATGCGGGCCCGCGGCGTGCCCTTCCGGGTCCCGGCGGGAGCCGACATCCTGGAGCAGCCGGTGGTGGCGGCCGCCCTGCCCCAGCTCAGCGCGACGTCCCCGGCCGTTCCCTTCTCCTCGGCCCTGGCCGACCTCGAGGCCCGCGTCCGGGAGGACGCCGCCCTCACCGACGAGCAGCGCTTTCAGCTGGAGGAGCTCATCCGCCTGGGCCGGGAGTACATCTCCCTCGATCCCTCCGCCTCGGCCCAGGGGTTCGTCCCCTGGGTGAAGGCCAACGTGCGGGCGGAGGGACCGGGCACCGGGAGCGACGCCGTGGAGCTCACGACCTTCCACCGGGCCAAGGGCCTGGAGTGGAGGGTGGTCTTCCTGGCCGGGCTGGAGCGGGGTCTGGTCCCCATCGGCCACGCCAGCACCCCGGCCGCCGAGGCCGAGGAGCGTCGCCTCCTGTACGTCGCCGTGACCCGGGCCCGGGAGGAGCTGCAATGCTCGTGGGCCGAGAGGCGGACCTTCGGATCGCGGTGGGTTTCGCGCGGCCCCTCGCCCTACCTGGAGGCGGTGGAGCTGGCCTGCTCCGCCCTGAGCCAGGGGCGCCGTCCCGACCGGGCCGAGCTGCGCCGGATGCTCTCGCTGGAACGGGCCCGGCTGGCCGCGGCCACGGGCGGGGCCGGGCCCAGACGTGTCGGAAGGGGCGGGGCCGGGGTGGTCAGCCCCGCCCGGGAGCTGGCCGAGCGGGCCGATCCCGAGGTCATGGAGGCCCTACGGGAGTGGCGGGCCACCACGGCCAAGGCGTCGGGGGTGCCGGCCTACGTGGTCTTCCACGACGCCACCCTGGCCGCCCTGGCCCAGGCCCAGCCCCGGACGGCCGACGAGCTGCTGGCCCTGCCCGGCCTCGGGCCGGTGAAGGCCGCCCGCTACGGAGAGACCCTGCTCGCCCTCCTGGCCCGCCTGCGCCCCTCGGCCTGAGCCGGGCAGCGGCGACCTTCCCGGGCCCACGTAGCCTCCCCCAGTGGAGTTCCGCCTCGAGCAGGTCTTTCCCGGGCCGGTCGAGGCGGTGGAGGCGGCCCTGACCGACCCCTCCTTCCTCGAGCGCCTGGGACAGCTACCCAAGCTGGGGCGGCCGGAGCCCCTGGAGCAGCGGGAGGAAGGCCCTGTCCTGGTGCAGCGCACCCGCTACCGGTTCGTGGGCGACCTTTCCCGGGCCGTGACCAGGGTCGTCGACCCGGCCCGGCTGACCTGGGTGGAGGAGCTCACCCTCGACCGCAGCTCCCACCGGGGCAGCTTCCGCATCGTCCCCGACCACTACGCCGACCGGCTGCGCTGCGCGGGCACGATGGAGCTGCTCCCGGAGGCGGGCGGGTCGACCCGGCGGGTCACGAGGGGCGACCTGGTCGTGCGCATGCCCCTGGTGGGCCACCGGGTCGAGCGGGCCATCCTGTCGGGGATGGACGAGCACGGCCAGGCCGAGGTCCAGGTGATGGACCAGTGGCTGGCCGAACACCCCCGGTGAGCAGCGGTGCTCGCGGCGGTTCCCGGTTGACCGGGGCCCCCGACGGCGCGAAAACGGCCACATGAGCTCGTACGTGTGGCCCAGCGACGACGGTTGGCCCTACCCCGACACGGCGCGCGAGGTGGTCGACCCGGGCGCCGATATGGACGAGGACCTGATCTGGCTCCGGATGCGCCCGCACCTCCTCGACGGGCTCGCCCCCCTGGAGCGCCAGGTCATCGCCGCCCGCTTCGGGTTGGGCGGCCAGCCCATCCGCTCCATGAAGGAGCTCCACGCCGAGACGGGCCTGGCCCGCTCCGAGCTACGCGAGGCCATGGGAAGCGGCCTGGCCAAGCTCCGCCTCAACCTGGCCTGATCCGACCGCCGACCCGGCCCCGAAGGCCCGACCCACCCGGGGCTCACCGCGCCCCGCGGGAAGCGGCGTCCCTCGCCACGTGCAGCCGCTCATAGCTCGCCATGTCGATGGAGATGAACAGGCCCTCGGCCTCGGCGGTGAGGACATCGCCGCGGAAGCAGCGGCCGACGGTGAAGATCTTGCGCCCCTCCACAGCCACCAGCTCGCCTTCCAGGCGCAGGTCGGTGTGCAGCGGCGTGGGTGACCGGTAGGAGACGGTGAGCCGGGCCGTCATCCCCGGCTTGCCGCTGATCGACTGCGTGAGCCCCAGCAGCTCGTCGAAGATGGCGGCGATGAACCCGCCGTGGACGCAGCCCGGAGGCCCTTCGTACGCCGTCCCGAAGCGAACCCTGCCCACGATGCGACCGTCCTCGGGCGACAGCTCCATGGGCGGGGCCATGGGGTGGGCCGCCCCCATGAACGGGCTGTGGTCGAAGAAGGCCCGGGGGGAGGGGGCGTTGGCCGGCTCGGCGAAGCCCTCGTAGAGGGTGCCCTGGGGGTATCCCTCCAGCGCGGCGGCCACCTCCTCGATCTCCTGGGCGATCTGGGCCAGCACCTCGGGCGGCGCCGCCGTGGCCACGGCCCGCTCGATGACCAGGCGCAGCGCCTCGGCCACCCGCCGCTGCTCGGCCCGGCGAGGGGTCAGCTCGGCGTTCATGGCCTGCTCGAAGGTCGCTTGCCAGTCCTCCCGGGCAGGATCGCCGTCCCCGGCCTCGCTCACGGGCCCTCGTCGGCGAGATCGACCAGCAGGGGGGCGTGGTCAGAGGGCAGCTTGCCCTTGCGGGCGAAGCGGTCGATCAGGGCCCACGTGATGCGGTCGGCGAGGACCCTGGTGACGAGGATGAGGTCGATGCGCATGCCGCGGTGCTCGTGGAAGTCACCGGCCCGGTAGTCCCACCAGGAGAAGAGCTTGTCCTCCTGGTGGCGCTCCCTGAAGGCATCGACCAGGCCCCAGTCGGTGAGAGCCGCCAGGGCCTTGCGCTCGGCGTCGCTCACGTGAGTGGCCCCGACGAACTTGGCCGGGTCGTAGACGTCACGGTCCTCGGGGGCGATGTTGAAGTCACCACAGATCGCCACCCGGCCCTGGGGGTCGCAGCTCGCCTGCAGGTGCTCGCGGAGTCGCCCCAGCCACTCCAGTTTGGCCTCGTAGTGCTCGCTGCCCACGCTGCGGCCGTTGGGGACGTAGACGCTGGACACCCGCGCCCCACCGCATGTGGCGCTGATGAAGCGGCTCTCGACGATCTCGTCCTCCTGCTCCCCCTCGAACCCGGCAACCACATCCTCCAGACCTACGCGACTGAGGATGGCCACCCCGTTCCAGCGCCCGTTGCCGTGGTGGGCGGCCTCATAGCCGAGGGATGCGAAGGCCATGGTGGGAAAGGCCCCGTCGGCCATCTTGGTCTCCTGCAGGCAGAGCACGTCGGGGTGGGCGTACTGCAGCCACTCCTCCACACGGGGTAGGCGCACCTTCAGCGAGTTGACGTTCCAGGTGGCGATCCGCACCCGGACATCTTTGCCGATGGCCAGCCCTACCTCTGTCCCCCGCGCTTGGCCGCCGTCGCCTTCTTCTTGGCCGGCGCCGCTTTCGTGGCCTGGGTCTGCTTGGCCGGGGCCTGCCTGGCCGCCGCCTTCTTCGGCGCAGGTGCCTTCTTGGCCGGGGCCTTCTTCGGAGCCGGGGACTTCTTGACCGCCGTGGCCTTCGCCGAGGTCTTCTTCGTGATCGGGGCCTTCTTGGCCCCAAGAGCCTTCTTGGCCGGGCCTGTGGCCGTGGCCTTCTTGGCCGCCGGAGCCCTCTTGGCCGGGCCCGTGGCCTTCGCCGCCGGCTTGGCGGCGGCGGCCTTGTCGCCCGGGCCTGCGGCCGGAGCCTTCTTGGCCGCCGGAGCCTTCTTGGCCGCCGGAGCCTTCCTGGCCGTGGGCGCCTTCTTGGCCGTGGGCGCCTTCTTGGCCGTGGGCGCCTTCTTGGCCGACCCCGTGGCCGCCTTGGGCCGCGTCTTGGCCGCCCTGCCCGAGGCCTTCTTCTTCGCGGTCGCCGGGGCGGGAGGCTCGGCGTCCTCCGCCACCCGGGCGATCTCCGCCTCGACCGTCTCGGCCCGGGGCGCCCCCGACACCTGGGCGAAGGGGGGCAGGGCCAGCTCGATGCCGCGGCGCTGGGGATCGAGCGCCTGGAGCACGAAGGTCCGATCCTCGCCCTTGCTCAGGACCTGCCGGGCGCTGCGCGGAGGCGGGTCGCCCAGCCCGGCCAGGGGGACGTAGCAGCGGGCGTCCCCCACGAGTACGAAGGCTCCGTGTGACGTGAACGCCTCCACCTGGCCCGTCAGCTCGCTGCCCAGGGAGTGGTCGGCGACGAACTTGATGAACGTGAGAGGTTCGTTCACCGCCTGGGCCGGCGGGGTCGCACGGCGGCGGCGCGCCCGGCGGCGCGAGCCGGACGGAGCGGGCTCGGCCACCGCCTCCTCCGTGGCCACCGCGATGGCCTCCTCCACCGTCTCCTTCTCCGCCCGGCGCTTGCGGGTGCGCCGGGGCGGCGGCGTCTTGGGCACGGGCATGGGCTGGGACGCCTCCTTCGACCCGACACGGGCCCGGCCTCGCTTGGCCTCCCGCACGGCCTCCCGGCTCCGGGGGCCACGCACGGGCGAGCGGGGCGTGAAGATCCAGCCCACCCCGGGGACGGGCACGCCGCCGATGAGCCGGTCGGGCTCGAACAGCCACTCGTGCTCGCCGTGGAACTCCTGGAACGAGTCGTTGGACAACACGGTCGCGTCGGACTTCTCGGCTATGCGCAGGAGGAAGGCGTCTCCCCGGCCGATGGCGCCCGCCGGCGGGGAGACGACCTCGCCGTGGGCCCGCGCCTCCTCGAACATCACGAGCTCGGCCTGGTCGATGCGGTTGGGAAACGAGGCGTCGACGACCACGGTGACGCTCTCCACGTCGGGGAACTCCCGCTGGAACGCCCTGACGGCCTCGTCGAGCTGGTTCAGGCTGGGAGTCGAGCGGCCCTCGGTGGCGATGTTGGAGCCGTCGACGACGAGGTGGCGGATGGGCATGTTCCAGCCAGTCAATCATCGAAGCACGCCGCGCTGGGTGACCGGGCCGCTCCGGGCGCCTACCATCCGCCTGCGAATGGCAGACGACCCCACCGGTGAGGTCACCGACCTCCTCCGGGAGCTGATCCGAAACGGCTGCGTGAACGACGGCACCGCCGCCTCCGGGCAGGAGGTGCGCAACGCCGACCTGCTCACCTCCTACCTGGAGGGCGGGGGCCTCGACCTGGAGCGCTTCGAGCCCGAGCCGGGGCGGACCTCGATCGTGGCCCGGATCGAGGGCCAGGACAGCGAGGCGCCCACCCTGCTCCTCATGGGCCACACCGACGTGGTGCCCGTGTCGCCCCAGGGCTGGGACCGTGATCCCTTCGGCGCCGAGGTGGTCGATGGCGAGGTCTGGGGACGGGGCGCGGTCGACATGCTCAACCTCACCGCCACCATGGCCGTGGCCTTCCGCCGGCTGGCCGACCGGGGCTTCCGCCCTCGGGGCACGCTGGCCTATCTGGCCGTGGCCGACGAGGAGGCCCTGGGCCGCCACGGCGCGGAGTGGCTCACCGAGCACGCGCCCGACGCCGTGGCCGCCGACTACGTCATCACCGAGTCCGGCGGGATACCCATGCCCTCGGGGGACGGGGGGCTGCGACTACCAGTCATCGTGGGCGAGAAGGGCACCTACTGGTGCCGGCTCGTCATTCGGGGCACGCCCGGCCACGCGTCCCAGCCCCTGCGAACCGACAACGCGCTGGTGAAGGCGGCCGAGGTGGTCAGGCGGCTGGCCGGCCACCGGCCCCCCGCCGTTCTCCACGACGTGTGGCGCCGATTCGTGATGGGCATGGGCTTTCCCGAGGAGTGGTCCGGGCCCCTCCTCGATCCCGCCGCCATCGATCGCTTCTGTGACGAGCTCCCCTTCGTGGGGCTGGCCCGGCAGGCGCACGCCTGCACCCACCTCACCATCGCGCCCACGGTCATGCAGGCGGGGGTGAAGACGAACGTCATCCCCGACCATGCCGAGGTCCAGCTCGACATCCGTACCCTTCCGGGCCAGAGCGGGACAGAGGTGCGAACGGTGCTGGAGGACCTGTTGGGCGACATGGTCCACGACGTCGAGATCGTCGCCGAGAGCGACGACGACTCCACCTCCTCGCCCATCGAGACACCGCTGTGGGACGTGCTGGAGGGACTGTGCCGGCGCGTCTACCCGGATTCCGCCCTGGTGCCGTTCCTGACCGTCGGGGCCACCGACGCCCGATTCTTCCGGCGCCTGGGAGTGCCCTCCTACGGCTTCGGGCTCTTCAGCCGGCGCATGTCCTTCGACCAGTACAGCGCCATGTTCCACGGCGACAACGAGCGCGTCGACGTCGAGTCGCTACGCCTCTCGACCGACCTGTGGGACGCCCTGGCCCACGACTTCCTGGCCTGACGGCCCCGAATATCCGTGGCCATCCGCGCCGTGCTGTGGGACTTCGGAGGGGTCATCCTGTCCAGCCCCTTCGAGGCCTTCACCCGCTACGAGGAGGCGCACGGGCTGCCTGACGGATTCATCCGCGGCCTCAACGCCACCGACCCCGACTCCAACGCATGGGCCCGCCTCGAGCGCAGCGAGGTGAGCTTCGATGAGTTCTGCGCCCTGTTCGAGGCCGAGGCCGCCTCCGCCGGTCAGGTCATCGACGCCCGAGACGTGATCGCTTTGCTGGCCGGCGAGCTGCGCCCGGCCATGGTCGAGGCGGTGCGCCGGTGCCGGGACCGGGGCATGAAGCTGGGCCTGCTCACCAACAACTTCGTCTCCCCCAACGGCGGCCGCGACCTGTCCGGTGTGCTCAACCTGTTCGACCTCATCCTCGAGTCGAGCAAGGCCGGCGTGCGCAAGCCCGATCCCCGCTTCTACGAGCGGGCCTGCGCAGAGCTCGACATCGAGCCCCACGAGGCCGTGTTCCTGGACGACCTCGGCGTCAACCTCAAGCCCGCCCGGGCCATGGGGATGACGACGATCAAGGTGGTCGACCCCGACGAGGCCCTGGCCGCCCTGGAGGCCGCCGTCGACTTCCCCGTGCGTGACCCGGACCACCACGCCGGTTGACAAGGGTGGAGACCTACGACGTAGTCGTGGTCGGAGCGGGCGCCATGGGCTCGGCTACGGCCTGGTGGCTGGCCCGCCGGGGCCGGTCCGTGGTTCTGGTTGACCAGTTCGGCGCCGGTCACGTCCGGGGCGGCTCCCACGGCTCGTCGCGGATCTTCCGCCTGGCCTACCCCGAACCTGACTACGTCCGCCTGGCCCAGGCCGCCCTGCCCCTCTGGCGGGAGCTGGAGGACGACGCCGCCGTCGAGCTGTTGACGACCACGGGCGGGGTGGACCACGGCCACGAAGCCTCGGTGCGGGCCATCGCCTCAGCCCTGGAGGTCAGCGGCGTGAAGGCCGAGCTGGGCCCCGCCGACGAAGGCGCCCGGCGCTGGCCCGGCATGCGCCTCGACGGCGTATTCCTCCACCAGCCCGACGCGGGACGGATCCACGCCGACAGGACGCTCGCCGCCCTGCACACCCGGGCCGCCCATCACGGCGCTCAGCTCCGCTTGGACGAGGGACGGGCCGCCGTCGTCCCCCGGTCCGATGAAGGCGTGACGGTCACGACCCGACTGCGCCAGTACCGGTCCCGGCTCGCCGTCCTGGCCTGCGGGCCTTGGACCCCACAGACGCTTCGGGCGGCCACGCCGTCCGGCGCCGCCTCCCTTCCCCCCATCACCGTCACCCGGGAGCAGGTGTTCCACTTCCCCCGCCGGCCGGGCGACGCCACCGACTGGCCCAGCTTCATCCACCACCGTGAGCCCTTCGTCTACGGCCTGGAGGCCCCCGGGGAGGGCGTGAAGGTCGCCGAGCACCACACCGGCCCCGTGCTCGCCGATGCCGACGGGCGCAGCTTCGAGCTCGACCCCGAAGGCCAGGTTCGGGTCGAGGCCTACGTCGAGGCCTGGTTGCCGGGCCTGGAGCCGGCGGCCGCGAGCGGGACCACCTGCCTGTACGACACCACGCCCACGGAGGACTTCGTAATCGACTGTCGGGACCCGGTGGTGGTGGCCACAGGCTTTTCGGGCCACGGCTTCAAGTTCACGCCCGTGGTGGGCAGGCTCCTGGCCGAGCTGGCCGAAGCGGCCCTGGACGCCCGCCCGCCGGACTGGGGGGACGGCGGCCGCTGGCGCGCCCGTTTCGCCCTCCCGGCCTGAGACCTCCTCGCGCCGGCCGGCGCCGGCCCCCGGCCTCTCACCGACTCGCCCGACAAATCGGGCAATCGGTCTCATTCTGTCGATCTCCCCTAAGGCTCTCAGGACCCGCGTGCCGATGCCGAGGGTTACCAGCGACGAGCGCCCGCACCGGCGGGCGTGCGCTCACGGCGACCGAAAGACCTTCACGTACCCCCATGCGCTACCGCCTGGCCATTCTCTTCGCCCTCGTCGGCCTGCTCGTTCTGCGTGCCGCGCCCGACCTCCACGACGGCCCCGTGGGGCGGGGACCTCTCCTCTCCAACGGCCCCGCCGCGCCCCAGGCCGAGGCCGGCACCACCACCCCTCCGGCGCCCGCGCCCCAGGCCGAGCCGTCCCTCTCCCCCCAGCACCGGGACGGGCCCGGCTACTGGTTCGTCGCCGCCGACGGAGGCGTCTTCCCCTATGGCCGGGGCGGCTTCGCGGGCTCCGTCGCCGCCACCAGCCTGAACGGACCGGTCGTCTCGATCGTGCCCTCCCCCACGGGTCAGGGCTACCTCCTGGCCTCGACCGACGGCGGCGTGTTCGCCTTCGGCGACGCCCGCTTCCTGGGCTCGCCCGCCGGTCGCAGGCTGAACCGGCCGGTCGCCTCCATGGCGCCCACTCCGTCGCATCAGGGCTACTGGCTCGTCACCGCCGACGGAGGCGTGTTCGCCTACGGCGACGCCGGCTTCCACGGGTCGCTGTCCTCGGCACCTCCCCGCTCCCCCATCGTCGCCCTGGTGCCCACGCGCTCGGGCGCGGGCTACTGGCTGGTCTCCGCCGACGGGGGCGTGTTCACCTACGGCGACGCCGGCTTCTACGGCTCGCTGGCCAACGCCAGTCTCAACGCGCCCGTGGTGGGCGTCACGGCCACGCCCTCGGGCGGGGGTTACTGGATGGTGTCGGCCGACGGTGGCGTCTTCGCCTTCGGCGACGCGCCCTACCAGGGCTCGCCCGTCACCGAGCCCCTCCGGAAGCCGATCATCGGCATCTCCCCCACCAGGTCGGGCCGGGGCTACTGGCTGGCCTCGGCCGACGGGGGCGTGTTCACCTACGGCGACGCCGGCTTCTACGGGTCGCTGGCGCCCGCCACCCTCAACCGGCCGGTGACCGCCTTCGCCGCCGGAGCCGGCTCGACCATCCCGCCCCGGCGCACCGGCCTGGCCAGCCCCTTCGGCTACGACGTGTCCTTCCCGGACTGTTCCCGGGCCCTGCCGCCCCCCTCCGCCTTCGTCGTGGTGGGAGTGACGGGCGGGAGGATGTTCACGGCCAACCCCTGTGCGGGGGACCAGTTCCGCTGGGCCCGATCCGGAACCTCGATGGCCAGCGTCTACATCAACGTGAACGCGCCCGAGCCCGAGGAGATGGCCTATCTGGCCCACGACGCCGGTGACCGTTGCCACGCCGACGACGGGGGGTGCCAGCTGCGCGAGTGGGGACGGCGGGGCGCAATCGCCGCCTTCAACCTGGCCCGTCACGCCGGGATCACCTCTCCCATGTGGTGGCTCGACGTGGAGACCCTGAACACCTGGCTCCCGGACGCGAACTCCAACGCCGTCATCGTCCAGGGTGCGATAGACGCCCTGCGCTACGAAGGCGTGGGGGTGGGCATCTACTCGACCTTCCTCATGTACCCCCGCATCCTGGGTGGATGGAACGCGGGCCTGCCTGTGTGGGTCGCCGGTCCGGAGGACGGACCCGGCGCCCAGGCCGCGTGCAACGGGTCGCCCTTCGGCGGCGGCCAGCCCTGGCTCGTGCAGTACCCGCGTGGTGGCTTCGACGGCGACCTCATCTGCCCGGCCGCTTCGCCGGGATGGGAGCACGTGTTCCACGCCCCGCCCCCGCTGCCGGTCCCCGACTTCGCATCCTGACCGGCGGGGCGGTCGGGCTCAAAGGGCGTCGCGGACCCGTCGGAGGAGTTGCTTCTGCTCGCGGGCGTCGTTAACGCGCAGGCGCTCGAAGTCGCTGTCGATGCGCACGTCGGCGAACAGCCCCGTCGGATCTTCGTGGAAGTGAAGGAACGCTCTGGAGCCGCGATAGAAGGTGCCCCGGTTCTTCTCCCGGAGCCCGGGGAGCCCCCGGAGCTCCTCGAGCAGGTCCGCCAAGTGGTCGAGAGCCTCCGGGCCGGCGTGCTTCATCACCACAGAGTGCCGCAGCGGAGCGCCGGGCGCGGCCCGCGCGGAGCCCGGGAGCGTTGGGCGAAAATGAGACGTCTCGCGGCCCGCGATGCCTAGCCTCGGCCCCATGTCGGGGTATCGCCGGTGAACACCCCTCCGGCCGATCTCGATGAGACGGAGCTGGTCCGCCTCCTCGCCGGTGGGTGGGGCCTGGATGTGGGCGTGCTGAGGTATCTCCCCCGGGGCTTCGGGAGTCACCACTGGCTGGCGGACATGGACGGCGGCACCCGGTACTTCCTGACCGTCGACGATCTCGACACCAAGCCGTGGTTGGGGCCGGACCGCGACTCCACCCTCTCAGGGTTGACGGCCGCGCTCGAGGCCGTGCTCGCACTGCACCACCAGGGAGGCCTCGCGTTCGTGGTGCCGCCCGTTCCCACCCGCGACGGAAAAACCCTGCGCCGCATCACGTCCCGGTACACCCTGTCCGTGTTCCCCTACATCGACGGCGGCGGCGGCGCCTGGGGTGAGCACCTGAGCGAGGCCGATCGGGACGAGCTCGTCCGCCTGCTCGCTGATCTCCACCTGGCCACGCGGGTCCTGGCGTCCCCGGTCAGGTCCTGCGGCGACGGGTTGGCCGGGCGGGCCCAGCTGGACGCCGCCCTCCGAGACCTGGACCGGCCGTGGACGGGCGGCCCCTTCTCCGAGCCGGCGCGCCGCAGCCTGGCCGCGGGCGCCGAAGCCGTGTTGGCCGGGCTGGCGGCGCGCGACGACCTCGCCGCCGAGGTGGCCGGGTCCGGGGCCGAGCCCGTCATCACCCACGGCGAGCCCCATCCGGGCAACCTCATCCGGGCCCAGGGTCGGTTCCGTCTCGTCGACTGGGACACCGTCGGTCTGGCTCCACCCGAACGGGATCTGTGGATGCTGCACCAGGGCACCACCCAGAGCCTGACCCCCTACAGCGAAGCGACGGGCAGGGTCGTCGACGAGACGGCCATCGCTCTATACCGGCTGTCCTGGACCCTGGGCGACCTCGCCCTCTACGTCGCACTGTTCCGATCCCATCACGAGAGGACCGAAGACACAGAGAAGGCCCGGCGAGGCGTGACCAATTGCATCCGTCGCCTGGAACGCCGCGCCACCGAGGGACAGGACGTGCTCGTGCCCTGGGAGTCACCGGCACCGTAGGTGGGGATGCGGTACCGGGCGCGGGCCGCGAGGCCGATCCCCCATCAGGCATCATGACGGCGTGCCCAGGCCGCACTCGAGCTACCCGTACGTCGAGGGGGCGCGACACTCCGACCGCTGGTACGACCAGAAGGGCGAGGACGTCGTGCTCGGGCCCGGTGACCGGTTGTTCCTTCCGTGCCAGGGTGGGCCGTGCACCAGCCGCCTGGAGGTCTACCCACCCCGCCTCGAGATCGAAGAACCCGACGGCGTCTACGTGCTCGACGACGACGGGCCCCGCGAGCGATGGCACTACGTCTTCGTCCCCCACGCGCCCGCGAGCGTCGCCCCCCGCTGAGGCTGGAGGACCGATGACCGGCTCGCGCCGCGAAGATCAGGGGGATCTGGCCGCGGGCGACTTCTCGTCATGGGTGATCGGGATGCAGGGCGCCATCCGGGGCGAGCACGGAGCCGAGGTGCCGTGCGACGGGTGCACCGCCTGCTGCACCTCGTCGCAGTTCATCCACATCGGACCGGACGAAACCGACGCCCTCTCCCACATACCGGCCGAGCTCGTGTTCCCTGCCCCTCGACTGCCTCGGGGCCACGTGGTGCTGGGCTACGACGAGCGAGGCCACTGCCCGATGCTCATCGACGGCCGCTGCTCCATCTACGAGCACCGGCCCCGGACGTGCCGCACCTACGACTGCCGCATCTTTCCCGCCACCGCAGTGGAGGTCGACGACGGGCGCAAGGCCCAGATCGCCCGCCAGGCCCGGCGCTGGAGCTTCGCCTTGCCCACCCAGGCCGACCGGGACCGTCAGCACGCGGTTCGGGCGGCCGTCAGGTTCCTGGGCCGGCGGAAGACGGTGGAGTCAGACGGCGGGGCGGCGTTGAGCCCGCCCCAGCTTGCGGTGCGGGCCATCGAGATTCACGACGCCTTCCTCGGGTCGGGCGAGAAGGCCGACCGAGCACCCCTCGTCGCTCACCAGCGCCGGCGCTGACGACCGGGCGGCCAGGTCTGGTCCCGTCCCCTCGCCCGGCGCGCGGGCATGGGGCAACATCGAGGCGATGAGCAGGCCGGCCGTCCAGCTGCGCCCCTTTCGGGAAGCGGACCTCGACCTCCTCTATAGGGGCGCCACCGATCCGGCCTTCTCCACCCCCTTCGAGTGGTTCGGCTTCAAGTCTCCCGATGCCGTCCGCCGCCGGTGGGACGAGGACGGCTTCCTGGACAAGGATCCGCACTACCTGGTCGTCGCCGAGGATGACGGCGGCGCCGTGGGGTACGTCATGTGGCGGGAGCCGGAACGGGGAGGTTTCGGCAACTGGGAGATCGGGGCCTTGCTCGGCCCCGAGCACCGGGGCCGCGGTATCGGCACGGCCGCCCAGCGCCTCTTGGTGGAGCACCTCTTCGCCACCACGACCGCGCACAGGATCTGGGCCGGGACCGAGTCGGAGAACCTGGCCGAGCAGAAGTCGCTCGAGAAGTGCGGATTTCGCCGCGAGGGCCTGCTCAGAGGAGCCGTCTTCCGGGACGGCCGGTGGCGAGACTCCTTCATCTACGGGATGCTGCGCGACGACCTCGCCGACCTCTGACGACTGGGACGCGGCCGTGACCGACAGGCAGCGAGGACCCCAGCTTGGCCTCGAACGGGGCAAGGTCTTCCCGGCGTCGCATGCTCGGTCGCTTCTCAACCCGGCTCGGCGCCTCGTCCAGTCACC
>Ga0066660_10000073_pt1 | contig 23487 bp, 20 predicted proteins | sample GraSoiAngelo_109_FD_75177 | JGI IMG/M metagenome (GOLD analysis project Ga0066660, IMG submission 75177) | Grasslands soil microbial communities from the Angelo Coastal Reserve, California, USA - 14_0903_12_20cm | ecosystem: Environmental > Terrestrial > Soil > Grasslands | place: USA...
GCCTAGGTGCGGACTTATCAGATTGGGGATCTGCTTCGAACGGTCATTCAGCGCTTGGAGGAAGAGTTGCGCGTTTCCGAGATGCTCCTGGTATGGCGACTTCTTCAATAATTCGATCCCCTCCTGGGTCGCCGCCTGTTCCTCCTCCGGAGTGTGAGTAAAGCCGAAGTGATGGAAGGTCTTTTTTTCGTCGAACCGCAAGCGATTGAAGAACGCATATTGCGTGCCCATCCGATGCCCGAGCACGACGTGACCGAGCTCGTGCGCGAGAATGGCCGCAAGGCTGGCCTCGTCGGGAAGCACATCCACCAAGCCGCGGCTCAAGACGATGGTGTGGCCCACGGTGAAGGACTCCATCGTTGAGGTCATCAGAACGCGGCAACGTACCACTGGCTGGATATCGAGGTTATTTGTGACCTCGAGGTTGTTAACCACTGTCGCTAGCACTTTGTCCACGTCCCCGGACGGTGCCATTAGGCCCAGCTGCTCCATCTTGGCTGCGACATTGTCTTCGGCCTGGCGTCCCCAAGCGCGCTTCGCCTCAAGCGGCGTGTAGTCGTTAGAGATTTCACTCTGATCCTTCACCGGCCTCGGCGTCTCCACCAGAACCTTGCTTAGCTCTTGCTCGTCCCGAACGTGGCTCGGGGCGTAGCTCCAAAGGCGCGTTTGCGCCCTGAATGATGGGACCGCCATGTTGTCGACTTCTTCGCTGTAGATGAAAGCCGGGAGCCATTCGTTCTTTCCTGCGTTCGTGCGCCAGCTGTCGAAATTGAAGTAGTAGCTGGTCTTGGACCCGCCGCCGTAGCCGCCGTTGAAGCGTACAATGTGGTACTCCAGATCTTCCACCCAGATGCGGCCGACAAAGCGCCCTTTGTCTCCCTTCGAGGACGGATCGAGGTCGAAAACCAGGCAGCGAACCTCACCCAAGAACTCGCGGCCCACATAATCAAACTTGTAATGCTGGCGGTCGAACCCGTTTGTGTCCAAGTAGATCATTTGAAGGAAGCCACGCGGGAGAAATTCCAACGAGAACATATTCCCCAAACCGCCGATCATCTTATGTTTGGTACGAGTGCTGCTGATCAGCGGCTCGAGCTCCACGCCCTTGGTGAGCTCCGCGCGCCCGAGAAAATACTTGTCGCCATTCGGCACTGCGCCCAGATCCTTGTTAGGACGGAGAATCTGGATGTACGTTTCCACGATGGGCGAGTATTGGCGAAGCGACTCGACTTCCGCCTGTTCTTGCGCCACGATCTTGTCCACGACTTCAGTCAGGGTCGGCTGCTGCTGGGGAGCTGCAATCAGGGGGATGGCCCCCAACGCCACGACCATAGGCAATATCTTCAGCGCGCGCATAATGCCTCCTAAGCTGTACATGGCAGATATGGCTAGTGCTAGCAGGCTAGGCTCCGGAAAGCACCCTGCCACCTGTCCAAAGGGTTAGTTTAAGGACAGGAGTACTTACCGATTGGCCCCTGGACGAAATGCCAGAGGCTCAAGCAAAAATTTAGAGCACGCTAAGTGGTCTGTGCGGCCGCCCTTACTGGCAATTTGGGTCTTCGGTCCTTCTCGAAGCCATTGCCGGAACGGAACCCCATGAGAGGCCAAATCCGGCTTTGGGCGCGCGCGGCAGGTGAAGAATCGGCGGGAACCAAGCCCAGCGCAGGGCGGAGAACCCATGTTGTCACTCGCTTGGAAAGTTTGAGCTTATCAACCAGTTTCAGTGTTCGCTCCAGAAAGAGTCCTGGATGTTTCAAAGAAGACAAAGCGCTGAAAATCACTTCTGCGAAATTCAAACTGATTGTCAGTGAAAGGGTAGTCGGGTTATCGGATTTCACGAGTAACGCGCCGTGCTCAGGAACCGCCCAGTGGTGCGGAGACGTGTTCATGCACGACCATCCAGCCGTGTGCGCGTTTCTCGAGCACCATCGTCCATCGCCCGTCCAAATGCGATGCCGCGCCCTGTTTGCTCACGAGTTCCGCCCCGAACGTCACCGTGGCCCACGCGAGCGATCCTCGCCGGTGCACCGCCAGATCGTCGTTCAGTCGCAACTTGATGCTGCTATTAGGCTCAAAAAGCGCCTTCTGCACGCCCGCCCGGTACTCCGCCCAATTGTTGTATTTCATCGGCACAATGTCGAAATAGGCGAAGCCGGCATCCGCGGCGTAGTACGGCTCGATCTTAGCGATATCCAAACTCTCCCAGGACCCGATAATTTTCGGAACCAGCGTCCGCAATTTGCCCTCTTCCGAATCGGCGCCTGCCCGCGGAATGGTTAATGCCGCCAGACTGGCCATCAACACCATCGCTAGGGCAAATATCCTGAGTCTATGCATGCTCACACCCTCCTTGGCAATATTTCTAGTGATGCAACTTCCTAAGGAGAACTTGCCGCGCATGATACGCGTCCTGCCGTGACCCCGTCAACGCTACTGGCTCATCGCGGCGTACTCTAGGCAAGTACCTCCCCTCGAAGTAAGGCGGCTTAAGACTGGCCTGATTGCGTCGGGTTAGCGGAGAAGCGAACGTAAAAGCAGGGGTCACTATGCCGTTCTGTAACTGAACAACTTTTGGCATTCTTTTCTGAGAAAACCGCCGGTGACGGGAATGGGGTGATTGCCCTTCTCGAAGACGAGCCGGCAGGGGATCAGACAAGCTCGCCACTTGTAGTCTTCCGTGCCGCGCTTGCGGCCATAAGCGGCAATGTCTTCTTGGGAAACGCCGTAGACGACCGCGCCAATTCTAGACCACACGCAGGCGCCGGCGCACATGGCACAGGGCTCGTGCGTGGAGTAGAGGACGAAGTCGGGCAGGTAGCGGCCATAGCCGCTTGATACGTATTTGAGCGTTTCCAACTCTACGTGCTTGATGCTTGATCCCGAAGTTTTCACTCGGTTACCTGCGCTGGCAATGACCACTTCGCGTTTGCCCGTGAGGCGTGTAATGACCGCGCCAATGGGATAGTCGCCTCGGTCACCGGCGCGTTTGGCCTCCGCGACAGCCAGCTCCATGAACTTCTTTCTTGGTTTGTAGGAAGCAGGAATCATGTAGTTAGATTATATCCGTTTGTCGCGAGTGTCTCTCAGGATAGCCGGTTTTGCATTAATCAGCCCGTTCTCTGGGCATCTATTTCGGCGGACAGGGACTGCCACGGGATGCTTGCCTAACTCCCGGCTAGTTGGATAATCAAGTGCCGGTTGCGGTCCACAAATATTGGCAAACGAGGTTCTGGGAAGGGCCCGGATCGGGATCGCTTGACCAAGTACTGCGCTCATAGGACAGGTATTCATTGGCGGCCTTCCACCACGTTGCAGTTGGGGAACATCTGACCGCATGGGCAATTGACGGTAGGGGACGGGCAGTCGAAGATGGCGGTATGAGCGAAGTCACCTCAGCAACGCCGCGGCGTAGCGGCCGAGTGTTCCGCAGGATGCGGGTCGAGGCCCAGGGCCGGGCGCACGATCGGAAGAAATTCAAAGAGACGTGCGAGACCGTGGTGGTGAACGCGCACGGAGGCCTGCTGCTGTTGAAGCACGAAGTGAACAACGGGGAGATGCTGGTAATTACCAACCCGGAGACGCTGGAAGAGCAGGAATGCCGCATCGTTTATCTGGGTGATCCGGGGGCCAAGGGACAGCGTGTGGGCATCGAATTTCTTACGCCCGCGCCGCGCTTTTGGGGAGTGGAATTCAGCGACACCTCGCCGACAGTGGATTCCTCAGCCGTTCACTGAGACACCTGGGGCGGTGATGCGTACGGGGGCCTGGCTTCTCCGTTTGAAAAACCAATCGCCCAATCTCCACAAAAGAAGAGTCGCGACGAGCGCTCCGTAGAAGAGCGGCTTGCGCACATCGGACTTCACCAGCCAGTAGTAGTGAATGACCCCGCAAACTGCAGCCACATAGATGGAGCGATGGAGCAGTTGCCAGCGCTTGCCGCCAAGGCGGCGAATCCAGCCGGCCGTGGAAGTCATCGCTAGAGGAATCAGCAGCACAAAAGCCGCGAAGCCCATGGTGATGAAAGGACGCTTAGCGACGTCTTTCCACATTCCAGATAAATCGAAGGACTGGTCCGGCCCGAGATAGGTGAGAAAGTGGAGGGAGACGTAGAAAAAAGCGAAGAGCCCGAGCATGCGGCGGAAGCGGATGAGGTCCGGGAGGTTGAAGAGCTTACGGAACGGGGTGATCGAGAGCGTGAAGATGAGAAAACGCAGGGTCCAATCTCCGGTGGCGTGCTGTAAGAATTCAACCGGATTCGCGCCGAGCTCGCTCTTGATGATGCGCCAGACCAGCTCGCCAAACGGAACAAGACAAAGAAGAAAAACGGAGACTTTGGTCCACTTGCTGATGAGCAGTGCGCGCACGCGGAGATCCTGGCCTAATAATTTTTCTTCAGGTCCATGCCGCTGTACATGCCGGCAACCTGATCGCCGTAGCCATTGAACATCAGGGTGGTGCGCTTGAAGACCTCGCCCAAGCGGCGTTCCTTGGCCTGGCTCCAACGAGGGTGGTCCACGGTGGGATTCACGTTGGCGTAGAAACCATACTCATTGGAGGCCAGGCGGTTCCAGGTGGTGGGCGGCATTTTCTCTTGGAACTTGATTTTGACCAGCGACTTGACGCTCTTGAAACCGTACTTCCACGGCAGCACCATGCGCACCGGGGCGCCGTCTTGATTCGGCAATGTCTCTCCGTACATCCCGACACCGAGAAGAGCGAGCGGGTTCATGGCTTCGTCCATGCGCAGGCCTTCAACATAGGGAAAGTCGATTCCGGCGTATTTTGCTTGCGGCATCTGCCGGGCGTCGAAATAGCTTTGAAAAGCCACGAATTGCGCTTTTGGCGTGGGCTCGACGAGTTTGACGAGATTGCTAAAGGAGAAACCAATCCAGGGCACCACGATAGACCAGGCTTCGACACAGCGGTGGCGATAGATGCGTTCTTCGAGCGGAGCAATCTTCAGGATTTCTTCCATGGAGAACTTGTGGGGCTTGTTGACTTCGCCTTCGACGGAGACGGTCCAGGAGGAAGTGTTGAAGTTTTTGGAGTTCTTTGCAGGATCGCTTTTGTCGGTTCCGAATTCGTAGAAATTGTTGTAATGCGTCACGTCCTCATAGGTATTTTGCTTTTCGCTAGTGCTGAAAGGGCTCTTGGCCAGGCCGGTCAGCTTCGTCGCGGCAAACGCAGTTTTCGAGGGCCATGCCAGCTCAAACAATCCCTTGCCTGCGGCCGCGGTGGCGCCAACGATCCCCATGGCGCGGAGGAATTCGCGGCGGTCCAGGTAGACGGACTTGGGCGTGACATCAGCGCAGGTCAGATCTGGGGCTTTGCGGATAAACATCTCTTTCCTCGCGATCTCCCGGGGCTTTTCGGCTTCACTATCATTTTACGTGCATCTATCCAATTTGGATGCTGGAATTTGGCTAGCGGGCCTTGGTATTCCATCCAGGGCGGGACGGCGGCCCGTTTCCTGCTCCTCGGTTGTGAGAGTCCTCTGACGCGGAAAGGTTACAGGGAACACTGCTGGCATCGAGAGGGGTGTTTGCTTCCGAGGTTAGCCGTGAAGCCGCTTCAAGACTTTTTGCGCGGCTTTGACACCGTGGTATTGGGCTTCCTCGAAGATGGAGATAGCGCTGAGATCGGAGTTGGCAAAGAGCATTCGGCCATTGAGGCGGGACAGGCGGAGGCGCTGTTCGGAAAAAATCGAACCGACGGCCGGGCGGATCATGGCGTGGCCCATGCGCATGATGTCCATGCGGGAGACGCACTGGCGGATGTCGGAGTGGACGCGCTGGAGCTCGTGAAGAACGGCTTCTTTCCAGTAGGCCCAATCTTTTTCGAGCAGCAGCTGGCGGTTTTCGGCAGGTGCGCCTTCGGCGAGAGCCCAATAAAAAGTCCAAACGGTGCGGTCCACGTGGGTGCGCAGACTTTGGTGCATGGCGTCGACATAGCCCAGCGCAGGTGATTCGAGGAAGACGGTGTCCCAGGAAGGTTCGGCGCCGCGGGATTCGGGATAGCGATCGAGCGTGAGGTTGGCGGTGAGCCAGGGGGAATAGACAAAGTCGTGAAGACGCGGAAAATTCTCCAGAAGATAAGGAGCGAGAAAAGTAGGGGCGGCAAAAATGACAAATTCGGCTTGAAACTCGGTATCGCCGGCAAATACGCTCGCGCCGCGGCGCGTCTCGGTGATGCGGTGTACCATCTGGCCGGTGCGAATGTTTTCGCCGACGCGTTCGAGGAGGCGGCGGGTGATCCAGCCGTTGCCTTCCGGCCAGGTGAGCGGACCTTTTTCCTCGGACTCGCGGGAAGAAAAATAATGAATCCCCGCCCAGGCGGAGGTGCCGCTTGTGAGCGCGCCGTAATCGTCCCTGCAGGCGTAGTTCATGTACCAATTCAGTAAGCGCGAATCGAAGCCCCGCTGGCGGAGCCAATCGGAAAAAGAGATGCGGTCCAGATCCTGAAACTTCGACGAGCGCCCGAGCTCGACAGGGACGGTGAACGATCCGCTCTTGCGGAATTCGCCGAAAAGATCTTCCAGGCGCTGAAATTGGTCGCGGTCTTTGGGTGTGAGGCCGATGGCGGGCTCGATGCCCTCCTGCCATCGGCCGAAAAGAAAAAGACGCTCCTGCGGTGAGAAGGCGAGATAGCGCTCTTCCCACTGGCCGTTCTTCAAGACGCCAAGATCTTCGAAAAGTTCTCGAACATATTCGGCCCTTGGGCCAGGGACCGGCACGTAGTGGGCGGCCCAGGGGTACGCGGTGATTTCGTTTTCGCCCCAGCGCGCGTTGCCACCGGGTTGGGCGTTCATTTCGAGAAGGACGAAATCGGTGAAGCCGCGCTTGCGAAGACGCCAAGCGGCGCTGAGGCCGGCGATTCCACCTCCGACAATGACGACGGGAACTTTTTCCGTGCGCTTCGGCGCGGGGAAAGAGACGCGGTCGCGCAGGCGGTGACCCATCTGGAAGGAATCGTTGACAAAGGAGCCTTCGACCTTCCGTTCCGTTTTGAGGGAAAGACCGACGAGCGCCGCACTGCCGAGACCGAGAAACTTGCGGCGGCCAAGCTTCAATGACTGATGTCCTTCCAGTCGTTCTCGTAGGTGCGGACGAGGATCTGGCTGTTGAGTTGATTGGCGGGCATGGGGAGCGGGGCCATGTCCGGAGGAAACTGAAAGAGTGCGGGAAGGCCGTCCACACTCACAAAACGCAATCCGGCGGGGAGCGACTTGGGAAGAGTGTATTGGTGCGTGCCCGCGAGAACGAAGCCCCATTCGCCGAACGAGGGGACGTAGACGTGGTAGGGATACGTTTGGAGGCCGGCTTGCTTCAGTGTTTCGGCGATGCACCAGAAGGAGTCGCGCGCGAACATGGGGGAGGTGCTTTGCACGACCATGAAGCCTTGCGCGCTGAGATGGCGCGAGACGGCGCGATAGAACGCCGTGGTGTAGAGCTTGCCGAGCGAATAGTTCGTGGGGTCCGGAAAATCGATGACCATGAAATCGAAATTGTCGGTGTTCGAATCGACCCAGGGGAACGCGTCGGCGTTGATGACGTGCACGCGCGGGGATAGCAGAGATTTTTCATTGATCCTGGTAAGCATGGGGTTCGAGGAAAAAATCCTGGTCATCTCGGGATCGAGATCGACGAGGGTGATGGTTTCGACTTGCGGGTATTTTAGGGTTTCGCGAAGGGCCAGGCCATCGCCACCGCCAAGAATCAGGACGTGGCGCGGGGCGGGAACGGCAGCCAGGCCGGGATGGACAAGCGCTTCATGATAGCGGTATTCATCGCGGGAACTGAATTGCAGATGGCTGTTGAGAAAAAGACGCAGGTCATCCTTGAAACGCGTGAGGACGAGATGCTGGTAGCGGGTGTCGCGGGCAAAAATAATCTCGTCGGCGTAGATATTGTCTTCAGCCGCGGCGGTGATCTGCCGCGCTTGGGCAATTCCCGCACCCAATGCGGACAGCACCAGGAAACAGGCAACGCGCAAACCACGTGTGGCGGAAAGTTGATTCGCGAAAAGGAAGGTGCTCCAAAGCGCGACGCCCGCGTTGATCAAGCCAAACAACATTGCGGAGCGCACCAGTCCGAGGCGCGGCACCAGCAGAATCGGAAACAGCAGCGAGGCTCCCAACGCTCCGAGATAATCGAAGGTGAGGACGTGCGCGACGACGTCACGGAACTGATAGCGGTCGCGAACCATGCGCATCAACAGAGGAATCTCCAGCCCAACCAGAACGCCCATGACGATAACCAGCGCGTACAGAATCAATTCGAAGCCTTGCGTGAAGGCAAACGCAAGCATCAGCAGCGCCGAGGAAAACCCGCCGATGACGCCGAGGAGAAGCTCGATGCACACGAAACGATTCGCGAGGCCGCGGTTGATATAGCGGGACAGGGCGCTGCCGATGCCCATCGCGAACAGGTACGTCCCGATAATGGTGGAGAATTGAAAAACGCTGTCTCCGACGAGATAGCTGGCGAGCGTGCCGGCGACAAGCTCATAGACCAGGCCACAAGCCGCGATCAGCAGGACGGAAATGAACACCAGGATGCCCATAAGCTAGTGGATCGCGGCAGCAATGATGATAGAGATGCCGAGAGACATGGCGCCGACAAGAATGGCGAGCGCCATGTTGTGCTCCTGCACGATCTCTTTCCAAAGATGATAAGGGGTGAGCTTGTCCATCACCATAAAGGCGATGACAAAGATAAAAATTCCGAGAAACGCGAAGACCATTGCAGCAACGACGTTGCCGAGCGGAACAAGATTCATCTTATTTGCCTCCTGTGTAATGGTGATAGCCGCCGTAAACCGAGCGGTACGAGCCGGGATTATCGCGGACGGACTTCGGAACGTTTTTGAGCTGATTGATGGTGTCGAGGCTCCAGCCGCGGTATTGGCCGAAAGCGGCGGTACCGAGGACCAGGAATCCATAAAGAACGTAGAATTTTCGGAACATTATTCGTCGTCTCCGGAGCTGCTGGACATATTGGAAAAATCCATGGGCGGGTGATCGCTTTCTGACCAGCGGGACCGCTCAAAGGTGTAGGCGCGAAAGGAAATGATGACTGCAGGCAGCAGCAAAGCGACAAAGGCGATGCCGTAGATTCCGAAGACGGGCACGTCATGGGTGACGTCGACGGTATACGGAATGCCGGGAAGTGCAGGGTCAGCCTCCGGCTCAATCCGCAGATAGTAGTGACCAGGAGGGACACTCGGGATCACGACGGCGTCATTCTGCTTGCCCTCGGTCCAGGAACCATCGCTGTCGTAGCCGGAGTAGTAACTCACTTCGCGGCCGAAGTCCCAGGCCTGTCCGGTGTCCTGATTGATGAGCGCGTAGTTCAAATAAATCCAATGGTTGCTGACGGGAGCGAAGGTTTTCACTTCTACGGTTGAAGGGTGGCCGGTAAGTTGGAAAACATCGGTGATGAAAGAGGCCTCGCCTTTCGCTTCCGCGCGATTGTATTGATAGGTCTCATGAAGGACCGGCTCTTTTTTCGCGCGCATATCGAAACCAGCCATAAGCGCCAGGAGGAAAACGGCAAATGCCGCGAAGGCGACCCACGTGCCGGTGATGTTGGTGGTGACGGGCGAAGGTTGATTCTCGTACACACCCATCGGTTCAGGCGGCACGCCGGGCAGCTTGAAGATCTCCCAGACTTCACGACCGTACAAGTACTCGCCGATGGACCAGGTGACTTCCTTGTCGAGTTTCTCGCCGGAGAGGACGCGAGGTGGATGGACGAAGTCAGTAACGGCGGCGTGCTCGCCGACGCGGACCTGCCAGGGAAATTCACCGAGGACGAAATCAGTGATGGCCTCGCAAGTCTGGAAATGTTTGTAGCTCTCACCGAGATAATCGGCGGACGAGCCGGGACTATCGAGGAAGGCGCGGTCAACGTTGGGAAGAGTCTTGCAGATGCTGATGTCGTTCCAATGACCGTTGTATTCGCTGAGGTAGCGAATGCCCTTGTAAGGATTGAACAAGACATACTCGTGCCAGTAATAGGTGATTTCTTCGACCTTGGCGCTGCGCCGCTGGAACCCAATGACTTCGTAGTCCGTGCCGCGCAGCTTACCGCGCGTGCCCAGAGGAATGAGCGGCTTGACTTCACGCGTGGCGGCTTCGAATTGCTGAAGAATCGCCAGGTTGGGATCTTTGGCGTCGAGGATGCAGCGGCAGCTTCCGCACACGACCGTTTCGGCCTGGCCAAACGAACGCAGCACAACGGCTGCGCCACACTTCGGACAATTCAGTGCTTTCGCTTGCGGCTTCGGAAGTCCGGAAAGTGGCGGAGTGCCCGCGCTCATCACCAACCCTCGAAACTGCGCAGATTTTTCAATTTAAGATCGTCGAATTCCACGAATTCACCGAGATACAGAGCCGGTTCGGGGTCGCTGTAATCGAGCGTAGCGAATTTCCCGGACTCCGTGCGCAGATCGACGAAAGTAACGTCGGTCTTATCCCAATACTGAAAGGGCAATTCGCCTTCGACGCCGCGGTAGTGTGCCGGGGTGATGACGCTCACGGTATAGCGCTGGTTGCTCCAATTGAATTGCTGGCCAACGTGGACCTGCGCAATTCCGGGAAGGTTCTGCACCTTCGAAGACAAAGAAAGCGCGTATTCACTTTGCGCGTCCGAGAGCCATGCGCTTGTGCCGTCGTTCATCATGACGTGCCACTCGTTCCAGCCGCCTTGATCGTACGCATAAAGGATGCGGCCAACCACCACGAACGCCTTGCTGCCGTATTGGCCTTCGGTATTGATCTGAATGGGCGAGCTGTCCGGCGGGAGATCGGCGACCTGGCCGACTTTTTTCAGATCCACATCCGTGCGGACCAGGATGCTCTTGCAAAATTCGCATACGGTCTGCACGCTGTTGGACCAGCGAAAAACGATCTTGGCACCGCAGTTCGGGCAGTTGGCAATGGGCTGGGTCATCGCGAATGGCCCACCGCGCTTGCGGCAAGAGGCTTCACCTCAGTCGCCGGCAACCTGCTGCAATTGGGACTTGTAGGGCCTCTGCAGCCGGCGAACCGCAACGGAATGCGCACAAAAGAGTTGCCGCAGAATCGTTTCGAAATCCCATTCAGCGCGCGGAACACAGCAGAACAGATTGAGACAGAGCGAGCCGTGCTCCGGAAACGTGTGACATGCGAGGTGCGACTCCGCAAGAAGGCAAAGGCCGGTGATCCCAGCGGTGCCGGGAAACTGATGCCAGTGCGTTTCGCCGACGGGCCGGAGCTTCATCTCCCGGGTGATGCGGTGGAACAAATCCTGCAAGACCGCAGTATCACGCAGCGACTGCGAAGAGCATCCGAAAGCCTCGACAACCCACTCGATTCCGCTCATGGCCGGCGATGACACTACACCTGGGGCTTTCCGCATTCGGGACAGAATTTGGCGCTGCGCGGGATGGACTTGCCGCATTCGCTGCAGAACTTGGTTTCGGCAGCGGGGGTTCCCGCCGCAGCGGGCGCTGCTCCACCGGCGGGCGTCGAAGTCGATTTCTTCACGGCATCCATCATGGCCTGGCCCATGGCCACGCCCGCGCCGAGACCCGCGCCCATTCCTACCGCGCCGCCGCCTTCATTCGCGGCGGCGATGGGGATGGACTGGGCCACCTGATATTGCGTGTACTTGCCCATGTCGCCGAGCATGTTCATGCTGATGCGCTGATCGAGCACTTTCTGCAATTCGTCCGGAAGCGAAAGGTTTTCGACCACGAAGCTGTCCAGCGCGAGCCCATATTCCGTGAAGGCCGGTTTGAGGGTCTCGCTGATCTTTTCGGCAAGTGTGCCTTGGTTCGCGGCCATATCGAGGAACGGCACCTGGCTGGCGGCGAACGCATCGGTCATTTTGGCGATGATGGTGTTGCGCAACTGGCCTTCGAGATCGGCGACGCGATAAAGGTCGCGAGTGCCGCTGATCTTGCTGTAGAACGATTTGGCATCGCTCAGGTGATAGGAGTAAATGCCGAAGCCACGAAGACGGATAGCCCCGAATTCCTTGTCGCGGATGGAGATGGGATTCTGCGTGCCCCAGTGTTGGTCGGTCTGAATTCGCGCGGAGAAGAAATAGACATCGGACTTGAAGGGCGACTTGAACGCTTTGTCCCAGTTCTTCAGATAAGTCAGGATGGGCAGCGTTTGCGTATTCAGGGTATAGAGTCCCGGGCCAAAAATGTCCGCAACCTTCCCCTCATTCACAAAAACCGCGGCTTGCGAATCGCGAACGGTCAGCTTGCCGCCGTTTTGGATCTCGCGATCCTGCATGGGATAGCGATAGGCCAGGATGCCTTCTTCCGGCTCAACCCACTCGATGACATCGATAAACTGCTTGGTGATGAAGTCGCGAAGGCTCATGAGAGGCCTCTCTTCCGGCGCGAATCGTGAGCAAGAATTGCGGCCGGTGAAAGTGATGCTACGGTGCGGCTCGCGGTGTGTCAATGGTGCGCATAAGAATACAATTGCTCGAATATAGCCAGGCGCAATCTAAATAAAGCATGCTGCGCAACCCCCAAGAAACGCAAGGTGATATGCACCACCCTTGGATTGCAGAGGTATTACAAAATCTTTCAGGATTCTTGCCGTGGTTCGAGGACTTGTTGCCCAGGGCTCGCGGAACGAATTGCTTGCTCCAGCGGCGATCTAGCGAGAATTTCAGGTAGGAAGCAGGGAATCCGTCCTTCAGGGAGGGGAGGATGTCAAGGAGAGATGGTATCGGCTCTTGAAGGCTCGCCCGCCGCCATCCATTTTGTTTCATGTTTCTGAGGAAAAGCTTTGACGCGAGATAGGCGATGCGCGTTTCTATTGTCGGCAGCCATTCTCGCGCGTCCAGAAGGGATCCAATGGGGACGGTCTACAACTTCACTGTCTTTCCCGCTCTTGCCGCCTCATAGATCGCCATCATGATTTTTAAGTCGCGCAGTCCCTCTTCGCCCGGGGTCAGTGGCTCTTTGTTTTCCATGACGCATCCGGACATATGGTCCATCTCTAGAGCGAAATGGTCACGTACGGGGAGTTCTCTTTCTTCCGTGATGCTCCCGCGATGCACCCGCATGTGCAAGCCCCGGTAGCTTGTCGCCGGATCCATCTCCAGCCAGCCCTCCGTTCCCACGACACGGTAATGATTCTGTCCGGCGTAGCCGTAGCTGGATGTGCAATTTGCCAGAACGCCGCTCGGGAAGCCCAATTGAAAGTTGATGGTCTCCTCTACTTCCCTAAAACGGGGATCGCCCGGCGTGTTGTACATCACCGCGTTCACTTCGGTGGGTTCTTCGCCCGAAAGATAGCGTGCTGCCTGCAGGGAATAGATGCCGATATCCATCAAGGAGCCTCCCCCGGCAAGGTCTTTCTTCAGTCGCCACTGGGTAGGATCACCGATGTTGAAGCCGTGGTCAGCGAGAATGACCTTGGTAAGTCCTAGTTCGCGGGAGCGCGCGATCCGGATGGCCTCCTGGTTGTAGGCTTCGTAGCGGCAACGATAAGCTACCATCAGTTTCCGAGCTGCTTTCTGTGCGGCATCGATCATCTGCTGGCACTCAGCAGGCGTGTTGGCCATGGGCTTCTCGGTCAGCACATGCTTACCCGCTTGAAACCCACGGACGGTATATTCGGCGTGCATCCCGTTGGGCAGAACGATATAGATGATGTCGACTTCGGAGTTGTCTCGGATCGAATCGTAATTGTGGTAGTTGTAAATATTTCTCGGGCTGACGCCATAGCGCAGCGCCAGCTTGTTTGCTTTGTCCGGGTGGCCGCTCACAAACGCCACCACTTTCGATCTCTCGCATTTGGCAAAGGCAGGCAAGATCTCATGGATTGCGAGGTTGCCCAGGCCAACAACGGCCCACCCTAGTTTCTTGCCCGGCGGATCAGGGACCACGAGTTGCTCCGGCCGGGCGTCCTTCAGTAACGTACCGGCAACATTGGCTATGACCAGGCCCTGACCGACCCTGGTAATGAACCCGCGGCGCGTGAGTTCTTTTCCAAGTGAGCCTGCCATGATTTTGCCTCCCCTAATTCGAACTCCGCTGTTTCCGAATTTCCTCTAATCGCCTCTTTAAGTATTCCTGATATTCACGCTGCAACTTTGGATCCGCCGGAGCGGAGTAAATCTCGCTCGACTTATACTTCCCTTCGTCAAATTTCTTTTTCGTCCACTCGTCGTGAATACGGATCTCATCGGCGCGGTCCAACACTTCCTTTACAAGCTGTGGCGGAACAAAATACACGCCTTCGCGGTCACCGACTACCAGATCACCAGGCATCACGGTTACACCCCCGATTCGCACCGGAACATTGATTCCGGTTAGCATCACGTTGCCGATGGGCGTCGGATCGACAGACCGAAAGTAGGCGGGCATGCCGATTTCCGAAATCCCATTGAGGTCTCGAATACTTCCATCGACGACCAAGCCCCCACCACCAGTAGCCTTCATTACGTAATAGAAGAGGTTATCACCGACAATCGTTCCGTTCACTTTCTTGCCGAAGAGGTCCACGATGAGTACGTCACCGGGTTGCAGCATGTCGATCGCGGTTTGATTGGTGAGGCGCGCGAGGCCATGATCCTTTGCCTTGGCTTTTGCAATGTTGTCGATGTCGGGGCGCGACGGCATGAACTGAACGGTGAAAGCCCGCCCGGCCATGGGCTTTCCAGGATGTAGTACCTGAAATCCGTCGGCATACTGGTTGTGGAAACCCTTTTCTTGAAGAACCGCCCAGACTTCCTCCGATGAAAGTTCGCGCGCTCTTTCCAGCAGGTCGTCCGGCACCTTGGGCCTGCCGTCGGGCAGACGGTCAAATGGATCCTCCGCGGTGTAGTCGACGAGGTCCTGCCTAGAGAATGTCAACAGTTGCGCCCGAAGCGGAGCGGCTGCCATCAGCGCAATCGCGCTTACAGCCATGGCGGCACTCATGCTCAGTTTGTCGAAAAGGCTTTGCGGGGTCCTCATGGTAGCTTACCTCCGGCGGCGGAAGGAACGGCGGCTCGGCAATCACGCTTTGGGCACTAAGTTCGGCCGCGCCAATCTCTCAACGCGCCGAAACTCTCAAATGAACGTTGATTTGTCAAACGCAAATCTTGTCTGCAACCTACAATCTTTGAGAAGCTCAGGTCGATCGAACAGGCCGCCAAAGGCATGAGCGGCTCTAATTTGTGCTGCAGTGGGGCAATTCAATGACTCTTTCCTCAGGAAAGGACGCAACGCCATGAGTAAAAGCGCTCGGCACGTTTTTGATCGTCGCGAGATTCTGAAGACTTCCGCTGTGGCAATCGGAGGTACCCTGCTGACCGGAGATTCGGCCTATCCCAAAAACGTCAACACCAACTCCCGTCCGTCCAAGCTCAAGATCACCGACCTTCGTGTCGCGACGATTGTAAAGCCTGGGCCGAGTCCTTGTCCCATCATTCGAATTGACACGGACCAGGGAGTGTACGGATTGGGCGAGGTTCGGGACGGTGCAAGCGCGACTTATGCTCTTTTTCTAAAGAGCCGCATTGTGGGCGAGGATCCGTTACAACTCGACAAGATTTTCCGTAAAATCAAGCAATTTGGAGGACACGCACGACAAGGTGGCGGAGTGTGCGCCATCGAAATGGCTCTCTGGGATATCGCCGGCAAGGTCTACAGCGCGCCCATCTACGCGATGCTTGGTGGTGGCAAGTTCCGAAACAAGATTCGCATCTATGCCGACACCGAGGAATCCAAGGACCCCAGGATCTACGCGCAGCGGATGAAGGAGCGCAAAGAGGGCATGGGGCTCACTTGGCTTAAGATGGATTTGGGGATCGAGATGGTGGCGGACACACCGGGTACCGTCACCAATCCCACGGACCTTAATCAGTGGGAAATGAATCAACTCCCTCATCCCTTGTTGGGAATGGAGGTCACCAACAAGGGTATTGCGATGCTCGAGCAATACGTTGCGGCCGTGCGCGATGCCGTGGGAATGGAAATCCCCCTTTCCATGGACCACTTGGGCCATCTCGGCGTCATGTCGATCATCCGGCTGGGAAAGGCTTATGAAAAGTACAATTTGTCTTGGATGGAAGACGTGATTCCTTGGACCTATACAGACCTCCTCAAGCAGATCTCCGACCAGAGTCCCACTCCCATTCTCACCGGCGAAGATATCTATCTCAAGGAGCCCTTTCGCGTGCTTTGTGAGAGGCACGCGGTGAGCAAGATCCATCCGGATCTCGCGACCGCGGGCGGCATCTTAGAAACCCACAAGATCGGAGACATGGCTGAAGATTGCGGCGTACCGATGGCGATGCATTTCGCTGGCACACCAGTCAGTTGCATGGCGAACGTACATTGTGCCGCGGCTACCGAGAACTTCCTCGCACTCGAGAACCATTCCCTCGACGTGCCCTGGTGGTCATCGATCGTGCAAGAAGGAGTCACGACACCGATCGTCAACCATGGCTGGATTGACGTGCCTGACCGTCCCGGTCTCGGCGTGACTCTCAACGAAGACGTGGTGCGGCAACATTTGGCGCCGGGCACGGGCTATTTCGAGCCCACCCCTCAATGGGACCATGAGCGCTCCTGGGATCGGCTGTGGAGCTAAGATACCTGGCCCTTCATAATGGTGGAGAACAACACCGTGCCGCTGGTCGCTACACAGGTATGAGCAGCGTTAATAAAAGACTGTCGCCATCGGTCGGGCGTGTCAACCGCCACCGTCTCGCAGGTCATTAATAAGACGCGCTACGCGAGCGATGAAACGAAGAGTTCTAGGCGCGTTTCCGTTGTCAGCATACAGAACTTTCTCCGAAACCTTGCTTGGAGCAGAACGATTGCGAATGGCTATTGCCGGGGATAGAATTCCGGAACGAGGCATGCCGCTAGGCGCAGGAGAAGAGAATTTGGTCTCCATGATGAATTGCTTGCACACCTTGCGGCCCTCATCGGAAACATTCAACAATCGATGCCGTGTGATTCTGATCGCTCTGAGTGTTGCGCTGGCGAGCTTGTCAAGCGCGACCGCTTTCGCCGAAAGCCCTTCCCCGCCGCAGGGGGGCGCAATCACCGTCGAGGGCACGGTTCGAAACTCGGCCGGCGAGCCAGTTGCCGGCGCTTCTGTGGTTCTTGACGAGCAAGGCCGTTCAAATCCTGTCCTAAAGAAAACGAATGCGGATGGGACTTTCGTCTTTTCGGCTCCTGGCGCCGGCACTTATACCTTGACGGCGGAAAAATCAGGATTGCACAACGCTGTCAGCGACCCCCTGGTATTGTCACCGGGAGAGAAGAAGCATGTCGATTTGGTCCTCGCAACTCTGGGATCGGCCGAACTCGGCGCTTCCCGATCCTCTCGCTCCGCGCCCGGAGCGATGGAATTTAGAGACGAGCCCAATTTCACGGTAGCGGGGGTCACGGATTGGAGCAATGCCGGTGGACATGGGTCCGACACGCGCGCGCGCGCCAGCGAAGCACTCACCAAGCAAACTCTTGCGCTCAAGTCCGGCGAGTCGGAGGAAACCTCGACCGGCGCTCCCAAAGGAGGGGCGACAGGCCGCGAAGCGAAAGCGTCTGAGAGTAGGCTGCGGGCAGCCCTTGTCCAGGCACCCGGAAGCTTCGAGGCGAATCATCGGCTCGGGGAATTCTACTTTCTCTCCGAGAGATATCCCGAAGCCATCCCGCTACTGGAGGCCGCTTACCAGATCAATCCCGGAAATCATGCCAATGCGTACCATCTGGCGCTGGCTTACAGAGCCAACGGCGACTTCGCGCGGGCTCGCGAGCAAGCCCGGAAATTGGCCGTGAACGCCAACAAAGCAGAGGTGCATCGTTTGCTAGGCGATGTCGACGAGCGCCTGGGCGATCCTCTGGGAGCGGTCCGCGAATATGAAAAGGCCGTTCGCCTGGACCCCAGTGAGCAGAATTATTTCGAATGGGGTACGGAACTGCTCCTCCACCGGGCGGCCGGACCAGCCGTAGAAGTTTTTACCAAGGGGTCCGGCGCGCACCCGGATTCGGCGAGAATGCTGGCAGGGCTCGGTGCGGCTCTCTACGCCAGAGGCTCTTACGACGAGGCCGCCCGCCGCCTCTGCGATGCTTCCGACCTGAAACCGGCAGACCCCGCCCCCTACCTTTTCCTCGGCAAAATGGAAAAGGCCACGCCAGCGCCGCTGCCCTGCAGCGAGCTGAAGCTAGCGCGTTTTGTGCAAGACCAGCCCGGGAATGCTCTCGCCAACTATTATTACGCGATGACCCTTTGGAAACGGCAGAGAGGATCGGAGAACTTAGCAGATTTGCAACAGGCCGAAACGCTGCTTCAAAGGGCCGTGACTATCGATCCCCATCTCGGCGAAGCGTACCTGCAACTCGGGATTTTGTATTCCGCGCGAGGCGGCTTCGAGCAGGCTATTCAGGCGTATAAAAAGGCGATTGAAGTAAGTCCGCACCTCGGTGAAGCCCATTACCGACTCGGTCTGGACTACAAACGAATCGGCGAAGAATCCAAGGCCCATCAGGAGTTTGAAGCCTATGAGCAGGCCGAGAAAGCAGAGAGCGCCGCAATCGAACGCCAGCGGCGGGAGCTTCGGCAATTCCTGGTTATTCTAAAGGACCAAACGACGGGGTCTCCGCCCCGTTGAAATACCGGAGACCGGCGGCAATGGACACGGTTGCGATCCGCAACGTCGCTATTTCGTTTTGGGCCTTACAACCTCGACGATCCCGCTGCCTTCGCGGATTTTGAGTATCTGGTTGACCTTTACTTGCGTGAAACGTTCGATCTTTTCGGTGGTTGGCCACTTGACTTCGATGAGATCTACGGTATGGGCCTTTCCCAGGCCGAAGTGGAGACGCAGGTCCGACTGCGACATGACGCTAGAGCCGCTGTGGACCTCGTCCATCTGGGCATGGTTGCCGGTTACCACGCGCACGCGAGCCCCGATGGCGGTGTGATTGCACCGAGTCCCGATGAGCTTGATCTTGATCCAATTCTGCAGATTTCCGCCGTCGTTGCGAAGAAGCGAAGGCAAGTCGTTCATATTCAAAATCAGCGCGTCGATGTCGCCATCGTTGTCATAGTCCCCGAACGCGGCGCCGCGGCTGGAGAAACGCTCGCTAATGCCCGGGCCCATTTCGGACGAAACGTCTTTGAACTGCCCTTTGCCGAGGTTCTTGTACACCAGGCGTGGGTTTTTGAAAGACTGCCCGGTATCGTGCCCCTCAATTTCCGGGTAGACATGTCCATTGATCTGCAGGATGTCCGGCCAGCCATCATTGTCGACATCGAAAAACCCGCAACCCCAGGCGACGTACCGGTTGTTGATGCCGATTCCTGAGGCAAAGGTAACATCGGTAAACGTTCCGTCTCCGTTGTTGTGATAGAGATTGCAGGTATCGTCCGCGAAGTTGGTCTTGAAAATGTCGAACCAGCCGTCACAGTCATAATCGCCTATGGCTACGCCCATTCCAGCCTGCTCGTGGCCATTCTCGCTGTAGGCACAGCCGGCTAACACCGCGATGTCTGTGAATGTGCCGTCGTGGTTGTTGCGGAACAGCATGCTTGGTTCGGAATCCACAGCCACGTAAATATCCGGCCAGCCGTCATTGTCAAAATCGTAAGAGACCGCGGTAATCGAGTACCGGGGACCCGGTTTCAGGATGCCCGACTTCTCGGAAACGTCGGTGAATGTGCCGTCCCCGTTGTTGTGAAAAAGAACATTCGTGTCGCCGGGAAGACCGCGAGGGCCGCACATGACGGGGATGCCTTTCCACTGACACTGCGCAGTTTCGCCGGGAGCAGAAACTTTTTCGGGATCGAGCTTTATATAATTGCAAACGAAAAGATCCAAGCGTCCATCCCGGTCATAGTCGAGCCAGGTGCAACCCGCGCCCCAGCGGATCCGCTCATCGTAAACGCCGGCTTTGCGCGTAACATCTGTAAACGTGCCGTCGCCGTTGTTGTGAAACAAGATGTTATGACCCCAAAAACAGCAAAAAAGATCGTCCCACCCGTCGTTGTCGTAGTCACCGACGCAGATACCGGTCTGCCAACCGCTGCGTGCCAATCCGGATTTTTCAGTAACGTCGGTGAAAGTTCCGTCGCGGTTGTTCTTGTACAGGTGGGACGTCGGCGCATTCTCAGGCGGCCAGTTGGCAGCGAAGCGCGTTCCATTCGTGAGATAGATATCCAGCCATCCGTCGTGGTCGTAATCGAAGAAGGCCAAGCCGCTTCCCTTCGCTTCAATGATGTAGCGCTTGTGGTCCACGCCGCCCCATACATTGGGGGCATTCAGACCGGCCTCCCGGGCTGCGTCGACGAACACGACTTGGGACGCCCGGGGGGGATTCGCTGGAGCGGTGGCCTCAAGGAGTGTCGCGCGCCTCCAATTCCAAAGTGGAGTTGTGAGTGCGTCCAGGAGGGTATTTCCGAGAAGGACGAGGGAGGAACCAAGAAAACGCCGTCGCGGTAGATTCATTTGCTGACTATCTTTGGAAACGCTCGCGGCACGATTCCTGTGCCTTCTTTGACCGCAATGATTCGGTCCACGGGTACATTCCTCAACCGGTCCACTTGCCCGCTCGGCCAAGCAATTTCCAGCGAATTGATCTTTGCGCGCTTCCCCAGGCCAAACAAAATCCGGGGGTCACTGGCCGACATATAACTCATCCCACCCTTGGCTTGTTCTACGTGCACGAAGCCCTCGGAAGTCAGCTTCAAGGAAGAGCCGAGGCCGTCACGGTTGGAGCGGGTTCCGATCAACAGGATTTCCAGCCAGTGATTGGCGTTTCCGCCGTCGTTGCGCAAGAGCGACGGATAGTCTCCGCGATTATTCGTTGCGATGTCGATGTCGCCGTCATTGTCGAAGTCCCCGGTAGCCAGGCCGCGCCCGGCGATGGGACGCATGAAATCAGGACCCAGGGAGTCCGAAACTTTGTCGAACAGGCCCTTCCCCAAATTCCGAAACATCAGCAAGGGTTCCTTGTAGGTCACTTCGCTATGGTAAAGGTTAACGTTATCCAGCATGGCCCCGTTCAATTGCAGAATGTCGGGCCAGCCGTCGTTGTCATAATCGACGAACTTCATGGCCACCCCGCTCAGCCCAAAGGCCTTGTTCCCGATTCCAGAGCGAAATGTGAGGTCATCGAAAGTTCCATTCTGGTTGTTGTGGTACAGACGATTCATTTCGAAATCAAGGTGCGTGACATAAACGTCTTGCCAGCCGTCGCCATCCACGTCCGCGGCGTCGATCCCCATTCCAGCCTCGTAGCGGCCGTCCTCGCTCGCCGCCATCCCGGACACCAGCGAAACATCCTCAAATGTTCCGTCATGCTTATTAATGAACAGAAAATTCGGCCACGAATCGTTGGCGATGGCGAGGTCCGTCCAGCCGTCGTTGTTGAAATCCGCTAGAACCACACCCATGCCTTTGGATTCCGCCTTGCCAACACCCGACGCAGCGCTCACGTCGGTGAAAGTGCCGTCGTGATTGTTATGGTAGAGCTTGGTCTTCTGCCCTTTGTAGTTCCCCGGATGACAGTAGGAACGGTAACCGGGACGGTGTTCGCCACACCAAAGATTATTTTTCGGCTTCCACTCGATGTAATTGCAGACCACCAGGTCCAGCCAGCCGTCCTTGTCGTAGTCAAACCATCCTGCACTCGTGGACCATCCGCCTTCGTCGGCAACGCCGGCCGTGGTGGTAACGTCGGTGAACGTGCCATCGCCGTTATTGTGGTAGAGAATGGCACGGCCGTAGCCGGTCACGTAAAGATCAGGGTAGCCGTCATTGTCGAAGTCCCCGACGGCAACGCCCTGGCCGTAATGTCCGGCTCCGCCCACGCCGGCTTTCTCCGTGACGTCGGTAAACGTTCCATCACCATTATTGCGGTACAGCGCCGAGCGCAAAGGACGCGTTGGTTTGTAAATGTCGGTGGCCGCGGATTGCACAAAGAAGAGATCCATCAGGCCGTCCTGGTCATAATCGATCCAAGCAACGCCTGTCCCCATGGTCTCCAGGTAATACTTTTCCTCAGTTTGCGTCCCGTCCTGAAGGAAACTGATTCCGGCTGCCGCTCGAACGTCGGTAAACCGGACAGTTGTGCGACGGTCCTCGATTCTCAGGGCTTGCCCGTCGGGGGCCTGGAGATGAATCGTCAAACCGATGACCGCGATGAGGATCAGAACTGCCTTGAACTTAGGTCCCAGAGCCCCCTTACTGTTTTCGATTTTTCCCCCATTCCCGGGTTGCCTCGGGGCCGGTTCTCGGTCAGAAGCGCAGTAATGACGCTCGCAAAACTTCGACTTTTCAATCCGCCCCCAGCATTCTAGCGCCGGCAATCCGCACGCTCAACGAGAAGTTCTCGGACAAGAAGTTCGGCTCGCACTCTTAGAGCGTCCGCTCAGCGACCGCCAGCGCCAGCTGAAGTAGCTGCTGCCTGGCAACCATGGGCATGGGTTCCCCTGCGGCAGAAGGCGCCCCCGGGGCGCGGGCTAGCACGTCCTCAATCCGATTCAAATCGAGCCCGCCCGCGTTGCTGTTCTTGAAACGATCCAACACCTCCCGGGCTTTGGCAATTTGCCCGGTTTGGTAATAAAAGACGCCCAGCGTCGAATAGCTCCCCGACCATTCTGGCAACAGCTCCACGGCCCGCTCCAGGCGCTCCGCGGCTTCGGCCGTTCTGCCTTCGAGGGCCGCAACAAGCCCCAAGCCCCAGAGGATTTTCCCGGAGCCCGGGATTCGTTTCAAACCTTGTTGTAAGGTTTCCTCGGCGCCAGCGACGTCGTTTTGCCGGAGTTCGATCAGCGTCAGCGAGAGGTAATATTGGTCATTGTCGGGATTTCGAGCGATGGCGTCCCGGTAGATTTTTGAAGCCCTGGCAATGTCACCAAGATGCGAGTGGATATCTCCGAGCAAAGCCAGGAAGGCGTCGTCATGCTGGCCCGGTGCGGAAACTTGCGCTGCAGCTTCGAGGGCCTCCCGATAGAGGCCCCTGCGGAAGTAAGCATTGGCCAGATCAAATTTCACATCATCCGAGTCGGGATTTGCGCCCAAGGCCGTTTGGAAATGTTTGATGGCATCATCATACAAACGGTACCGGGCCAGCAGAACACCCACACCCGTCTGGGTACGGTAATCGCCGGAACTTAACTGGTCCAGCTGCGCGATGGTTTTTCGAGATTCCTCGAATTTCCCGAGTTTTAGATAAGCTTCGGCCAGCAGGTATAGGTCTTGAGGCTGGTCTGGATGTTTCTGGATCTGTTCGCTAAGTTCGGCGAGGTCCAGCTGAGTGCGCGCTTCAGGAGCAAGCGTGGAGCGATTATCCAGGTAGTCGAAAAGATGCTGGTACGGATACGGACCGGTTCGAGCGTCTTTTGAAAGAGTCTGAAATACACGCAAATCTCTTTCGGCGGCTTCTAGCTGATGAAGACTTCTCTCCACCATTGCGAGCTTGTAGTATCCGGCGGCAGGCTCGCGGCTGACGCGCACATATTTTCGAAGCAGCACC
>Ga0066660_10000083_pt1 | contig 23015 bp, 22 predicted proteins | sample GraSoiAngelo_109_FD_75177 | JGI IMG/M metagenome (GOLD analysis project Ga0066660, IMG submission 75177) | Grasslands soil microbial communities from the Angelo Coastal Reserve, California, USA - 14_0903_12_20cm | ecosystem: Environmental > Terrestrial > Soil > Grasslands | place: USA...
AAGGCCAAAGCGGCGAACAGCGAAAGAGAAATGAGGGCCAATCCTGCCAATGGGTGTTTCATAGGAGCCGTCTCCTGCCAGCCAGCATATCTGATTTCATGGTCTGCAAAAGGTTACCGCGAGGCAGGCCACAGAGCGCTTTTCCCGCGATAACCGTTATAATAGTTTTTACTGGTTATTGGCACGCTCCGGAAGGGAGCTCCCGTCGATGCCTTATTCCAAATCAGTCCCGCAGCTGTTGGGCGGGCGACTCTCCGTCGATTTCGTTAACGCGACTCTTTCAAACGCAGAACTGTCTTGGGAAAGCCTTGTTCACTTTCTGGAGTCGACGAGCGTCGTCTCCGTTGAGCGCGGTGCCCAGCTTCTGACCCTGCCGCAATCCGACCCGCAGGCTGCGGAAGTGTTGCTCTTGAAAGCCCGGCGGCTGGGCGCGACCCTACGCAAGGTGTTTGCGGCCATGCTCCGCAAGCAAAAAATGGCCGGGGAACGGGTCGAGCCGGTAAACGAAATACTGCGTATTACCGAGGGGCATGATGAACTCGTCGCTAAGAATGGCGTCTGGAAGATCGAATTCGTCGCGCGGGAGGTAGGCCTTGATTGGCTGCTCGCTGCAGTGGCGCGATCCGGGGCGGAGACTATCGCGGAGGGCCCCAACGCGCGCCTTCGGCTTTGCGCCAATCCGCACTGTGGTTTGCTCTTCTACGACAATTCGCGCACACGCCGCCGCCGTTGGTGTTCAATGGCTGTTTGCGGCAATCGCAGCAAGGTAGCTGCTTTTGCCCGCAAGCACGCATCGGCGCGCAACGCACCCTAGCAAGCGGGATCCGCTTCATCCGCGGCTACTTCACATACTTCGGCGATTCCCCTTTTGACCATGGATCGTAGGTATGCGCGAAAACCAAGCGCTCCGCCAGCGGCGGATGTGAATAGAGCCAGAAGGTGATGAACGGCGGCGGATTGGGGTCCGATAGATCCAGCTCACCGAGAACCTGAAAGGCGTGCGCGGCGACTTCCTCCGAATTCGGCACCAGTCCGTGGATTACTTCCAATCCATAAACGTCCGCGGCATGTTCCTGCATCCGGCTACAGCCACTGATGACCGGCGAAGAAACAAACAACAGCAGTTGCAGAAGCAAGAGCAACACGGCAAGCGAAGCCCAATCTTCCTGCCCGTAGAGCTTCCAGTCCCTGGCCCAGCGATCGAGCGCCCAGTGCAAGCCTTGAAACAGGAAATAGAGCGCCACCACTAGCCCAGCTGCTCCGAGCAAAAGGCCTTGACCAACGTGCCCGAGGACATAATGTCCGAGCTCATGTCCAACGATGAAGAGGGACTCATCGGTCGAAGTTTTTTGAATCGTGGTATCCCAGATCACGACACGCTTCGACGTCCCCAGGCCCGTCACGTAGGCGTTGATGGCGTTCGTTTTGTGGCTCGCTACCATCAGGAACATGCGCTCCGCGGGAATGGGAACACCAGCATGTTTCGTTAGTTTTTCGATGGAAGCAACGAGATCCGCATGTTCTCTGCTTAGTGGCTCGAATTTGTTGAACAGCGGATCGATCACCCAAGGCGTGACCACGATCAGTCCCACGAGAATCACGACTGCCGGAAACCAGAAATACAACCACCAGCGCCGCGGGCTGCGCCGCATCACGGCAAACAAGATGAGGACCAGAACGATTCCAAACGCAGTGCTGAGAGACTCCTCCTTGGTCCAATCCCAGAACCATGAACCCCAACCTTGAATGGACTGTTCATAATGCAAGGAAAGCGAATGCCAAACCAGGCGCAGGGGCAGGTCTAAAACGTCGCGGGTCAGGAAAAGCAGCGGCACGAAAATCAGTCCTTGAACCCACTTTTTGTCGCTGACCTTTTCGGCGATGTCTCGAAACTTCGCCGCCCAGCCCAGCCGAAGGATCAAAAAAAGGAAAAGTCCGCCAAGAAAATAAGAGGCAAAGTAAAGAGTGTAGCCCGCTCGCGAGTACGCCACGGCCTTCGCCTGGCGCTCATGCGGAAGCGTGTATTGTTCGCTTTTTGTCTGTTCGGGAGTCTTCGATTCCGAAGGCGAAGTCTCGGAGGATCCGGCTTGCGCGGCCGGTGTTTGCGGATGCGCGGAGGGCGCCGGGCTTTCCGAACCGCGCGCGGCCCCCGCAAAACACAGATACGCACAAAGAACTAGCACGGAACGGCGAACGGAGACACAAAGTCCCACGAGACCACCTCGCCTTTTTCCCAACACCAGTTTCCGTGCGGTTCCGAGCAAGGCCCGCACCGGCCGCGAGTATGCCGCACCACTATTCGAACTGCAAGATTTCATCCTGATGGTTTAGACGGGGAGAAGCAGGGGGCGTTTCCGCCTTGTGGAAGGCGCGCAGCGCTATGGAGCGCTCTTTGGATGTGCCGTTTTCAGGCAATAGTTGCGCACTGCGCCCGTCGTCGCCAATCCGAAATGCACGATCGAGGTCCAGCGTTCCAGTTTGTGATGGCCGCGACGATGGAATAAATACGACGCCCCAATCGAAACACCAGTTCCCGCCGCCTCGACCACTGCAAAAGCCGCGTGATTATCTACCAGATCGTTGGTAACTAGGATTTCCTGGTCTCCGCGCCGCCTCAAATTCAACGTTGAAAAATAATCGAAGGCCCGTGCCGCGCCGACTCCTGCAAACAACCAATCATTCTTCTTGTCCCAGAAGCGGTGAACCTGGATTCGTTCCTTGGTTTGATCCTTGCCAGCGCGAGGGACGACGACTGGTAATGGCGTCTGCGTTTCGGTTGCCGGCCCCTGAGCGCCGACTTTGCTTGCCCCCAGGAGAGTTGCCAGAGCTAGCAGCGGGATCATCCTAACTTTCAGCAATTCTTCCGTCTCCTGGGGCATCCCCTATGTTTTGTTTCTCAATTCAGTATAATCGCAATGGCGGCACTCAGGGCCACACTCCTCGTGCCGGAGTCCTCCCATGAACCGCTTCCGTCTCGTGCTCTCGTGGATTCTTGTTTTCGCTCTTGTCGCCGTGCTCGCCGCCCATGCGGGCCGCGGAACCGCTGCGGAAACGACTGATGGCATTCCGGCGCGTACGTTCGAATTCATGTATCGGGTGCATGTTCCCGCTAGCGTGGATTCCGCGGGTCCCGCCTATCTCCGGACTCCTCTGCCGCAGGCCGATGGTTACCAGGACATTCGTGCCTCGCACCTTGACGGCCCGTGATTCGTTCTGACTTACTCGGTTGGCTCATTCGCACCGCTTCGATAGTTCGGATTGTCATTCCACTCTCGCTGGCGTATCTTGAAATTTGACCGGGCTTAGATTTTCATCAGGAGTAGAACTATGTTGCGCCGCATCCCATTGCGCCTTGCCCTGCCGGTTGTTCTCTCAGCAGCACTGCATCCCGCCGCTGCTTTTGCTCAATCGCAGGATACTCAGTCTGTTGCGGAAGCCGCCCGCCGCGCTCGCGAGCAGAAGAAAGCCCAGGCGAAACCCGCGAAAGTCATTACGGAAGACGATGTGAAGCCTGCGGCGCAGTCGAATCCCGCAACTGCGGCTTCACCCGACGCCGCAACAGCGTCCGGCACGCCTGTCCCTCCTGCATCGTCAGCCGCCAGTGCATCCGCCGCCAGCTCTTCGCCAGCGCCTGACGCCAAGGATCAGAAGGATTCGAAGGAAGTAACCGAATTGAAAGCCCAGATCAAACAAGCCCAGGGCGATCTTGAGCTGCTTCAGCGCGAACAATCGCTGGAACAGGACAAGTATTATTCGAATACCGATTACGCCCGCGATACGGCAGGCAAAGCGAAGCTCGACGCCCTGAAGCAGCAGGTCAGCGATAAGCGCCAGGAACTCGAGCGCTTGAAGTCCCGCCTGGCGGAATTGCAGCCGACGCAGAGCGGCTCCACGAGCACCCCGCCGAAGGCTTAGTTTCCATCGATTCGAGCACCCGATTGCGCAATTTCTCGTGAGAAATGCGGCTAATCAATCCCATGAATCCGCAAGCTGACGAGCTGATCGATGCTCAAGTTTCTCATCCCCCGTGATTGCAGGCCGGTGATGAAGTCGGGCGTTACTCCATGAATGCGCATAGCAATCAGCTGATCCGGCTCCGGATGAGGGTATCCCAGCTTCTGAAGCTGGCCGATAAAATCCGGCGATACTCCATGAATCCGGAAGGCAATCAACTTGTTGAGATCCAAGTGCTCGTAGCCTTGCTTCTTCAATTGCTCCAGCCACTCCGGCGTCGCCCCATGAATTCTCATGGCGATGAGCTTGTCCGCGTCGGGCTCGTAGCCGGCTTGTGTGAGGCTGCGAACCATTTCCGGACTGACCCCGTGGATGCGGAAGGCGATGAGTTTGTCGCTGTCCAGGACATTCAGCCCCGCCGACCGAATCCCCGAAATGAACTCGGGAGACACGCCATGAATGCGGAAAGCAACGAGTTTTTCGCTATCTGAAACGTTCACACCCGCTGAACGAATACCTTCGATGAACTCGGGGGTTACACCATGAACCTTGAAAGCGATGAGTTTGTCCGTGTCTAGTCCCTGCAAGTTTTCGGCTTTGATGTCCCGGGCAAATTTCAGGCTGACGTCGTGGATGGCCATCGCCCATTGTTTGTCTTCGTCGATCCTTTCGAAACCGAGCGACTTCATCTCCTGCGGATACTTCGGGGCAGCTAGGAAGTGAAACAGCCCCGCGCCCTGGCCGTCATGCAGAAACCCCTCGCATTCGAATTTTCCTGCGTCCCGCACGATCGTAAAATGAACCTCTTGTCGCCCGGACTTGGAAAAATCCAATCCCGAAAAATCGCTTGCCGGCCAGTCTGAGCTGTGGTGAAAGTGATGCCCGACGCGGGAATCCATCAAGGAAAAATCCACCTTCCCCGGAGCATCAGAGCGCCGGATAGTCCAGTCGCCGCTCTGCGTCTCGCCGCCGAGAGCCTTCGCGACAGCCAGGATAACGCCGGCGATTACCAGGATAAGACCGATGGTTCGTTTTAGATTCATAGGACCTCACTCCTCTCGGTGTTTCCCGGGAAACTCACAAAATGTCTGCGTGCTTGAGCGCCATCAACTTGTCCAGAGTCAGATTCTGAAACCCGTGCCTCCGCGCCTTCTCGATGAACTCCGGCGTTATCCCCTGCACTTTAGCGCCGATCAGCTCATCGCAATCCAGGTCCTTGAAGCCGGCCGCTTGCATCGATTTCACGTACTCCGGTGTGATTCCTTGCACCTTCATCCCAATCAATTCGTCGGTATTTGGTTTAAGTCCCGTGCCTCGCATCTCCTTTACGTAACCCGGCGTCACTCCCTGCACCTTCAACCCGATGAGGTCATCGGCACTCGGTTGCAATCCCAAGTCGTGGAATTCGCGGATATATTCCGGCGTCACTCCCTGCACTTTCATCCCGATCAGTTCATCGACGTTGAGGTTGGAATCGAACGCCCGCATCTCGCGAATGTATTCCGGGGTGATGCCTTGCACGCGCATGCCGACGAGCTCGTCCGGCGTGGGTTGCAACCCCAGTTCGTGAATCTCTTTCACGTATCCCGGAGTGACACCCTGAATCTTCATTGAGATCAGTTCGTCCACCGTCAGGTTCTTGAAGCCTGCCGCCTCTATGGCGTCCAGATAGGATTGCTTCTTGTTGTTGTCATCGCTCGCCGTCTGCGGATCCTTATCTTTATTCGTCTGCGCCTTACTCGCAGCCGTTCCCGGGGGTTTTGCGGCTTGCGCGGCGCGCTCCTTTGCCGAAGCAGGCTCCGGCCTGACAACTATCACGCTGCTACTTCCTTGCCCCTGCTTCGGAGACGCGCCGGCTCCCAGCGCAGCATGCGCGACTCCCAGAAATGCGTTGCCAGCCAGCAGTGCTCCCACGAGACAGACGAAACTGGCCGCCAGTCCCGCCACGCGAATTCTGCCGGCAGCTCCATCCCATCCGAGCAGCCGGACGACACGCTGCGCAAGCGGGCTACGATTGGCCGCCATCATCAATAGAGGAGCCGTCCGCCATTCTTCCATCAGCGTAAGCGCCCGCGCGTAATTCACGGCGTCGCCGCAAAGGGAGATGGCCTCGTCGTCGCAACAGTTCTCGCGCTCGGCGCGAATCCGCTGGCTCACCCACCAGACCGCAGGGTGGTAGAACAGCAGCGTTTCTGCGGCGATCTGAAAAAGATTCACGAAGCCATCGAGGCGGCGAATATGCGCCAGCTCATGCGCGATGACCGCTTCGATTTGCTCTTCGGTCAAGCCGGTCAGCGCCCTCACCGGCAGCAGCACGACGGGATGAAACCATCCCAGTACCGCTGGAGCGTCCAGCCGATGGCACTCGCAATACCGAATGACGCGGTCGAGACCCATTCTCCGTTGCAGCGCCAGACATCTTTCGTACCGCTCTCGTCCGACCGGCTTGATCTCTTTGCGCCGCATCCTTTCGATCACAAACAATCCGCCCGCGGTTCTCAGGCTCAACAATAGGACACCCAGGAACCACGCTTCCACCAGCCACAGCATGGCCATCGGCTGCACGGTTCGAGATTCGGCGGCCAGGGCGCGGGAGCCTGACAGCGCGGTCGCGTTTCGGGTGGACCTTCCCGCCCACGTCGAAGCTCCTTCAGCCCCAGTCCGCACGGCCGGATTCGATTGCGCGCCTAACCACAGGAAGGTGATGACCGGCGATGCCATCATCAAAACGAGCGCGCTCACCGCCAGCGCGTAGCGCGCCGGCGCGCTTCGGTAAACCGCGGTTGCCACGGCAAACAGAGCCGCCAGTCCCGCGCCTTGCCATAGGAAATGCAACAGCGTCCAGCCAAGCGTCCGCAAAACCTCCAACGAAATCCAATTCACGAAGTTGCCCATCGGCTTCTCCCCTCGTACTCGTCCAGAAGACGGCGCAGCTCATCCAACTCTTTCTTGGACGTCCGCCGGCCCTCCAGCGCATGGATCAGCAACTCGCTTGCCGAGCCCTCAAACACCCGCTCGAGGACGTCCCCGACGAGTTGCCGCTTTGTTTCCGTCGCCGGCTGGCATGCCTCGTAAACGTGGGCCCGTTGCTCCTCGTTTCTGCGGACAGTGCCCTTGGCGGTCATGATCTGCAAAAGTTTGAGAACTGTGGTATAGCCGAGCGACTTCTTTTCTCGAAGTTCCTCGTGGACCTCCCGGACCGTGGAAGGCCCGCGCGTCCAAAGGACGCGAAGAATCTCAAGTTCGGAAACCGTGGGCTTTTGGAGGGGTTCTTGATTCATTTGCAGAGAGTATTACGAAGAGTTTCGTATTGTCAACGAAAATCTTCGTACTCGCTTGGGCACCCGCCCCCTGCTGCGTGTGAGGAAAGACCGACCCTCTGAGAATGCCTCCTGAATCACGATCTGCTACTTCGGCTCCAGCACCAACGGCAGTCCGTTCTTCGGATTCCCGATAATCACGACCTTGGCGTTCGAGCTCGCCGCCAGCTTCTCCGTGGCCTCGATGCCCTTCCATTCGAGCAGTTGCGCGCTGATACCCGTCGCCACGATTCTCTGAAAGTCCGCAATGCCCTGCGCTTCGATCCGCTTGCGCTCGGCCTCCTGCTTTTCCTTCTGCAGGATGAAGCTCATCCGCAGCGCATCCTGCTCGGCCTGCTGCTTCGCTTCGATCGAGCCTTTCAGCATCGCCGGCAATTGCACATCGCGCAGCAGCACGTTCTCCACGATCACACCGCGCGGCGCGAGTTGCGCTGTCAGTTCGTCTTGAATCTGTTGCTGCACCAGCTCGCGCGCGTTTGTGTATAACGCATTCGCCGAATGCGCCGACGTCGACGCGCGAATCGCCGCCCGCAGTGTCGGCTCCACGATTTTCTCCGCGTAATTGTCGCCCACGGTCTGGTAAACGAACGCTGCTTTGTCCTTGTCAAGCCGGAAGAGCAGTGAGGTGTCCAGCGCCAGAATCAGTCCTTCGTTCGAAGGCACGTTGGCGCTTTCTTTTACGGATTGTGTCTGAATGGAGAGTTTTTGCACCGACTTCAACGGATTGACCAGGTGAATTCCCTCCGGCAACGTTTCACCCGTCACCCGTCCGAACAGCGTCAACACCCCCACATTTCCCGTCGGAATCGAAGTCGTGCTCGCCATCAGCAGGATGATCACCAGCACCAGAATTGCGAGCTGCAATATTCTTCTTCCCGCGCCACTCAAGTTCATCCTCGGCAATCCTTCACCGCCCAGATCAAACCTTGTCGTAGTTGGCATTTTCCCCTCCGTATTGGGGCTCATCCCCGCAAACTTCGAGCCGCACCACTAATCAATCCTTGATACGCAAGAAGTGTCCTCTCGATTTCCTTGCCGATCCGCGTCCACCGGCTGTTTCGAGCGGGCCTATATCTTCCACAAGTCAGTCACTACTCCTGCAACCTTACCACAATATCTTGTAGCCTTTTCTCTTGACACCACAGGTCGTTCACGGCACAATCCCCGCCATCACGTTTGCCTGCCCTGAGCCTTTTTTTGCAAAGGGTTTTCCCGGTGCTTTTTCCACCATTGGATTTGGTCGTCAAGGGGAGCTCAGAACTTTTTCTAGTTGCCGCCGCGAAGCGGTCACACCTGAACCGGCCTGAGCTTTGCGGCCTATGAGGGAGAGAAAATGCAATATTTGCCCGGCTTCACGGTGCAATGCATCAATCAGCAATGCGAAGCCCGCGGTCACTGGCTCCGCGCCGATATCACCGCTCCCATTTCCGATGACGGCCGCTGCCCCTGCTGCGGCGATTTCCTCCGCAACGTTCCGCCGCCGCTCGGCCCGCGCTTCCGCATGCGTCCCCGGTCGCTCACCGCGCGCCCGCCCTTGCGTCCGCGGCCTCGCTGACGGGCGCTGTGGCCGACACGATGGCATCCCGGACTCTGATCTATTGGGGAGTCTGCTTCTTCTGTTCCTTGGTCTTCTTGTTCAACCCGGCAATCTGCTTGTTCTAGGCTTCCGGGTTTTCCAGCCCTTTGTGAAATGCAAATTCTGTAAGTTTTTTTGATATTCATGCAAATGGGGGGTAGGCTTTCGCCCTTGCGCTTCTCTTCGTGCCTCTAGCTATCCGCAAAGCTTGAAAAACAAGCTCTTATTTTCTTGAACCTCCGTACTCTTCCCAGTTCTGCAGCCTGGTTGGGTAAGCTGGCAGCGCGTAGCGGACTTCGAATGATGCCGACGTCTCCTTTGTTTGCCACTCTTGCGAAAACAACCGGGGCGGGGGGATTTTCCCCAAATTGCAACGCCAGAAAACTGTGGAAGAGGTCGCTGACGATGCGGTCTTTTCACCAGTCATTAACTAGCGCTCACGACTCGACCAGGCCTTTCTCAAGCATTTCCTCGTCGCTGAGCCACAGATCGGGGATGTTGGCTGAGCCGAGCCGAAGAATATCTTCTAGCGCGCCGCGCACTTCTCTCAAATGGAAATCCACACCAATGCGTTCGAGCAATTCGATCAGTGCCTGCGCGCCTTCCGCCAGCACCGGCTTCGGAAGCGCGCTTGCCCCGCGCGAAGCCGGGGGGAGCGAAGCGCGTTCTTTGCGCTCGGGATGGTTTTCCGGAGCCGAGGGGCCTTCGCGGTCCAACCGGTGATAGGTCACGACGTAAATGGCATTGGGTCCCGCACCATGCCTCACGATGTGCAGGAATCCGCGGGTCTTGGGTTTTGCCGGGGCGAGCCGTGCGGCTACGCCTGAGCCGGATGGGAGGGCGCTCATCGCGTTTGTGCTCTCATCTCTCCTTGCTTTCTCAGCTGCATCCGCTCGTGCTGCCGCAGTTCTCGCATTTGTAGCACGCGCCGTTCGGCACCATCAGCATGCCGCATTCGCTGCACGCAGGCGCGCCCTCGTGGGCATGGCTCAGCTTTGGCGCGGACAACCACATCTGCATGGCATCCAGCGCAGCTTTGTTCAACGGCGGAAGGGTTGCCGCCGGAGCTGAAACAGCGGCATTTTCCGTCGGGGCAACGCCATTCAACTTCAAATAATCCGCGGAGATGAATCGCCCGCCCAGCCACCGCGCGATGTAGTCCAACACCGACGAAACAAACCGGATGCTGGCGTTCGCGGTGATTCCGGATGGCTCGAACCGCGTGTTCAGCAGCTTGTCCACGAACACTTTTAGCGGCACGCCATACTGCAAGCCCAGCGAAATAGTCAGCGCCAGTCCGTCCATCACGCCGGAAAGCGTTGAGCCTTCCTTGGACATCTTGATGAAGATTTCGCCGGGCCTCCCGTCGTCATACATGCCGACGGTGATATAACCCTCGTGTCCGCCCACGCTGAACTTATGGGTCACCGACGCGCGTTCCACAGGCATCTTCTCGCGCTGTTGCCGCGCGAACAGTTCACGTTGCATCGGTTCCGCCGCGACCGCGGTCTGCTTTTCGTCTTTCTTGCCGCCGGCGTTGAGAGGCTGCGAACGCTTCGAATTGTCGCGGTAGATGGCCACGGCCTTCAGCCCCACCTTCCATGACTCAATATACGCGTTCATGATGTCTTCGACGGTCGATTCCTCGGGCATGTTGATGGTCTTCGAAATCGCGCCTGAGAGGAACGGCTGCGCCGCAGCCATCATCTTCACGTGCCCGGTCCAGGTGATCGAACGCCCGCCGCCTTGGGGCGCCAACGAGCAATCAAACACCGGCAAATCTTCCGCCTTCAGGTGTGGTGCGCCTTCGATTTTTCCGTTCTTGTCGATGTAGGAAACGATCTCGCTGGTCTGCTCCGGCGTGTAACCCAGCTTCATCAGCGCCTGTGGCACGGTGTTGTTCACGATCTTGATCAATCCGCCGCCCACCAGCTTCTTATACTTCACCAGCGCCAGGTCCGGCTCGATCCCCGTCGTGTCGCAATCCATCATGAATCCGATGGTGCCGGTAGGCGCCAGCACGGTCACCTGCGAATTCTTGTAGCCAAATTTTTCGCCGTGCGCCAGCGCGGTGTCCCACGATTCTTGTGCTGCCATGAACAATTCCGTCTGCACATGTTCCGGCTTAATCCCGCGCATCGCCTCGCAGTGCATGCGGATCACGTCCAGCATGGGCTCGCGGTTTACTTGGTAGCCCGGGAATGGCCCCATTTTTTCAGCAATTCTCGAGGATTGCGCGTACGCTTCACCGCACATCAGCGCGGTGATCGCGCCGGACATATCGCGCCCTTCGTCGGAGTCGTACGGGAGCGCCATGGACATCAGCAGCGCGCCAAGGTTGGCGTAGCCCAATCCGAGTGGCCGGAAGTTATGTGAATTCTCTTCAATCTTCGGCGTCGGGTAACTCGCGTTGTCCACCAGGATTTCCTGCGCGGTGATCGTCACGTCCACGGCATGCTTGAAAGCCGCGACCTCGAACTGTCCGCTGGCGTTGACGTACTTCATCAAATTCAATGAAGCCAGGTTGCAGGCGGTGTCATCCAGGAACATGTATTCCGAGCAGGGATTGCTTGCGTTGATTCGTGCCGTGTTCTTCGACGTGTGCCAGCGATTGACGGTCGTGTCGTACTGCATCCCGGGATCGCCGCAGTGCCAGGTCGAATCCGAAATCTTCATCATCAAATCGCGCGCCCGCAGCTTTTCATTCGGCTGCCCATCGAGGACGTTTTTCGTCCACCAATCCTTGTCCTCGACCACCGCGCGCATGAAGTCGTCCGTCACGCGCACCGAATGATTCGCATTCTGGAAGAAAATCGAACTGTAGGCGTCCCCGTCGATCGAGCTGTCGTAGCCCTGCTCGATGAGCACATGGGCCTTGCGCTCTTCCTTCATCTTACATTCGATGAACTCGACGATATCCGGGTGATCGATATTCAGGATCACCATCTTCGCCGCGCGGCGCGTTTTTCCGCCGCTCTTGATCACCCCCGCGAAAGCATCGAAACCCTTCATGAAGCTCACCGGGCCGGACGCAATTCCGCCACCTGACAGCATTTCCTTGCTTCCGCGCAGCGTCGAGAAGTTCGTTCCCGTGCCCGAGCCCCATTTGAAAAGCATTCCTTCGGTGCGCGTCAGCCCCATGATCGATTCCATGCTGTCGTTGACGGAATTGATAAAGCACGCGGAGCACTGCGGCTTCGGTTGCACGCCCAGGTTGAACCACACCGGCGAATTGAAGCTCATTTTCTGCTCGACCAGCAGGTGCGTCAGTTCATCGCGGAACGCATCCCGCGATGGTATGTCAGCAAAATACCCGCCCTGTTCGCCCCATCGCACGATGGTATTCACGACGCGACCGATCAGTTGCCGCACCGATCCTTCGCGCTGGGCCGTCCCTGGCTTCCCGTGAAAATACTTGCTAGTGACAATATTTGTCGCCGTCTGCGACCAGCTCTTTGGCACTTCAACGTCTTCCTGGCGGAAGATGGTCACGCCCTTCTCGTTACCAATCAGCGCGGTGCGCTTCTCCCATTCGACCGCGTCGAAGGGAGACTCCTTGCCAGCGGTAAAGTACCGCTGGAAGCTCAGACCTTTCCCCGTGCCGACGGCGGTCTTCTCTGCAGCTGCAGCCGTATCCGTGGCAGGGGATTTTCCGTTCAATGCCTGTTTCACCGTTGCCATCCGTCCCTCCGCGCTCTCGGGTCCCCACTCGCGCGGGGGGAACCCACCCATTTTACTCTCCTCTGCGTCCCGCAGAGGTGCTGCGCTTCGCTTTAGGGTCTGGGCTGAAGTTAACGCAACTTTGATTCGATCGGATCGTGAAAGAGGGCGGCGAAAAAAAGCCGACCGCAATGCGGTCGCACTTAAGTTCCCAGCGCAAAACGCCAATGCTCTGCCGCTGGCCGGTGGTTCGCACTCAGCCTAACAGCAGATGCTCCGCCTCAAATACGGGCGCGGAGCTGGTACCTCGCGCTCGATTTTTTTTTCGCTTAGAATCCGGGCCGCTTCGTGGGCTCGCACGGACTTTGATCCATCCTCGACTCGGCCCGTCTGACCCTTTCACGTCCCCCGAATCTGGAATCGCAGTATCAACGGTTATGAATTTTATGTCAAGAGGAAAACGCAAAATGTGGTTGACGTTTTTATACTGCGTCTATTTGTAGTGGTGCTATTCCTGCTCAACTGCTTCTGTGTCAACGCTTTTCGCCTGGTTGCCTCTCACGCTACACTGCTTATTATCCATATCAACATGAAGCGCACTCTCCCATCGCTCGCCCTCTTTCTCGTTCTTCCTCTTCACCTTTTTGCGCAAACCACGACGCCTGCCTCCGCCACGCCCACCATGCAGTCCGCTTACGGACAGAAACTGCACATCGCCGGAATTCCCAATGCCGGGAAAATCTCGGATTTCCTCTACCGCGGCGCACAACCCAAGGAAGCGGGCCTCCCTGAGCTAAAGAAATTGGGCATCACGACCGTCGTCGATCTGCGCCGCGAGAACCGCGAAAAAATCGAATGGGAGCGCAAACTCGCCGAATCTCTGGGCATGCGCTTTGTCCACATCCCCGTCAGTGGCTGGTCTCCCCCCACCGACGAACAGCTTGGCCAATTTCTCTCTCTATTGCGCAGAGAGCCGGGGCACAAGATTTTCGTGCACTGCCATTTCGGTGAAGATCGCACCAGCGTTTTCATCGCCACTTATCGCATGGCCATCGAGAAGTGGCCTGCTGAACAAGCCATGAAAGAAATGTATTTCTTCGGCTTCAACTGTTTCTGGCATCCCGCGATGAAATCCTTTGTTCGCGATTTCCCTTCGCGGTTGAATTCTGCGCCCGCTCTGGCCCCCGTTCGCGCTCTGATTTCTCAACCCTGACCCCCACCTGTCGGTCTCGGATGAACTCTCCTACTGCAGAGCCTTGCCCGGCCATAACCTCATCATAATCTTAAGGTTAGAGCTTAATAAGCAAGCCTCCTTCCTAGTACTTCCGTACCCTCTCAGCAGGACGCTTGCTTCATTTAATAGCGCGCCCTTTTTCGCCATCATTACTATCAACACGGTATTGCTGAGCCTGAGGGAGCGAACTTCTTGCAAATCGGACGCTACGAAATTCTCGAAATCATCGGCACCGGTGCCCACGGCCGCGTGGCGCGCGCCCACGATCCTATGATCGGCCGCCCCGTTGCCATCAAGCTGTTCCCCAAGGAATTGGCGAGCGGCTCAGCACGCCAGCGTTTCCTTCAGGAAGCGCGCGTCGTCGGTCAGCTTTCCCATCCTTCGATCATCACGCTCCACGATATGGGCATCGACGAAGTCACGCAAACACCCTATCTGGTCATGGAGTTTCTGGAAGGTCAGGCCCTCGATCGCATTTTGGATAAGGGCAGCATTCCCTTTTCCAGGGCTTCCGCGTGGGCCGCGGAAGTGGCTTGCGCGCTCGGTGCGGCGCACCGCAAGGGTGTGATCCACGGGGACGTCAAGCCCGCGAATGTACTCATCACCGACGACGGCCGCGTGAAGCTGATGGACTTCGGCATGGCGCGGCTGGCCAGCCGCGATTCAGCTGCCACGCCGCTCGCCGGTACACCCGCCTACTGGTGCCCCGAACAAATCATGGGTAAACCCCAGGACGCGCGCTCCGATCTTTTTTCCCTGGGCGTCGTTCTCCACGAAATGGTGACCGGCCAGCGGCCCTTCGACGCCGATTCACTTCAGGGCATTTGCGGCCGGGTTCTCTCTTCCACGCCGCTGCCGCCCTCTCATGCGAATCCTTCGCTGCCTGCGGGCTTCGATGGAGTGGTTGTCCGCTGCCTCGCAAAAGATCCGTCCGCGCGTTACGCCACCGCCGAAGCCCTCGCGCAAGATCTCTATCCGCTGGCGCGCCGCAAAATCATTCCGCAAGCGCCGCCGCAAACCAACGGCAATGGCCTGCGCGACCGCGCCGCACGTCTTTTGCGCTCTGCATGATGATTACCCCGCAAAATGAGCGCTACGAAATTCTCGGACACCTCGGTTCCGGTGCCACGTGTCGCGTCGAAAAAGCGCGGGACAACGTCATTGGCCGCATCGTCGCCCGCAAAACCTTTTTGAACGGTTTCGGCGATGGCCTCCAGCAGCAGTTCCTCCGCGAAGCGCAGATCATCGGCCAGCTCTCCCATCCTTCGATCGTCCAGCTGTACGACGTCGGAATCGACGGGCAGGGTACTCCCTTCCTTGTGATGGAGTACGTCGCCGGCAAAACGCTTGACGATCATATCGTTCCGTCCACCCCATCGGTCCAGCGCGCCTGTGCCTGGGCTGCCGATCTAGCCGGGGCTCTAGCGATTGCCCATCGCGCCGGAATCATTCACGGCGACGTCAAACCCGGCAACATCCTCGTCACCGCGGAAAACAAAGTAAAACTCGGCGACTTCGGTATCGCGCGCTTTGCATCGCAGATTTCCGGCTCCGGCCGGCTGATGAGTGCCCCCGCATACCTGGCGCCCGAACAGATCCAGGGCGAACCTCAAGATCCGCGCTCGGATCAATTTGCTCTCGGAACTGTTCTTTATCAGATGTTGACTCGTGTAAGACCCTTCGATGGTAGTTCTCTCGGCGCCGTCTGCGCCCAAATTCTAAATGCCGAGCCTACGCCTCCCTCACTGTACAATCCCGAGGTGCCACAAACGCTCGACCTCATCCTCTCCCGTTGCCTGGCAAAAAACCCCAAAGATCGCTTTGCTTCCTGCGACGAACTCGCTTCTGCTCTTTATGCTCTCGCGAGTTCGCGCCGTCCATCCGCGGCGCCCAAGGCGAAGTAGACTTTGTGGTAGTCGAGGTCGGACGGACCGTGGGACGTTTGGATTACCGCAGCTGCGAGTTGGCCGCGCGATGTAACCTGGCCCGCCGCATCCGCGCCCGCTTCCGAAAAGCGCAGCGGCAAAGGCCCTCCGCTCTGATGAACTAATTTCCGCTTGAAAATACTTAGCATTGGATAAGAAGTGAATTCGCCGCGCTATGCCCTGGAAAGAAGTCGTAGACCCTTAGTTTTCAGCAACCCTTTGACACTTCTTTCATGATTGGTCCGGGCTCGAAAGAGCCATGATTAATCATTCGTACCGCAGCGCTTCAACCGGATCGAGTTTCGCCGCTTTCATCGCCGGCCACACGCCAAATACTAACCCTACGGAAACGCTGACGACGATTCCGGTCAGCGCGGCCCACACCGGAACGCTTCCCGGCCATTTCAAGCCGACTCTCACAAGCACCACCAAGCCATTCACCAGGACGAGCGCGAGCACGCCGCCGACTCCCGTGAGCACCATGGCCTCCAACAAGAATTGCCAAGTAATATCCCCGCTCTTGGCGCCGATGGCTTTGCGAATGCCAATCTCGCGGGTTCGCTCGGTCACGCTGACCAGCATGATATTCATCACCCCGACCCCGCCGATGAGCAAGCCGATTCCGCTCAGCACGAATGTGGCGAGCGCCACCATCCCCAGAATGCTGTGAAATTGATCCACGATCTGCTGGGAGGTTTGAATGGAAAAACTATCCTTGCCTTTGTAGGGAACGTTGCGGCGGCGGCGCAGCACTTCCGTAGCCTGATCGACGGCCTGATCCAGCAGGTTCGGATAGGCCTGGAAGCGGATGCAGTTTTCATACGCGCCCGGATAAATTTTCCGGAAGGTGCTGTAGGGGATGAGCACGCGGCGGTCTTCATCGTCCTGGCCAAACATTCCTTTGGGCTTTTCCACCACGCCGATCACACGAAACGCCGAGCCATCAATCATCACATCTTTGCCCAGCGGCGAAACATTGGGAAAAAGGACCGGCGCGGCATTTTCCCCGAGCATTACCACTTTTTCGCGGTGCAGATCGTCACCTTCGCTGATGAATCGGCCTTCCAGCGTCGCGGCGTTGGCATAAACCTGGCCGAAATTCGGCTGTACGCCGCGGAAATCGATGGCGGTGACTTCGCCGTCCTTGGTGCGCACGGAATGCTGCTGCTCCCACCAGGTGATGAAAACGGTGAGGTCCTTGATCGCGGGACATAATTCTTTAACGGCTTGGCTGTCTTCCAGCGTCAGCGGCTTGCGTTCGCGTTCTTCCTTGGGGCGCCGGCCGCCCCCGTGCGGGCCCTGGTCAAAGCGCGCGACGAAGGCGGTATCGGCGCCGTACTGCTTGATGTTCTCCTGGACTTGCTGATCGAAGCCGGTGATGAGCGCGGCAACCAGCATGATGACGCTAACGCCGAGGACCACGCCGAAGACGGTGAGAAAGCTGCGCAGTTTGTGCGCTCGGAGCGTGTCCATCGCCTGCTTGAGGTTTTCGCCGTGCTGTTGTGCCATGGTCGTTGGATGCTTGCCCGTTCGATCGGGGCGCCATTTCCCTTAGCCGTCGGCGCGCAGGGCTTCGATTGGATCGAGCTTGGCGGCGCGCATCGCCGGGTAAATCCCAAAGAAAAGACCGACGCCCGTGGAAACCCCGAGCGAAAGAATCACGGCGCTCATCGGCGTGCGCATGGGGATGGAAGTCAAGGCGCGCGCCACCGCAACCACCGCATAGGCGAGAACGATTCCGATCAGGCCACCCGTGGCCGCGAGCACCGCTGATTCCGTCACGAATTGTAGGACGATGTGCTTTTTCCTGGCGCCCAGCGATCGCCGCAAGCCAATTTCGCGCGTCCGCTCGGTCACGCTGGCCAGCATGATATTCATGATCACGATTCCACCAACCACCAGGAACACCGCAGTCAATCCCACGGCCACCATGAACAGATTGCCGGTCAAAGATTGCCAGAGCCCCATGATGGAATCCGACCCGATGATCCCGAAATTGTCCGGTGCGTCCCAGGAAATGTGGCGCCAGGCGCGGAGCAGCATGCGCGCTTCATCTTCGGAAGCGGACATCATCTCCGCGTTCGGCGCCTGAACAAACAGCACGAGCGAATCTCTCTGCGTGCCCCATTCCTTGCGGTAGGTTTCGAGCGGAATGAATACGAAATTATCCTGCGATTGCCCGAGCGCGCTGCCGATGACCGCCGCAACGCCCACTACTTCATAACTGTGCGTTCCCGCGCGGATGGTTTTCCCGATGGGATCGACGCTGGAGAAAAACTTCTTCACCAGGTCCGCGCCAATGAAGCAGACCGGGGAGCGGTGCTCCTGGTCCGCTTCGGTCAGGAACCGCCCCGCGGCGATGTTCAAGCTGCGGACTTCGGAATAGTTTGGGGTCACGCCCAGAATGTTGACGTTTTCGAGCAGGTCATTGCCAAAACGCACATCGGAATTGTTGCCCAGCAGCGCGGCGATCTGGCTGGCGGTGCGCATGCCGGTTTTCAGGCTGTCCAGTTCTTCCCGGGTGACCAGTGGGCGCTTCTGGGCTTTAATCCAGGCGTCTTCACTGGTGATGATGCCCATGCGGTTCAGAACGTAGACATTTGCACCGAGATTCGCGATGCGATCGGCTACGTAAAAATTGAGCCCGGCGACCACGCTCATTACCGCCACCAGCGTCGTTACCGCCAGGATGACGCCGAGCAAAGTCAGGAAACTCCTCAGCTTGTGGGCGCGAAGGGCGTCGAGAGAGAGCCGCAGCGTCTCCAACATGGTGATCAGCGCGCTCCGGAAACGACTCTGTTTCAGGGACGCTTTCCTCCGCGGCGCCACGCGCGTGATTGCGCCAAACCCTTCGATCGGAGTTAGGCCCAAACAGACCTCCAACCTTCTCTAGCCAAGACCAACGTGCCCGTCGATTCGTTCCTTGATATATAGACGTATCGAACAGCACTTTGCTTTCGGTGTTTCTTGGAGTAGCCTTACGCCCCGTCCGGTCTAATCTCAACGGCTCAGCGGTCGCAGCTTCCATTGTACCGTCTTGTACGGCAACTCTGGAGAAGAATGATGAGGCACCAGGCCCGCGAGACCCGCATCCGAAGGAGGACGCCATGCGTCGTATTTCCTTTTATTTTCTTGTATTTACAGCATTTTTCATTAACTTCATGCCTTCTAGCCAGGCCCCGGATCACCCCGACCACAAAGCCCCGGCCATGGCATCCGCCACACCGGCGTCAGGCTTCCGCGCCGAGTTCCTCGAAGAGCTCAGCTACTATGAACAGCGACACACCCGTCTAGCCGAAGCCATGCCAGCAAAGAACTACACCTGCCGTCCAGCAGAGGGTGTTCGCTCCGTAGGTGAAGTCTTCACGCACATCATCGGTGCGAACTACGGCGTTGCCCGGGCCCTTGGCACTGCATCTCCGGCAGGCTTCGATCCTAAGGCCATCACGGCCCTCTCCGGCGACAAACCGAAAGTCCTTCAAGCTCTAAAGGATTCGTTCGCGCATTTCCGCAAAGCCATCCTCGCCCTTAACGACGCCGATGCCGACAAGCCGCAAAAAATGTTCAACCGCCAGACCACCGTGCGCGGTTCCTTCATCGCCATCACCGGGCACTTTGGCGAGCATCTCGGCCAATCCATCGCCTACGCGCGCGTGACCGGCGTCGTGCCGCCATGGACCGAAGGGTTCCAGCAGCAACAGCAAAAGCCCGCAGACAAGCCGAAGCCATAGCTCTCTGGCGGATCGAGCGATCCACCAGTTATACATTCACATCCATCAGCACACTCCGGCGTTCGGCCGGTGTACAACAATTGTATGCCCGGACGAATCCAATCCGGGTAGAGCTTGGCGGCATTCTCGGCATTTCGCATCATGCTGAAACGCACTTTTCCCATCGCGCTGTTGTCTTTGGCTCTCGCTGCTGACGCCGCCGCGCAATCCGCGGTACCGGATTCTAGGCCCACGATCGGCCCGACGAAACCGGATTTCTTCAACCGCGTCATCGCCAACCAGAAGAAAGGCGAGGCCGCCCTGGACCTCTACGAGCGCATCGAACGCGTCGAAACCCGCAAGAATCCGAACGATACGGCTCCCGCCGCAATCAAAATCATGCGCGTCATTCCTTCGGGCACCGGCATGTTTCGGATTCCCCTCAGCGCCGACGGCAAACCCAGGGATTCCTCTGCTTATCGCGCCGATCTTGAGAATCTGGTGCGAACTCTGACGCTGCTCGCCAGCGACGCCGGATCTCAGCGTGAGGCCCTGGAAAAATACGCCAAGAAAAAGAAAGAACGCAACGACCTCATCGACTCCACGCACAATGCGTTCCTATTCACCTTTGTCGCCAGCGAGCTGCGCGGCGACTGCACGCTTGGCAAATACAAAATGAATCCCAGCCCGGCCTTTAAGCCCACCACCCGCTTCACTTCCATATTCCCCAAGGTGCGTGGCTTTGTATGGATCGACGAAGCCTCCGGCGAACTCGCCCGCATCGAAGGCGAAGTTACCGAAGACATTTCCGTCGGCCTGTTTCTGGGAAAAATCTACAAGGGTAGCCACTTCATGCAGGAGCGCTACGAATTTCTGCCCGGGCTGTGGCTGGCCAGCTTTTCGCAGTACGATTTCGACGGCCGCAAATTATTTTCCGGCTTTTCCGTCCACGAGCGCACCTTCTATTCGAACTACCGCTATATCGGCCCGCCCAAGGAAGCCCTTGCCGCCATCCGCCTGGAGCTCGGGCATGCCGAGTTGGACAAGCCGCGCGGAGACCCCGCCGATCAGTGAGACTTTTCCTCCCAGAATATGTTCAAGCGGTAGAATTCTCGACCTTGAGACTGGACCAACGAGAACCTCTCCGGCGCGAACGGCGCGGTCTCCGTTGTCGGAGACCCCCAGAGCAAGCCGGCATCTTCCAAGCCCGTGAACACGCGAAATGTCCGATCGGTTGGCAAGCAGCTCGACAAGCTGCCGGGGCAGATCGCCGACATCGACAAGCAGCTCAATGATCTGAAGAACTTCAGTGAAGGCCAACCATCGACGTCTGCGAGCGGCTTCAAACTCAACAAAAGCTACGAACGCGAGCCCATCGAGGTTCAAATGCGCGCACTGCAGGACAACAAGAAAGATCTCGAAGCAAAAATCGACGCACGCCTCGACGAAGCCCGCAAGAAAGGAGTCGAATTCAGCCAGTTGCGCTGAATCCGGCGCCGCGTGGCGCTCCACCTGCGCTTGACTAGCGAATCAGGCTCCAGGGATAAACGCCAACGTTAATTTTCATGATGAAGTAGCTGAAGCCGCCGGGATCCGGCTTGGGCTGATGCGGCGTGTCCGGCGGAATGAGCAGCCAGTCGCCGGCTTTTACTTTATAGGTTTGTGCACCGACGACCGGCTGGCCGCGGTACTCCCCGGGGATGATGCCGTCCTTATCCTGAAGATTTTGCCGGTTGGCGATTTTTCCGCCGAGGATCATTTCGCCCGTGCCCCCGGTGAAAATATAGAAATCATAGGCGCCGGCGTGCTGCTCGGCGTCGTCAAGGACGCTGTTGACTTTGGTCAAGCTGAGGACGGGCTTGTCGCGATACATGCGGTAGAGCATAAACATGCTGAAGTTGCGAGTCTGGACGTGCACCGGCCCGCCACCAAACGATTGGGAACTTCCACCGCCGGCTTCTTTGACCATTTTGGCGGCCCTCTCGGCCATTTCGGTGTGCGCTTTGCGAATGTCGTCAAAGTTCCAGTACATGACACTCGGAGCGTCGGGCGCGAGAGGCGGTTCCTTGGGGGAATTGAAGCCGAAGGGCATAACTTCGTTCTTGTTGTCCTGAGCGTTGGCGCTGGGAATCATCGGGAAGTCGTCGAAATGGCCGCTGAGAATAGGTTGCGGAGTGCGTTTCGAGGCGTAGCCGGCCACGTAGCCGAGAAGGGCGGCACCGATAAGAAGTACGCGAAGCATTCTTTTCATGAAGCAATCCTCCGTTCGTCGAATCTGGAAAACCGTGTTTTTGTTGCTGGGGACGAAACCAAATTTCGATTCTCGCTATTTTTTGGGAGCCGGCTTCGTCGCTTCGAATCGAATCTCTCTGAGCATCTCCGACTGCCGGTAAAGCTCCGTTTTTCCGACAGGAAACTTGTTGACTCTCAGCACGAAGGCCAGAATGTCCGCATCCTGCTGGCGAGTGAGGCGGCCCGGGACGCTCTGCGGCATGGTCTTGCGAATTCTGTCGAACAAGTCACCCATCGTCAGGCCGTTCCAATTCGCGAGGAATGCACCGCCGGTCAACGGTGGCGCGGATTCACCACCGGTGAGCATGTCGCCGTGACAAGCCGCACATTCCTTTCGATAAATCGGTTCCCCGCGCTTGGCCTGGTCTTCGGTGTACACGCCGTCCCAGACCGAACGCGACTCCACCGCCGGCGCTTGCGCTCGAAGCAGGCCAAGCGGGCAAGCCATCGCCGCCAGAACCAGGATTGCCGCAGCATTTCTCATCTTCACGTTCATTCCCCGGCCGATGGCAGCGTGTAAGCAATGTACTCGCCCGAGTAAGGCCCTCCGCTGACCGCCACGACGATGTACTGTTTGCCGTTCACCAGGTAGGTCATCGGCGAACCGGTTTGCGGTGCCGGCATGTAGACCGCTCCGACTTCTTTGCCGGTCATCTTGTCGTAAGCGCGCAGCATCGCGCCGCGCGGATGATCCGCCGTTGTGGTCACGTGTCCTTCGCCCGCGATGACCAGCGTCTTGGTCACCAGCGTGCCGATGTTGTACGTTTCCTGGCCGGTGGGCGGGATGTTCAGGCCTTTAAGCGCTTCGTTGTTGCGCACTACGTCCGGCGTCTCGCCATGCGCGATCTGCCAGACGAATTCGCCTTTATCAAGATTGATCGCCGTGATCGTTCCGTACGGCGGCTTGACCAAGGGCAATCCATCAATGTTCAAAGAAACGTATCCGCTGCCTTGCCGGTTTTTCGGCGGCTTCGGAGAATCGGCGCCGGCGTTCTCTCCCGGACCTTTTAGGATTTCCACTTCTTTTCCCGCAGTTCCCGCGATGTAATTCAGATCCGATATTTCTTTCGGAGCCGGCACCAGCCCGATTGGCTCGATGCAGGAGTTGCAAGCATAGACATACACGTTGTGGGTTTCCGGATCGTATGAACCTCCGGGCCAGTTCGTGCCCCCCGAGGCTGTCCCCATCGTGAGCGTGCCGAGCGGACCGTCCGGTTTGCTCACGGTCGGAGGCGTGTACACCGGGCCGAGGTGATACTTTGAGGCAATTTCTTTCGCCCGGTCGCGAAGTGCGGGCGTGAAGTCGATCAAGTCGTCGATGGAAACGCCATTGCGGCTGTAGGC
>Ga0066660_10000090_pt1 | contig 22381 bp, 10 predicted proteins | sample GraSoiAngelo_109_FD_75177 | JGI IMG/M metagenome (GOLD analysis project Ga0066660, IMG submission 75177) | Grasslands soil microbial communities from the Angelo Coastal Reserve, California, USA - 14_0903_12_20cm | ecosystem: Environmental > Terrestrial > Soil > Grasslands | place: USA...
GCCTTTTCTTTCTGCTGGACGCGGAAGTCCAACGCAGATTGATCGCGAAAGTCGCCGCCGTCCTGCCAAGCGGTAGCAGATTGCTGTTCACTGCTCCGAGTCAAAGCTGTTCCTGGGCCGATGTCATGACCGGGCGAACCTCTATCTCACTCGGCCTCGACGCCTACCGAAACGCACTGGAGGCCGAAGGCATGTCGCTCGTCGGAACGCACCGCGATGACGGCAACAACCACTACTATTTTGCACACAAGATATAGATGGCGCTCATCCCGTCGATTGTTAGATTGTTAATCAATCGTGGAGAGAGGAACGAACGACGGTTTACCAGTCAACGCGCCAATGCTTGTCTCGCGACCTTCAGAATAAAAGTCGATAGAGACACTTGATGCGGCATTCAGCGCTTGGTTTTGAAGCTAATCGTATACGCTTCGAGTGGGTAGCCGTCCGGCGATGCGAATGCAAGGGGAGTGAGCACGAAGCTGTAGTCCCAATCCGGCTTCAATGCAACAGACAGCTTAATCGAGAGATTGCCGGGCAGGAACTCCGGCGTGCCATTGATTGGGTAGTGTTCCCCGCCGTCCGGTCCCAAGCTAATGGAATAACCGTGATGCCTAGGACCGGCTTGCGGATCCAGCGGCTTGTCGAACGTGATTACCAGTTCTTTGATTGCCGGTTCGGCATCTTGAGAGTGATTCGGGAAAGGCCGCATGCCGATGACGTGCACGCAGCGCTGATGGTAACTGGCAATCGTCTCCGTGATACGCGGCGCGAGCGAACGGTAAAACTGAGCCACCACCGGCATGAAACTCTCAAACGTTGGATAATGGGTGCGCTGAGAGCTGTACTGATGTAGCAGATCAACAAGCTCGTCCATCCAGACAAAGCCGATCGACTGCTCTTCGCGTATCAGCCGCTCTATCTCGCTGCTTTTATGTCCTCTCGATTCCATATACTGAATTACGGCGGCCCGGACGAGCGATTCGTAAACCATCGCGTCTGAGTTTCCGTAGGCTTGTGCTCGCATTTTGTCAGCGACACGCTCATACACCTGCCCAGCGGAAGCAAACTCATTCTTGTGTACATCGAACGCCGGGTTCACGAAAGAGTGGTTGAACTCGTGAATGATCGTGGGCAGGTAATCGGCACTATAGGTGGGATTTCCCGAATCGTCTTGAGTCCAGCACCCGATAATGGAAAAGAATTCTTCATGTCCATTGGGCCAAACGACTCTGGGGCCGTAGTTCCCGCCGCCGTTATTCATCCCCAGAATCAAATGGTACTGGCCCGTCCGAACATCCCCATAGAAGCTCTTGTACCAATTCAGATCAAGATCGCTTAGCACCACTCGAAAGCGGTCCTCGGCGAGATGGTAAAAAGACTGATGAGCTGCCAAGAATTTATCAAAATGCGTATCGCGATAAAAATCTGCCAGCCGTTGGGCAAAGAGGATAGCGTTGTCTTTACCGAAGCGAGGGTCCGGAACATCATCCGTAAAGGCAACAAGCGGCTTGAGCGCTGGTGGGGGTGACAAACGAACGGCCAGACCCATCACTGCGTCAAAACCCACGTCCCTTTCACTGGCCAGTTTCCTCGCAAGGCCTACAGCAGGGTGGTCCTTATAAGGAGAGAAATACGCATCGATATCCGCCGTATAGGTCTTGAGCGGACTCATGTTGTACTCGGGATTTCCAGCTAGACGGAAAACGATGCTTAGCAGTTCAACGCGCGGATCAACGTGAGGCTCAAGCGTCGGTTCGCCGAGCGTAAGTCGGGCAAAGACGAGAACTAGAGCAAGTGACCAAACAAATCGTAAGTGGCTTACGCGCATCCGGCGATCCCAGACAGCCGTGCTCTTCGGAGCCGGTGCGAGAAAATTACTCTGGGAATCAGCGGAGTGTCAAGAAGCGCACCAACCCGACGTACGGGCGACGGCACACTCAGAAACAATCCACTTGGACGATTAACGCGTACTGGGATGAGTCTATACTTCACGTTGGCATGTAGGCAGCGTGATGACAAACCACCTCCAACGAAGGCGTGCAGCAACGATCCTATTTTCCCTAATAGTGGCTTGTCTGTTGGGACTCGGTGGGCTCCTTGCTGGCAGTTACTTCTGGGTCCATTTGGGACCGCCAGCAAACGACCCGGATGATGCTGACGCTTACCTGTGTGGACTTCTGATTGGCGGCGTTATGGCAATAGGCGGCTTTGCAGCGTTGTTATGGAAGTTTTGGCCCCGCGCTACGACAAAAGCATCGCAATCCAACGGAATCCGACCGTCAGCTCCTGATTAACGTTAGAGCTTTACCGGATGCGCGTTCTCGCCGTGGAGTGAACGTGGGCAGGTAGTTCCGCGCGCGTCCGGTAAAGCCGTTTGGACGTGGCCGCCCGTGGGTGCGGCGGACGCGGGCCCTATGGAAATTCAATTGTTAGGAGAGATGAGATTGAGGCGTGTCGAGGTTGTGCTGGGGGGCACACTCGGTTGTGGCGGGCGGCTGGAGATTGGCTAGAGCGAAAAGGTATGGCTAAGACCGTGGTTGACGAAGCAGATGGAAAGGATTTGCGCGGTGGCAAGGTACAGAGGTGCGGAGCGTGCCGAAGCACGTGGAGTTTTGTAGTTGGAGGAAGTCTTTTCATGCCGCAGCGGTGACCATCGGAGGAGAACGAAGTTGAATTTCAGCAGCGGTGAGCCGCTCAATGATCTTCATTGGTCCTGCACACTTGGGACAGGGATAAAGATCAGGAGCTTCTTCGGTGGAGGAAGCATGTTCTTCGGTAAGCGGTTCTGCGGTTGCGCGCAGCAACTGAAAACAAAGTGGCAGAAGAGTAGTGCGCCGACGGTTGGCCAAGAAACCGAAGTTACGGATGCGCACGAAGCCTTGCGGAAGGATGTGCAGTAAAAAACGGCTCAGGAATTCATTGACGGACAGAGGCAGCAACTTTTGTTTGTTGCCGTCGGCGGAATCGCGCCAGCGAAAGGTGACTTGGCCATCGGCAAAGGAGACCAGGCGATGGTTGGAGATAGCCACGCGATGAGTGTAGCGGCCGAGATATTGCAGCACATACTCGGGGCCCCCAAAGGGAGGTTTCAAGTACACCACCCAGTTTTGTCGAAACAGTGGTCGCAACCAGGCGGCGAAGGTCTTGGGCTGTGCAAGAAGCTTCAGATCGGCGTGGAAGTTGAGCTGGCCGTTCTGAAAAGCCTGCTTGAGAGCGTCAACGAACTTGCCGCGAAAGACTTTGCGCAGCACTTTCTTGGGAAGGAAGTAGTTGTCTGGTGAGCGCACCCAGCGGGTGAGATCGGGTGAGAGGCCGCCGGCGGGCACGACACAATGGACATGCGGATGAAGGTTGAGCTGCTGGCTCCAGGTGTGCAATACGCTGAAGAAACCGATCTCTGCACCGAGGTGCCTCGGATCACGACCAACTTCGAGAAGAGTCTCCGCACTGGTGCGGAACAAGAGATCGTAAATGACCTTCTTGTTCTGCAGCACCAGAGGTGCCAACCGACTTGGCAGTGTGAAGACCACATGCAGGTAGCGCGTGGGGAGTAATTCTCGCCGACGCGCAGCGATCCAGCGTTCCCGAGCCGCGGTCTGACACTTCGGGCAGTGTCTGTCTCGGCAGCTATTGAAGGAGATGGCGCGATGCCCACAGCGGGTGCACTCATCGAGATGGCCGCCGAGTGCGGCGGTACGACACCGCTGAATGGCCCGTAGCACCTTGACATGTTTCCAACGGAGCCAGTGGCGATTTCGTTCGATGAACGCCTCTCCCGCAGCGCGGATGATATCGGCCACCTCGAGAAGTGGCCGGCTCATCTACTTCTCGTCAGGCGGCTTGTCGTTGAGTGTTAGCGAGTCCAAAGGACTTGCGGTGGCGTTGAGGCGCTGTATAGCGAGGTGCACGTAAATCAGGGTGTCTTTCAGATCTTCATGCCCGAGCAGGATCTGAATGGCGCGGAGATCGGTGCCGGCTTCATAGAGATGTGTCGCAAAACAGTGACGAAGAGTGTGAGGATGAACGCGTTTTTGGAGGCCGGCGCGCTGGGCGGCTTTCTGACATGCGTACCAAACGGTTTTCGTATCGATGGGCCGATCCTTACGATAGTTGCTGGGAAACAGCCAGGCGCTGACTGTCGATGTCACTGACTTTCAGGTGGGTCAACTCCGAGCGCCGGGCGCCGGTGGCGTAGAGGGCCATAAGCAGAATCCGTTCACAAGGAGTGCGCGCTGCACGGAGGAGTTGCGCGACTTCTTCCTGGCTCAGAATCGTCGGCAAAGAACGGGTCATTTTCGGATAGGGAGTGTCGGCAAGGCTCCAGGCTCTGCGCAGCGTCTTGACGTAGAAAAAACGCAGTGCTGCCAAACGTTGCCTTACCGTGCCCGCAGATTTTCCTTTCCGAAACAACTCCGCCTGATATTCGCGAACGTGTCGAGGGCCTAAGCGATCCGGGGAACAGTTGAAGCGTCGAGCGAAATCTTCGACTGTGCGAACGTAGTGACGTATGGTATTTTGTGCCTTTTCGAAACGACTCCCAAATAAGTGCCAGAGAACTCGGCAGTGGGTTGGCCATAAGCCCTTTTCACTTCCTCAACGGATGATTGCCAGCTGATGCCCTTATCGATCAGCCCGCAGAAGACTGCGAACTCCGGGCTATCTCCCTGCCGGTGGTAAAAGTAGATGTTGTGGACTGTGCCACTATCATTCTCGAAGGACACCTGAATTCCTTTCGTCTCATAGTTTTTGAAATAGACATGTGCATACTTTCTTGAAGGTCGCCCCTCCCCCAGAAAAGTATCAACGGTCTTCGAAGCAGCTCCAATCCGAACCGGCCCCCACCCTTCGCCAGGAACAATTTTGGGTTGCCCTTCGGCCACTTGGCAGTCAACTTGGTGTGGCGCCGCCGAAGTGTCAACCGTTTGGCACTCTATCTTACGTGCAGTTACATCTGCCTTTTGTTGCCTTCGTGGGAAATCCCAGAAGCTCCGTGCCTCTCCGCGCAGGTCGGTACCTTCAATCTTGAGAATCATTGCAAGACCGCTGAAACCAGTGGTCCAAACAATTTCGATTGATTGAGAATTTTTGGGCGACCAGTAGGACCCGCGATGAATGCTGGGTGCTACACCGGAAGCAGACTTAACTACATACCCTTCCGATTCCCACCCGTGTGTTCCTCTCTCGGCAAAAAGCTGGATTCGATGAGGGGGAGTCACAAAGACTGCATCCTCTCCGAGAGTCAAGTTCGGCCGCCAGGCCGAAAGAGTGAGTTCATAGCACCCTTGAATATTCTCCGGTTTAACGAGTTCAGGTTTTCGTTGCTCCTGCGCCCTTACGGGCGCGACGCAGTCTGCAAAGGTGCAGGCAACCATGCCCAAAAACAGAACTCGGGCGGCTAGCTGTTTCACGCCGCGTATTACAACACGGAAGGAAAAATCCATAAGTTCACATCTCCGGTTATCCGACGCCTTGTAAAGCGAGCACAGCAGAACCCACCAACGGTGGCGGCGACGGTCCGCTGATTGGAGACACTTGGAATTAGACACCGCTGTCGAGATTTCCCTCCAATAGCTTTGCCCAAACCGGTAAGTCCCGAACGGCGTACTCGTCAATGTGAATCAGGTGGAAACGAGCCAGAAGTCCCGTTCAGGGAAGTCTACACCGCATTTCAGGGCACGTCCGGACCATCGACGTTCCGACGATCCAGGGAGAAGGCGTTGTAATTCTCGTCGCAGCTTCTGAAGTGCAACGGTTTTGCGAACCGTTGTGCGCGCATTGGGATAAGTTGTGATAATTGGGATAAAACGCTAGTACGACGACCGGTCTGAAAGCAAGGTGTAAGCTCTAAGAAAGATTGGACTTAACGATGGCGGAGAGGGAGGGATTCGAACCCTCGTCGGAGGTTTTCCGGACCCCCGAAACGGTTTAGCAAAAGGATGATTGCGCTCTGGCTCGCTGGTAAGTTGCTGAAAACTAGGGACGCCGTTCGGCTCGCTCTGGACGGTTTGGGCACGGTTGGCCGCGTATTGGGATAAATTGGGATAAGGCCTTTTTACAACCCGCGCTGCGCCTTCGGCGGTGGATGACGTTTTTGGCGAGACACAGTTGCTTGATGGCCAGAAGCAGCCGAACTAGTGCAACTAGCTTTCAGGAACCGAGAAAAGAGCTTTCAACTGCGTGTTCGGAAAGTAGTGCTCGAGAATCTCGCGGAAATCGGAGCCGTGTTGCGCCATGCTGCGCGCGCCACGCTGGCAGAGACCAAGACCGTGTCCTTGACCGATACCTTCCAGAATCACTTCCCCATCCCCTTCGTGCGCTATGAAGTTGTTGCTCGGAACAGCGTTCCAACCGAGCACGCGATCAATCGCGAGGCGCCCGATTTCTCCACGGAGCAGTAGCGCTGCATCATCGCGCGAGACATTGCGGGTCCAGCGGACTGGATTCTTGTAGCAGACATCGCACAGCACAGAAAAATAGGGATAAGCCGTTCGAGGCAAGCCGATTTCCGCGAGCGTGCGTGTGTGCCCACCGCAACTTCGCGTGAACATGGCGGTGACAGCTTTCTCAGCGAAAGTAAGCACGAGATCGCGCGTCGCGGCTGCAGCAGTAGCTGCAGGGCTATCGACGGAGGGCGGTTCGCGAAGAAACTGGCAATGGGTTAGATCGCAGAAATCGAAGTTCGAGTGGCGCCCGCCGCCGGCAACAAAATAAGAACGGCTGACGACCGCTTGAGCTTTCAGAGCCTCGAGCGGGGTGCCCGGAGCGGATTCCGCCTGCACTGCGGAGGCTACTGCGGTTTCCAGATACATTGTGACGATCGGGACCAACTCGCCATTGGCGACCTTCAGGTCGAGCACACCGAAGTAGCGCCGTTTGATTTTGCCAGGCACCGCGATAACGAGCTCGGTGGCTTGCTGATTGCGGCCGGAGGCGCGCATTTGGGTTGCGCGGACTTCGCTGCCGCCACAACTGAGGAGCAAGCTAGCGCCTGCGGACCGGATGTGCAGGAGGCTGCAGCTGGATCCCCCACGCAGAAAGATCCGCTGACCGGCAGCGGAAACGAGCAACTCTCCAGCCGGATCGGCTGCAAGCGCAAGGTGTTGTGTATGAAAAATCCCGAACACGCCGATGCGGACCGTTTGGGTCTGCGCCGGCGCGATCATGGGAAGCCCGAGCGAGAAAAGCAATGTGCAGAGCCAACGCATTGCGTCATTCCTCCATCTGCCGGAGCATGCGCCCGGCGGTTTCCGCTGCTTTTGCGCCGGTGACGCTGTGAATGCGGAGGAAGAGAAGAATCTCGGGTTGCTCCGCGGGAACTAGCGCAAGAACAAAGCCATCCGCGGGAGCCCAGGAAGCGTGCGTGCAAGGCGCAGTGCCGGTTTTCACGAGAGCCGTGGTTTGTTTCAGTTGATGTCCAATAGCAGCGCCCGTGCCGTGCAGGGCTGATTGCCGTATTCCTTCGATCAGTGGAGACACGCCGGGCTGATCCTTGCGGCGATACAGTTCGAGATAAGCCCGCGCCATGTGCAGCGGGGAAATGCGCCAACGCGCTCCCAGGCCCATGAAATTAGCGGCTGTGGACTCGGCGCCGGGCGATTCGAGTCCAAAGGACTGGACGAGCGAAGCAAGCTGCTCGGGCGAGACACCCTCCGCCAGAAGATGAAAATACGTGTTGCAGGAGACAGCAACTGCGGAAATAACGTCAAGTTTGCCGTGCGGCTGGGGCTGCCAGCATCCACTCGCTTTGCCTTTGCATTCGTAAGTGGGATAGCGGAAATCATGCCCTCCGGCGTATGCCAGCGCCGTAAAAGGTTTCACCAGAGAACCCAGCGGAATGGGCTGATCGTAATTCTTCCAGTGGCTTGCGAGGACAGCGCCGGACCGCGCATCCAGCAAAAGATACGATGTTTCACTTCTCGCATAGTTACGCTGGAGAATTTCGACAGCGGATTGCGCGAATAGGGAGCGCGTGGCGCTGCTCGTGGGTTCAGATTGGCTGCAGAAGACAGGAGCCGCAAGAAACCCAAGGAAAAGCAATAGGAGGAAATGCCCAGCGTTTTTTTGATCGGCTATTGCGCCCATGCGTAAACGACCGTTTGCGTCTGGCGGTCGGCGGCGTCGTGAATAACAATCTTCTCAGAGGAAACGCCCTTCAGCGTGAAACTCAGGCTGGCCATGTTCTCAGAGAAGAACTCCGGGCTTCCGCCCTTCTGAGGAGCGCCGGAACCCAAGTCCAGCATTTTGGTGAACGTGACGAAGTTTTCCCGCTCGTGTTGATGATCGAATGCGGCAGCAAACACGGCGGCAGAGGCTGACGGTTTTTTATTTACGCCTTCGAGAGCGCTGGCTAAGAAGGCGGCATTGTCTGACACGATCAGATATTTCCCGCGAACTGCGACTGCGAGAGGCCAAAGACCATCCAGCACGCTGTAACCCGAAGCGGCCTTCCATCCGACGCCCAACTGTCCGGTCGTGAATCCCGGCCGAACAAACTCAACCAATGCCGCATGCACTGCTTGTTCGTCCCAGTCGGCTTCTCCGCGAAACGCCACAGCGGTGTGAATGCGGACGAATACCCCGGCGGAGTCGCGCTCGGTGCTCTGCAGTTGCAGCTGCGCAAGAACATGATTCTTATCAAACACGGCTTGCAACGGGCCGCTGCTATCGCCCTTGACGGAATTTTGTGTCGGTGGCCGGTCGATTCGCGTCTCCAGGTCCGACGCGGAACCCGTCTCGCCGCGGCCCAGTTGGACCTGAGGGGCCAGTTTGTCCGGCGCCGCGGGTCTCAGATGTGGTGCGAGGATTTTTGCAGTCAGCAACTCCATGCATTCTTTGCCATCGGGGTCGGCCTTTGCTTTGTAGACGCCGGTATTGGCCGGAACGAGGCCAAGAATCTCTGCAACAGCTGCCGGTCCCTTCGATTCCGGAGCTTCGCGGGCGACCTTTCGCAACAAGATACGCTCCTCGTGATACTCCTTTCGGGAGCGCGTGAGATCGGAAACTGCAGCGCTGTACTGCTTCATGTCCGTAATGTTTTGCTGAATCCAATAGGACCGGAAGTAGGAACTCGGGACGATTTTCTCGAGGTTCAGGACCATACGCAAATCACCCGGCGCGCCGGCCGCAACCGAGCGTGTCCACCATGGCTCCGCTTCCACGCTCTGCGCCTTGTCGCCCGCTAGCAGTTGCAGGGCTCCGGCCATCAAGTCTTCGCGTGTCGCCAGTAAAAGATGATCGCCGGTGACCGCGAACGCGACTTCGCGATCGGATTCTGGATCTTGGCGATAAAAGAAGTTGACGCCTCCCGCGGTGCGCGTCTCGAATTGGGCCCGTGTTTGCCACAGCGCCGACTGCACGGAGTCGGCGGAAGCCAGCCGCGTGATGTACAGAAATTGCAGTTTTCCGATGTCGTAGAGGGCCAAAACGCTCTGCCTGCCGGCCACTTGATGCAGCAAATCCGCGCCCACCGGCACGCCCGCGGCTTTGGAAAACTCGTTGCCGGCATTCTGCAGCCTGAGGAGCAGGCGCGATTGCGAGAAAACATCGTAATTCTTGCTCTTGAGCCAATTCTCTTTTTCCTGGGACTTGTCCCAGTCCCCAAGCAGCAACGCAAAATCCTTGGCTTGCAGGTAGAGGAGCGCGCCGGAAGGCACAAAGTGGGAGAGCTCAGGCTCGCCCGGGGCAGCCGCGCGGTACGCGCCCCAGGTCACGCCAAAAAATACGACCGACAAAAGTGCAACCAAGATAGCGTGTTTCATGGCTTTCCTCCTGGTTTCGCAACTGTTTTTGCGGGTGCGGCGGCCTGAGCAACAAGGTGCGGCCGAACCAGGCGATCCTGCTCCAATTCGGCGTGCAGAATCGGCTGGCGTGCCGCGTTGGTGTGTTGACGCCGCAAGCGCGCTCTGACGTCCTGCAATTGTGCGGAGATGCGCTTCAGCTCCGCGGGCGATTTTTCGAGCTTCTGCGCGATCTGCAGGTAAGAGGCCGCCTCATCCAAATGGTCAAGCCGCAGCATCGCCAAAGCGATTTCGTGGGCAAGCTCGGCTTGCTGAGAAGGCTGCAGCGAGAGGCCCGGCGAAGCTTCCACTTCGCCTTGGCTGGTATAAGTCTCTTCGGTGCCGAGAATCTCTTCATCATTTGGATTGGCCGGCGCGACGCGCCCAAGCTGTCTTTTTTGCAGCAGCTGCTCGATCGAAGCCAGCGCTCGTTCGTCCTCCGGAATGGAGACGGCCGCACGGAAGCAAGGCACGCGTGCGTCTTCTCTCGACGGCGAATCCGCCAGCGCTTTCGCCAACACTTCCATTTTGGCGTGCGCGTCCGTCGAGTTCTGCGCCGCGGCCAGGCGGGAATCATAGAAATAAGGACGGTCTGCGGCAGCCGGTGTGATGTCTTTCGTGCCTGCTGCCAGAAGCTTCAGCTCGGCGCTCCCAAAGTCGCTGGGCTGAGGTAAACCCGCTAACGCCGTCGCCGCTTGCACGCGAAGCGCATACGGATTCTCGGACGCTGCCGCCACCTTCACGAGGCTTTGCGCCGGCGCCGTCTTGTCCTGTGCGGCTGCGAGCTGCACTTTGGCGAGCCTCAGTTGGAAAGACGGCTCCCACGGAGTAGCCTTGGCAAGCGGTTCGAGGAACATCACCGCCTCCGCGGGATGCCCGGTCTTCTCGAGTAGCGCCGCGGACGAGTCCATATTCTGATAGGCATCGCCCACCACCAGGACGAGCCGCTTGAGCAGTGTGACCGCCCCCTGCGTGTCGCCGTCAGCTATGCGAATTTCCGCCAAGCCCAGGAAATTCGTGGCAACAAGCTGGTGCTCTTCCAGCTCGCGCGCAAACACGAATTCCAGGATTTTCCTCGCTGATTGCTTATCGCCGCCATCAAAAAGCAGCCACGCGCCGGGCCGCAGGCTTTCTGCCCCGGGCGCCGTTTGCGGGTCTGCCTTGTACCCGGAAATTATCGTGTCCAGCGTTCCCAGTTTCGCCGCGCACGCCATTTCGTACGGAACGAGAGGGGAGGAATCGGAAACCGTGGGGTCCTTCTGCAACGTGGCGATGAGGTCGGCAGCCTGGCTGTATTGCTTCGTCGCAACCAGGTATTTCACCCAACGAAGCTGCCAACTCCACCAAACAGCTCGCGCATTTTCCTGTTGTAATCCTTCCGCCTTGGCGGTCGCCGCTTGCATCGCCTCCAGGATGCGCTGGTAGAGCGGCCCGCGATTCGCCAGCGGAATCCACGATATATCCACAATGTCCTGCAGAACGACGGTGGGATCGAGAGCCGAGGTGGATAGCTCGAGCAACCAGCTTGTCGCCGCTGCGGGATCGCTTTGCAGCGCATAAACACTGTGTAGCACCGCGTTGGAACGATAGTTCCCATTGCGACGGAGATAGGCGCGAACGAGCTGTTCGATTTCAGGCTTCAGGTCCGCGAACAAGCCGCGCGTCCGCACGTGATCGCACGCACGGCCGAAATCTGCCCAGAAAGTCTCCGGCAACCGCGCGTTGTTCACCTGATTCAACTCTGCCGCAAAGAACAGCTTCCATTGCGCGATGGCTTCGGCGCGATTCTTGGATTTGAAATAAGCAAGCGCCAGTTTATCGTGAATATCCGCACGCGCCGGCGCAAGCTCCAGCGTGTACTTGTACTGCTCGATGGCTTTGCCCGCGTCTCCCAGATCCATGTAGTAGTCACCGAGAGAAAGATAGGGGTCCGCCGAGGCCGGGCTGTGCTCCAATTCGGCAGGAAGGAAATCCTCCGGCGTGCCTTGCCGCGTATCGGCGAGATATTCGCCGTAGCGCGAGGCATAATAGCACCAGATATCTCCCGCCAATTGAATGTTGCGGTCAACCTGCTTGCCGACCCGCTCCGCGATGGTTTGATCTCCGAGAGCGTTCACAAACGCCGTATTGATAGCGGGTTCGCTTTCCGCAAAGTAGAGGCCGACCAGGGCCGTGTACGACTTGCCCCAAACCGGTGGGCGTGAGCTGCTGCGCGCAGCGACCACGGCGTTGGCCAACTCCGCGTCTCCGTTTGCCAGAGCAAAGTCCGCGGCCGCCTGCCCCCATGGCAACCAGGCTCCGGCGATCTGCGCGAGCTTCTGCGGATCCCTCTTCAAGAGAAGAGCGAACCACCGCGCTTGGTTGGCGCCGGCGAGGCTATTGGCCCCCACGCTGGACAGCAAACGAAATTCGTTATCGGTATCGCCTGCGGCACGGTAAGCCTCAGCCGCGTCCAGGACGACCGCATTGCGAAATTGCGGTGGGAATCGCAGAACGACGTTTTCCAGTTGCTGGGCGAGCTCACTAAATTTCAGCCTCTGCCGCTGAAGCTGTTCGAACGCGGCGAGTTGGCCCGAATTGGCGGGATCCATCGGAGCCTTTGTCACCAGTCCGTAGCGCCAAGTGGCTTCCTGTTCGGCCAATCCGGCTGCGTGTGCAAGTGGTATGGCAAACTCCCTTACGTCTGCGTCAGACATGGGAGCGCGCAGTGTCTCAGCAAAAGCCGCAAACGTTACCTTTTGTTCGGGAGTGAAGTAGCGCGAAACGGTCGCGCCCATTTCCGTAAGCGCCGTTCGCACGCCGCTCCGCGCGTTTTGTTTTCGCGTGGCCAGGACGTGCTCGCGCCATTCTTTGTCGGAAACACCAGCAATTCCCTGCTTGGCGACTTGTTCTTTCAGGACCGGGAGCGAATTCGACGCCGCGTTCATGGCGTTTTGCAAAGTCGTGTAGGCCTTCTCTTGCTGCCGGATGCGGGTCATAACGCGCACATAAGTCTTTGCCGCTTCATGATTTTCCTGTGACGCCAGCAGTTCGTCGCCGGCCAGGCCGATGCCTTGCTCCGCGAAGGTTTTTGCCGGCTCCAGAATGCCCCAGCCTTCCAACCGGCGGGCGACCTCAAAGTAGTTCCCTGTCCGCTCCGGAGCCACGTCAATGAGCGCGGTCTTTAGCGCAGCGACGGCATCCGCGTTACGCCCTTGCCGGGCCCGCACCTCCGCGATCTTCTCCATCCACCTCGGGTCCTTGTAAGCCAGTTGGTAGAGATGCTCGTAATCGCTGGCCGCATCGTCGAATCGCAACAAACGCTCTTCCAGCGTGGCGCGCGCGATGTGCAAGTCGGTTCGGTCCGGCCGGATGGCGATCGATTTTCCATAGGCATCAATCGCCGCCGGATAGTCTTCCAGGCTGCTGTGCATGCGCGCCAGCGCCATCGACCAGCGGTAGTCGCGCGGCGACTGCGCGATGGTCTTCGAATAGAAATCCAGCAGCTGCTTCTCGCGCTGATACCTCTGCACATAGAGAGCCGCTTCCGTCGTAAGCGCCTCGTCTTCCGGATAGTTGTTGATTAACTCGATGTATTGATCCACCGCGCCGGGATAGTCCTTGAGTTGCGTCAGCGCGGGAATCAGTCCGCGGCGCAGGGTTGCGATCCGGCTTTTGCGGTCGTCGGCGCCCAGCGGCGCATTCCGGAACAACGCAATCTTATCCAGATAGAATTGCTTCAAGCCCTGCGCGTCGGCCGCCCGCGCGTACGTGTCCGCCATGGCTGCGAGATACTGGCTGTCGTAAGGCGAATCCTTCAGCAGGCCGTCTAGCAACGTGCGCGCCTGCTGAAAATCCTTCGCTTCCGTGCACTTGCGCGCAGCTTCGAACGTAAACTGTGTGCTTAGCTGCGGGTAGGCGTCCTTGGCAGCCTGCCGCAGCACAGCGATGGCCTGCGGGTAGAGTTTCACCCGCCAGTAGAAGTCCACCGTTGAGCGCACCACTCCCAGAATCTTAGGATTGGCCCGATATAACGCTTCGATATTTCGCTGCGCCGCGGCAAAATCCTTTTTGCTTTCATAGAACCGCACCAGCGCATAGAGCAACTGGATTCGCGTCACAGGATCCGTCGCCAGCGCGGCCTGCTTCTCAAGCGCCTTCTGCCGCACGCCCTCGAGGGACCGCTGCCGCGCAATCAATTCGATTTGCGAGGCCTGTTCAATGGTTTCGGCGTGATCCAGCGCGGCGCCAAGAAAGGCCGCCATCTGCGGCCCTTCGTTGGCCGCTTCCAGTACGCGTATCCGTAGAATGACGGCAGGCATCACGTAGTGCGAATCCACTGCCAGCTTTTCGGTCGTGTCGTTCACCAGGTCGCGGAGTTTCGGACGACGCGCCAGCTCCAGTAGCCGTCCCCGTCCCAGGGCGGGCGAATTTCCCGTTGTCCAGTCCGCCTCGGCGGGCGGCATATCGCTCGCAACCGCCGCGGCCGCGTATTCGCGCACGGCCCTCGCATAATCCTTCTGCGTCTCGTAAATCGCGCCTTCTTCATATCCATAAAGAGTCTGATTCCCTAATTTCCTTCGGCCTTCATCCATAAGCCGCAGCGCATTGCTGAAATCGAAGTAGTCCCAGTAAATCGTGGCTGCTTCCAAGTAGCCATCCGGCTGCCCCGGAGCCACTTTCGGAATGCGCTCCCAATACTGAGCGGCTTGCTGCAAAAGATCGCGGTCGGCGTAGATGTCGCCGATGCGGCCAAGAATTTCCGTGTTCCCGGGATTCGCAGCCAGAAGATTTTCTTCAATATGGACGGCAACTGCTGTCTTTGCCGGGTCAAAATAAGCCAGCGAACGGAAAACCGAAGAGGCTGTGCGGTCGAGTTCCTGTTCGGTAGGATACTCTGCGGCCAGCCCCTTCAAAACCGGCGCGCCCTCTTCAAAATGCGAGCGCCAGATTTCCGCGTCTGCCAGTACCGTGGCTGCTGCCGGGTTTTTCTTCACAAAGTCCGGCCAACCCGCGCCGTCAGTCGTTGGCGCCGACTGCCGCAGAGAGCTCAACTCCTTCTCCAGCTGACGGTTGGCAGAAAGATATTCAAAATACTGGCCTCGCAGTCCAGGGTCTTCAAACCAGTGCTGTCGGATGAGCGCCACCCAAGCCGCTTGGTCATAGGTCGGTTTCGAGTGATAAGCCTGCAGCAAATTGCGGACGAAATAGAGATTGTGCGGGAATCGCGCGTTAGCAAACTGGTTCAACCGCACGTACATCGCCGGCGTACTTCCCCCGACCGATGCGAAGTACGTTTGCAGCACGCTGCCGTCGAACTGCTTTGCCGCATCTTGCGTCAATTGTTCGAGCGCGGAATACCTCCGGTAGCGCAGATACAGGCGCGCCAGCTTGCTGTACCAGGAGGGATCGGAGAAACGAGCGAAGGCGCGCCGGTACACTTCCTCCTCTTCCTGGCTGAGATTGTTTTGCTGCAGAAACATCGCTAGCCGCTCGTACAGGCCGGGATCGTTAGGGTTGTGATCAATCTCCCGGCGCAGAACACCCAGTGCCTGCGGAACCTCTTTCAGCTGCACCAGCCGCGCCAGATAGCGTTCGAGGACTCGCGAATACTCGGCCGAACGCGGCCCGGTCTCCTGTGTCTCGGGGTTTATTCCCACTTGAAATGCGGAGCTTGGGACCTGTCCCCGCGCGGGCGATCCTTCCTGTTCTTCACCGCCAGCCTCGCCTTCCGTGTCTTGATTCGCGGCCTGCTGAAAGCGTTGGTAGCCTTGCGGACCACCAAAGTTTCCGGTGTCCACCACACGGCTGCCGAGCGGAATCTTATCCGCTTCGTCGGCGAGATCCTTCAGAATTGCGTCATAGATCGCGAATTCGTCCTGCGGTTTCTCCAGCCGCGCGTCCGCGTCTGCCATTAGCAGCGCAACGCGGGTGCGATCAGGCGACTTCGGAAACAACGCGAGAAACTCTTTTCCCCCCGGCAGCAGGGCTTCGCTCTGACCCGTGCTCGAATAAAACTCGAGCAGTTTGACGTGCAACTCCGGCCGGCCCGCCGCGTGTGGAAGACTTTTGTCCAAAAGCGCCAGCAATTCGGCGCCCAGTGAGCGGTGGAAGTAAGAAAACGCGCGCCGTTCTTCCTCCGGATAAGCCCTGTTGGGAGACGTCGTATTCAAGATGAGCGAGAGAATCCCGTTGAAATAGCCGGGCCCCTGATCCAACGCGGCGATGTCCTTATATATGGACAATTCGCCGCTGCCCAGGCGAATCGCCGACTCCGGCGAAGTCAGAAGCATGTCCGTCAGCCGCGTAAGCGCGTGCTCTTGCGCATCGGGTGTTCCCTTGCTGTTGTAAAGCGCGAAATAGTAGCGCGCCGCTTCTGGATACGAGTGAATGTCTTCGAGCAGGCGCCCGCAAGTGTAGAGTTCTTGCGCCGTCCACGCAGAATTTGCCGCCTCTTTGTGCAGCCTCAGGCTGGTGATGGCTTGCTCCGCGGCGTCCAGCTTGCCTTGTTGCTGGTAGTAATAGAAAACGCGCGCTGTTGCGTTCAGGTCCTCGGGATTTTTGTTCAGAGCAGCGCGCGCCGCATCCAGAAACTCGCGCAAGCCCTGCGTCTGTGCCAGAAGGTCGAAATAACCCTTCACCAGGTCGGGATGCCACAACGCCTGGAAGCTCTTCTCGTAGACCGCCAATCCCTGTTGAATGGAGCTTTGCTTGTATTCCACCAGGGCTCTGGCTTTCACCGGAAAGATTTCGTCGTTGGGAAATTGCTTTTGATACGCGGCAATCAACTGGTTGGCTGCGTCGAACTCCTTCTGCGCCACCAGGTACTCGAGAAACCGGACGTAAAGCTGTTCCTCTTTCGGATAGCGTGCAATCCACGCGCGATAAGTCGCGATAGTGGACTCTTTGGGCAGCCCCTGCGCTTGAATAACGGCGAGAATGCGCTCGAAGGCTCCCCACGAAGTCTGCTGATTGAGCGGCGTCAGTTTTTCCCTCGATAGTGCCGGCGAATCGCCAATGATTCGCAATGTTGCGATTTCGTCTTGTGGCCGCAGCCTGCGGTGATAAAAATCCGCCAGCTCTTGTTCCGCAGCGGCCTTGTTTGGTGCCTTCTCGGCGTACGACTTCCAATCGCGCTCCGCCGCTGTGAAATCGAGCTGCCGTTCGTCTTCGAGCGCGCGCAGCGAATACAAATCCGCGTTTGCCGGCTGTTGCTGAATCAAGTCTCCGAGGGCGGGACGCGTTTCTGCCGGCGGCCTGCGAAACAGCACTTCGCCGTACGGCAATTGCATCGCGCGGAAAAAGACTCGTTCTACGTCCGTTTTTGCCTCGATGTTGTGAATCCAGGCGGGCAGCTCGCCCTTGGCTGCCAGCGCGAACGTGCCCGCGCCGACAAGAAGGACCGCGGCGCTGATGCTCCATGCGCAATTGGGAGCGAAATCACGGAACGATTTCAATGTCCACCCCCTGAGAACCCATGTTGTGCGCGATGTCTTCGGCCGTGACCGTCAAATGGTAAGTTCCGGGAATCATCGGCTCCGGAATGAACAGTTCGCCTGTATTGGCGTTGACTTTCGCATCCCAATGCAAACTCACGGGCGCCGCGCCTTCGAGCCGCGCCACAAGCGTGCGCGTGTTCTGTGACGCCAAAACCTTCAAGTCCACCGTTTCCCCGTGCCGGTAGCGCGTTTTTGCCAGTTTGATCTGCACCGTCGGCGACTTGCTGGCAATCACGAACGTCTTCGCTTCACGGTAGGTTTGCCCGGAACGGTCGCGCATCACCAGTCGAACCGGATACGTTCCATCCGCCAGGTCCGTCGGAACCAGGAAGCGTGTTTGCCACGTGTCTTCGCCGGGCAAATATCGCAAGGGCTTCACCAGTCCGAACGGAAACAGCGCCACAACTGAGACGATCGCTGGGTCCGTTTTCACTCGAATCACCGGGTCTCCCGGGCGAATCACGCGTGGCCGCAGCAGCGCGCGCGGCACCGCCAGGAACGATGTGTACGGCGTCACAAATTTGTATTGGCGCGACAAACGGATGATCTCCTCAATGGAAGCCGCGTCTTCACCTTCGCGCTCGATCTTCTCCAGCAATGCATCCACACGGGCGCGTGCCCAGAGTCTCGGAAGTTGTGGATGCTCGGCGGATTCGCTCGGCAAGTTCGCTTTAGCCGACATGGACACAGGTGTCCCGTCTCTGACGCCATGCACGCTAAAGCCAACCTCTTGCGCCGGCTTCTGATACCGGCCAACCCAGGCCGCTTCCGACCCGGCGAAGGCCGCGTCTTGCAAGGGATAAACAGCGTCCACTGCCGATTCCGGCGAAACCGTCACCGCCAGTTGCCCAACCGGGCTGCGCCCAATCTTCGAGAGGAACGAATTCAGCTTGAATTCGATCGGTTCCGTCGAAAGCACGTTTTCCAGAACGCCGTCCTCGCGTGCCAGCAGCTTCAAGAGAGGCAGGTTCGCATCGTCGCCCACCCCAAAGATGTACGTCTTTGGCCGGCTCGCTTCGGGCAGCCGTTTCCAGTCCGCTTCGTACGTCGCCGCGAGTTTCGCGTTTTTGATGAGGCCCTCAGTCGCGCCGCCGTCACTCAGCAGCACCAGATACGGATTGCCTCCGGAAGCGCCGGATTCCCGCAGCGCTTCTTGCAGCGCTTTCTCAAGATCGGTGCCGCCCCGCAAGCGGCTGGCGCGCACGAAACCGAGCGCATGTTGCACGTTGTTACTGTCGGCAGCAATCGGAGACTGCTGAAACGGCTGAACCTGGTTATTGAAAAGAATCAAATTGAACTTGTCTTCGGGCTTCAATGCGTGCAGCAAGGTCTCCAGTGCCTGGTAGCTGCGTTCGAGTTTTTCCCACTGCATGGATAGCGACGTATCGAACAGAATCACCGCCGTTTTTGTTGGCGCGCCACTCGTGAGCGAGTCTTTCGTTGCGCTCTGGTTCGCTCCAAAACCCAGCAGCGCATCAACCGCGAAGAAACCTGGTTCGTTTGTGCTTCGCACTGGCGCGGTCGCCGTGGGCGAAGGCTGCCCGCTTAATGGATTCCGGTGCGTAATAATCGCCACCGTGTCGCTTCCCGCTTTATCCAGATCGAACGTGGCCACGAAATCCTCGGTGAGGTTCACGTTCTCGCCTTCGAACACTCCACGCACAACTTGAGGCGTATTCTGCGCGAGCTGCGGCGGGTAAGTTTTCGCAGGCGCCTGAAAGTTGGTCAAAGCATGCGCGGACCGCAATTCGAAATTGATTCGGAGATGGCGCGCCATTTGTGCATGGTATGCATCCGGGCGCAGAGGAATCGCGAAATACGATTTGAGATTCTCGACCGGAATCGTCTCGTAGTATTCGAATTCTAGACGCTTCGTCCCATATGCCAGAATAGGAACAATCCGCGCACTGAAAATGGCGCTGCGCTTAGCTTCCTCGGCCCCACGCTCTCCCATTTGAAGCAGCCCCGGATCAATGGATTGCTGCTTCAGTTCGTTATAAATCTCGCCGGCGCGCTTGCGCTCCAGGATCACAGCAGGAATGCGCACAGGGCCGTCCCACACGGCAAAATCGGAAACTGTCGCCCGGCTCGGCAAAGCGAAAACGTAGTTCCCTTCCTGAATGCCGGCCGTATGGTTGGCGAAGATTTGGCGCACAAACACGCGAGCATCGCCATTGTCAATCTCAACGGTAATTTCCATCTCCTCGAGAGAAAGAATCGCGGGATCAGGCTGGGACTTGTCCCGTGGAATCAGTACGCCGCCATCCGAGAAAGCAGGAGAGGGCGCCAATAACAAAAGCAAAAGAATGCCCAATGTTCGATTCATGGCTAGAATTTGCTCTCCTCAATGCGCACCAGCCCGTTGTCCGTGCCCACGTAGATGTATCCGTTGCCTTCGGCAAGCGCTGTCACATTCGCGGAAGGCAAACCGTCCGTAACCACCGTCCAGCGCTCTTTCTCGCGGTCGTAAACGTAGAGTCCTTGATCCAGGCTTCCCGCGAAAACGTGGTCCTTGGTTACCAGCATCGCGTTGGGATTAATCTCGGTCGCAGTGGTCACATTTTGGTACGCGTGGAACTTTCCCGTGCTGTCGAGTCCCATCACGCCGCTCCCATAAGTTCCAATCATCCATTCGTCGCCCACCCGCGCGACCGCAGTAATCCAGTTCTGCTTCAATCCGGAATTCCCTGCCGTGAAATTTGCTCTTACGAATCCCTTTTCGACTGCGGAAAGTCCACCCAGCGTCCCCACCATCAGATCGTCGCCCGCCACTGCCAGCGCGTAGACATGGTTGTTCACGAGTCCATGAAAGCTGTACAGGCTGCGGGCGCCTTCAGTGTCCAGAAACGTGATGCCCGCGGGGGTCGCAATGGCTAATCCGTCGTGGTAAGGCACCACGTCCGTGACGTGCTCGGCTATCAAGCCGTCCGCTGTTCCTAAAACCTGCTCCGGCTTCCCACTTGCTCCGAAGCGCACCAAACCGTTCGCGGTCGCTACTTCCACCGCGCCGCTCTTCGTATCCGGCCAAATGCGATTGACGCAAAAAACGTGCTCATTCTCGATGTGCGCCGGGCGCGCCGGTCCGTCCGGCAGAACGTCGAGGCCGTGGTCGAAGTAGCCAACCCACAGTTGGCCATTGGCGTCGCCCGCCAAAGCGGATATGTTGTGGTCGCTCAGAACCGCGGGCCGCGGCTTGAGCACTTCCTGCCACCCAAAGCCATTCGCCTTGACCTGGAAAATACCATTGCGCGTGAGGACCATTACTCCTTGCTCAGTTCCCTGGATTTGCCGGACCTCCTCTGCACCCATGCCGACGCCGTCCCGAGACGCGGAATGCCGAAGATTCGAGGCAAGCGGCGCGCGAACGACGCCTTGATCCTCCGAACCAATCCACAACTCGTTGCCCTCAACATGGAGGCAGGTCACCAGGACACCGTTGGCCAACACGCGTGAAAAGCGGCCCCCATCAAACTCCGCTACACCCAGCGGCGTTCCGACATAAGCCTTATCCCCTGCCAACGTGATGGCTTGCACCTGCCGATCCGGGAGCCCCTGTTCCTCCGCAAACACATCCGTCGTTCCGGCATGCCAGTGCCGGACTCCCCCATCCAGCGTTCCAACCCACAAATCCACGTCGGAGCCCGCCAGAGCCTGGACATATAAATGGCCCAGCGTGGGATGCAATTCCTGAACGGTCTTTCCGTCATAGACCAGCACCCCGCGTTTTTTCGTGCCAATGAGCAGGTGTCCGCTCGTAACCGGCAGGATCGTGGTCACCGCGCGCACCTCCGCGTCCGCGGAATAGATTTGCCGGAACTTCTGTCCGTCGAACAGCAGAATGCCTTGGCCTGCGGTGGCCAGGATTAATTCGGGCTGCGTTGCTCCTGCGACTTGTCCAACCGCAGCTGCCACTAAAGGCGAGGCTGGCAAGTCCCGCCCCGCGGAGAAGTCACGCACAAGATTGCCGCGCAAGTCGTATTGCAGCAGACCTGCAGGTCCCGCGACGTACAAGCTGTCCTGGAAGTGCGCTACCTGCGCGAAAACTTCCGGCGAACGCACCGACTCAAAATTAAGGTTTTGCTTGGGAGAAAATGGCCGCACTGCAAAGGCCAACTCGCGCTCCGCTCGAAGTTCCTGTTTCGAAAGCTTGAGTGCCCGCGAAACCTGCCACAGGACAACGCCGCCCAAAAAACCAGCGGCCACTATCGCCAATCCGCCTATCCACCACCATCGCCGCCCGGCGAGAGAGACCATGATTCCTCTTCGAGTTCCCAACACTGGAACGCCGATTCCGACACAAATCTTGCAGGAAGAGTTCCATCTGCTTTCTTCGAGGTTTGACTACATCTTGCTTGAATCTTAGGCTGGCTGTCGTGTTCGCGAAGAAACGCTGTGTCCTAAATCTTACACAATTAACCGGAATGCCTATGGGTCGAGAGTCCGTCGAGGCTCGCGCGTGGCAGGCACTGCAAGAGGTATCGGTCGAGAACATTCAGAGCTTCATGAAAAACGCGGCCCGTTCGCTCTTTCGGTCTGGCGACCGAGGCTCAACGAACTGGCAGATGATTGTTGGCAACATCGGCTGGCGGATTCGCCGACGAACTTCTTGAACTACCTTTGGCAATGATCGACAGCATTATCGTAACCCTTCCGCCGGGGAGTGCAGACCAATGAGAATCGGAATGTGATATGTGCTGGCTCGCGATCCTCTGGTGCAATGCCAAGAGGTCACTCGAATAGCAGCGCGGTCCTCGAAGGGCTGCAACGGTTTCGCGGACCGCTGCACCGATGAAACAGCGCTCAGCACTGGAACCGAATCTGTCGCAAGAGCTCTGGAAGTTCTTGTAAATCAGTACGATTGGCTACCTGGTCCGCTGACCTTTCGGGTTTTGAAACGGCTCAAATTTTCAACAGTTGAGATAGTTGGGATAACACTGGGATAAGAGAGCCGCCCAATTGCTCGCCTGAACCGACAAGCGGATTCTTCCTAACTCCAATGCTGCTAAGAATCTGGCGGAGAGGGGGGGATTCGAACCCCCGTTGGAGGTTTTGGCCCCCAAAACGGTTTAGCAAACCGCCGCATTCAGCCACTCTGCCACCTCTCCGGCGTTTGCTTTCAACAGCTTA
>Ga0066660_10000115_pt1 | contig 20889 bp, 15 predicted proteins | sample GraSoiAngelo_109_FD_75177 | JGI IMG/M metagenome (GOLD analysis project Ga0066660, IMG submission 75177) | Grasslands soil microbial communities from the Angelo Coastal Reserve, California, USA - 14_0903_12_20cm | ecosystem: Environmental > Terrestrial > Soil > Grasslands | place: USA...
CAGTAAAAATTGTCGACGCCGTGCATTCGTTTGCGCCTCCCGATTCGCGTCCGGCGCTATACGGTGACGGGGCCGCCGCCGACAGGTGCGTTGAGCTGATTGGTGACCGAAGCTGAAACCTCACGTGGAAGGGGCAGAAATGAAGAGTGCCGAGCTCACAAAGTCGAAGACCAAGATAGCTGTCGTTGGCGTTGGATACTGGGGCAAAAATCTTGTCCGGAACTTCTATCAACTTGGGGCCCTTGAGGTCCTCTGCGACGTGGAAGGGACCGCCGCAGCTGCCTGTAAGTATCAATATGAGCATGTCAGATTCTGTTCAGAGTTTACCGAGGTTCTCTCTGATCCTTCTGTCGACGCCGTGGTGCTGGCCACGCCTGCGACTACCCACTATGAAATGGCCAAGGCGGCACTCGAAGCTGGAAAGGACGTTCTCGTCGAGAAGCCGCTGGCCATCGACGTAAAACACGGCGAGGAACTCGTGGAACTCGCTGACGCCAAGCGCCGAATCTTGATGGTCGGACATATTCTCAGGTATCACCCGGCAATCCTGAAATTGCAGAAGCTGATCCACGACGGCGTTTTAGGAAAGCTCAATTATCTGTACTCCAATCGCCTGAACATCGGGAAAATACGGACTGAAGAGAATATTCTCTGGAGTTTTGCTCCGCATGACATCTCCGTGTTGTTGTCACTGCTCAACGAAATGCCCGCACGTGTGACCTGCCAGGGTAGCGCCTATCTGAATCGCGACATCACCGACGTCACGCTGAGTCATTTTGAATTCCCAAGTGGGGTCCAGGCCCACATTTTTGTCAGCTGGTTGCATCCGATCAAAGAACAGCGCCTTGTAGTCGTTGGATCGGAAAAGATGGCCGTTTTCGATGATACTGGCGAGCACAAGCTCGTCCTGTATCCTCATAAAGTCGAATGGCGGAATCGCGTTCCGATGGCGGTCAAGGCGAACGGCGAAAATGTCCCATTGGACGATCGAGAACCGCTGCACGCCGAATGCCAGCATTTTCTGGACTGCGTGGAATCCAGAATTGCACCCGTAAGCGACGGCGCCGAAGGCCTCAGAGTTTTGCGCGTTTTGGATGCTTGCCAGCGTGCACTGCACAACGGGGCAGTTGCTTTGGGATCCTTCGACACCAAAAATGACAAACCAGAAAGTCCTTACTTCGCGCACGAATCCGCCTACGTCGATGATGGCGCCGTGGTCGGCGCGGGCACGAAGGTCTGGCACTTCTCCCACATCATGAAAGGTGCGCGTATTGGCGAGCGCTGCGTCATCGGCCAGAACGTGAACGTCGATGGCGGCACAATCGTGGGAAACAACGTCAAGATTCAAAACAGCGTGTCCGTTTATACCGGCGTGGTGATCGAAGATGATGTGTTTCTCGGACCTTCCTGCGTTCTGACGAATGTTTCGAATCCGAGGTCGCAAGTGAACCGCCACTCCTTGTACGAGACCACGTGCTTGAAGCGCGGCTGTACGATTGGTGCGAATGCCACAATCGTTTGCGGAGTCAACGTTGGACGTTACGCGTTCGTCGGAGCGGGTTCCGTGGTGACCAAGAACGTCCCAGACTACGCGCTGGTCGTCGGAAATCCGGCTCATCGGGTTGGATGGATGAGCCGCCATGGGCACCGGCTTGGGCAGCCCGATTCCAACGGAGTGATGGTGTGTCCGGAGAGCGGATACCGCTATGGGGAAAGTTCGCCGGGCGTTCTCAACTGCCTGGATCTAGATGAAGAAGCGCCGCTCCCGGCGGAACTGAGCCGAAGCACCAAGTCCTACAGAGAACTGAAAGAGGAAGCCAAATATGCATGTTCCGCTGCTTGATCTTAGGGCGCAGTACGCAACGATCAAAAGCGAGGTTGAGGCTGCCATCGCCGCGGTGATGGAGTCCCAGCAGTTCATCTTGGGACCGAAGGTGGAACAGTGTGAGCAGGCGATCGCGCACCATTGCGGCTGCACCCATGCCGTTGGAGTTTCCTCGGGCAGTGACGCCTTGTTGGCCTGTCTGATGGCCGAAAATATCGGGCCGGGAGATGAGGTTATCACCACTCCGTACACCTTCTTTGCGACCGCCGGCGCGATTGCCCGGGTGGGAGCTACGCCGGTCTTCGTGGACATCGATCCGGAGACCTATGACCTGGATGCGTCGCAAATCCCATCTCAGTTGACCTCAAAGACACGCGGCATCATTCCCGTCCATCTCTACGGCCAGATGGCGGACATGGACGCTGTGATGGGTCTGGCTCAAAAACATGGCCTGCTCGTCATCGAGGATGCCGCCCAGGCCATCGGTGCCGAGAGCCGGGGCCGGCGGGCGGGCTCAATCGGACACTACGGATGTTTCTCTTTTTTCCCTTCGAAAAACCTCGGCGGCGCAGGTGACGGAGGGATGGTTGTCACTAACGACGCGGAGCGCGCGGAAAAGCTGAGGTGCCTGCGCTCTCACGGTTCCAAGCCGAAATATCATCACAAGATTGTTGGTGGGAATTTCCGTCTCGACTCCATCCAGGCGGCCATTGTGTCTGCCAAATTGCCGCACCTGGATGAATGGACGGCAGCTCGGCAGCGCAACGCCGTGAAGTACGACCAACTTTTTTCCGAGGCCGGATTAACGACTGTTCGGGACGGGATGCCGCACGTCGGCTTGCCGCGCGTTTTCACCAATCGCCATATTTTCAATCAATACGTGATTCGGGTCTCTCGCCGTGACCCACTGCAGGCAGTCCTGAAGAGGCGGGGCGTCTGTACGGAAATCTATTACCCGGTTCCCATGCACCTCCAGGAGTGCTTTGCTTACTTAGGCTATGGCAACGGCGCCTTCCCCGAAAGCGAACGGGCAGCCAAAGAGACACTGGCGCTCCCAATTCACCCGGAGCTTACCGAGCCGCAGCTCCGATACGTGGTCGAATGTATCCGCGAATTCATGGCCGCGAGTCCAACAAACGAGAGCGCCTTCAGCCAGACTGCCTCAAAGCAGGTTGGCGCTTGGTCGCGTTGATCCGTGATCGGAGTCATACCCAAACCGAGCCAGAAAGCTGCTGTGGAGGAGTTCTTTGAGCTCTTCAAGGTGCCTTGGGAATTCTACAGGGAAGGTCAAACGTACGATGTCGTTGTTGCCACAGCAGATGCTATCCCGGAAGTTAGCGCTACATTGCTCATCGTGTACGGGTCTGAAGCCAAGAGCGTTGACCTAAGCAACGGAATCACCGTGCGTTCGCGGCACGGAGGCGGGTTGCTGGACTGTCCGAACCTCGCCCTGCCCATCTATGGCCGGTTGGCAGTATTCGCACCAGGAAGCAGCGGTATTCCGTGTGTCGCCGCACCAGTCGGAATAGCTGGTCTTCGCATTGCGCCGACAGCTGGCGGAGCTGTGCTGCTGCGGCTCGGATACGATTTATTTCAAGAAGCTCAACTCCTGTTCTCGGGCGGGCAGCCCATCGACCAGGCACATATCCCTACGCTGGACATTCACATCAGCATGCTGAGGAACTGGATCTTGAGCGAAGGCATTCCGGTCTTGGAGGTCCCCCCCGCTCCTCCGGACCATGGCTTTGCAGTTTGTCTAACCCATGACATCGATTTCGTCGGGATTCGAGACCACAAATTCGACCACACGATGTGGGGATTTCTTTACCGGTCGACGCTGGGTTCCGTTCGAAAACTTTTCGAGCGCAGAATTTCGATCAGGAGGCTTTTCGATAATTGGCGCGCGGCAGCATCGCTCCCGCTGGTCCACCTTGGCTGGGCGAAGGATTTCTGGGAACCCTTTGGCTGGTATTTGGACGCCGAGAAGGGCCTGCCGGCAACATACTTTTTGATCCCGTTCAAGCGACGCGCTGGCGAACGCGTCCCTGGCCCCCACGCGGACCGGCGTGCGACCGCGTATGACGTGGGGGACCTAGCAGATTGGACGGCAACTCTCAAACGCGAGGGTTGTGAGCTAGGGGTTCATGGAATTGACGCCTGGCATAGCGTCGAGAAAGGCCACGCCGAACTGGCACGGATTGCGGCCACTACGGGCGAGTCCTCCATCGGAATCCGGATGCACTGGTTGCTGCACGACGCTGGCACGGCTTCCACGCTAGAGGAAAGCGGTTACGCCTACGATTGCACGCTCGGGTACAACGAAACTATCGGATACCGCAATGGAACGACCCAGGTATTCCGTCCGCTCGGCGCAAAGGCGCTAATGGAGCTTCCGCTACACATCCAGGATGGAGCATTGTTTTATCCTCAGAGACTCAATCTAACCGAGCCCGAAGCAGAAAAAAGCTGTGGAAAGTTGATGGACCACGCCCGGCGGTTTGGTGGCGTGCTAACGGTTCTCTGGCATGACCGAAGTCATGCACCAGAGCGGTTCTGGGGCGACTTTTACATCCGGCTCGTCCAAACCCTGAAATCCTCGGGGGGATGGTTCGCCACGACCGGGCAGGCGGTCGGTTGGTTTCGAAAGCGCCGCCACGTGCGTTTCGAGCGCACCGGGGATGCCTGCGGAGTGCGAAGCATCTTTCCTGACGAAGCCGAAATGGCACTGCCGTCGTTGTGCCTGAGGGTTTACCGTCCATCCCTTCCAGGGAGCAATAAACGACTCACCGGCGATATGAAGCATACTTTCATCGACATCCCCTGTCATGCAGGGGACGTCGTCGAATTCGACTCGCTCCTCAACCCTGTCTTTCAAGTTCCAGTCGAATCTGCTATCCAAAACTGATCTTATGAGATCTATCTGCATTCTGACTCAAAGCTTCTATGAGTTCGACGCTCGAGTGAGGCGAAAAGCCGAAGCCCTGGCGGCGGCGGGCTATTCCGTTGACGCCCTGGCGTTGGCCACTCCGAACGGAAGAAAGACCTACACCCTGAACGGAGTAAAGGTTCGCACTATTTCGCTTGCCAAGAAGCGCGGATCTTTGTTCCGGTATTTCTTTGAGTACACCGCATTCTTTTTCTGGGCTTTCGTTCGCGTCTTTCTGCAAATGAGGCAGAGGCGCTATGCCGTGATTGACGTAAACACGCTGCCGGACTTCCTGATCTTTGCTGCGGCTCCAGCTAGATGGATGGGTGCCAAACTGATCTTGGACATGCACGAAATCACACCGGAGTTTTACATCTCCAAATACAGAACCAGCGAGAACTCCTGGTTGATTCGTTTGGTCAAATACCTGGAAAAGATAAGCTTCCAATACGCGGATCACGTAATCACAATCAATGAGCCTATCTGCGATCTTCTGGTTCGCCGCGGGTTGTCTCCCTCAAAATCCATCGTGGTCATGAACTCTGCCAGCGAAGAACGATTCGCATCGATAGGGCCGGGGCCAGGCGCCAAAGGACATTCCGATTCGTTCGTGATCATGTACCATGGCACCCTCACCCAAATCTATGGGCTGGATATTGCTATCAAGGCTTTCGGCATGGCCCAGGCGGAGATGCCCGGAGCCGAATTATGGATACTGGGGGCGACGGTTTCGAAGTCCGAGCAGGACCCGTTGGCGCGCCTGGTGCATGAATACGGCTTAACTGCGAAGGTAAAGCTGTTCGAGCTAGTCCCATCAGCCGAAATTCCCGCGTGGTTGAACAAATGCGATGTCGGAATTCTGCCGCTCCGCGGCGGTGTATTCTTTGACTTCGCCTTTCCTAACAAGCTGCCTGAATTTGTAATTATGGGCAAGCCGGTTCTCATGTCGCGGGTAAAGACGATACGTTACTACTTTAGTGAGGAGGCTCTCGCCTATTTTGACCCGAACGATCCGGCGGACTTGGCACAGCAGATGATCCGCCTCTACGGGGATCGCTCGCTGTGCGCCCGCCTGGCGGCGAGGGCTAAAGAGGAGTACACCCCCATACGCTGGGACGTAATGAAACAGCGATATTTGAACCTGGTCGGAGGCTTGTCGGATTCCGGAGACTGCGCGACCGAGGGGCCATATCTCTCCGAGACGACAATCCTGAACGGATAAACCTTCAGAGAGAATCCCGCCCACAGCGCTTTGGCAGGCTCTTGGTCGCACCAAGTAAAGTCAGCCCCGCCGAGATTGTGGGCGTAGGCGGTCTCAAATGGATGTTTCTGGCGATTCCGCGCTCTCCTCCGCGAATCAGATAGCTCGGCGAGAGAGGTTCAAACCAGCAACTTGACCTCCGGTTGAGGCATAACCCTCGACATGACCTTCCTTACCTACGCCCTTATAACCCCCGCGCGGAACGAGGCAGAATTCATCGAGCTGACCATCAAGTCCGTCGTTGCGCAGTCGGTCCGACCCGTCAAATGGATCATTGTCAGTGACGGTTCAACCGACGGAACGGACGAAATCGTCCTCCAATATGAGTTTGAGCACCCATGGATTGAATTGGTGCGCGTTCCCGAGCGTAGCGAACGGCATTTCGCGGGCAAGGTTCATGCCTTCAACGCGGGCTACTCGAAGATGAAGGATCTGCAGTACGACATCATCGGTAACCTGGACGCCGACGTTTCCTTCGATGACGAAGACTATTTTGCGTTCCTCTTGCGTAAGTTTGCCGAGAATCCCAAGTTGGGAGTGGCAGGCACGCCCTATCGCCAGGGGAACTACTCACACGACTATCGCTTCGTTAACATCGAGGATGTGTCCGGTGCATGCCAACTCTTTCGGCGGGAGTGCTTCGCAGAGATCGGCGGATATTTGCCACTGAAAGGCGGTGGAGTAGATCATGTTGCGTTCCTCACGGCAAGAATGAAGGGTTGGAAGACAAGGACGTTCACAGATAAAGAATGTCTGCACCATCGGCCAGCCGGGACCGCCCAGCGCAGTCCCTTGATGGCCAGATTCACAGTTGGTTGTCTCGACTACGCTCTGGGAGGCCATGCAGTGTGGGAGCTGTTCAGAGCGGTCTATCAAATGAGCAAACGGCCTTTCATCATCGGGGGGCTGATCATGGCGATCGGCTATCTGTGGGCGTGGGTCCGGCGCGTTGAGAGACCGATCTCCGGCGAATTGGTGGCGTTTCGCAGACGCGAGCAAATGCAGCGATTAAGGAAACTACTCACAGGCAACCGGACTTCTCCTCAATCGCGCACAGTAACGCCTTCATCAGGGTAGTCGGTCAAACTGAGAGACCGGTTCCTGCGATTTAGGGGAACTTCTTCAACTGGAGCGAGTACCCCGACGATGAGCGCCATTTGACGGCGAGCTTTGAATAGATGCGACGCGCAGATCTGCTTCTTCCTCCGCATGCCTCGGATCCTACGCACTCGGAATCAAACGCCTTGATAAGAGAAAACAAGCACATTTGTGTGTGCATTTGCACTTACAAGCGGCCGCAGTTCCTCAAACGCTTGTTGGAGGAGCTCTCGTGCCAGATCACAAGTGAGCTCTTCACGTATTCGCTCGTCATTGTTGACAACGACAGTTTGCGGTCGGCCGAGGCGGTTGTGTCGGAATTCACAGCCGTCTCGGCCCTCCCTGTGAAGTATTGCGTAGAGAGCCGACAAAATATCGCGCTGGCACGCAACAAAGCGATCGAAAATGCCCATGGCGACTTCATCGCCTTTATTGACGACGACGAGTTCCCGACGAAGTGTTGGTTGCTGAGCCTGTTCAAGGCCCTGAATGAACATAAGGCAGATGGTGTACTGGGGCCTGTAAAACCATACTTTGAAGTCCAACCGCCCGCGTGGGTGGTTAAGGGCAAGTTCTACGAACGTCCCACTTATCCTACGGGATTTGTAATCGACTGGAAGAAGGGGCGAACCGGCAACGTCCTGCTGAAAAGAAGTGTTCTCACGGGTCATGCACAGCTTTTCAGACCCGAGTTCCGGACCGGAGAGGATCAAGATTTTTTCAGGAGACTCATCCAAAAGGGGCACACGTTCATCTGGTGCAATGAAGCGGAGGCTTATGAGGTCGTTCCTCCGGCACGCTGGAATCGCACCTTCATATTGAGAAGAGCGTTGCTGGGCGGGACCGTCTCCCGACTTCATCCCACCTTCGGGGCGCTCGACGTCGCAAAATCTGCGCTCGCCGTTCCCGCTTACGTAACCGTTCTGCCCATTGCGTTAGTTCTGGGGCCGAGCAGATTAATGCTGTGTTTGATGAAACTTTTTAACCATCTCGGGAGGCTCCTGGCAATCGTTGGCATCAACCCCATTAGAGGACCGTACGTTACAGAGTAGCAGCGAGATATGGAACATATCGAGCGCAACGATTTCATTATTAGGGAGAACGACCTCATCTTGATCACCGGCGCGACCGGTTTCATTGGGTCGAGGCTTGTGGAGAACTTGCTGGATCGCGGGTTTCGCAAGTTACGCTGTTTCGCGAGGCCCTCCAGCAATACGGCCCGACTTGAGGAAATCGCCAGCCGCTACTGCGAGGCAGAAGTCGAAATAATCACCGGCAACCTTCTGGCGCCGGAAGACTGTAACGCTGCGGCGAGAGACGCAGCCGTAATCTTTCATCTGGCTGCGGGAACAGGGCAAAAGTCCTTCCCCGACGCATTCATGAATTCGGTGGTCACGACGCGTAATCTTCTCGAAGCCTGCCTCCCTTGCCGGTCGCTGCGGCGATTCGTCAGCGTCAGTTCGTTCGCGGTTTACAGTAACACGCGGAAGCCCCAGGGACGGATGTTGGATGAGTCCTGCCCGGTTGAAGACCACCCTGAGCTGCGGGGTGAAGCCTATTGTTTCGCTAAAGTTAAACAAGAGCAAATCGTGACCGAGTATTGTACAAAGTTTCGGATCCCCTACGTCATCGTCAGGCCGGGGCAGGTTTATGGGCCCGGCAAAGAGGTTCTCACTGGCCGCGTGGGGATCGACACCTTCGGTGTCTTTTTACATCTTGGCGGCTCGAATACAATTCCGTTTACGTACGTTGAAAACTGCGCCGAAGCGATTGCACTGGCGGGTGTAAAAGATGGAGTCCAGGGCGACGTCTTCAATGTCGTGGATGACGATCTGCCTTCCAGCCGCGAGTTTTTGCGTCTCTACAAAAAGAACGTCAGGCAATTCAAATCATTCTACGTCCCCCACCTTCTAAGTTACGCATTATGTTACCTCTGGGAGAGGTATTCGGACTGGTCGCAGGGCCAATTGCCACCAGCGTTCAACCGAAAGCGCTGGAACGCCTATTGGAAGAAGACCTATTACAGCAACGCAAGATTGAAGACCCGCGTAGGCTGGACCCCCAAGGTAGCCACAGCGGAGGGGTTGAGGCGGTATTTCGAGGCTCCCCGCAAGGGAGGGTGAGGTGCTCAAGGTCGCGATTGTCGGATGCGGAAAGATTGCAGATTCGCACGCATCGCAGATTCAGAGAATCCCGGACTGCGAAATCGTCGGGGTGTGCGACCGGGAACCACTTTTGGCGCGCCAGCTATACGAGCGATTCCCAATCAAACGATATTTTGTCGATTTGACCGAACTCTTGACCGAGGCCAGGCCGGACGTCGTTCACATCACGACTCCGCCGCAGAGTCACTTCGAGATAGCCAAACTGTGCTTGGAAGCGGGATGCCACGCCTATGTGGAGAAGCCTTTTACACTGAACGCTGGCGAGGCCAGAAAACTCATCGCGCTCGCGAACCAAAGAGCTCTAAAGGTAACCGTAGGGCACGACGAACAATTCAGCCATGTAGCACGACGCATGCGGACTGTTGTGCGGAACGGCTTTCTCGGTGGTGGGCCAGTCCACATGGAGAGTTATTTCTGCTACGAACTCGGGGAGTCCGTCTATGTCAAAGCGCTTCTTGGCGACAAAAACCACTGGGTTCGCAAGCTCCCGGGACAACTCTCACAGAATATCATCGCCCACGGCCTTGCCAGAATCTCAGAGTTCCTTGTTACTGAGTCGCCTGAGGTAATCGCGTACGGGTTTACCAGCCCGTTCCTTAAAAGCCTAGGAGAATCCGAAATCGTCGACGAGCTCAGAGTCATCATTTCTGAAGAGCATGGCAGTACAGCCTATTTCACCTTCTCTTCGCAGATGCGTCCGGCGCTCCATCAATTTCGAATCTATGGCCCGAAAACCGCCCTTATCCTTGATCAGGATCAGGAGACACTCATAAAACTTCGCGGGAAAAGCTTCACAAGCTACGCCGAGAAATTCATTCCCCCGGCGGTACTTGCGAAACAGTATCTCGGAAATATTCTGACGAACATGGGTACGTTCCTTCGGATGGACTTTCATATGAAGTCCGGCATGAAGTACTTGATCGACTCCTTCTACCGCTCGATCAAAGAGGACACCGAAGTGCCCATTCCATACAGAGAGATTCTTCTCACTGCAACAATCATGGATGACATCTTTGTTCAACTCGATGTCAAACGTCGACAACTGGGCATGCAGGACTCCATCTCCTGCGATGCTGCTTTGACCGGTTGAAGCAGGAACACGATTTTAGCTGCAGTCGCCTCTTAGCTTTTTTGCGAGCAACTGTATCGCCCGCTAGCCAGCGTCTCTTAGCTCACTGAAGCCAATTGCCCTATAGTGCCTTGCTCGACCCCGTACTGTCGAAAAACTAGCGAGCAAAACCGGCAAGCGTATGAAAGTCTGCGGCAAAAATATTAAGGTTTGGGGCCGACTGGTCCGGATTGCTGGTCCCGAGCTCGATAAATACGAGCCCCTCGGCGATCCGGAGCTCGTCTTGAATCACTTGGCTAAAAGCGATGTGCGGATCGATCTTTTCACCTTCATGCAGATCATGCCGGAAAGCTCACCGAAATATTCCTACTATATGGAGTGGGACAATCTGGCAGTCTTGCCCGTATCGACTTTTGACCAGTGGTGGAACCGCCAGATCCTCTCGACCCCTCGGAATAGGGCCCGACAGGCGGCGAAAAAAGGCATAACCATTCGTGAGGTGCCTTTCGACGACTCGCTCGTTGAGGGAATCTGGGAGGTCTACAACGAAAGCCCTGTGCGTCAAGGTAAGCCGAATGCCCATTATGGCAAGGATATCCAAACCGTCCGCGCGGAGGAGGCGACATTTCTCGACCGCAGTTTCTTCATCGGGGCATTCCTGGGCCAAGAGTTGATTGGTTTTGTGAAACTGGTAACCGACGAAAACCGAATACATGCAAACCTGATGAACATCGTTTCGATGGTTAAGCATAGGGACAAGGCTCCGACGAATGCGCTGATCGCAGAATCGGTGCGCTTGTGTGCCGAACGAGGCATTCGATATCTCGCCTATCAGAATTTTACTTATGCCCACAGAAAGCGGGACAGTCTCACAACCTTCAAAGAAATAAATGGCTTCCAGCGCGTCGATCTGCCTCGCTACTATGTTCCTCTGACTGCGATCGGGTGGATCGCGCTCCGACTTGGTCTGCATCACAGGCTTGTAGACCGCCTCCCGGAATCTATAGCCTGCAGGCTTCGCGACCTTCGCAGTGCCTGGTACAACCGCAAGCTCCTGTCGGCGACGCAAGCGCCTTAGCGAAAACAAATGCCTGGACTCGTCGGTCTCATCACCAACATGCCCAGTGAGTGGGCTAAACCGCAACTGCTTCGCATGATCGAGGCCCTTCGCCATGAGCCCTTCTACGAGACCGGCACTTGGATTGAAGAATCCCTGGGAGTGTATGTAGGGTGGATTGTTCGGAAGAATTCCTTCGCTGACGGAATGCCGCTCCGTAATGAGCGAGGAGATGTTATTTTGGTCTTTTCTGGAGAGGAGTACCCCGAGGCGGGGACGCCTCGCCGTCTGAAGGAGCAGGGTCATGAGCTCGAGACCAAACCATCTTCCTACCTGGTTCACCTCTATGAAGAGGACCCTTCTTATCCGGCTGGCCTGAATGGGCGCTTTCAGGGTCTCTTGGTCGACCGGACGCGCCGAGAGACGACTGTTTTCAACGACCGCTACGGAATGCATCGGCTCTACTATCACCAATCCAAGGAGGCGTTTTATTTCGCCGCGGAAGCCAAGGCGATCCTCGCGGCTCGCGTCGAACTCCGCAGGCTTGACGATCGGGGGCTAGGCGAGTTCGTTACTTGCGGCTGCACCTTGCAGAACCGGACGCTCTTCAAGGATGTCCACGTCTTACCGCCTGCGTCGGCCTGGGCCTTTCGGCATGGCTCGGTGGTGCGAAAAGACAGCTACTTCGAACCGCAGCGGTGGGAGAGCCAACCTGCGTTAGAGCCTGAATCCTACTACGAAGAACTCCGCAGGGTCTTCTCGCGGAACTTGCCTCGGTATTTCAATGGTGGGGAGCCGATTGGGATGTCCTTAACCGGGGGACTGGACACTCGCATGATCATGGCGTGGTGGAAATCTCCTGCCGGGACTTTGCCTTGCTACTCTTTCGGGGGAGTGTTCCGTGACTGTCGGGACGTAGTCGTGGCCCGGAAAGTTGCCCGCGCTTGCGGTCAGGTTCACCACGTGATCTCGCTCGGGGAAGAGTTCCTCTCGCGCTTTCCTCACTACGCGGAGCGTGCCGTGTACCTCACCGATGGATGCCTGGCGGTGAATCACTCCGCGGATCTATACCTCAACGAGCGGGCTCGCGACATCGCTCCTGTGAGGATGACAGGAAATTATGGTGGGGAGGTGCTACGCCGAACCCGCGCATTCAAGCCCAAGAAGCCTTTGCCGGGCTTGTTTCGCCCCGAATTACTCTTCCATGTACGGCAGGCCGAAACAACCTACTCCTCCCTTCGAACTCACCCACTATCGTTTGCGGTGTTTCAGCAAGCTCCATGGCACCATTACGGGCTCCTTGCGCTGGAACAAACGCAGCTCTCCATCCGGACTCCTTATCTCGACAACGACTTTGTCCGGACCGTCTTTCGCGCGCCGGAGTCTGCTTTCGTGAACAACGATGTTTGCCTGCGGTTGATCTCCGACGGAGATGTAGATCTCGGGAAGATTGCGACAGACCTCGGCTTGGGCGGAAGTCAGGGAAGACTCGTTGCGGCAGCATCGCGACGTTTCTTTCGGTTCACTTTCAAAGCGGAATATGCCTACGATTCCGGTATGCCTCAGTGGTTGGCACGTATCGATCATCTGTTTTCCCCGTTCCATCTTGAACGACCCTTTCTTGGCTGGCACAAGTTCTCCCATTTCCGGATCTGGTACCGAGATCAACTCTCTGGCTACGTTCAGGAAATTCTCTTAGACCCGCGAACGCTTTCCCGGCCTTATCTCGAACCTAACAAAGTGGAAGCCATAGTGCGGGCTCATCTCAAAGGAGACCGGAACTTCACAAACGAGATCCACCAACTCCTCACGTTGGAACTCACCCAGCGCCTTTTCCTCGATCCCGATCACTCAGCATTTCCTGCGACAATGCCCTGGGTAGCAGCTGAGCGTGCACTACAAAATAGCTGAACCTTCCGTGAACCTATCGCCTCGGATCAGTGGCACAAGTGGCACAGGCGGAGCCAGAAACCGCTGAGTCATTGAAAACAAAAAGCACGGGCCAGTATCCTTATTTTGTATTTTGTGGCCGTAGGGGACTTCAATGGCGATGGCAAACCGGACTGACAGTGGTTAATCGTGGAAACGAACTCACCAGCGGCGCCAGTGTTCAGGTGCTCCTGGGCAACGGCGATGGAACATTTCAGCCGGCTCAGGATCTCGTTGCCGGCAGCGGCCACTTGTCCGTCTTAGGAGTACCCGTGGGCGACTTCAATGGCGACGGCAGGATGGACTTAGCAGTCACGGACTCAGGTACACCAACTGTTGTTCAAGCATTCCTGGGTAACGCAGATGGGACCTTCTCTACGCGGACCTCTGCAGTCAGCGACTCGACCGACTCGCTCCCCAGTATCCGAGCAGTCGGTGATTTCAACGGCGATGGCCAACTGGACTTGGCAGTCTTTGACTACCGTTTCGGCAATGTCTTCGTGATGCTAGGCAACGGCGATGGAACGTTCTACCGGACGCTGGTCAGCACGCCTGTGGGCCAATACTTTGCACCCGCCGCTGCGGGCGACTTCAATGGTGATGGCAAGCTGGACCTTGCCTTGACGGGAGATTGTGATGCTTGCGGTGTCGCCGTCATGTTAGGTAATGGTGATGGGACCTTCCAGGCAGCTACGAATTACTATATTGTCGGCAGCTTTTCTTCTCCCATGGCCGTGGGCGACTTTAATGGAGATGCCAAGCTGGATATCGTGACTGAAGATTCTTTGTCCGGCATGGTATCCGTGCTATTGGGCAACGGTGATGGAACGTTCGCGGATACGCCGGTCTACGCGACTGATTACTCTCCTCTATCTGTGGCTACGGGAGATTTCAACAGCGATGGCAAACTAGACTTGGCAATCACTACCACAGGGAGTTGCACGCCTTCCTGCAATCCAGGAAGCCTGTCGGTGCTTTTGGGCAACGGTGATGGAACCTTCCAAGCAGCGGTCGATTATGCTGTCGGCGGCAGTCCAGGTTCCTTGGCAGGTCCCGTGGTCGTGGCCGATTTCAACGGTGATGGGGTCCAGGATTTGGCCGAGGCAATCATTGCTACTGGATCGTACTTCGTGTCTGTGCTGCTCGGCAACGGCGATGGAACGTTCCAGGCCGCGCAGAACTCGGGTGAGGGCATCAACGGCTTTAGTTTCTTAGGGGTTGGAGACTTCAACGGCGATGGCAAGTTGGATCTAGCCACGGTCGCGGGCGACGATGTTTCAGTCTTGCAGGGTAATGGCGACGGGACGTTCGGGCCCGCAGTGATCTTCTTCGGCGCTGGCAATCTCCCGCGGTCCCTCGCCGTGGGGGATTTCAACGGAGATGGCCTGCCAGATTCAGCTCTCGTCGGCCCTATTTCCAATAACGTTAGTATCCTAATTAATAATACCTCTATCGAAGTTAAACGAAACGAAGACGCGGGTGACCCTCAAGGTAAGCGAGACAGGTAATAGCAGCGGCACAGTCACCTCGAGTCCGCCAGGCATCAATTGCGAACAGTAGGTGCACGGCCCCGTACTCGAAGGGCACGGTAGTGACCCTAACGGCGCAAGCCGCGACGGGATCCGAGTTTGCTGACTGGGGCGGATGCGACGCAGCTTCCGGCGCAACTTGTACCGCGACGATGGATGCGGCGAAATCTATCACCGCCAGCTTCAACTTGCAGATGTTCGTGCTGCCGGTCAGCAAGACGTCGGACCTCCTGGCCTCCGGCACAGTCACCTCGAGTCCGCCAGGTATCAACTGCGGGTGCAGCTGCTTGGCCTCCTACGTAGGTGGCACTACCGTCATACTGACGGCACACCCCTGCCTTCTCGCAGGGGTTGTGTAGCCGTGAGTCCACGAGAAAGACTTGCGAGGCGTGGGTAAATGGGCTCCTATCTCGCCACGATCGTCTGCGCCCTTGGAATCCTGGGGCTTTTCGCGCTTGATTGGGACCGGAGGTCTAGGACTTCCTTAGCGCTCTGGATTCCCGTGGTGTGGCTCTTACTCGGCGCGTCGCGAATGGCGAGTCTAGCGGCGGTGTTTGGGGTGACTATCGTCGAAGCCTCGTCAGCCCAGGAGATGCTGAAAGGCAGCCCATTTGAGCGGCTTGTCTTTTCATCTCTTGTCGCGTTGAGTCTGATTGTGCTCGCTAGGAGAGGTTGGAAGGCCGGAAGGCTCCTGTCAGCGAACCCAGCGATTGTTCTCTTTCTTCTTTACTGCGGTGCAAGCATACTCTGGGCCGACTACCCCGACGTGACGTTTAAACGGTGGATCAAAGCATTGGGCGACCTAGCGATGGTGCTGATTGTTCTAACAGACGAGGACCCTTCTGCTGCGCTCAAGAGGCTCCTGGCCCGGGTAGGGTTTGTGCTCATACCTGCATCCATCCTGTTGGCCAAGTATTACCCCGCGTTGGGGCTGGGATGGAGCGCGTGGGGAGGAGCCACAGCTTACGTCAGGGGGGTAGCAACGAGTAAAAACGAACTGGGAGGCATCTGCCTGCTCTTCGGTCTCGGATCGGTATGGCGCTTTTGCCTGGCACTTCGAGATCGAGAAGAAACGCATCGACTGAGAATTCTGACGGCTCACGGCATCATTCTCACTATGGTAGCTTGGCTGTTCTGGAGGGCGCATACCGCCACCGCGCTGGGTTGTTTCGTGATGGCAAGCACCCTGGCTGTGACCACAAACTTTCAAGCATTAACTCGAAGGCTGTGGGTCTTGCACGCCGTGGTAGCGGCGATGATATCCGTTTCCTATGTTTCGTTGTTTCTCGATGTGGGGAGTGACCTCCTGGAGAGCATAGGGAGGGATCCAACGCTCACCGGCCGGACCGAACTATGGAATCGGGTACTCGCGATGACCCCCAACTCATTCTTAGGTGCCGGCTTTGAAAGTTTCTGGCTCCCACCCCGACTGAACTATCTCTGGAGCCTCTACTGGTGGCACCCAAACGAAGCTCATAACGGCTATATCGAGGTGTACATCAACTTGGGGTGGATAGGGATCGTTTTGCTCGCCCTCATTCTGCTGACGGGCTACCGAAAGGTCTTCGGCGCGGTTCGCCAGAATCCGGAGGAAGGCGGGCTCTGGTTGGGATATTTCTTCGCAGGGTTGGTCTACAACTTCACCGAATCTGCTGTTAGGATCATGCACCCGGTATGGATTTTCTTTCTCTTGGCGACGATAGCTGCATCAGCCGTTTCCGTTCCGAAAGCGGTACCTGCGCTTAACATCGAACAGCGCGAAGACTTGAGTGAATGGGCAACGCCCTACCGTGAGTTCGACCTCGGTTCACATGGGGAGACCCATTGAAGCCCTTCGATGCAACCGGAGCGTTCCGACCCAGCTCAGAGGGAGTGCGCCGTCTCGCCGTCCGAGGCGCCGCAGTTACGGTGTTTGGCCAAGGCCTGGCGCTCACCGTCCAGATCATTGCCACCGTGGTCTTAGCCCGACTTCTCACCCCTGGCGATTTCGGGGTCGTGACCATGGTCACCACTTTCAGCCTGCTTCTTATGAACTTCGGGGTGAACGGGTTTACCGAGGCCGTCATCCAGCTGGAACGGATTGATGATGCAATAGCCAGTAACCTGTTCTGGATCAACCTGGCTGCAGGTGTAGTTCTCACCATTGGATTTGCGGCTGCGGGCTCTTTACTCGCTTGGTTCTACCGCGATGCGCGCGTGGCCAGCGTTACCTTCGGCATTTCGCCCACGATTTTCATTACCAGCACTTCGGTTTTACATTTAGCCCTCCTCAAGCGAGCTATGCGTTTCTCTGTCGTCTCTGCCAATGACATACTCGCCCGCGCTGTTTCCGTAACCGTATCGATTTTCCTCGCCTGGGCAGGATGGAAATACTGGGCCCTTGTGGCGGGCGTGCTCGCGCTGCCACTGATTACATCAATAGGGGCTTGGGAGCTTTGTCGATGGGTCCCGCGCCCACCGCGGCGCGTGCCTGGCACGGCTTCGGTGGTGCGGTTCGCAATGCACGTTTACGGGCAATTCAGTGTGAACTACTTTGCGCGGAACACGGACAACCTCCTGGTGGGATGGCGTTTCAATGCGCAGGCACTCGGTGTCTACAAGAAGGCATACGATCTGTTCGCTCTTTCAGTGAGCCAACTTGTCTCACCGCTTACAGCCGTCGCCGTCTCGGCCCTGAGTCAGTTCAGGCGGGACTCCGTTCAGTACAGACGATATCTTCTGAGCACTCTGGGTGTTATGGCCTTCGTGGGCATGGGAGTAGGGGCAGATCTCACGCTAGTCGGCAAGGATATAATTCGGCTTTTGCTCGGACCACGATGGGAAGAGTCGGGTCGGATCTTCGCGTTCTTTGGGCCTGGAATTGGCATTATGCTTCTCTACACCACCCATGGCTGGATCCATCTCTCCATTGGCAGGGCGGACCGCTGGTTCCGTTGGAGCGTCGTGGAGTTCGTCTTTACGGGCCTGCTGTTTATCCTGGGCCTGCATTGGGGCCCCGCAGGAGTCGCCCTAGCTTGGACAGCGTCTTTTTGGTTGCTTACCATCCCGGCGTTCTGGTACGCGGCAAAACCCCTGCGTCTTGGGGTTTTCCCCGTTATCGCCGCGGTCTGGAAGTATGTTCTCGCTTCTCTGCTAGCAGGCTGCGCATCCGGGTTAATTGTCAGAGAAGCGGGCGCGCTTTACGCGTCCTACGGACCAAGGGCGGCGTTTGTTCGCATTGTGAGTACTTCGGCGTTGTTCGGCGCGCTGTACCTGTCTGCGGTCATTCTTTTTCATCGAGGCTGCGATCCACTTCGGCTCGTTGCAGGACTCATGCGAGAAATATTTCCACGGAGCAGATCGACAAAGCCATTTATCCCCGTGCCTTCAATCAGTGGCCCTATGGGAGCGAAACCCGCAAGCGCTGGACAAGGAGCCGTCTCTGCGCTCACTGGAAGCTGATTCCAAGTTGATGTCGAATTTGCAGCGCAAGCACGCAAAGGATGTCAGAGAACCATCATGACTCGTGGGCACTCGGGGGGGCGTTTTGCGAAATCCTCGCGTTCCCCCTGTCCAGGATGTAAGAGGTGAAATTCACGAGATGAGCACTAAATTAAATTAGATTATTGAAATTGCCGCTACTGGGAAAGACTTAGAATGGCTTCTCCTACTTATTGGACACGCGTTCGAGGCCGTTATATGCGGGGTAGCGCCCGTTTCTTCTTCAGGCGCCCGCTAGCGATTAGGACCGACATCCCTCTCATTTCATTCACGTTCGATGATTTTCCGCGGTCAGCCTTGCAGACGGGCGGGGCCATGTTGAAACATTACGCGCTTGGAGGGACCTATTATGCATCACTTGGCCTAATGGGGAGGCGAGCTCCGACAGGAACAATGTTTATTCCTGAAGATTTGAACGCACTCTTAGAGCAAGGACATGAGTTAGGATGTCATACCTTCGGTCATTGTCATGCGTGGGATACGAAGCCCGATGCTTTTGAGAACTCGATCATCGAAAACCAACAAGCTCTCAGAAAACTTTGTCCAGGGGTCTCTTTCCGAACGTTCTCCTACCCAATAGGAGTCCCTCGAGCCCGGACAAAGCAGAGGGCGGCCAGACATTTCTCATGCTGCCGCGGCGGAGGGCAGACCTTCAATGCTGGAACGGCGGATCTTAATTACCTCGCTGCGTATTTTTTGGAAAAGAGTAGGGACGACCCTCAAACGGTGAAGAATCTGATTGACCAAAATCGGCGGGCTCGAGGATGGCTCATTTTTGCGACTCACGATATCTCTGGCGACCCCACTCCTTGGGGCTGCTCCCCGCATTTCTTCGAAAATATTCTGCAATACGCCGTGGGTTCGGGCGCGCGAATCTTGCCTGTGGCTCAAGCTTTGGAAGTGCTGCGTACCCCGTCTTTCGTTGTGAGCAGCAGTTAGAAACTCCTCATCACGAGGTGATTCGGTGATTCGAGATTCGGCAGACCAGCTATGCCGGCCCCTCGGCTTGGGGAACCAGTTTTCATATGGTTCCCTGTTATCCAGAATTGCCAGGAACTCAGTGAACAACGATGCTGAGGTTCGTTGGCGGGGCTGGTAGAGTTGAGGTTCCGTAGCAGTTGTTCGCATTGAAGGTGAGAAGCCCGCTGCTGCCATCCGTTTTCCCACCCATTACGGTCAAATAGCAATTTGCCGCGGGAGTTAGGTAGGCATGGCCGCCAACCCCGGGCACGTTCCCTCCCGTGACGTCCGGCCCAATAGCGGGCCACGGCGTCGTCCGCCACCAAGAAGGTTTAGCATTCAGGTAGAAGGAATTCGGAAGACTGTTGTTGAGTGGAACCGCGGTTGCAAACTGACTGATAGTGGCCGGCACTTCCGCTGCCACGAAGCGAGCCGCGCCATTGAAAGTATCGTAGTTACCCCAGAGCATTATTGTGGTAATAGTCAGAAGGTCGTTGGGAATCGAACCGCTACCGCAGTTTCCTCCCCAACCCAGCACATAGATAGAAGTATTACAATTCGCGGGGCTGGCAGCTCCTGATATGTAATTGTTGTGATAACCGGAAGTGCCTAACACGTTGCCAACGATGTTGTAGAAGCGATTGTAGGTGTTGAGAATCACGGCATTGGTCTGCGAAGTTTTTCCTCCACTGCTGCCGCCTGCCATGTCCCTGCCGTTCCAGTAGTTACGAAAAGCGGTGCCGAAGTTTGAGGTGCCGTGAACGTCATCGCTCGTCATTCCGATGCCGATGTTGCCTTCCCACAGAATGAAAGCATCGCCCACGGAATGTTGGTAAGTAGAAGCCTGTTGCCAGTCAGGGGCGCTCCCGGTGGGAGTCCCCGTATAGTAATCATCAACCGCGTAATTATAGGCTCCTACGGATCCGATGCTGCCCTCGTGCATCATGGGGAAGCCAATGTGCTGAAAAATGCAATTTTCGATGAGATTGTCCGCGCCCACGAAGGTATCAGTAGCGTAATGGTCTGAGGTCGGTTGCGAGCCATAGAAATAGCTGTCGCGAACCGTGACGTGGGAGGTCTGGTAAAGCCATACGTGTTTTTGTGCCGCGTTAACGGACCGAACGTTTTTTACCCAGTTGTTATAGCCGTTCATCATGAATATTCCGTTGATACAGCAGGCAGGGTTTGGAGTGTTGTCTACAGTTACGTTCTCGATGCCGTCGTTCTGGATTGGCAAGTCATTGTCCCACCATGCCGCGGGAGAATGGGCCGAGGCGATGTTCGGCATTCTAATGCCAGGCATGATGCCGATTGTCCACGGCCCGGAGCCGGAAATGGATGTTACGCGTACCGGTTGAACCTGGCCTCTGCCAGGTCGCCCATTAGCCGAGCTACCTGATGTACTGCACACGCCCGAGGCTGAACAAACGTAGACTTGCCCAGTGTCACTTGCGTCGTCCGTTTGGTCCAGAAAGATTTGGCTACCTATCTGCAAGTTGCTTATATTGCCCGTGGTGATAGCGCCGAACGGTATAGTCGTTGTTCCCACGGAGTAACCGGCAGTCCAGGTCGCCGCGTTGCTATACTTGC
>Ga0066660_10000118_pt1 | contig 20828 bp, 16 predicted proteins | sample GraSoiAngelo_109_FD_75177 | JGI IMG/M metagenome (GOLD analysis project Ga0066660, IMG submission 75177) | Grasslands soil microbial communities from the Angelo Coastal Reserve, California, USA - 14_0903_12_20cm | ecosystem: Environmental > Terrestrial > Soil > Grasslands | place: USA...
GCAGGTCGTCTGCGGGCTCGAAGCCGAACACCTGCCCGAGAAACGAGAGTTCCGCTTCGTACATGCGACGCTGCGAGTCGGCGCGACGGAAGCCATGACCTTCGCCTTCGAACGCGAGATACGCGTGCGGAACGCCCCGCTCGCGAAGGGCCCCGATGATGGTCTCCGCCTGCTCGGGCGGGACGACCTTGTCCTCGAGGCCTTGCAGGATCAGCAACGGTGCCGTGATGCGCTCGACGTGGTTGATCGGCGAACGTTCGCGGAACAGGCCTGCGCGGTCGGGGTACGGTCCGACGAGCGACTGCTCGTAGTGCGACTCGAACTTGTGCTCCGTCTCCTTGACGAGCAGCTCGAGGTCCGCGACTCCATAGGCAGAGATGCCGGCCCCGAACTCATCGGTCAGCGCGAGTGCGAGCAGCGTGGTGTAGCCGCCGGCACTGCCTCCCATGATGGCTACGCGTTCTGGATCGACCCGGCCCGCGTCGGCGAGAAAGCGAACCGCCCCGACGGCGTCGCCGATGTCCACTTCGCCCCAGCGCCCGCGCAGGCGCTGACGGTAGTCGCGTCCGTAACCGGTACTACCGCCGTAGTTCACGTCGACGAATGCAAGACCGCGACTGGTGAAGAACTGCGTATCGAGCGCAAGCGCATTCGTCGCGTGGCCGGTGGGCCCACCGTGAATCGAGACGACGAGTGGTGGAAGCTCGTCGACGGGCGCTTCGAAGTCCGGATTCGTCGGCGGGTAGAAAAAGGCGTGCGCTGTCTCGCCGGCGGCACCGGTGAACCGGATCGGCTCCCCGATCGAGAAGTAACGCGCGTCGAGATCGACAGGGAACGATTCGCGGACGGTCTGCGGTTCCGGATCGTCCGCGTCGAAGGTGACGACCGCGGTCGGGGACGTCGGCGCGCCGGCGCAGCAAGCAATCTGACTTCCCAGCGCCCGAAGCGGTGATCGACTGTAGGTCGTGTACGGCAATTCGAGTCTTGCAAGCGTGCGTCCCCGCGGATCGAGAATCTCGAGCTGCTCCTGCGCGTCACGTGTCACGGCGCAGACGATCCGACCGTCAGCGAGGAACGTGTACTGCGACAGCCCGAAGACCCAAAAGGCTTGCGCGAACTCTCCAGCCGTGGGGCACAGCACGTCGATCTGTCCACCGCGTTCGGCGTAGAGATTCCACCAACCGGTCTGATCCGAGACGAAATGCAGAACGCCGCTGGGGCTCCACAGCGGATCGAGGACCGATTCGTTCTCGCCGCCCGCGACGCGACGCGCGCCGGTCACCGTTCCGTCCGAACCAAAATTCGCAACGCACAGGTCGGTCGCATCGAATGGCATGTGGGGGTGATCCCAGTTCAACCAGGCGAGCCGCCGGCCTTCGGGATCGAGCCGCGGCGAAGCGTAGAAGTCCCGGCCGCCGAGAATCACCCGGGGCCTCCCCGACCCATCTGCCGGGAAGGAAACGATCTCGTTGATGATTTCGCCGCGCTCGTGGCGTTCGCGGACACACACGATCGTCGCGCCGTCCGGCGTGACAGCACCGTCGGCATAGCGATGCGCATTCAGGCTGGGCGGTTCAGGGGTGATCGGTCTCGGCGGGACTCCCGCACGATCGAGGCGATAGACGCGCCCATCGTCGAAGCTCGAGCAGAACACGGTGCCCTTATGGCGCCAGTACGCGCCGCCGCCGTACTCGTGCACGCGCGTCCGGACGTTGAAATCCGCCGGCACGGCGTCGACGGGCTTTCCGCCATGGGGCTGGAAGACGAGCACGCTGCGGCCACCTTCGGTCGGTCGTCCTTCGAGCCAGTACAGGCCCTCCTCGGCGAGATCGACGTAGGAGAGGGTCACCGCACCACCGGTCAAGAGATCGACGGTGACCGGAGAGGTCCAGGATCCATGTTGTGCGACGGGGGGCACGCCGCTTTCTAACACGCGTCTTCAGAACACGTAGGCGACTAGGCCCTGAGCACCGAGCGCGTACCAGATTCCAAACGCGAGACTCAACGCGCCGAGCACAGGTGCGAGCCGGGTGAACGACCTGCGCGCGAACTCTCGTCCGAGCGTCATTCCGAACCCGGTCGAGAGCAATGCCATCGACAGCGCGGTGCAGAAGGCAAACAGGCCGAGCGCGGCGACAGCAAGGTCGTGATTGCGAATCGACGCGAGGAGGAGAATTCCAACTCCTGCCGTCCCGCCGATCCCGTGCACGACGCCGATCGAGTACGCCTGCCAGGTTGTTCTCGTGCGCACTCCGTCGTGCAAATGGTCGTGGTCGAACGCACCGCGGCGCCAACGAACGATTAGGGACACCGCGAGCACGACGATCATCGCTCCGACGATGGTCTCCGCCCCGCTTTGGACCGCCTTCGGTAGGTAAGCGCGGTAGAGGACAACCGGAAGTCCGAACACGAAGAGCGAGGACGCGTGGCCGAGTCCCCACGTGAAGCCGAGCCTCGCGGCACGCCGCGCCGCATGCTCGCGCTTCGATGCGATCAGCGTCGTCACCGCGGCGAGATGATCGGGATCGCTGGCGTGGCGCAGGCCGAGGAGGACCGAAACACCGAGAACGATCAGCAGCGTCGTGCCATTCGAGTAGGACGCGATTCTCTCGTCGAGCCCGAACATCGCTAGTGCACCTTTGGGATTGCGCGCGCGGTCATCGCGACTCCTGCGAGGACGATCACGAAGGCACTGACGGCGGGAAGCAGTCCAACGAGTCGGCCTTCGAAGCTCAAGCGACCGAACGCGCGTTTTGCCAGCACGGCTACGAGTCCGATCCCCGTGATGCTGAGCGCGAGTCCGGCGCTGAACGCGACGATCAGGATCAGCCCGAAGGCGACGCGGTGCAACGTGATCGCTGCGAGAAGGACGACGAGCGCCGAGGGGCACGGAAGCAGCCCGCCCGACACCCCGACCGCCAGAAGGGAACGCCGGCTGATGTGGCCGTGGTGGTGGTCGTGATCGTGGGCGCGCACGGCGAGCCGGCGGCGCCACCTCGCCGCAAGCACGGAGGTGCCGATCGCGACGACGAGCACGCCCGACGCGAGGTTCAGCCAGGGATACAGCTGATCGGGGACGACGAAGCGCGACAACATCAACGTCACGAGCCCGAGCGCGAACACTCCGGCCGTGTGCGTCACCGTCACGATCAGGCCGAGCAGCGCCGCGTGTCGCGGCGTGCCGCGTTGGCCGACGAGGTACGCGGTGACGATCGTCTTGCCGTGACCGGGTGACAAGGCGTGCGCCGCGCCCCAAAAGAGTGCCGCGGCGAGGGACGCGAACACGATCCATGCGCTGAGGTGACCGCGACCGATGAGACGGGCGAACCCCGCGTCCGCCACGCGGTCCGGAGCCTGCAGCGACGTTCCGACGCGTAGCGGCGGGGCGGTGTCCGGTCCGGAGCCCGGCGCCAGCTGCGTCGTTCGCACCGACGTCTGGTCAAGAGGACTCTGCAGGAGGTCTTTCGGATAGGCCCGCAGCTCGTCGCTGATGCTCTTCGTCCTCGCACCGACGACGATCTCCTTCCAGCCGATTCGGCCCGCGTAATTCGTGTCGTCGTATGCGACGTCGGCGGCGCTCGAAAGGCGCGGCCCCTTCAACATCACCTCGAGCCTCGTCGTATGCAGCCCGCCGGCGCCACGCGGATGCGCGAGCGCCGTCGCGACCGGAACGAGTCGCGTGCGGCGACCGTAGACGGTCAGCTTTGCGCCCTGTCCGATCCGGTGCGCGTATGCATGCGGATCGATCCTCCCTGCCTGAAACGTGGGGATTTCCGCGAGGTCGAGGACGTAGAGGACGTAAACGCGGTCTCCGGCGGTCTCGATCCGGCTGAACCGGTTGATCGTGAAGTTCCCGAGCGGGTGCGCGATCGCGGTCGCGGGCGCGAAGAGTGCGATCGCGCTGACGACAAGGAGGAGAAGCTTTTTCATCGCGCCAACCTCCGCGCATCCGCCGCCCAGATCAGCGAGAAGCGAGGGTTCAACGTGACCGCGCGCCGCGCCCAGGCGCGTGCAAGGTCTCGATTGCCGAGACAGGCCTCGATTGCCGCGCGGTGGAAGAACTTGAGCGCGTCTTGCGTCCCGAGCCGCAGCGCCTTGCGCGACCAGACGAGCGCTTCATCGCAGTGTCTCCTCCGCGCGAGTGCCCAGGCGAGGACGTCGTCGCCGTCGATCGACGGCCGGAGCAGCTCTGCACGGCGCGCGAGTCGAAGCGAGCCACGGAGGTCGACGCTGTGGTCGACGTCGAAGAGTGCGGTTTCGAGGTCGGTGCGGACGCCGTTCGCCGCCAAGAGGCGCCGAATCACTCCAATCAATTCGTACTGCTTGCGAGCCGCGCGGTCACGTCGTGCCAGGTGGAGGAGATCGCCAAGGTCCGTCACGTATTGCGGCAGCGGGATCGCATTGACGGCTTGCTGCGCCAGGTCGAGCGCCGAACGCATCCGTCCGCGTGCCGCTTGGGCAACTGCAAGGCCGTCGAGTGCGTTCGGATAACCGTGGAACGCAACCAGCGCGGCGCGGTACTCGTGCGCGGCTTTCGCGATGTTGCCGCCAGACCAGTAAAGCTTGCCGAGCTGGACGTGCGTCCATGCGGTTGCTTCCGGTTCGCCGATCGCCGAGCTCAGCGCGAGTCGCATCGCGGCCAGCGCGCCGCCGAAATCGCCACGGAGCTCGCGAGCATAGGAAATCCGTGCGTAGGAGTCGAGATTGGGTTTGAGCTCCGCCATCCGATCGAATGCGGCGAAGGCCTCGCGATACCGTCCGAGCTCGACGAGGGCATCGCCGACGACGCCGTAGTTGCGTGCCGTGGTCGGCGATAGAGAACGCGCTCGCAGGCCGAGGGTCAGGGCAGACCGGAACCGATGCCGAGAGAGCTCGAGCGAGCCGAGGCCGCTGACGGCGAGGAGGTCGTGCGGCGCCAGGCGGAGAGCGCGATGCAACACGCCGTCGGACTTCGTGTAATACGACGGGTCGCCGGTCTCGCGCGCGCGTTGCTGATATGCGAGCCCGAGCAGATCCAGTCCGTGCACGTTCTGCGGTTGCGTCCGAAGCGCGTCCTGCAGCTGCAAGATCAGAGAGGAAGTGTTCGCGGCAAATCCGGTCGTCAGCCGCTCGCCGCCGTTCGCCGTCGCGGCGGGGAGGGCGGCGTGTGAGCTCGTGTCGCGGAAAAGCCCGCCGAGGAGAAGAGCGACGGCGGCGAGAACTGCCGCCGTCGCTCCGATCAAAAGCCTCAACCTCACGGCTTCTGAAGTCCCTTTGTGTTGTCGTAACCGCTGAACGGATCCGGCTCGTACGGGAACGACGACTGCAAGGGAACGTCGTTCGCGTCGACACCGTCGCCAAGCGGAAGGCTGTGCCCGATCAGCGCACCGCCCACTGCACGTTCGGCGATGTCGATCACGTCGTCCTCGAGACGACGGCCGTTCGGCCAACCCGCGAGGTCGCCGCCCAGCACGCCGAGACGGTTGCCTTTGCCGACCGCAGCCGTCGGGGCGATCGACAAGTTCAACCGCAGCTCGTCCGCGAAGGTCGGGCCGGTGTAGTTGAGATTCGGGCTCTTCAGTCCAGTGAGGAGGACCGACACGAGATCCTGACGGTCGGTCTCCTGAAATGGGCCGAATTGCGGGTAGAGCTGGTTGAGCAAGTGCGCGAGGACCGGCTTCTCGTAGTACTGCTCGTATTGCTTGTCACCGGCGGGCGTGGTCGAGTTCCAGTGATCCTTGAGCTGCGTCGGGATCACGACCTCGTTGATCAGCGGATTGCCGAGACGAGAGACCTGAACCCACGCCGCCGCTTTCTTCTTCGCCTTGACGGCGGCCTTCTGCCGATCGGTCGCGGCCCAGATGCCGACGACGTGGTTCGATCCGTTGTCGAGCATCGCGACCGGAACCTGCAGCGCGATGGCGTGGACACCGTAGCCGGCGAAGAAGTCCTTGCCTCCGCCGGTCGCTCCGGTGCCTTCGCGAATCGCGACCAGATCGAAGATCGCGCCGATGTCGCCGAAGAACGCGTCGTCGCGCTGGCCGGCGAACACGGTTGTGCCGTCGCCCAGCTGATGGATGCCCGCGGTCGCGAGCGCGTGGTAGTTCGGCGTCGAGCGCGGACCGATGTTGTCGGGCGGTGTCAGCAATCCGTTCCCGACGACGCTCGACTTGCGGCCCGTCACCTTGGTGACGGTGTACGACTGCTGCGTGTTCTGCAGAAACGCAACGGGCGCCTGGTTTCGGAAGCGAAAGTACCAGGTGACATCTGGCTTTCCGTCACCGTTCGTGTCGGCATAGATGTCGTAGCGTGCGGAGGGCGAGAACGTGTACCAGTTCGGCCCTGCCGCCGGATCCTCTCCCGGAATCAGGTTGGAGAGGATCGTCACCGTGTCCGGCTTGTCCGGACTCCGGAACGCATATAGGTCGGTGTTGTCCGCGGAGGGATCCTCCGAAATCAGCGGTGCCTCCCGGTGACTCGACGCATTCGCGGCTGAAGGACTCGAGCCCCGCGCGACGAGGCCGAAGACGAGCGCTGCGGCGGCTCCTGCCGCCAGGAGAACGAGTGCGAGTCTGCGCATCGTCCTGTAGCTCCTTTCCGACGGCCGGGTCGGGTCTGCGGTGTCGTATGGCCGTCGTGGGTCGGAGCTGATTCGCACGGCGCGAAGGATCGGTTCGACGAACCGAAGCGAGCGGCTAGGCGAATGAGAAGCGATGGGCAAGACTGTCTCGTCGATGCTGCGCGCATTCGCCCACCTCTCGGACGAAGCTGTTGTCGCACTCGTGGCGCGATCCGACCACGACGCGCTCGCCGAGTTGTACGACCGGTTCGGTCGCGTGGCGTATGGTCTCGCGCTGCGAGTCCTGCGGGACGAGTCGCTCGCCGAGGATGCCGTGCAGGAAGCATTCCTTCAGGCGTGGAGAAGCGCCGACAAGTTCATGCCCGAACGTGCGAAAGCGGGGACGTGGCTCCTCACGCTCGTCCACCGGCGCGCGGTCGATCTCGTGCGGCGCGAAGAGCGCCGGCGCGGGGAGCCGCTCGAGGCAGCGGGCGAACACGCCGGCGACGGCCCGGTCGACGAGCAAGCTTGGCTTCGTTACCAGCGCGAGCGGGTGCAGGCCGCGCTGCGTCGGCTTCCCGACCAGCAGCGCGAGGCACTCGAGCTTGCGTACTACGGAGGCTTCTCGCAGTCCGAGCTCGCCGAAAGACTCGGCCAACCCGTCGGTACGATCAAGAGCAGGATGTTCAGCGGCCTCGCGCGCCTTCGCGAGCTGCTCGAGGAACCGACGGAGGGAGAGAGGACATGGGAACCGACGCCCTCCACCACCTGACCGCGGCATACGCCCTCGACACGCTCGACTCGGTCGAACGTCGGGAGTACGAAGCGCACCTCGCCCGCTGCGAGCGTTGCCGCGCAGAGCTCGCGTCGTTGTCGGAAGCCGCAGCCGCGCTCGCGTACGGCGTCGAAGCGCCCCCGCCGCCCCCGCAGCTCCGCGAACGGATCCTGGACCGAGCTCGCGCGGAACGCGCCAACGTCGTTCCGCTTCGCCCGCGCTGGGCACTTCCTGCGGCGGCGATGGCGGTTGCCGCGGTCGCCGCCGCGATCGCGCTGGCGATCTGGGCCTCTTCGCTGTCGAACAAGGTGGATCGGTTACAAGCCTCGTCGGCGAAACAGGAGCAGATCGCAGCGATCCTCGCAGCGCCGGGCGCGCAGTACGTCGGCAATCGCGGCAGTGTCCTCGTCGTCACCCGAAGCGGCTTGGGAGCGCTCGTGGTGAGGGAGCTCGGACCGGCGCGGAAGGGGCTGGTCTACGAGGCCTGGGTCGCGGACCACGGCAAGCCGAAGCCCGCCGGGACGTTCCAATCCAAGGGCCTGCTGACGATTGTCCCCCTGAAGCAAGCCGTTCCGAAAGGCGCAACGGTGCTGGTCACACGGGAAAAGCGGCGAGTCGACAGCCCCACGACGACGCCGTTCATCCGCGTAAGCACCTAGGCGGACGCCGCTAGAATCCGGCGCTTGTTCCACCGCAGACGTAGGGGAGACGCGTCCGGGAACGGAAGACGCTCGAGGATCCGCAAGCTCCGGCTCTTCCTCGTCCTCGCCGTTCTCGGCTTCCTGAGCTTCGCCGCGTTCTCCTTCGGCATGGTCACGGCGATCGCGGGTCAGATTCCCACGTGTGATCCCGCGCGCGTGCACCGCGAGGTCGACGGTCACATCTACGCGAACGACGACCACACGATCCTGGCGACGTTGCGAGGCTCGCAGAGTCGCATCCTCGTGCCTTTGAGCGAGATCGCGCCGGTGATGCAACAGGCGACGGTCGCGGTCGAGGACAAGCGTTTCTACCAGCATCACGGAGTCGACTTGCGCGGTATCGGACGCGCGATCTGGGCGGACATCACGAGCCAGCACGTCGTGCAGGGAGGTTCGACGATCACCCAGCAGTTCGTGAAGAACTCCTGCGTTACATCGAAGCGAACGATCAGCCGGAAGCTCAAGGAGGCAGCGCTCGCGTGGCAGCTCGAGCAGCAATGGTCGAAGCAACGCATCCTGACCGCGTACCTGAACACGATCTACTTCGGGAACGGCGCATACGGAATCCAGCGTGCGGCGCAGACCTATTTCAACACGACTGCGAACAAGCTCACGCTTGCGCAGGCTGCTCTCATCGCCGGTCTTCCTGCCGACCCGAGCGGCTACGACCCCGTGACCAATCCGCGTTCCGCGCGCGCACGCAGGCGCGAGGTGCTTCAGGACATGTTGTCACAGCACGACATCACGGCAGCCGATGCCAAGCAGGCCGAACGAGCCCCGCTGCCGCGCCCGCAGGACGTGCGTCTTCCCGGCATCCAGGGCCCGGCGCCGTACTTCGCGAACTACGTGAAGCAGCAACTGATCTCGAAATACGGGACGCGCCGAGTATTCGGCGGCGGCCTGAACGTCCAGACGACGATCGACCTGCGTCTCCAACGACTCGCGCGGAAGGCGATCGAGTCCGTTCTGACCGATCCGAATGGACCATCCGCGGCTCTCGTCGCGATCCGGCCGAGAACCGGGGAGGTGCTCGCCATGTATGGCGGCAACAATTTCCACGAGAGCCAGTTCAACCTGGCCGTCCAAGGCGAGCGTCAAGCCGGCTCCGCCTTCAAGCCGTTCGTGCTCGCGACCGCCCTCAGGCAAGGAATCTCGCCCTCGACGGTGCTGCCGTCGAAACCCGTATCGATCTATATCGGCGGTCGCTACTGGCTCGTGCACAACTACGAAGGCGCGTACGTGGGGTCGTCCAACCTGACAAACGCGACGATCAATTCCGACAACAGCGTGTTCGCTCAGCTCACGCAGCTCGTCGGACCCGGAGACGTCGCGACGACCGCACACCGGATGGGCATCACGCGACACCTCAACTCCTACTTCGCAATCGGCCTCGGCGCCGATCCGGTCAGCCCGCTGGAAATGGCCCGGGCGTTCTCGACGTTCGCGGACAACGGAGCGCGGATCGACGGAAGGACGTTCGGAAACGCGCCGCGATCAATCGCACGGATTCGCAACGCGACCGGACAGCTGATCGAGGACAACCGCGCAATCCGGCGGCAGGTGTTCTCAGCGAACTTCGATGCCTTGGAGACGAGCATCCTCGAAGGCGTGGTCACCTCGGGTACAGGGCGCCAGGCGCAATTGTCGGACCGGCCCGCCGCCGGCAAGACGGGCACGACGGAGAACTACGGCGACGCCTGGTTCGTCGGCTACACGCTCGAGCTCGCAACGGCAGTCTGGGTCGGTTATCCGAACAAGCTGAAACCGATGCTGACCGACTATCACGGCCAGCCGGTCGCCGGCGGAACCTTCCCTGCCGAAATCTGGCGCACGTTCACACAGGCGGCCCTCGCGGATACCCCGCCGTCGTCGTTCCCGTCCTACAGCGTCGGTTATGCCGTCCCGAAGCAGGTCACGTTGCGCGACGGACGGGTGCAGCTCGACAACGGCAATTGCCGGAACGTGTTCGTGCTCGAGTACTTCTCCAATTTCCGACCGCGAACCGCGGACTGCAAGCGGAACGAGGTGGACGTTCCGACGGTGATCGGCTACACGCTTCAGGCTGCAAAGGCACGGCTGGCGTTGCAGCCGCTCACGCCCAACGTCGTGTACAAGCCGGCGAGGCCGGGACAACGGCTCGACCTCGTCGTCGGTCAGTTCCCGCGCACCGGGCACGCATCGTCGTTCGACACGGTCACGCTCGTCCTCGCGAAGCCGCTTCACGGCGTCGTTCCGAAGGTCGTCGGACTTCCGCTCGCTCGCGCCCGCGCGCGGCTGCAGGCCATCGGGTTGGCCATCCAGGCACCGGCGAACCCCGCCGACGGGACGATCGTGCTTGCTCAGTGGCCCCGGCCAGGCGTGGCCGCTGCCCCTCATATGCCCGTCAGGCTGACGCTGCGCGGAACGGCCGGCTGACGAATTTCGACTGCGCGATTCCGTAGCGCCAAGACAACCCTGTTGCCTGCGTGATTCCGATTCGCGGGCCCGTCACGATCTCCGGGACCCCGTCCCGCTCTTCCAACCGAAACGGAGCCCGGTCGAGCGGAAGACCGTCGTGATCGCCCGTGACGGCGAGCGCCTGGCAGAGCTTTCCGGGGCCCGAACAGAGCGCCCGTACGTCCACCACCCCCCGACGGACGCGCTGCACGTCGATGGCCTGCGTTGGCTCGAGTGCCCGCACGAGGACGGCTTCCGGGATGCCCTCGCGTCCGCAGACGAGGTTGAGGCACCAATGGATGCCGTACGAGCGATAGACGTACGCGTGGCCGGGCGGACCGAACATCGTGGCGTTACGCGCGGTGCATCCGCGATAGCCGTGGCTGGCCGGGTCCTCGTGATCGTAGGCCTCGACTTCGACGATCGTTCCGCCGATCCCGTCGACGAGGAGCTTCACGCCGATGAGCTCCGGTGCGACCTCGTGGACGCTTCGCGCAAAGAACGACTTGCGGATCATTCGCGGCGGCGGGAGTCGTAGCGCAAGAGCGCAGGAAACGCGAATGCGAGCGCGACGCACCCAACCGCGCACGCGATCCCGCCCGACACGACCGAAAACCGGATGCTCGTCAGCGATGCGAGTCCGCCGGCCTCCAGGTTCCCGAGGCGCGGCGCACTCGTGACCTGCGCCAGGTATGCGGCGCTCACGCGTCCTTGCAGAGCGTCTGGTGTCGTTGCGAACATGATCGTGTTCCGGAGAACGGCGCTGACCGCGTCGGCTGCTCCCGCGGCTGCCAGGAGCAGGAGCGCTTGCCAGAGCGTGGTCGCAAACCCGAACACGGCAATTGCGACGCCCCACAAGACCGCCGCGATCACGATGGTCGTTCCCTGGCGGCGGATGTGCGCCAGCCATCCAGACAGAAGCGATGCAAGTAGAGCGCCGGCTGCAGGCGCCGCGTACAGATAACCGACGACGCGCGCGCCTGCATGCAGGTGGCCGAGCGCGATGGCCGGAAACAATGCGCTCGGCATTCCGAAGACCATCGCGTTCGTATCGATGAGAAAGCATCCGAGCACGACACGCTGGCGACGGAGGTGGCGAAAACCTTCCAGGACGGACCGGATGCCGGGCGGTTCCGTACCCCCGATCGGAACGATCGACGGAAGAAGCCAGAACGCAGTCAGCGAGGTGAGGAATCCGGCGAGGCCGATCGTGTAAGCGCCGACGAGACCGATCGCCGAGATCAGCACACCGCCGAGCGCGGGGCCGACGACCGAGCCGAGGTTGCTGTACATCGAGTTGAGAGCGAGCGCGGACGTGAGGTGCTCCGCCGGTACGAGCCGCGGAATCACCGACCGCGAGGCGCCGACCCCGAACGACGAAAACGCCGCTGCGAAGAACGCGAGCACGAAGCACGCCGCCACATGTGGGTGCGGGAGAGCCGCGTTGACGAGGAGTCCGGCAACCGACGCGGCGGTACCGAGCTCCGTCCACAAAAGGAGCCTTCGCCGGTCGAGCGCGTCGGCAGCGGCTCCGCCGATGAATGTCAGCGAGAGCAACGGCACGAGCTCCACGAGCGCGATCGCTCCCACCGCAAACGTCGACTTCGTGAGCTGGTACACCTGGTACGGCAGCGCGACGTACGTCACTTCGCCGAGGACGTATGACAATCCCTGCCCGAGCCACAGGCGCCGGAAATCGGGAGACGAGCGCAGCGGTGTGACGTCGACGAGAAAGCGTCGTAAGCCGGTCCGCGTGTGTGGGGGAAGCCGGGGGTCGTCGGCCGCGAGACGCGGCTCGGCGTCGTTCAAAAGAGCTTGGCTTCGGCGGGTCTCGAGGTAGCCTCGAGCAGCCGGCGGGCCCGGCGGCCGAGATCGGTGAGGTCGACGCGACCCGCCTGTGTCTGCTCGGCGAGGCGCTCGGCGAGATCGAGCGCCTGGTCCACGATCTGGGAACCGGCCGCCGCGTCGCCCGCCCCCATCTCGAGCAAGATCGTGCGCTCGGTGCGCGACGCGATGATCGGATCGGGCACGCCCTCGATCCACACGCGCGTGCGGCGACCGTGCCCGCGCTCGCCCTCGCCCAGTGGCTCGAGCGCGTAGATCTTGTCCGCGCGCGCGTATTTTCCGAAACCGAGGAAGACCATCCGGTCGCCGTTCACGGCCGGAATTATCGCGACTCTTTAGGTTGACGCGCGGGCGGGTAACCCCCGCCCTTTCAAGGGAGGGGCTTGATGCCCACCTCCCTCGCGGTCGACGCTACCGATCTTCGACGCACGCATCTGCGCCGATTCAGTGTCGAAACACCGCGTTCGGCTTCGAGCTACGCCGAGACGGCCGCGCGAAGCACTTCGGCCACGTGCTCCTGATCGTCAGGCTCGATCTGGGTGAAGAACGGCAGGGCGAGCGTTCGGGCCGCAGCGTCCTCGGCAACCGGACAGAGACCTTCGCGAAAGCCGTACCTCTCGCGCATGTACGGGTGCAGATGAATACACGGGATGTACTCAGCGGTCGCGACGCCGCCCCGGCGCAGCTCGTCCATCACACGCGTGCGGTCGATGCCGGGCGCGAGCTTGATGATGTAGACGAACCACGAACGGTGGTGATCTTCGTCATCGCCGCACAGGAGCTCCACCCCGCCGACGCCGGCGAGCAGCTCCTCGTACCGCCGGGCGGCGGCGGCTCGCAGTTCGAGAATCTCATCGAGTCGCTCGAGCTGGGCCAACGCGACCGCGGCCTGCAGGTCGGTCCAGCGGTAGTTCAAGCCGAGGCGTACGTGGTGGAACCACCCGCCGCTCTCGTACGAGCGCCCCTGGTTTCGCATGCTCACGAGCAATCGCCATTCGTCTTCGGAATGCGTGACGACGACCCCGCCCTCGCCGGCAGTGACCTGCTTATTGGGATAGAAACCGAACACCGCCGGGGGGCCGTGTGAGCCGACCGGACGGCCCTTGTATTCCGCGCCAAGCGACTCGGCGGAGTCCTCGATCATGCTCAAGCCGTGGCGAGACGCGACGTCACGCAACTCGTCGAGCTCACACGGATAGCCGAACATGTCGACGGCGACGATTCCACGAGTCCGCTCGCCGACCGCGGCTTCGACCGCCGCGGGGTCCATGTTGAGCGTGACCGGATCCACGTCGGCAAAGACGGGCGACGCGCCCTCCACCGCGAAGCAATTCGCTGACGCGACGAACGAGAGCGGTGACGTGATCACCTCGTCCCCGGGACCAAAGCCGGCAATGCGACACAGGAGATGGAGTCCGGCCGTCCCGCTCGAGAGTGCAGCCGCGTACGGCGCCCCGACACGCTCGGCGACCTGTTGCTCGAAGCGCTCGATCCACGGCCCGAGCGACAGACGCCCGGAACGAAGCACCTCGAGCACGAGCTCCTCCTCGCGCTCGGTTATCCATGGGCGCGAGAGAGGAATCTCTCGCGTCGCTTCTCTCACGCTTCGGCGGTCGCCTTCGGTGCGGTGGCGTACTCGAGCCAATGCGACCAGCGCTCACTCCGACCGCGCACCGTGTCGAGATACGCCTCCTGCACTTCGAGCGTCACCGGCCCGGGTGCACCGATCAATTGATCGTCCACCTCACGAATCGGTGTGACCTCGGCCGCGGTGCCGCACATGAACACCTCGTCGGCGAGGTAAAGATCGGTTCGGATCAGGTTCTTCTCGACGACCCGATACCCGAGGTCCTGCGCGATCTGGATGATGGTGTCGCGCGTGATTCCCGGCAGGATCGACGCGGAGAGATCGGGCGTGAAAATGGTGCCGTCTTTGACGAGGAACACATTCTCGCCCGAGCCATCGGCGATGAAGCCATCGTCGGTGAGCAGGATCGCCTCGTCATAACCGGCGCGATTCGCCTCCATCACCGCGAACATCGAATTCAGGTAGATACCCGTTGCCTTCGCAACGTGTGGAATGACGTTCGGGCCGACACGCTTCCAGGACGAGATCATGGCGCGAATCCCGTTCTTCTGGCCTTCTTCGCCAAGGTATACGCCCCACGGCCAGCTCATGATCACGACGTCGATGGGATTGCCGAGCGCGGAGACACCGAGCTCGCCGTATCCGTAGAACGCGATCGGGCGCAGATAACACTCCGCGCGTCCGTTCCTTCCGATCAGGTCGACACAGGCCGCCTTCAATTCCTCGATCGAGTACGGCAGGTCCATATAAAGCAATTGCGCGGAGTTATGGAGGCGCTTCAGATGGTCCGTCAGCCGGAAGACCGCGCTTCCCTTCGGCGTCTCATATGCGCGGATTCCCTCGAAGACGCCGGAACCGTAGTGGAGGCCGTGCGTGCCGACGTGGACCTTCGCGTCTGCCCAGTCGACCAGCTCGCCGTTCATCCAGATCTTGTCGAGCCCTTGCAAGGCGCCTCCTTTGGTCGGGACAGGGCCGCTGACCGGATTCTACCCGGGCAGTTGGCTTTGACCCTCCCCCAGTCAGGCTTCCGCAACGAGATCTGCCGTCTCCGCATGGGTCAATTCGACGAGGCCGGCGGGCGTAAGGGAGGCAACATGGCGTGGCGATCCGGCCTCGACCCAGATCGTCTCTTCACCGAGGACGAGCCGCTCCATCACTACCGATGCCTTTGCATACGGAAAGCTCGGCGTGTCGAGTCGGCGAACCTCGCGACAGCGGAGTGCGGATCGCAGCTTCCCGCGATCGAGGTCACGCTCTGCGGGCACCAACGCGACGACGGTGCGCCCGTCACAGTCGTACGCCTCCGCGCGCACAGCGGGTCCCGGGACAGACGTTTCGTCGATCGGCATTTCTTCGAGCCGTCCCTCGACTCCCGCGCTCCGCAAGAGAGCCGCAATACGCTCGACATCGGGCGGCCACATGGCCCGACAGTATCCCGCGCAACCAAAACTGGTCGTTCCCCGTTCTCAGCTTGAGACGACAACGCCGGGAGACGACTTGGACGCTCAAGAGGAACGGATTGCCCGGAACGAAGCGCTGTTCCGCGAAGTGAACGAACGCATCGCCGAAAGCGCGCAGCGCTTCGAATCCCAGGGCGCTGAATTCGTTTGCGAATGCGCCGACCAGGACTGCACGGAACGGGTTGAGGCGACACTCGACGAATACGAGCGTGTACGCGCCGACGGTACGCGCTTTCTCCTGCGCCCCGGACACGTCGACGCTCGCGTCGAACGGGTGGTGGAGCAACGCAGCGGACGATTCACCATCGTCGAGAAGTTCAATACGGCAATCGCGCGAATGGTGCGGAAGCTCGACCCGCGGACCGAATCCGCTTAAGACTCGGTCGCAGAGCCGAGCGAGATAAACCGCGCGTCTGCGACTTCGCGGCTCAGTCGCTCGACGACCTCGGGTGGCGCGGGCTGATCGATCGACAACGCCATCAACGCCTTACCGCCCCGCCGAGTGCGTGACACCGTCATGTTCGCGATGTTCACTCCGGCTTCGCCGAAGAGCGTGCCGACGCGGCCGATCACCCCGGGCACGTCGTCGTAGCGGAAGAAGACGAGCAACGGAGCGAGCTCCATGTCGAGCTCGAAACCGAGCGCGCTCACGAGCCACAGCCGGTTGTCGTTACCGATCGTCGTTCCCGCGACGCGGATCTGTTTTCCGCCCGCCATCGCCTCGACGCGGACGAGATTCGTGAAATCGCGGGACCCGCGGCGGCGCTCCTCCGTGACCTCCACACCGTGCTCGGCCGCGATTACCGGCGCGTTCACATAGTTCACCGGCTGATCGCTGCGCCCCTGGAACGCGCCGTTCAGCGCCGCGACCGTTAACAGCCGCGTGTCGTACTGAGCCAGCGAGCCGAAGTACGTGAGTCGCAGCTCGTCGACGCGTCCTTCCGCGAGCTCCATTGCAAGTCGGCCGAGCTTTGCGGAGAGCGGAATGTAGGCGCCCAGAACCTCCAGGTCGTCCGCGCCGATCACGGGAATGTTGACGGCGTTCGTGACCAGCCCTCCCTCGAGAGCCGCAGCGACCTGCTCCGCGATGATCACACCCGCGCGGTCCTGCGCCTCTTCGGTGGACGCGGCGAGATGTGGCGTTGCGACGACGTTGTCGAGTTCGAGCAGCGGGCCCGAGTATGGCTCCGCCGAAAAGACATCGAGCGCAGCTCCGGCGATCTTGCCGCTCTTCAGCGCGGCGAGGAGTGCCCCTTCGTCGACGAGCTCGCCGCGCGCCGCATTCACGACGTAGACGCCGTCGCGCATCTTCGCGAACGCGCGCGCGTCGACCGAGCCGCGCGTCTCCGGCGTCAACGGAAGATGCAGCGTGACGAACTCCGCGGTCGCGTAAAGATCGTCGGGGCTCTCGACGCGCTCGACACCGAGCTCCCGGAACCGCTCGGGAGCGACGAACGGGTCGTAGGCGACGATCCGCATTCCGAGTCCAGCCGCGCGGCGCGCGACCTGCTGACCGATGCGTCCGAACCCGAGCACGCCGAGCGTCTTGTCGGCGAGCTCGATCCCACCGTACGTCTTGCGCTCCCAACGTCCCTGTTTCAACGCGGCATGCGCCTGTGGGATGTTTCGCGCGAGTGCGACGAGCAGGCCGACCGTGTGCTCCGCAGCGGAGATCACGGTCGACTCCGGCGCGTTCGCGACCACGATCCCGCGTCTCGTTGCCGCGTCCACGTCCACGTTGTCGACTCCCACGCCGGCGCGGCCGATCACCTTCAGGCGCGACGCGCGCTCGATCAGGTCACGTGTGAGCTTCGTCGCCGAGCGAATGACGATCGCGTCGTAGTTCCCGATCGTGTCAGCGAGGTCCGAGGCGCCATCGACGTCGACGTCGAAACGATCCCGCAGGAGGCGAACGCCCGCATCCGCGATCTCCTCTCGGACCAGAACTCGTGGCTTCGTCACACCGCCGCGCGCTCGGTGTACGCCTCGAGCGCGCGTGTCACAGCAACGCCGCGCTCGATATCCGCGCCGGCGTCGGCGAGTGCGAGCTCCAGCGCCGCGAGCGACGTCGTGATGTCGAACACGTCGAACCAGCCGATGTGGCCGATCCGAAATATCTTGCCCTTCAACGCTCCCTGGCCGCCGGCGATCGTGATTCCGAAACGGTCACGCAAAGTAGCGACGATCTCGTTCGCGTCGACGTCGTCGGGCGTACGGATCGCGGTGACGACGGCAGAGCGATCCTCGTCCGGAGAGAAGAGCTCGAGTCCCATTGCCTTGGCACCTTCGCGACACGCGCGGCCGAGCGCTGCGTGGCGATCGAACGCAGCCTCGAGTCCTTCCTCGAGCAAGAGCCCGAGCGCGACGTCGAGCGCCTTGACCAGGGAGACGGCGGGAGTGAACGGCGCATCGAGTTTCGCCTGCGCCGCGCGCGTGCGTTCCCAGTCGAAGGCGTACCGCGGTGAGACCGCGCTCGCCGCCGCTGCGAGCGCATCGGAGGAAACGGAAACGAATGCAAGGCCTGGAGGACACATGAGCGCCTTCTGAGAGCCGGAGACGACGACATCGATTCCCCACGCGTCGGTCTCGAGCGGAACGGCGCCGAGCGAGGAGACCGCGTCAACAACAACCACTGCGCCAGCCTCCTTGGCCGTGACTGCGAGCGACTGCACGTCGGCGACGACTCCCGTGGACGTCTCCGAGTGCACGAGATAGACGACGCGAATATCGCCGGCTTCGGCGAGCGCGGTGCGCAAGTCGTCGGTGTCCGGCGTCTCGCCCCACTCGAGCCGCGCGTGGACGACGTCGGCGCCGTAGGCCTTCGTCATCGCCGCCCAGCGCTCGCCGAAGTTTCCTGCGGAGAGGACGAGGATGCGGTCTCCCGGTGAGACGAGATTCGAGACCGCGGACTCGAATGCGCCGCTTCCGGACGACGTGAAGAGAAGCACGTCGTTCTCCGTCCGGTAGACCTGGCGCAGGCGCGCGAGACAGCGCTCGTAGATCTCCTTGAAGTCGCGCCCGCGGTGATGGATGACCGGCTCGGCGAGCGCGGCCAGAACCTCGGGCGGCACCGGTGTCGGCCCCGGCGTCATCAGGTACCGCTTCTCCGGCATGCCTTCTGAGCGTAGCTCAGACGTCGTACGGCGGCGTCGTACACTCGGAACGTGCTGGTCTGCGCAAAGTGCGGGCAAGAGAACCCGGATGTCGCGCGTTTTTGCCTCGCCTGTGGTGCACCGATTGAAGCGGCTGCGCCCGCGGCGACGGAGGAGCGCCGCCTCATCAGCGTTCTCTTCACGGACATCGTCGGTTCAACCGCAAAAGCGGAACAGATGGATCCGGAAGACGTCCGAGCACGATTGGCGCCGTACTACGGACGCCTGCGAAACGAGCTCGAGCGCTTCGGTGGAACGGTTGAGAAGTTCATCGGCGACGCGGTTGTCGCGTTGTTCGGAGCGCCGGTTGCGCACGAGGATGACGCGGAGCGGGCGGTACGCGCAGCGCTTGCCGTCTGCCAAGCCATTGCCGAGCTGAACGAAGAGGATGAATGGCTCGACCTGCAGGTGAGAGTCGGCGTCAACACAGGTGAGGCGCTGGTCGTGATCGGAGCGAATCCGAGCGAGGGCGAAGGAATGGCGTCCGGCGACGTGATGAACACCGCCGCGCGCCTTCAGTCAGCGGCGCCGGTCAACGGAATCGTCGTCGGCGAGCTCACGTATCTCGCGACACGGGACCAGATCGAGTATCGCGAAACAGAACCGATCGTCGCCAAAGGAAAGTCCGAGCCGGTTTCAGTTTGGGAAGCGATCTCGCCGCGCGACGAGCCGGGCCGCCGAGCCGCGGAGGGAACGCCGCTTGTCGGACGTGCGCGAGAGTTCGAGGAACTCGTCGCTCAGTGGAGTCGCGTCGTAAAAGAACGCAAACCCTTCACCGCCGTCGTTCTTGGTCCGCCGGGAATCGGGAAGAGCCGCTTGCTGGCCGAGCTCGGTCAACACGCCAAAGAAGAAGGCTCAGTGCACTGGGGACGGTGCCTTCCGTACGGCGAGGGGATCACGTATTGGCCGGTGACCGAGCTCGTCAAATCCGCTGCCGGCATTCTGCAAAGCGATCCCGCGGAGACCGTCGCCGGAAAGTTGGATTCATTCCTCGCCGAACTTTCAACAGACGATCCCGACGAGCTACGCACGGTCGCAGCCGCACTCTCGAACATCCTTGGTAGCGCGACCACGCCTCGCGGCACATACGCCGCGACGCAAATCAACCAAGCGGAGCTGCACTGGGGAATCCGGCGCGCATTCCAGCTGCTTTCGCGGCAGCGTCCGACGCTCGTCGTCTTCGAAGACCTTCACTGGGCGGAACCGACCCTTCTGGAGCTGATCACATTCATGGCAACGGACGACGGCGACGTGCCCCTCATGCTCCTCTGCTCCGCTCGACCGGAGCTCGCCGAGCTGTCGGGTGCGCCGCTGGCTGCAACCGCTCGGCGAGCCACGGTTACCTTGGACATCCTGACTCAAGAGGCGGGCATCGCACTTCTCGAAGAGCTGCTTGGCGACGCCGCTCTCGCGGAAACGCCCGTCGCGGCAGCGTTGGTACGAAACGCCGGCGGAAATCCGTTGTTTCTCGAAGAGTCCATCCGCATGCTTCGCGACCGTGGTCTGGTCGATGCCGAGCGATGGCGCAGCGAGAGCTTCGACGAGCTGCCGATCCCGACCAACGTCCGGAGTCTCATCAGCGCGCGACTCGACCAGCTCGCCGCGAACGCGAAACGTTGCGCACACACCGCATCCGTGATCGGTTCCGTGTTCTGGTCGGGGGCGGTCGCGCATCTTGCCGCGGACGGCGGCAGCGCACCTCCTGATCTCCCCGAGTGTCTCGACGCGCTCGTTCGGCGTGATTTCGTCGTGCGCAACGACAGCTCAGAGATCGCGAACGAGGACGAGTTCGCGTTCAAGCACATCCTGATCAGAGACGTTGCGTACAGCCAGCTCCCGAAAGGCCGTCGCGCCCAGATGCACGTTCGCTTCGCCGATTGGGTGACGATCTTGCCGGCGAGCGCGGACGAGTTCGTCGAGATCGTCGCCTGGCATCTCGAGCAGGCCTGTCGCCTCTCCCGCGAGATCGCGCGAAGCCCGATCGAGCCGCCGATCCTTGCTGCAGCCGGCGCACTCGCGAATGCCGCAGGCCGAGCGGAGCGACGCGAGGGACTTCGCGAAGCGGTCCGCTACTACGAGCGCGCACTCGATCTCCTCGGCTCGGAATACCCGGAGAGTTCGCTCGAGTTGCAACTGCCCCTTGCGCGGACGCAAGCTGCGCTCGGTGAGCTCCAGCAGGCATGTGAGCAGCTGGAGTCCGTTGCTGCAGGTGCACTCAAAGGCGGTCGTCCTGACCTCCGTTCATTCGCATTGACGACGCTCGGGAACATCGATCATCGCCAGGGCCAGCCGTCCCGCGCACGCCAGCGCCTGGTCGAGGCAGAAGAACTCGC
>Ga0066660_10000124_pt1 | contig 20662 bp, 19 predicted proteins | sample GraSoiAngelo_109_FD_75177 | JGI IMG/M metagenome (GOLD analysis project Ga0066660, IMG submission 75177) | Grasslands soil microbial communities from the Angelo Coastal Reserve, California, USA - 14_0903_12_20cm | ecosystem: Environmental > Terrestrial > Soil > Grasslands | place: USA...
CGGCATCACGCACGCGACGGGTCATCTCATCTACTCGCGCTTCTTCACCAAGGTGTTGCACGACGTCGGGCTCATCTCGTTCGACGAGCCGTACCCCGAGCTGCTCAACCAGGGCATGGTCATCATGGGCGGGTCGGCGATGTCGAAGAGCCGCGGCAACCTCGTGACCCCGGGCGAGATCGTCGGTCAGTACGGCGCCGACTGCGCGCGCGTCACCATGTTGTTCGCAGGGCCCTTCGAAGCCGACGTCGACTGGGCCGACGTGTCGCCGCAGGGGACGTATCGGTGGCTCTCGCGCGTGTGGCGGATCGTGCTCGAGCACACCGGCCGCGGCGGCGAGCCGGCGGGGTCGAGCGACCTTCGACGCGCGACGCATCGCGCGATCGACGGCGTGACGCACGACCTCGATCGGTTCCGATTCAACACCGCGATCGCCAAGCTGATGACGCTGACCAACGAGATCGCCGACGCGCGCGACGCTTCCGACGCCGATCTCGGTGAAGCGATCGGCGCGCTCGTGCGCATGCTGAACCCGATGGCTCCGTTCATCAGCCAGGAGCTGTGGCTGCGCCTCGGCATGGAGGGCTACGTGCAACGCGCAGATTGGCCCGCCGCCGACCCAGTGCTGATCAAGGTCGACCACGTCACGATGGTCGTGCAGGTATCCGGGAAGGTGCGCGACAAGATCGACGTCCCGGCCGACATCGGCGAGGCGCAGATGAAGGAGCGCGCGCTCGCGTCGGAGAGGGTGCGCGCGCACATCGACGGGCGCGAGGTCGTGAAAACGGTGATCGTCCCGCCGAAGCTGGTCAACCTGGTCGTACGCTGACATGAGCGGGAGCCACGGCGTCGCGGCGGTTGCCGGACCCGAGGGCACGAAAGCCGGTCTGCGTGCGATACGCATCTCGGCGGCCGTTCTCGCCGTCGCGGCGGTCGCCCAGCTGGTCGTCGTCGGCGTCGGCGGCAGTGCGGGGCTCTTCGCGGCTGCGCTGGACAACCTCGGCGATGTGATCAGCACCGTCGCGCTTGCGCTGGCGTTCATGACCGCGCGCCGCGCGGCCGATGATCGCTACACGTTCGGGTACCAACGGCTCGAAGACCTCGCCGGCATCGTGGTCGTCTTGGTGATCTGGGCGAGCGCGGGCCTTGCGGCGTTCGAGTCCACGCGGAAGCTCGCGGGTCCCCACCGGCCGACGCTGCTCGTCGTCGGCTTGGTCGTTGCCGCGATCGGAGCTCTCGCCAACGAGATCGTTGCGCGCTACAAGATGCGCGTCGGCCGGTCGATCGGGTCAGAACCGCTGATCGCCGACGGCAAGCACGCGCGCATCGACGCGCTGGCGTCGGTCGCCGCCTTCGCAGGGCTGCTCGGCGTGAAGCTGGGTTGGCGCGCGGCCGATCCCATCGCCGGCCTCGTAATCACCATCGCGATCGTCGCGATCGCGTGGGACGCCAGCCGCCACGTCCTCGCGCGCGTGATGGACGCCGTCGATCCGTCGGTCGTCGCGTCGATCGTGCACGCCGCGACCGAAACGCCTGGGGTTGCCGGCGTCGGCCGCGTGCAAGCGCGGTGGGTCGGACGCTCGCTCTACGTAACGCTCACCGTCGCCGTGGACGGGACCGTATCGGTGACCGATGCGCATGGGGTGGCGGAGGCGGTCCACCACCACATCATCCACGATCTCCCCGGCGTGGCTCAGGTCGACGTTCACGTCGATCCGTGGGAAGCGCATGCGCAGGACGCGCACCGCGCTACGGCCGCTCATCCACCCGTCCGCCGGGACGAGCACGGGCACGACCACTAAGGCGTTTTTCCCGAAATTCTCGATCGTGCCGCGCGCATCCGACGCTGCTACCGTCGCGCGCACTGGCTCCTTCCCTCGTCATGTTCAGCAGACCGGATGCGATGGAGACGAAGGAGCGGATCGAACCGATCGACGTCGAGCAGCCCGACCCGGCGCGCGCGCCGGGATCAGTGCTGCAGCTCGTACGCGCGCGCATCGCGCAGCACGTCCGCTTCCATCCGCGTGAAGCTGCCGCCCTCGCGGTGCTGGGTTTGCTGCTGCTCACGGGGGCCGGCCTTGCGTACGCGCGCGCGCGGCCGGCTGCGGGGGTCGCGCCGCCCGCCGGCGCCGTTTCCTCGAGCGCATCGCCGGCGGCGTCCGCGGCGGCGAACACGATCGTGGTGGACGTGGTCGGCGCCGTTCGCAAGCCCGGCGTCTACGACTTCGCACAAGGTGCGCGCGTGATCGACGCGGTGCGCGCGGCCGGTGGTTTCTTGCGCGACGCCGAGCCACAAGCGATCAACCTCGCGCGCCCGCTCGTCGATGGGGAGCAGGTCGTGGTGCAGAAGAAGGGCGAGTCACCGGCCGCAGCCGCGCCGGCAGGCGCTGGGTCGGCGCAGCAACCGGGCGGCAAGGTGAACATCAACAGCGCTACCGAGTCGGACTTCGAAAACCTGCCGGGGATCGGTCCCGTCCTTGCGCAGAAGATCGTCGATTACCGCGATCAGCACGGGCCGTTCCGCAGCATCCAAGACCTGATGAAGGTCTCGGGCATCGGCCAGAAAAAGTTCGACTCCCTCCAAGCCTACGTCACGGTCTGACGTGGACCGTCCGTCGGTCGGCGCCGCGCGCCTCTTCGTGATCGCAGGCGCGCTGTCGGTCGGCGTGGTGCTGGCCGGCATGTTCCATCCCGTCGTGCTCGGTGTCGTGCTTCCCGCCGCGCTGACCCTCCTCGTCACCGCGTGGCGGCGGACCGTCGCTGTTCTCCTCGCAGCCGCGCTCGCGCTCGGGTTCGCGCTCGCCGGGCTCCGGCTCGCTTCGATCCATGGGAGTGCGCTCGCGCATGGCGCCGCGCGGAACGCGGACGCACTCCTCACCGGCCAGGTCGTGACCGATCCGGAGATCGGACCCTCCGGCGCGCGCTTCGTCCTCGGCGTTCGAGCGGCCGTTATCGACGGCAGACCCGTGAAGGTCCGCGAGCGCGCGCTCGTCACGCTTCGCCCACTACCGCCTCGTCTCCCGCGGCCGGGCGACCTGCTCCGAATCGACTCGCGCCTGCGCGCGGTGTTCTTCCGGGGCCTCGATGCGGCCGGGCGCGCATCCGCGCGGCGGCTTATCCATCACGGCGTGTCTGCGCGCGCGTATGCGTCGCCGAACGATGTGACCAGGATCGGCCGCTCGCACAACCCGATCGTCGTGATCGCCGAAGCTGGGCGAGCGGCCGTGCGGCGCGCGGCGCGACACCTGCCCGAAGGGGAGCGCGGGCTGTTGCTCGGAGTGACGATCGGCGATACGAGCGAGCTTGCACCCCAGGTCGACCTCGACTTCCGGACGACCGGTCTCACCCACCTTCTGGCCGTGAGCGGCGAGAACGTCGCGATGGTGCTCGTCGTGGTTGCGTTCCTCCTGCGCCTTGCGAGCGCCGGCCGGCGGACGACGATCGGCGTGATGGCGGTGTGCGTGCTGTCGTTCTGCGCGATCACGCGCTTCGAGCCCAGCGTGCTTCGCGCCGGTGCGATGACGGCCATCGCGCTGACCGGCATGGCGATCGGCGCGCGCCGCGCCGCCACGACGGTGCTCGCCGCAGCGACGGTGGCGCTGATCGCATACGACCCGTTCTTGATCTACGAGATCGGGTTCCAGCTCTCCGTCCTCGCGACGCTCGGGATACTCGTCGTCGCGCCGCGCATCGCCGAGCACCTGCCGAACGGCAAGCTCGCGCAAGCCGGAGCGATCACGCTGGGCGCGCAACTGACCGTCGCGCCGCTGATACTGCTCAACTTCCACCAGATCTCGTTGATCTCGATCGGCGCGAACCTCGTCGCGATGCCTGCCGTGGCGCCGGCGACGGTCGGCGGGATGGCGGCGGCGGGCCTCGGCGCGCTCTGGCGTCCGTTGAGCGCCGTGGCACTCTTCACCGGCCCGCCGATCGCATGGATGCGGTGGGTCGCACACGCGCTCGCCCAGCTTCCGCTCGCATCGGTCGGCACGCCGGCCGGCGCGCTCGGGCTCCTGCTCGCGGCGGCGCTCACTGCCGGGGCGCTCGCCGCTGCGCGCGGGAAGCGCCCGAAGCGCGTCGCGCCGATCGTCCTTTCGATCGCGTTGCTGATGACCGGAGGGGCCTGGGCGCGCGCGCTCGGCCCGGCGCCGCTGCACGGCTTGATCGTGACGATGATCAACGTCGGCCAAGGAGACGCGATCCTCGTCCGCCAGGGGAGCGACACGATGCTGATCGACGGCGGCCCGGATCCGTCGCTGCTCCTCAAGGGATTGAGCGCGCAGGGCGTCCACCGGATCGACCTGCTCGTGATCAGCCACCCGCACGCCGATCACGTCGACGGGCTGGTGCCCGTCGCCGAAACGTTCCCGGTCGGACGCGCGCTCGATCCGTACACGCCGGCCGACCTCCCCGCCTACAACCAGATCATCGACACACTCGCACGCCGCCGCATCGCCCGCGACCGAGCCGTCGCCGGCATGACCTACCGGCTCGGCGACGCGACGGTCGACGTCCTCTGGCCGGGTGTCGAGCGCATGCAGGACACGCCGGCCGACGTCAACAACAACTCGATCGTGATGCGCGTGCGGTACGGCAGCGACGCGATCCTGCTCGCCGGGGAAGTGCAGGAGGAAGCCCAACAAGAGCTGCTCAATGATCCAGCTCTCTTACGAGCAGCCGTCGTGAAGGTCTCGCATCACGGATCGGCGCACATGCTTCCCGAGTTCTACTTCGCGACCGGCGCGCGCGTGGCGCTGATCCCCGTCGGACCGAACACGTTCGGGCATCCGGCAGCACAAACGCTCGCGTCTCTGCGCGGCATGACGATCCTGCGGAGCGACCGGCAAGGAACCCTCAGCGTGTCGCTGGATGGGAGCGGGGGTCTCGCGATCAGGACCGAGCGGCCCGTCACGGCCGCGGCGTAGCATGTCGGGCGTGAAAGCCCTCACGCTCATCGCGGCCGGCAACGAATACCTCGCTTCTCTCGAGCTGGAGCGCGTGCGCGCGCACTGGGAGAAGAAGGGCTACACGATCGAAGAGGTCGACACAGAAGACGTCCAGGGCCTGCTGTACGCGCTCGACACGCCCGCACTGTTCGGCGGGGGGCGTTTCGTCGTCGTACGCGGCGCGGCTGCGGATCTCGAAGACTCTGCCGAGCGGCTTGCCGCCTGGGCGGAGTCGCCCCCCGAGGGAATCGCGGCCGTCCTCGTTGTCGACCGATCGGCGAAGCTGCGCAAGGTGCTCGGCGCGCGCGCCGACGTGATCGAGCTGGATGCGCCCAAGCCGTGGGAGACGGCCGACTGGCTGGTGAAGTTCCTCAAAGGGCGCGGGCGTGTGATCAAGAAGGACGCGGCCGAAGCGCTGATCGAAGCGGTCGGCACCGACCTGCGCGACATCGCGACGTCGGCCGAGCAGCTGACGATGGCCACGACGGGCACGATCGGTGTCGACACCGTGAACAAGCTCTTCCGCGGCATGGAGTCTGCCCTCTATACGTTCCTCGACGTGTTGCTGCAACGCGATCGAGCAGCCGCGCTCCGCCACCTCGGTGCCCTCATGCGCGCCGGCGAGCACCCGCTCGTGATCATGCAAGCGCTGTCGAAGCAGTTCCGGGCGATCGCGGCCGCGCGCGACGCCGGCCGGACGCCGGCGGCGGCGCTCGCGAAAGAGCTGGGGGTCGCGACCGGGTACGTGAACCGCTCGTACCGGCACGGCCGCAACTTCGACGCCGGTGAGATCAGGCGCGCCTTCCGGCTGCTCGCCAACGCGGACCTGGCGTTGAAGGGCGGGCTGCTCGGCGAAGACAACCCACCGGAACTGGTGATGGAGCTCTTGGTTTCGGAGATCGCCGGCGAAGGCCGGATGGCCGCCGCGCGCCGCCGCTGAGCTAAGCGGCGGAGCTGTTGAACTGCCTGCGCAGCTGCGACTTGTGGTTCGCCGCGTTGTTCTTGTGGATCACGCCTTGGGCCGCCGCCTTGTCGTAGGCGCGGCAAGCGGCGAGGAGCGCAGCCTCCGCAGCGGCACGGTCGCCGGACGAGAGCGCTTCGCGGAACTTGCGCGCCTGCGTCTTGAGGGCGGAGACGGTCCCCTGGTTGCGCTGGCGCGCCTTCTCGTTCGTGAGGATGCGCTTCTTCTGGGACTTGATGTTGGCCATAGGCGCGCGATTCTAGCAGGGGGTTTGTGACCGGGCGAACAGTCTGTGCACCGGTATGCTGACCACCCGAGGAGCAGTCGTGACAGACCCCAAATCGATCCGGAATATCGTCGTCGCCGCCCACATCGACCATGGGAAATCGACCCTGGCCGACCGGATCCTCGTGCTCACCGGGGCCGTGAACGCGCGCGACATGCGGGACCAGTTCCTGGACTCGATGGATCTGGAACGAGAGCGCGGTATCACGATCAAGGCCGCCGCCGTCCGCTTGAACTACAAAGGTGCGGATGGCAACGACTACGTCATCAACCTCATCGACACCCCCGGGCACGTCGACTTCACGTACGAGGTGTCGCGCGCGCTCGCCGCGTGCGAAGGCGCCGTGCTGCTGGTGGACGCCAGCCAGGGGATCGAAGCGCAGACGCTTGCCAACCTGCACCTCGCGCTGGAAGCCGACCTCGAGATCATTCCCGTCGTCAACAAGGTCGACTTGCCGGCCGCGCAGCCGGAGAAGGTCGCGCTCGAGATCCAGCGCGTGCTCGGCTGCTCGCACGAAGAGATCTTGTTCACGTCGGGCAAGACCGGGGAGGGCGTGCGCGAGCTGCTGGAGGCGGTTGTGAAGAGGGTGCCGCCGCCGAAGGGCGACCCCGAGGCGCCGTTGCGCGCGCTGATCTTCGATTCCACCTACGATCCGTACCGCGGCGTCGTGAGCTACATCCGGGTGGTCGACGGCTCGCTGCGCAAACGCAGTCTCATCAAGATGATGGCGACCGGCGCGCATCACGAGGTCGAAGAGGTCGGCGTGATGACTCCGGCCACGAAGCCGTCCAAAGAGCTCGGCGTCGGCGAGGTCGGATACTTGATCAGCGGCATCAAGGAGATCGGGGAGGCGAAGGTCGGCGACACCGTCACCGACACGTCGGATCCGGCGCGGGAACCGCTGCCCGGTTACCGCGAGCCGAAGCCGATGGTGTACGCGGGTCTCTACCCGATCAGCGGCGAGGACTATCCGGCGTTGCGCGACGCGCTCGAGAAACTGCAGCTGAACGACGCGGCGCTGACGTTCGAGCCGGAGACGTCGCGCGCGCTCGGTTTCGGGTTCCGTCTCGGCTTCCTCGGGTTGCTGCACATGGAGATCACGCGCGAGAGGCTTGAGCGCGAGTTCGACCTTTCGTTGGTGACAACGGCGCCCAACGTCGCGTACCGCGTCTACCTTGCCGGGGGCGATGAGAGCACAGTCAGGAACCCGTCGGAGATGCCCGACCCCGGGACGATCGAGAAGATCGAAGAGCCGCAGGTTTCGGTTCTGATGCTGACTCCGAAGGAGTACGTCGGGCCGCTGATGGACCTGTGCCAGTCGCGTCGCGGGGTGCTCGACGGAATGCATTACTTGGGTGAAGACCGCGTCGAGCTGCGCTATCGGTTGCCGCTCGCGGAGATCATCTTCGACTTCTTCGACCAGCTGAAATCGCGTTCGCGTGGCTACGCCTCGCTCGACTACGAACCGATCGGGTACCAGCCCGCGCAGCTCGTGAAGGTCGACATCCTGCTGCACGGCGAGCCGGTCGACGCGTTCAGCGCGATCGTGCACAAGGACAAGGCGCAGACCTACGGGCGTCAGATGACCGAGAAGCTGCGCCAGCTGATCCCCAGGCAGCTGTTCGACGTGCCGGTACAGGCGGCGATCGGCAGCCGCGTCATCGCGCGCGAGACGATCAAGGCGAAGCGCAAAGACGTGCTCGCGAAATGCTACGGCGGGGACATCACGCGTAAGCGCAAGCTGCTCGAAAGACAGAAAGAAGGCAAGCGCAAGATGAAGCAGATCGGCAGCGTCGAGGTACCACAAGAAGCGTTCATCGCGGCGCTGCAGGTGGGTGAAGAGAAGTCGTGAGCGGGTTCGGAGTCTACGTCCACGTACCGTTCTGCTCGTCGCTGTGTCCCTACTGCGATTTCGCCGTCGTCGTCGGACGAGCGGACATGCACGAGCGCTACTGCGACGCGCTGATCGACGAGGCGCGCGCGCAGCGCGACATCCCCGTCGCGACGTCTCTGTTCATCGGCGGCGGCACGCCGACCGCTCTCTCACCCGCGTTGCTGCGGGACTTGATCGAAGGGCTGCGCGCGGTGCTTCCTCTCGCGGACGGCGCCGAGGTAACCGTGGAGGCGAACCCAGAATCGGTCACCGCTGCCGGTCTCCGAGAGGCGGCAGAGGCCGGCGTGAATCGCGTCTCGATCGGCGCGCAGTCGTTCGCGCCACGCGTGTTGCGCGCGCTCGGACGGACGCACTCCGTCGAGCAGGCCGCGAACGCTGTGGCCGCCGCGCGCGCGGCCGGTATCAGGAACGTTTCGCTAGATCTGATCTATGGAGGGCCGGGAGAGACGATCGGAGACTGGACCGATTCAGTCAGTCGAGCGCTCGAGGAAGGCCCGGACCATCTCTCCGCGTACGCCCTGACGATCGAGGCGGCGACGCCTTTCGGCAAAGCGGTCGCGCGCGGCGCGATGGACGAGCCCGATCAAGACGACCTGGCGGCGAAGTACGAGATCGTGTGCGCGAAGCTTGAGAACGCCGGCTACCGCCACTACGAGATCTCGAACTGGGCCCGTCCCGGTTTGGCGAGCCGTCACAATCTCCTGTACTGGACGCAGGGGGACTACGTCGGTCTCGGCATCGGCGCGCACTCGCACCGCGACGGACACCGCTCGTGGAACACGCGCGCGCTCGGGCGCTACCTCGCCGATCCCGCCGGCGCGCGCGATGGCCAGGAAGACCTCACCGGAACGCAGCGCGCTGAGGAGTGGCTTTCGCTTCGTATGCGACTGATCGACGGAGTTGATCTGCGTGACGCCGAGATGCGTCTCGGCTGCGATCTACGAAATGCTGCCGCTGAATGCGAGCGTGCCGGGCTGCTCGTCAAGGATGGTGAGACGGTCCGACTCACGACGAAGGGGATGCTGCTCGAAAACGAGGTTACCCTGCGCCTCTTGGCTTCCTCGCCCTTAGCACTCGATATTGTCGAGTGCTAACATCGCGCCATGACCGAAAACTTGGGCGAGCGGCCCGCTGCGATCCTCCGCGCGATCGTTCGCGAGTACATCCGCTCGGGTGAGGCCGTCGGCTCGAGGTACCTCGTCGAGCGCACGCGTCTCGACGTCTCGCCGGCAACGGTCCGCAACGAGATGGCGCGCTTGGAAGAGCTCGGCTATCTGGTTCAACCCCATACGAGCGCCGGCCGCGTGCCGACCGACCGCGGCTATCGCTTCTTGGTCGATGAGATCCGAGCGCCGAGGCAGCTGAGCGAAGGGCAGCGACGCGCGCTCGCGGAAGAGCTCACGTCGGACGAGCCCGAAAGCGTTGAGGAGCTCTTGCGGCGAGCGACCGAAGTCGTTTCCCACTTCACCCATCACGCCGCGGCTGTGCTGTCACGGCGCGCGCGACCCAGCACGCTGCGGCGTCTCGAGCTGTTCCCCGTCGGCTCGCGGATGGCGATGCTCGTCCTGATCGCCGAGAACGGGCGGGTCGAGCAGCGCATGTTGCCGCTGGACGGGTCGCTCGCCGAAAAAGATGTTGACGCACTGGGGGCGCGCCTTGCCGCCGAGCTGCACGGTGTTGCGCTCGAGGAAGCGCAGCGCCGCCTTGCCGCGATCGCACCGTCCGATGCGGGCGAGCGGCAGCTGCTCGACGACATCGCAGGCGGTTTCCAGTCGCTGCTGGATTCTGAAGATCACATCTTCGTCGGGGGCGTCGCGAATCTCGCCGGCGAGCAAGCCTTCGAACGCGACACCCTTTCGCGCTTGTACGAGACGTTGGAACATCAGAAAGAGATGCTGCAGTTGCTCGCGTCGACGCTGGATCCTCCCGTCAGCGTTCGGATCGGTTCCGAGCACGACAGCCAAGACCTTCATTCGGTGTCGGTCGTCGTCGCAGGCTTCAGCCCCGGCGCGAACGGGCTCGGCTCGGTCGGCATCATCGGACCGACGCGGATGGACTACGAGCGTGTCATCGCGACCGCAAACGCCGTCGCGCGCATGCTCGAGGCAACGCTCGGCGTCCCCGACGCGTCGTGAGCCGGGTCATGCCCGACTACTACGCGATCCTGGGCATCACGCGCGGCGCGAGCACCGAGGAGATCAAGCGCGCGTACCGGAAGTTGGCGCGCGAGTCACACCCCGACGCGAACCCAGCCGATCCGCACGCCGAGGAGCGGTTCAAGCAGATCGGGGAGGCGTACGAGGTCCTATCCGACCCTGCGAAGCGGCAGCAGTACGACACATTCGGCGATGTGAATGCGACCGGGGGCTTCGGCGGCTTCGGAGATATCGGCGACATCATGGACGCGTTCTTCGGCGGGTCGCCGTTCGGGCGCGCGCGCACGAGAACGCGTACCGCTGCGGTGCCCGGGCAAGACGTCGGAACGTCCGTCGTTCTGACGTTCGAGCAGGCGGTGTTCGGCACGTCGACCGACGTGGCCCTTCAGGTCCAAGCACGCTGCGAGCGCTGCAACGGTGATGGGTGCGAGCCGGGGACGTTTCGCACCCGATGCAGCAACTGCGCCGGATTGGGCGAGATCCGCTCGAGCAGGAACACGATCCTCGGCACTGTGATGACGTCGCGCCCGTGCCCCGTGTGTGACGGCGTCGGCGAAGCGCCGGCCGTGCCGTGCGTCGAGTGTCACGGGGCAGGGCGGTCCTTGCGCAAGCGCACCGTCCCCGTCGAGATCCCCGCCGGGGTCGACGACGGCACCACGCTGCGGATGCGCGGGAACGGTGAGGCCGGCGTTCGCGGTGGTGCAGACGGCGACCTCTTCATCCGCATCAACGTGAAACCACACGAGTTCTTCGCGCGCAGGGGCGACGACCTTGAATGTGAGCTCAACGTTCCACTCACGCAAGCCGTTCTCGGGGCAGAGATCCCGGTGCAAACGCTCGACGGAACCGAAACCGTGAAGCTGTCGGCCGGCACGCAGCACGGAACGGTCGTGAAGCTTCGCGGACATGGCGTTCCCCGTTTGGACGGCAGGGGACGCGGCGATCTTCTGGTACACGTGACCGTCGACGTCCCCTCCCACATCAAAGGTGAGGAGCGCGAGCTGTTCGAGCGGCTCGCCGACCTTCGCGGTGAAGCGGTAGCCGGTGAGCAGAAGGGGATCTTCCGCCGGTTGCGCGACAGCTTCCTGGGCGAGTGACCGCCGCGCACTTCTTCTGCGACGACGTCGCAGGTGACACCGTTCGCATCACGGGAGACGACGCGCACCACGCAGCACGAGCGCTGCGCATCCGCGTGGGCGAAGAGATCACCGTGTCGGACGGTCGCGGAACGGTGGTGCGCGCGCGTGTGGCCGACGTCTCTCCTTCGGCGGTCGTCGCCGGCGTCATTGCCCGCACGGCCGTCGAGCGGCCTTCTCCCTCGGTCGTCGTGTTCCCGGCGATGCCGAAGAGCGGCAAGCTCGAAACGGTCGTCCAGAAGCTAACCGAGTTGGGCGTCGACGAGATCAGGCCATGGTTCGCTGCGCGAAGCGTCGTCCGGTGGGACGCAGACAAGGCGGCAACTCGCCTCCGGCGCTTGCGCGCGATCGCGCGCGAGGCAGCGATGCAGTGTCGCCGCTCGTGGCTGCCGACGATCGGCGAGCCGGGGCCGCTCGAAAAGCTTCCGGAAACTACGATCGTCCTCGACGAGAGCGGACCCACGGGACTGACGGCCTCTCTGCCGTCGGTTGCCCCCCTGGTCGTGGGGGTCGTGGTCGGTCCGGAGGGCGGGCTCGAGCCTGAAGAGGTGGCCGGGTTGGTCGCCCGCGGTGTGTGCGCTGTGTCCCTCGGGCCCGCGATCCTGCGAACGGAAACCGCGTCGATCATAGGGCCGGCGCTCGTGCTCGCCCGCTATGAACGACTTGGGTAAAAGGCCCGAGATCTTCGTCGTAGCGCTGGGTGGCCGGCCATCCCATCCCGAATCGGGCATAGCGATAAAAACGCGAGTCCGCTGGGTGATTGCGGGACGCTCTGGGTGGGTGTTACTGTCCCGTTTGCCTGCGGGCGATGATGCCCGGAGCAAGGGGCCGGCGGGGGCACCCTCGAGGGGGAACGATGAACTCCGATTACGCCGCACGCGTTGGCGAGCGGCTTCGTAGCATCCGTCTTCAGAAGGGGCTCTCCCTTCACGACGTGGAAGAGGCTTCGTCCAAGGAGTTCAAGGCTTCGGTGCTCGGAGCGTACGAACGGGGCGAAAGGAGCATCTCGGTCCCACGGTTGCAGCGACTCGCGCAGTTCTACAGCGTGCCCGTCGATCGTTTGCTCCCGCAGCCGGACGCGGCAGTGATCACGCTCGAGCCTTCGCGCGAGGGCGATCGCGGGATGCGCATCGATCTCACAAAGCTTGACTCGGTGCACGCGCCGGAAGCTTCCGTTCTCGGTCGTTACGTGAACATGATCCAGATGGCGCGCGGAGACTTCAACGGCAAGATCCTGACCGTGAGAGCCGACGACGTGCGCGCGCTCGCGGCAGTGCTGGACACGACGCCGGACGTCCTGTCGACGCGACTCGAAGAGCTCGGGTTGCGCGCGCATCAGTTCGCCTAAGACGTACCGTTCGCGATGCCCGACGACTGTTTGTTCTGCAAGATCGTCGCGGGAGAGATCCCGAACACGCCGGTTCTCGATCGTGAGAACGTCTACGCATTCCGAGACATCGCGCCTGCAGCTCCCGTTCATGTCTTGGTTATTCCGAAGCGGCACATCGGAGACGTTCGCGACCTCCAAGCCGCCGACGGGGACCTTTTGATCGAGATGTTCCAAGTGGCCAACGAGATCGCGGCGTCCGAGGGGATCGCAGAGACGGGGTACCGGGTGATCTTCAACGTGGGTCGTGACGCAGGGCAAACGGTCTTCCACCTGCACATGCACCTCGTCGGAGGGAAGCCCCTTGGCGCCGTCGGCCCCGGATGAGGTCTCGGAAGCGGCCGGGGCGCCCGATATACTCGGAGAGGCACGGCTCCATTCGCGGAGCCCTCGACTGCGCAGGATGAAGGCAGGGACGACCAACCCGGTGGCCCAAAGCACGACCGAAGTGAAGATCCTGGTTCCAGGGCGCCACGACATGGTGAGCCTGCTCGGACAGCGGGATGAGCTCCTGAAGCTGATCGAGTCTTCGTTCTCGACGTCCATATTCGTTCGAGGGAACGAGATTACGATCGCAGGCGAGCGATCGGAAGCGGAGCGTGTCGCGTATCTGTTCGAAGAGCTGCTTGCGCTCCTCGACGCCGAACATTCCCTTACGACCGAAAGTCTGGAGAAGACGATCGACATAATCAAGACGAGCGAGCAGCGGCCGAGCGATGTGTTCTCGGATACCGCGCTCGTTCATCGAGGCAAAGCGATCCGCCCCAAGACGGGCGGACAGAAGCGATACGTCGACGCGATCAGGAAAGCGACGATCACGTTCGGGATCGGACCCGCCGGAACCGGGAAGACATACCTCGCCGTTGCGATGGCCGTGCGCGCGCTGCTCGCCAAAGAGGTCGCGCGCGTGATCCTCACCCGGCCCGCGGTCGAAGCAGGCGAGCGGCTCGGTTACTTGCCGGGGACGCTCGCGGAGAAGATCGACCCGTACATGCGTCCGCTGTACGACGCGTTGATGGACATGATGGACGCCGACAAGATGGCCGCCATGATCCAACGCGGGACGATCGAAGTATCGCCGCTCGCGTACATGCGCGGCCGCACGCTGAACGACTCTTTCATCATCTTGGACGAAGCGCAGAACACGACGCCCGAACAGATGAAGATGTTCCTCACACGTCTGGGCTTCGGCTCGAAGGTCGTCGTCACCGGTGACGTGACGCAGATCGACTTGCCCGCCGGCCAGTACTCGGGTTTGAACGCGGCGCGCGAGATCCTCACCGACATCGATGGGGTGTCGTTCATCTTTCTCGACTCGCGCGACGTGGTGCGCCACAAGATCGTCCAAGAGATCGTCGAGGCCTACCGTCGCTTCGACGAGAGCCGATGAACGAGGGGCCCATCGGAGCCGGCGAACAGGATCCCGGAGGGGATCGCTTCACCATCTCGTTCGATGACGAGCAGCATGTCCCCGTCGACGTGCCGTCGCTCCTGCGTGTCGCACGCCGGGCGCTTGAGATGCTGTCCGTCCCCGACGGCGCGGCGCTCGCTGTGACGTTCGTCGAGCCGTCTCGGATGGCCGAGCTTAAGGAAGGTGCATTGGGTGAGCGCGCGCCCACCGATGTGCTCACGTTCCCGATGGACGACGTCGACGACCCGATGCCCGGCCAGGTCGTTCTTGGGGATGTCGTCATCTGCCCTGAGGTTGCCGAGGAGCAAGCGCGCGCTGCAGCACACTCACCGGGCGACGAGCTCTCGCTGCTGCTCGTTCACGGGATCCTGCACTGCCTGGGCCGCGATCACGCGACGCCGGAGGACGAAAGAGCGATGTTCGCCGAGCAGGCGGAGATCCTCGCGGCGGCCGGAGCGGCGCTATGACCGGAGGCGATCTCGGGCTTGTTCTCGGCATCCTTGGTCTGATCGTCGTCGCGGCCTTCCTCGCGATGAGCGAGACGGCGCTGGTGCGCGTGAGCCGGATCAAGGTCTTGCAGATGGTCGACGAGAGCCGGAAGGGCGCGGAGCGTCTCGCGAAGCTGCTCGAAGATCCGCCGCGGTTCTTGAACGTCGTCCTGTTCCTCTTGCTCGTCGTGCAGCTCGCAGGCGCGTCGCTTGCCACCTTGCTCGCGAACCACATCACTCACAACTACGGATGGATCATCTCGACGTTCGGGATGACGTTCCTCATCTTCGTCTTCGCGGAGGCTGCGCCGAAGACCTATGCGGTCCAACATCCGGAGCGTGTCGCGGTCCGCGTCGCACCGTTCGTCGATGCCCTGACACGGGTGCCCGGGCTTCAGAGCTTGTTGCGTGCCTTGGTGGTCATCGCGAACGTCGTGACGCCCGGCGAAGGGATCAAGCGCGGGCCGTTCGTGACCGAAGCCGAGATCCGCACGATGGCGGAGGTTGCGGCGGAAGAGGACGCGATCGAAGAAGAAGAGAAAGAGATGATCCACTCGATCTTCGAGTTCGGCGACACGGTGGTCCGCGAAGTCATGGTTCCCCGGCCGGACATCGTGGGTGTGAGCATCGACACGCCGCTCGACGACGTCCTGGAATCGATGCTCGAAAAGGGCTTCTCGCGCATGCCCGTCTGGGACGACGACGACGTGAACAAGATCCTGGGCCTCGTCTACGCGAAGGACGTGATGCGCCGGCTGCACAAGGGGCGCACCGCGCGCAACGGCAGGGGCCGCGAGTCGAAGAAGCTGAAGGATCTGTTGCGAAAAGCGATGTTCGTGCCGGAGTCGAAGAAAGTGTCGGACCTGCTGCGCGAGATGCAAGCGAAGCGGACACACATGGCGATCGTGGTCGACGAGTACGGCGACACCGACGGTCTCGTGACGCTCGAGGACCTGCTTGAAGAGATCGTGGGGGAGATTGAAGACGAATACGACCGTGACGAGCCGCAGGTGAAGCCGATCGACGACAACACGTTCCTCGTCAACGGGCGGCTGCCGATTGACGAGCTTTCGGAGCTGCTCGAGGTCGACCTCCCCGATGAAGAGTGGGACACGGTCGGCGGGTTGGTCGCAGGGCTGCTCGGACAGGTGCCGAAGCGCGGCCAAGAGGTTTCGTTCCAAGGGCTGACGCTTCGCGCCGAGCGCGTGCAGGGCCGCCGGATCGCCCAAGTGCTTATCCGAAGGGGCGCCGACGCATCGGGCGACGGCGCGCGCACCTGATGGGCGAGCAGCCCTACCGCTCGGGCTTCGTCTCGCTGATCGGCCGCCCCAACGTGGGGAAGTCGACGTTGCTTAACGCGTTCATCGGCCGGAAGGTGGCCATCACCTCACGGAAGCCGCAGACCACACGCAACGCGATCCGCGGTGTGCTGACCGGCGACGAGTGGCAGATCGTCTTCATCGACACGCCCGGACTGCACAAACCGAAGACCCTGCTCGGTGAGCGACTGAACGACGTCGTACATCACACGCTGCGCGAGGTCGACGCGATCGTGTTCATGCTCGACGCGACGCAGCCCGTGGGAGGCGGAGACGAGTTCGTCGCGCGCGCGGTGTTGAACACGCACACGCCGGCCATCTGCGTGGTCAACAAGATGGACGCCGCGCGCAACGACCAGCTCGTCCCACAGCTGCAGTCGGCGCAGGAACTGGGCGACTGGAAAGAGATCATCCCCGTGTCTGCCTCCCGTGGGACCAACGTCGACCGCTTGCAACAACTATTGGTTGAGCAGCTTCCCGAGGGCCCGCAGTACTACCCCGACGGGATGGTCACCGATCAGCCGCGTGATGTTCTCCTCGCAGAGATCGTCCGCGAGAAGGCGCTACAGCTGACGCGCCAAGAGATCCCGCACTCGATCGCCGTTCGGACAGAGGAGGTGATCGACCGCGACGACGAGATCCTCGAGATCCACGCGACGGTCTTCGTCGAGCGTGAATCGCAGAAGGGCATCGTCATCGGGAAGGGCGGAGCGATGCTGAAGGAGATCGGCACGCGCGCGCGCCAAGACCTCGAGTGGCTGCTCGGTCAGAAGGTGTTCCTGGTCCTGCAGGTGAAGGTCCAGAAGGACTGGCAGCGGGATCCGCGCGCGCTGCAGCGCCTCGGCTACTAGCTCCCTCTCGTCGCTTTCCGGACGACGTCCTTCGTGAGGTCGATCACCTTGTCGGCCACCGCGGCCGTGGCGCCAGCGATGACGTTGAGCGGCGGCGTGTCGGGCGCGCGCGGGTGCGGCCGCGTCGGCACGAACTTCTTCGCTTCCTTCATCGCGTCGCCGATCTCTTGGAGTCGCCTGCGGCCGAGCAGCTGCCGCAGGGTGGGGAAGAGGTCTTGCTCTTCTTCCTCGATGTGATGACGGACCAGCTCCGTCAGTACCTTGACCTTGGCGTCGAAGCGCTCGTCTTCGGGCCGCATGCCGTGAAGCTCCGACAGCGTCCACTTCATGATGTGGTGCTCCTCGAGGTCCTCCAGGACCATCGAATCGTCCTCGAGCACCTCGCGCGCGGCCGGGTAGAAGATCTGCTCCTCGATGCCGCTGTGGACGGACAGCTCCTCGACGATCTTGTCGGCGATCTCTTTCTTGGTCTTCGAAGCGTTCGGGCCGAGCCCTTCGAACCGCTTGAATAGTTGTTGGACCTTCTTGTGATCCTCTTTGAGCAAGACGATGGCGTCCGTCGCCATGGTGACCTCCCCAGATCGGTGTTCGCTTGAGGATGTACCCGGTCGCCGAGTGAGGGAAACGAGGCACGAACAGCGCGTAAGATTCCTCCAGCATGCCGCTCTACAAAGAACAAGGGATCGTCCTTCGGACGATGAAGCTCGGCGAAGCCGACCGGATCGTGACCGTCCTGACGCAAGGGACCGGCAAGATCCGGGCGGTCGCCAAGGGCATCAGGAAGACGCGCTCGAAGTTCGGCGCGCGCCTCGACCCGTTCACGCATGTCGACCTGCTGCTGTACAAAGGGCGCGAGCTCGACATCGTCACCCAGGCCGACATCATCACGTCGTTCCGCGAGCTGCGCGGTGACTACAACCGCTTCACCGCCGGCGAGATGATCCTGGAAGGGGCCGACCGCGTGATCGAAGATCGCGAACCCAACACCCGCATGTTTATGCTCTTGCTGACGTCCCTCCGCAGGCTGATCGACCCGTCGTCCGACGCCGGGGCCGTCGCGGACTCCTACCTGTTGCGGATGACGTCCTTGGCCGGCTTCCGTCCGGCGCTGACCGCGTGCGCGGAGTGCGGCAAGCCCGACGTCGCGCGCTTCTCGATCCAGCAGGGCGGGATGGTGTGCGACAACTGCCGCACCGGCGGCACGATCCGCGTCGCCGAAGGGACGGTGCCGTACCTCACGGCGCTGTTGGACGGCGAGCCGGACCTCGCCGATGGGGGCGCGCGCGCGGAGGGCTCCAGCTTGGTGCGCGCGTACCTCGAGTACCACTTGAACCGCCCGTTGCGCGCGTGGGCGTACGTCCCGCGCTGATGCCGCGCGCCGCTTCAATAGAGGTTCCTGCGCACGTCGCGATCGTGATGGACGGGAACGGCCGGTGGGCGACCCAGCGCGGCCTGCCGCGCACCGACGGGCACCGGGCCGGTGAAGAAGCCGTCGGTCGCGCGGTGCACGCGGCGGTCGACATCGGCATCAAGTACCTGACGCTGTACGCGTTCTCGACAGAGAACTGGCGGCGCCCGAAGTCCGAAGTGCGGTTCCTGCTGAACGACACCGAGCGCTTCGTCGAGAACCGGCGCGCGGAGTTCCACGCGATGGGCGTGCGCATGAGCTGGATCGGGCGCCGCGACTGGCGCGTGCCGAAGCGCATCACGCGGACGATCGACGAGACGATCGAGCTGACGAAGGACAACCCGGGGATGACCCTGACGATCGCGTTCAACTACGGGGGCCGGGCCGAGCTGGTCGACGCCGCGCGCGCGATCGCGTCCGACGCGAAGCGGGGCCGCATCGATCCCGCCCGCATCGACGAGCGGACGATCCATCGCGCGCTCTACGACCCTGCACTGCCCGATGTGGACCTGTTCCTGCGCACCGGGGGAGAGCACCGCGTTTCGAATTACCTGCTGTGGCAGGCGAGCTACGCGGAGCTCGTGTTCCTTGACGTGCTGTGGCCAGACTTCGACGAACAGCATCTGCGCGCGGCTGTCGACGAGTTCAATTCGCGCAGGCGGCGATTCGGCAAGGTCTGACTACACCATCTGCAGTATCGCTCCTCCAGAGGATTACCCCAGCGGTGACCATGAAGGAACCCACGAACACGAAAGAGCTGCGAAGAACGAAAAGACCGCGGTCCGGCTAGCACGAGCGAGAGGTCCAAGACCTTTTGCCTTGCCTCCACGGTAGGTAACGACGGCGATCAACCCGGGAGCGCTTCCGATAAGCAGCTGCGTAAGACCCCCCGCGAGCGTAGGAGGGCTATCTGCGAAAGACGAGAACGCAGCTGCAAGAAAGTAGAGCGATACCCAACACACTGCTACTGCAGCGAACAAACAAAGGACGATCGTAAATGTGTAGGCGACAACGCGTTGGGGGTTGCGAGTCTTCAGTTGGGCCATGATTGCCCCTTCTCACTAAATGATAGACCGCTTGAGGTGTGAGCGAGGTCGAAGCCAAGCGGCGTTCTCATATCTTGGCAGGCCTTGCGAACGGTCTATGCGAAGGGGCGCGCGATCAACACCAGCGGGACGTCGGAGCTTCGGCCGAATCGGTCACCCACGTTGCCTGGGTTCCCTTGCAGCACGACCATCCGCTGCTCGGAGTCCACCTCGTCGATCGGGATCGTCTGCGCCGCGTTGTCGGAGTCCACGATGATCTCGAGGTGCAGGCCGCTCGTCCCGATGTCGCCTTGCCAGTACTTGCGCGCGCCCGCCGGATCCAACGATGGGTCTCCGTCGGACGGCTTCCAGCACACGCGCGGCTTGTACGTCCCGGTCGCAGGATCGAGATACGTCGACGCGTCGCCTTGCCAGGTCTCGTTGTGGTCCGCGCGCGCAGCACCCTGGTCGATCGACCGGCCCCGCAGGTGCGGTCCGGGATCGGAACCGGTCCCGTCGTCGAAGCAGGAGTCATCGCGGTAGTAGGGAACGGCGAGCAGCGAGTACGCATCGCCGGCAGTGTGCTGTCGCACCGAATATCTCGTGACGACGGATCCGTACGGCCCGGCGTGCTCCTCCCAGTTCAACGTCCCCGCCGGACCGGAGAACGTCGGATCGGGGAAGTCGACGTCGTTGCAGATACCGTCTTGTCCTCCGATGGAGCACGAGTTCGGGTCGCCGCCCGCGAGCGGCACCACGACATGATGGTCGCCGTCCTGGACTTCGATGCGATCCTGCGCGAGGTGCAGGTACGAGTTGCCGACCGCTTCGTCGGTCTTCCCGTCGACCGGCACGCCTTTCGACTGCACCGGGTTGTAGTACGTCGTGATCTTGCCTGCGTTGTAGTCCCACTGTTGATAGATCCCGTCGAACGGTGGGATCACGTGCACGCGCAGGTTGTCTTGGAAGCTGATCGTGTCTCGGTAGAAGACTTCGGTCTTGATGTTGTTCGTCGAAGAGTCGGCGCCCCAGGCTGCTCGGATGGCGCGGACCGGACCGACGCGTTCGCCGAACAGGATCGACGAACCGCCCCAGTTGTTCACTTCCTCTTCGTAACCGCAGCACGGCGTCGTTCCGCCGGGACGTTGTTGGAACGCGCGCGCCTTCCACTGGTCGACGATGTCCGGGCCGAGCTTCGGGTGCGCCGAAAGGCCCGAGTCGTTCGGTGAGATGCGCAGCTGCGTCATCAACCAGCGTCCGTCGTAGCGGAACCAGTAGCGCGGCGTCTTTACCCACGCGCCGTCGAGCGGTCTCCGCTGCCCGATCTTCGGCTTGCCGTTCGCGTCCAGGACGAGCTGCCCGGTGGTCGGGTCACAGTACGGGCCCTTCGGCGC
>Ga0066660_10000129_pt1 | contig 20259 bp, 17 predicted proteins | sample GraSoiAngelo_109_FD_75177 | JGI IMG/M metagenome (GOLD analysis project Ga0066660, IMG submission 75177) | Grasslands soil microbial communities from the Angelo Coastal Reserve, California, USA - 14_0903_12_20cm | ecosystem: Environmental > Terrestrial > Soil > Grasslands | place: USA...
CGAGGTGGCCTTCGCCCACGGCATCCGCCTCGTCGCCAGCGCCCTGGGTCCTCCGCCGCCCTCTCTCATCGACCGGGCCCACGCCCAGGACGTGGTCGTGGCCGCGCTGGCCGGACGCAAGGCGCACGCCGAGCGGCACAAGGTCGCCGGGGTCGACATCATCGTGGCCCAGGGGACGGAGGCCGGGGGCCACACGGGCGAGATCTCGACCATGGTGCTGGTGCCCGAGGTGGTCGACGCCGTGGCCCCCACCCCGGTACTGGCCGCCGGGGGCATCGCCACCGGCCGCCAGATGGCGGCGGCCATGGCTCTCGGAGCCGAGGGCGTGTGGTGCGGCTCGGTATGGCTCACCACCGAGGAGGCCGAGACCATGCCCGCGGTCAAGGAGAAGTTCCTGGCCGCCTCCTCGGCCGACACCGTGCGCTCGCGGTCGCTCACGGGCAAGCCGGCGCGCATGCTGAGGAGCGCGTGGACCGAGGAGTGGGATCGGGTCGACGCCCCCCAACCCCTGGCTATGCCCCTGCAGAGCGCGCTGGTGGCCGAGGCCCAGCTGCGCATCAACCGCTCGGCGACCAAGGAGGGCTCAGGAGCCCAGCAGCTGGCCAACTACTTCGTGGGTCAGGTGGTGGGCCAGCTCGACCGGGTGCGCCCCGCCCGCCAGGTCGTGCTCGACATGGTCACCGAGTACGCCGAGGTGGCCGAGGCCTTCGCCTCGCAGGTGGCCGCCAGCCAGAGCTGAGCCGTCCCGGGCGCGCTGGTGCGCCGATTCCCCGCATGGAGGTGGCCACCGACCATCCCGAGTGGAATGCCCGCATCGTGCTGCGGGGCCTCGACCGGCTACCCGTGACCCTGGGTGCGGCCGTCTGAGGGCACCGTCCGGGACTGGTCCGACCAGTCACTGATCCCTATCGCCCTCCCGGTCGTAAGACCAATTGGCCATAGCTATCGAGCACGGGCGGGGGCACCATCGTGAACGTGGAGCGTCGGGGGCGGGGTTGGTTGGCGGTGGTGGCCGTCGTGGGGCTGAGCGCGGCGCTCGTGCTGGTGCCGGCGGGGTCCTCGAGTCTGGTCGGGCTCCTGGCCGCGCCCGCGCCTACGGGGACGGCCGTCTCGGCCGCCGCAGTCGGATCCGCCCTGGACATCACCACGGTGGCAGGAGACGGCGAGGTCGCCTTCCGGGGGGACGGCGGCCCGGCGGTGTCAGCGGCCCTGGGCCGGCCCCGGGGCATGGCCTTCGACGGCAAGGGCAACCTCTTCCTGGCCGACGCCGACAACCACCGCATCAGGCGGGTCAGTCCCGGGGGGACGGTCACCACCGTGGCGGGCACGGGCGTGGCCGGCTTCGGCGGCGACGGTGGCCCGGCCACCGCGGCCCAACTCAGCTCTCCCTTCGCCGTGGCCGTCGACCCGAGCGGCAACCTGATCATCGCCGACTCCAGCAACCACCGGGTGCGCAGGGTGGACGCGTCGGGGACGATCATGACCATCGCGGGCACGGGGGTGGCGGGATTCTCCGGTGACGGCGGTCCGGCCACGGCCGCCGAGCTGAACCTGCCCCGGGGCCTGGGGGTGGATCCCACCGGCAACATCGTGATCGCCGACTCCAACAACAACCGGGTGCGCAGGGTGGACGCGTCGGGGATGATCGCCACCGTCGCGGGCACCGGGCCGGCCGCCTTCGGCGGCGACGGTGGCCCGGCCACCTCGGCCCAGCTCAGCTTCCCCCGCAGCATCGCCTTCGACCGAGCCGGAGCGATGCTCGTGGTCGACACCCACAACAACCGCGTGCGCAAGATCGACGGCCCGGGGACGATCACCACCATCGCCGGTGACGGCGTCGTGGGCTTCGGCGGGGACGGGGGACCCGCGACCGCCGCCCATCTCAGCGATCCCTACGGCGTGGCCGTGGGGCCCAGGGGCGACATCTTCATCGCCGACGCCGAGAACGCCCGGGTGCGGCAGGTCACGCCCGGCGGCACGATCGCGACGGCCGCGGGCGACGGGACCGAAGGGTTCAGCGGCGACGGGGGCCCGGCCACCCTGGCCCAGCTCCACTACCCCATCGCGGTGGCGGTGGACAGCAGCGGGACGCTCTTCTTCGCCGACCGCGACAACAGCCGCGTGCGCAGGGTGAGCGCGGGCGGCGCGGGGGGATACTGGCTGGCGGGCAGCGACGGCGGCATCTTCGCCTTCGGTGACGCGCCCTTCCTCGGCTCGGCCGGCAACATCGTGCTGCGCCGGCCCATCGTGGGCGCGGCCGCGACCTCGCGGGGCCAGGGCTACTGGCTGGCCGCGGCCGACGGCGGGGTCTTCAGCTTCGGCGACGCCCGCTTCCTCGGCTCGACGGGGGCCATGTCCCTGGCCCGGCCCGTGGTCGCCATGGCCGCCACCCCGTCGAACCGGGGCTACTGGCTGGCCGCGGCCGACGGGGGCGTGTTCGGCTTCGGCGACGCCGCCTTTGTGGGATCGGCGGCCGCCACCCGTCTGCGGGCGCCCATCGTGGCCATGGTCCCGACCCGCAGCGGCGACGGCTACTGGCTGGTGGCATCGGACGGGGGCGTGTTCTCCTTCGGCGCCGCCCCCTTCCTGGGCTCGGCCGGGTCCATGTCGCTGAGCAAGCCCGTGGTCGGCATGGCCATCACCCCGACGGGGCGGGGCTACTGGCTGGTGGCCTCGGACGGGGGCGTGTTCAGCTTCGGCGACGCCCGCTTCCTGGGGTCGACCGGGGCCATGTCACTGGCCCAGCCGGTCACGGCCATGGTGAGCACCTGGACGGGCAACGGCTACTGGCTGCTGGCCGCCGACGGCGGGGTCTTCACCTTCGGCGACGCCCGCTTCTTCGGCTCGGTCGGGGCGACCCACCAGAACGGCCGGCTGCTGGCCATGCCCCGGGGCCCCCTGGTGCGCCCTTAGGCAAGGGGCGGGGGCCGGCTCACCAGCGCGGCGACCAGGTGCTGGTACGCAGGAGCTTGCTCTCCCAGCGGTCGCGGTAGGCCAGGGCCTGGTGCATGAACGTGCCCGGCGCCTTGTGCTCGGGGGCGGTGTCGTGGGTGAGAAGGCCCAGCAGGCGGTCGTGGTCCAAGATCTTCTGCCAGAGCACCGCCTCCCGCCTCCTCCCCGCGCCCAGGGCGGGCTGGAACGAGGCCTCCACCTCCAGCAGCCGCCGGCCCGCGGGCACGCTCTGCATGGGCCGGTGGTAGGACTCGCCCCAGAACCGGATGTAGTCGTCCAGCGGCGCCGTGGGCCACCCGGTGTCCTCCAGGTAGAGGCTGGGTGGGTGCTCGGAGGGCGAGGCTGGGACCGCGTCCAGGTCGACCTCCTGCAGCGGCGACCAGGCCACGGGCAGGAGGATCTTGGCCTCGACGCCGTGGCGCAGCTCGTCGGTGGCCGCCAGCCACGGGCGCAGATCGCCGCTCTGGCACCTGGTGGCCAGGCGGTCCCACGCCTGGCCATCGCGCACGGCGGTGACGGTCACCACGTTGTAGGCGGGCCCGGTGCCGTGGGCGTGATTGCAGTACCAGAGCAGGCGGGCGTCGTCCCCGTCGCCCAGCATCGGCATCCAGCCGTCGCGGAAGGCAGCCTCGAACTCCTCCTCGCCGGCCCCGACGACGCGGTGCACCTCGTGGATGAACAGCACGAACGGGGAAGGTAGCGTCCCGGGGATGGACACCATGGAGGCGAGGAAGACGTGGCGCACCCTCGAGCCCCTGCACGGGATGGTCTACTTCGCCCCGGAGGCGGACTCGGCCTTCGCCGCCATCGGTCTCGAGGGCCAGCGCATGGGGTACTTCGCCTCCCGGTCCGCGGCCATGGGAGCGGTCCCCGCCGAGGTGGTCGTCGCCACCTTCTTCAACTTCTGCCCTTCCCTGGTGCATGCCGTGATCCCGGCGGCGTGGGCCGCGGCCGACCCGGCCTCCATCCTCGAGGCCAGGTTGAGCGCCGTCGACGGTGCCCTGACGCGAGTGCTGGGCGACGGCGCCCTGGGCGGGTCTGAGATGGCCGAGGCGGCCCAGCTGGCCCGCCGGGCCGCGGAGGCCGCGTGCGGGCACCCCGAGGGCCGTCCCCTGTTCGCCGGCCACGCCTCCCTGGCCTGGCCCGACGAGCCCCACCTCGTGCTGTGGCACGCGCAGACCTTGCTGCGGGAGTTCCGGGGCGACGGCCACGTCGGCGCCCTCATGCTGGAGGGTCTCTCCGGCATCGAAGCCCTGGTGGTGCACGGAGCCACGGGTGAGGTGCCCCCGTCCGTCCTGCAGGCCAGCCGGGGTTGGTCGGACGGCGAGTGGGCCGACGCGGTAGAGGGCCTGCGCTCTCGCGGGCTCATCGGACCGGGAGACACCCCGCCGCTCACCGACGCCGGTCGCGAGCACCGGCAGTGGGTGGAGGACAGGACAGACCAGCGGGCCGTCGTGGCCTACGAGCCCCTGGGGGAGGACGGGTGCCAGCGCCTGCGCTCGCTGGGCCGCGCCTTCAGCCGGGCCGTGGTGGACAGCGGCGTTCTGGCCATGGACCGGCTCGGGCGGGTGTAGGAGCCCCGGTGGGGCGGCGGCCCGGGAGCACGACTCCGGTCCAGGTGACGGTCGTGGAGGACGGCGGGGCCAGGGTCCGGCCCGATCAGCTGGCCACCGAGGAGCCCATGGAGATCCGCGTGGCCGCCGTAGGCGAGCGCAGGTCGGTCGCGGTGACCATGCGCACCCCGGGAGCCGACTTCGAGCTGGCCGCCGGGTTCCTGTTCTCGGAGGGCGTCGTCGCCGGCCGTGAGGGCATCCGCTCCATCCGCTACTGCCTCGACCGCGACGTCGAGCCCGACCAGCGCTACAACGTGGTGACCGTCGAGGTGGCGGGGCCGGCCTTGCCGGGGCTGGAGACCATGGAGCGCCACTTCGTGACGTCGAGCGCCTGCGGCGTGTGCGGGAAGTCCAGCCTCGAGGCCCTCCAGCTGCGCGCCGGCCCTGTGGCCGGAGGGCCGCAGGTGGGGGCGGGCACCCTCCACCGTCTACCCGAAGAGCTGCGCCGGGCCCAGGGTGTGTTCTCCTCGACGGGGGGTCTGCACGCCGCGGCCCTCTTCACCCCCGACGGGGGCCTGGTGGCGGCGAGGGAGGACGTGGGGCGCCACAACGCGGTGGACAAGCTCGTGGGCTGGGCCCTGCTCGAGGGGCGCCTGCCCCTGAGCGGACACGTCCTCGTGGTGAGTGGGCGGTCCAGCTACGAGATCCTGCAGAAGGCGGTGACGGCCGGGGTGCCCATGGTCTGCTCGGTTTCCGCCCCCAGCAGCCTGGCCGTGGACGTGGCTCGCGCCTTCGGCGTGACCCTGGTCGGCTTCCTCCGCGACGGCCGCTTCAACGTCTACGCGGGCGAAGGCCGCGTCTCTTCGCCCCGCTGAGCACCGGCCCCGGGCTGAGCACCGGCCCCGAGCTGGCCCCTGGCCCCGGGCCGGGCAGCGCCCGACAGGCGGCGCCGCTGGGGGGCCACGGTGGCGCGGGGCTCCAGGGCCGACTCCGTTCCCGCCTGGACCACGGCGAAGCGCTCGACGGCCGCCCCGGCCAGCAAGGTGGCGGCGCCCGCCACCTCCAGGGTCCTCCTCCGGCGCCCGGCCGCCATCAGGGCCGCGCCCCCGGCGGTGAGGGCGGCGGCCCACCGCGACAGCCGTGCCGCCCGTCCCCCGCCGCCATAGGGGGCGCCCGCCTCCGGGCCGAGCCTGCGCTCCATGATCCGGGTCCCGGCCAGCTCGGCCAGGGCGGCGAACAGGGCCAGGCGCCGGGCCGGGGCCGCCTCCGGGCCCGGGGTGAGCAGGACGGCCGCGGCCCCGGCGCTGGCCGCGGCGCCGGAGGCGAACACGAAGGGCAGCTCGCGCCCGGCTTCGTGCCAGGCGGGGACGGCGGTGTCGGACACGAGCACGGCGGTGTAGGTCGCCAGCAGCGGTCCCAGCGCGCCGGACGCGCACTCCAGAGCCCGGCCCGGGCCCCGGGCCACCCCGGTCAGCTCCGAAGCCGCCGCCCCCACCGCGGCCGGGCCCATGGCCGCGAGGAGCCAGGCCCCGGTGTTCATGGGCGAGGTGGGCTTGAGGACCCTCAGCATGTTGGCGAAGCGCCCGGGACGGCCCAGGTCCTCGACCAGGAGCACGGGGCTCACCAGGACGGCTCCGGCCGAGTTGAGCAGGGCCCGGCGGGCCAGGCGGTCGTTGCCGGCCACCCGGGCGGCCAGGGCGAGGGTGGCCGAGGCGCCCGCCAGCCCGCCGGCGAAGAAGTAGGCGGGGATGGGCCACCTCCACACCGGGGCCTTGAGCACGGGCTGGTCGTAGTAGGAGCGCACCTCGGCGTCGGGGACCACGGACGCCTCCCGGCCCCCGCCCCCGCCCGGCCCTGCCCCGGAGGAGGTCCTCACCGCCGGGATCCGGCGAAGACGGCGGCCACCCCGGCGGCCAGCGAGAGGGCGGCGGCCGCCGCCGCCCGCCACATCCCGGCCAGGTCCCGGGTGGTCACCACCGGGTCGGGGGGGAGGCCGTAGACCTCGGGATCGTCGAGGAGAAGGAAGAAGGCGCCGGCGCCGCCCACCCCGTCACCCTGGTCGTGGCCGTACAGGCGGGCCTCGGCCGTCCCCTGCTCCTGCAGCCGTGAGACCCGGCGCGCCGCCCTGGCCCTGAGCTCGTCCAGGGGGCCGAACTGGATGGAGTCGGTGGGGCAGGCCTGGGCGCAGGCGGGCTCGAGCCCCGCGCCCAGGCGGTCGTAGCAGAAGGTGCACTTCCAGGCCCGCCCGTCGTCCTTGCGCTGGTCGATGACGCCGAAGGGGCAGGCGGGCACGCAGTAGCCGCAGCCGTTGCACACGTCGGCCTGGACGACGACGGTGCCGAACTCGCTTCGGAACAGGGCCCCGGTGGGACACACGTCGAGGCAGGCGGCGCGCGTGCAGTGCTTGCACACGTCCGAGCTCATGAGCCAGCGCACCCCGCTGCCGCCGCCGTCCCCCGACGGGACGGGACGGGCCTGCTCGACGAAGGCCACGTGGCGCCAGCTGTTGGCCCCCAGCATGCCGGTGTTGTCATAGGAGGTGGCCCGGAAGTCGAGGCCGTCCTCCGGCACGCCGTTCCACTCCTTGCACGCCACCTCGCACGCCTTGCACCCGATGCAGACGCTGGTGTCGGTGAAGAAGCCCACCCGGGGCCCGTGCTCGTTCATGCCCGGCCCCCGTCGGCGCCGGGGTCGGGGGCCTGCCCGGCCCGGCGCCGGTAGTCCTCGACCAGGGCGACCAGGGCGGGGCCGCGCGGCCGCCGCCCGGGCCTGATGTCGCAGGTGGCCGCCTTCACCTCCTGGATGTGCACGTTGGGGTCGAGGGCCACCGGGAACAGGTCGTTGGCCGAGTCGCCCGTCGACAGCCCCCTCTGGCCCCAGTGGTAGGGGAGCCCCACCTGGTGGACGATCCTGCCCCCGACGCGGAGGGGGGCGACGCGGCGGGTCACCATGACCCGGGCCTCGATGGCGGTGCGGGTGGACACGATGGTGGCCCAGCCCCCGTGGACGAGCTGCCTCTCGGCCGCCAGCTCGGGGCTGACCTCGCAGAACATCTCAGGCTGCAGCTCGGAGAGGTAGGCCACGGTGCGGCTCATGCCCCCGGCCGTGTGGTGCTCGGTCAGGCGGTACGTGGTCATGACGTAGGGGAAGGCACGGGCCTCCCCCCGGCCCTCCGACGCAGGGTTGAAGGGGTTGTGCCGGTGCCGGGGCCGCTGGCGGGCCGGGTTGGCCTGCTGGGCGTACAGGGGGTTGGCGCACGGGGACTCGTGGGGCTCGTAGTGAACGGGCAGGGGTCCGTCGACCAGGCCGTTGGGCACGAACAGCCAGCCCCGGCCGTCGGCCTGCATGACGAAGGGCTCGTCACCTCGGAGGGCGTCCTCCGCGGTTGCTCCGTCGGGCGGCACGTAGTCGGGCGCCATGTCCACCTTGAAGTCGGGAACGTCGAAGCCGCTCCACCGGCCCTGGTCCCCGTCCCACCACACGTAGCGCTTGCGCTCGGACCAGGGCCGGCCCTGGGGGTCGGCGGAGGCCCGGTTGTAGAGGATGCGGCGGTTGGCCGGCCACGCCCATCCCCACTCGGGCGCCACCCAGTGCTGGTCCTGCCCGGGCCTGCGCCGGGCCGTCTGGTTGTTCTCCTGGGCGAAGCACCCGCAGTAGATCCAGCAGCCGCAGGCGGTGGAGCCGTCGGCCCGCAGCTCGGTGTAGGAGGACAGGGCGGCCCCATCCGGCCCCCAACCGTTGATCTCTCGCAGCACGGCCTCGGCGTCTGGTTCGGCCCGCGGGCCCGAGGTGGGGTAGTCCCATGTGAGGTCCAGCACGGGGCGGTCCCTCTCCAGTGGGGAAGCGGCCAGCTTGTCGCGGATGACGCGACCGAGGTGGAAGTAGAACCACAGGTCGGAGCGGCAGTCGCCCTCCGGCACCACCGCGGCGTGGTGCCACTGCAGGAGGCGCTGGGTGTTGGTGAAGCTGCCGTCCTTCTCTGTATGGGTCGCCGCGGGGAGGAAGAAGACCTCGGTGGCGATCTCCTGCGTGCGCAGCTCGCCCGTCTCGATCTCGGGGGCGTCGTACCAGAAGGAGGCGGTCTCGATCTCGCAGAAGTCGCGCACCACCAGCCAGTCCAGCTTGGCCAGGGCCTGGCGGTGGAGCTTGCCGTTGGCCGACCCGACGGCCGGGTTCTCGCCGATCACGAAGAACCCGGGGACCTTGCCGTCGGCCATGTCCAGGGCCGTCTGGTAGGTGGAGTGGTCGCCGGTGATGCGGGGCAGGTAGTCGAAGCAGAAGTCGTTCTCGGCCGTGGCCGCCGGTCCCCACCAGGCCTTGAGGAGGCTGACGATGTAGGAGTCGGAGTGACCCCAGAAGCCGCCGGGCGCCGACGTGCGCTCGACGTAGCCGGACAGGGTCTGGACCCCACCGCCGGCGTGGGGCATGGAGAGGTAGCCGGGCAGGATGTTGTAGAGGGTGGGGATGTCGGTGGAGCCCTGGATGCTGGCGTGGCCCCGCAGGGCCAGGATCCCCCCGCCGGGCCGGCCCACGTTGCCCAGCAGCAGCTGGATGATGGCCGCGGTCCGGATGTACTGGACGCCCACGGAGTGCTGGGTCCAGCCCACCGCGTAGCAGAAGGCCGAGGTGCGCTCCCGTCCCGAGTTGGCGCACAGGGCCTCGGCCACCTCGAGGAACATGTCCCGGGGTACGCCGCACACCTCCTCCACCCGCTCGGGCGTGTAGCGGGCGAAGTGGCGCCTGAGCAGCTGGAAAACGCAGCGGGGGTGCTGGAGGGTGGGATCGACGCTGGGCGGCCTTCCCCCGTGCAGGCTCGAGCCCTGGCCGTGGGCCTCGCCAACGGCCGCGCCCTCGGCGTGGGCGGCGGCGGGCAGGACGTCGAGCCCCTCGTACTGCCATGTGGCCGTGTCGTAGATGCGCCGGTCCGGATCCCAGCCCGAGAAGAGGCCGTCGAGGTCCTCGGTGTCGCGGAAGCCGGGATCGATGATGGCCGAGGCGTTGGTGTAGGCCTCGACGTACTCGCGGAACTCGCGTCCGTTGGCCAGGATGTGGTTGACGACCGCCCCCAGGAAGACGATGTCGCTGCCGGCCCGTACGGGCACGTGCACGTCGGCCACGGCGCTGGTACGCGTGAAGCGCGGGTCGATGTGGATGACCTTCGCCCCTCGTTGCTTGGCCTCCATGACCCACTGGAACCCGACGGGATGGCACTCGGCCATGTTCGAGCCCATGATCACGATGCAGTCGGAGTTGCGCAGGTCCTGCTGGAAGGTGGTGGCGCCACCCCGCCCCAACGACGTCCCCAAACTGGGGACGGTGGAGCTGTGTCATATGCGGGCCTGGTTCTCGATCTGGATGGCGCCCAGGGCCGTGTACAGCTTCTTCATCAGGTAGTTCTCTTCGTTGTCCAGCGTCGCCCCCCCGAGGCTGGCGATGCCCGTGGTGCGGCGCAGCGACGCTCCCGTTCCGGCGTCGTCGTGCTCCCATGTGGCGGCCCGGGTCGCGATCACCCTCTGGGCGATCATGTCCATGGCCCGGTCCAGGGGCAGCTCCTCCCAGCGGGTGCCGTAGGGGCGGCGGTACTTGACCCGGTACTCGCGGCTGGGCGAGGTGACCAGGCTCTTGGTCGCGGCGCCCTTGGGACAGAGCCGCCCCCTGGAGATGGGGCTGTCGGGGTCGCCCTCGATCTGGACGATCTCGCCGTCCTTGACGAACACCAGCTGGCCACAGCCCACCGCGCAGTAGGGACAGATCGACCGGACGACGGCGTCCGCGGTCTCGGTGCGTGGCGCGAGCGCGGCCGTGCCCGGCGAGCGGGCGGCGGGGCCCCGCCCGAGCCCGTCGTGCTCCTTGACCTGACGCAGGACGGGCCACGACGACACCAGCTCACGCAGGGTGCGGCCGCTCACGATTCCACTCTTCCCCGGACGCCGCCGCCCCATGGCATGCATCTAGGACCGGCGCGGGGCGAGCACCGCCTCCACGGCCTCGAGGTCCGAGGGGCCGTTCACGTTGGTGAGCTCGCCCCCCAGGGCGGTGACGACGCTGGGGCCGAGGCGGTCGAGCAGGGGGAGGAGGCGCCGTTCGCCCCGGGCCAGCAGGTCCGCGCAGGCGGCCAGCGCGTCCGAGCGGGCGTAGCGCCCGCACAGGGGTTGGGCCCGCCCTCCGGGGTCGGCAGCCACGACGGGGTCGCGCAGGGAGACGCCGGCCAGCCGGCTGACCAGAGGAGCGGCCAGGGGCAGGTCGCAGGCGAGCACCAGCACCCGCTCGGCATCGACCGCGGCCAGGCCGGTGGCCAGCGCGTTCAGGGGGCTCTGGGGACCGGGCCCGTCGAGGACGGTCTCGGCCGGCGGGAGTGGGGGCAGGTCGATGGCGGGCCGGGACACCACCGCTATGCGGCCGCAGTGGGGGAGGAGGGCCTCCACCGCCCTCTCCGCCAGGGTCTTGCCCGCCACCACCACCGTGGCCTTGGCCCGTCCCAGGCGCCGGCCCCCGCCCCCGGCGAGAACGATCCCGTCCAGCCTGTGCCCGTTCAGGTCGCGTCGGTCCGGGTCGTGGGGGCGGCTGTGGTCAGCCCGTTCCCAGCTGGGCCGCCGACTTGGGGTCGGGCGCGTCCCAGGCCGTGCCGCCGACCCGGCCGCCCAGCTCGGGGCACTCGGGAGCGAAGGTCCCCCAGCTGCACTCCATGCCGGGCACGACCCAGTCGTGGAGCATCCAGATGTCGGTGAGCAACACCTTCCTGCCTCCCGCGGCCAGGCACTGCGCCGGGGTCAGGCCCTCGGCGCCCACCACGACGCCGGCGGGGTTGATGCACAGGCCGCCGTTGGCGTTGTGCTGGTGCCAGAGGTCATTCGGCCCCGAGAATCCCTCCGGCGCGCCACCGGGGTGGTACACGAGATAGCTGAGGCCGACGAGGCGGGCGTCGGGCGTGGTCCCGTCGTAGAGCAGCTCGGAGGGAGCGGCGGGGTCGAAGCGGCTGACCAGGGTCACGTTGGTGAAGTGGGCGCCGATGCAGGGCACGTAGGGGGTGGACATGCGGTAGCCCGCCCTCTGCGCGTCCGCCGCCGTGGGGTACCGCGTCACCACGCTTCGGGCCTGCACCTGCTGTTGCGCCAGCAGGGCGCGGGTGGGCTCGTCGATCGGCGCCTGGGGCGTGGGCCCCCGATGGAAGTGACCCTCCGTATCGGTCACCTGGGCGGGCGACGCGGGCGGGCCCGCCTTTTCGCACGGCGTCGCGCCCGTGAGGCCGGCTGTGTCGCCGTGGGCGTGCAGAAGGCCGGGGAGGGCGGCGTGGCTGTGGCTGTGGCCGGCGAAGGAAGGGGTGACCCCGATGGCACTGACGGCGGCCACGACCAGGCCGGCGGTGACGATCGACGTCGCCGGTGTGAAGGGCAGACGCCCGCGCAGGAGAGCGGGACGGGCGACGGCGGCGATGCAGCCCACGACGATGAGGTACTCGAAGACGGAAGCGGTCGTGTCGGACACGCCCACGGCCTCGATGGTGGAGCCGTGGGGGATCAGGGGCACGCCCGTCGTCCGTGACAGCACCCAGATGACGATCACGGCCGCGTTGGGCAGCCCCAGGAGGAACACCCGCCGCGTCGGGCGCAGCACGATGGCCACGGCCCAGGCCAGCTGGAACCAGGCCACGACCAGGAAGAAGGCGCCGTGGGCCCAGCCCTGGACGAAGTGCCCGGGCGCGAAGGCGAAGTGGATGGAGGCGGCACCCAGAGACAACAGGGCCAGCACGGCCGGGATGGGCGCCATCGGGGGCCCTGAGCCCGGCGCCGCGGGCTCGACCAGGTATTCCGGCTCGGGCGCGTCCCCCGGGCGTTGTCGCGTCAGAACGCTCACGTGCCCTCCCTGGTCGACGCGATCCTGAACGGAGCGTAGCGGGCGTGTGGACGCGTCGGCGGCCAGAGAGGCGGGAAAGGCGGGTGGCGATGCCCCGCCGGCGCGCCCTCAGTCCTGGTCGACCAGGGGAGCGAGGAGGACGCTCGCCACCACCCCTCCCGTGGCTGCCGCCAGCACCAGCCAGCGGCCGAAGCGAGGCCCGTTCCGCCAGGCCAGGATCGTGGCGGCAACGTCACCGGCGTCGGCCAGGCCCCCGGCTTCGAGCCAGCCCCGCACCGGTCCGTCGCCGCGCAGGGCCAGGAGCGCGCCGAGCCCCAGGGCGACATCCCGCGCTCCCAGGGCCCGGCCCATGACCTCGACCGAGGGGCGGGCGGCATCGGTCCCTACCCACGGACGGGCGGGCAGGCGGGGGAGGGCGAAGGCGGTGACGCCGAGGGCCACACGGGCAGAGGCCAGAGCCCGGGCCGAGGCTCGGGCCTCCTGGGTCGTCGAAGGCAGCCGCATCCGGGACCCTGCTCAGCCCTGCAGGCGCCGACCGGCCAGGCCCGACACCCGCCGGGTGAGAGCGCGGGGCGCCAGCTGGCTGAGCATGGCCGCCATCTTGTTGTGCACCCCCGGGACGCTCACCGCCGCTCCCCGGCGCAGGTCGCGCAGCGCGCTCCTGACCACCGGCTCCGGGGTTTGCCAGAGCAGCGAGGGCACCCCGGCGCCCTCGGCGTTGGCCGTCTCCTGGAACTCGGTACGGGTGAAGCCGGGGCAGAGCGCCATCACCTTGACTCCCGTGCCCCGGAGCTCCTCGTGGACAGCTTCGGTGAAGCTGGTCACGAAGGCCTTGGTCGCCGAGTAGGTCGCGTTGTAGGGCCCGGCCTGGAACGAGGCCACCGACGACACGTTGATGATCCCGCCCTGGCCCCGCGCCGTCATGGCGCCCACCGCGGCCCGGGTGAGGCGCACCAGGGCCAGCACGTTGAGACGGATCTCGCGCTCCTCCTGGTCGATGGGGAGCTCGGCGAAGCTGCCGAAGGTGCCGAAGCCGGCGTTGTTGATGAGCAGCTCGACGGGCCGGGTCTGCTCGGCGACCCGAGCCTCGACCCGGGCCAGGTCATCGGCGTCCGTGAGATCTGCCGCGAGGACCTCGGTGGTGACGGCGTGTCCGGCCGCCAGCTCGTCGGCCAGCTCCTTGAGCCGACCCTCGCGGCGGGCGACGAGCACCAGGTCGTGGCCGTCGGCAGCCAGCCTCCGGGCGAAGGCGAGCCCGATGCCGCTCGAGGCACCGGTGATGAGGACCGTGGGTCGGGCCATACCCAACCCTACGCGGCCCCCGAGCCAGGTTCAGCAGAGGACCGCCTTGCACTGCACCGTGGTCGGCGTCGTCGGGATGGGCAGGGTGGGCGGGGGCGGGCCGGTCGTGCTCGTGGTCGAAGAGGAGGTCGTGGGCGGCGGGGGCTTGGCCTGGGAGGGCGGCGGCTGGGTGGGCCCGCCCAGGGCCGGGGACTGGCCCCCGCCCCCGGCGCCGGGGGCGGGCTGGGCCGAGCCGGGCTGAGGAGAAGGCGGAGGCGTCACCGGCGTGACCCCTTTCTGGCCCGGAGACTTGGGTACGCCGCCGGCGGCCAGGGCCTCGAGCAGGGACGGGTCGCCTCCGTCCATCCCCAGGGCCCACACGCCCACGCCCCGCAGATGGGCGGCCGAGGCCACAGCCGCCTTGGCGCCGAGGGACTGGGCGTCGTCGTAGTACGCCTCGTGCCACCGCCCGCCCAGTTGATAGCTGGCCCAGGGCGACTGGGCGGCAGCGTCCCAGCGCGCCGCCCAGCCCGAGGCTCTGATGGCGGCCCAGGTGATGGGGCGCGGTCCGCCGACGGCACGCGACGCGGGCGAGTCGTCGACGGTCGCCCAGTCGTACCCGTAGAAGGGGAGGCCCAGGATCACCTTGCCGGGCGAGGCCGCGGCGGAATAGGCGGCCACCGCGTCGGAGACGTTGGGCTGGTAGCCCGTCAGGGGAGAGTTCGGAGAGGCGGCCCCGCCCCCGTACATGTCGTAGGCCATGACGAAGAGGGCATCGGCGCTGCGGGCCAGCCCGGCCACGTCGAAGAAGCTCTGGGGGTTGGTGGCCGACCCTACGTAGGTGTCGACCGTGACCTGCCAGGTCGGGTGGGCTGCGTGCAGCTGGTGGGACAGGGCGCCGACGAGGGTGGAGAAGGCGTCGCGCTGGTTCCCGTCGGTGCCCTCGACGTCGATGTTCACCCCGTCGAGGTTCCGCCCCGCGGCGACCTCGGCCAGTTCGCCCGCCAGGCGCCCCGGTACCGCGGGGTCGGTCACCAGGGCCTGGATCACGGCGGGATCGAAGGCCTTGGCCGTGAGCACGACCCGGGCGCCGGCGGCATGGGCCCGATTCACGAGGTCGGCCAGGGCCTGGCTCTCAAAGCCGGTCCACTCCGGCCCCGAGCGGACCAGCGTCGCGTCCTTGCCGATCTCCAGGCCGAAGTAGGCCACCGTCGTGAGGTGGCCCACGTCGAAGCTGGCCTGGCGGTCGAGCGTCCAGTAGGGCGCGAACCCGAAGAGCTCGTGGGGCCGCACCGCGGGGGAGGCGGCGACGGCAGGGGGCGGAGGCGCCGGGGGCGCGGCCGCCGCGGGGAGGACGGGCGCGGGTGGGGCCGAGGCCGCGAAGGCGGCCTGGGGCCGTTGCCCGGGATCGGGGTCGGCGACAACGGGGACGGGCCGGTGCCGGTGCCCGGGGCCGGGCGATCCGGCGGCGATCGTGGTCACGGCCACGACCACGGCGCCCACCGCGAGCGCCGACAGCCCGCCCGCGGCCCACACGGCCCGGGCCTTGCGTCCCGCGCCCGTCCACCGCTCCCGGAGGGAGGATGCCAGGCCCGGCACCCTCTGCCCCAGGCGGCCCGGGCTCCGGCCGGTAAAGGACCGCACGGGTGAACGGAGGATCGAACGGAGGCTGGGACGATGCATGGGTGCGCTCGCTCCAGTGTGCCGGAGACGCCCGGCCTGGATGTCGCGAACGGGTTCTGCGTCTGCCCGGGCGTGGGCATCGAGCTGGGCGCGGGACCGTCCTGACCGGGCCGCCTACGCTCTGGCCGTGTCCAGCTGGGACGTCGAGCTCCGGGGCAACTTCGCCGTAGCGACCTTCCGGCGCCCGCCCCGGAACTTCATGAGCTTCGCCGCCATGGGGGAGCTGGAGCGGCTGCTGACGGACGTCTCGGGCCGCGACGACGTCAGCGTCGTCGTGATCACCGGCGGGCTGCCCGGGTACTTCGTCGCCCACGCCGACCTGGAGGACCTGTCCCGGCTGGGGAGGGGCGAGGCGGTGGAGGGCGACCCGGCCAGCTGGGGCCGGACCCTGGCCCTCATCGAGACGATGCCCCAGCCCGTCATCGCCGCGGTCAACGGCCAGGCGTGGGGCGGGGGCTGTGAGCTCAGCCTGGCCTGCACCCTGCGGGTCGCGGCCCGTTCGGCCCACCTGGGCCAACCCGAGGTCAACGTCGGCATCATCCCCGGCGCCGGCGGCACCCAGCGCCTGGCCCGCCTCGTGGGGCCGGGCCGGGCGGCCGAGCTCATCCTGTCCGGGCGGATAGTCGGCGCCGAGGAGGCGCACGCCATCGGGCTGGTCGAAGCGGTTCTGCCCGACGACGACTTCCTCGATCGCACGGTCGAGTGGGCCGGGCTCCTGGCCGCCAAGCCCCGCTTCGCCCTCGCCGCGGCCAAGAGAGCGATCGTCGAAGGGTTGCGCCTGCCCTTCGAGGAGGGACTGCGGCTGGAGGGCCGCCTCTTCGTCGAGTGCCAGCGCGACGCCCGGGCCGTGGATCTGGAGGGCCAGGCCCTGCGCCGCTACCGGGAAACCCCGCCCGACGCCTCAGTGGAGCTGTGACGGCTTGGTCGATCCCGACGTGCTCGACCGTCTGTACTCCCTGGCTCCGGAGGAGTTCACCGCAGCCCGCAACGCCCTGGTCAAGGAGCTGACCAGGACGGGCGACCGGCAGGCCGCGTCCGAGCTCAAGGCGCTGCGCAAGCCCACGGTGATCGCCTGGTCCCTCAACCAGGTGGCGCGCACCCACGGCCAACAGGTCGAGGAGCTGCTGGGCGCCGGTGGGCGCGTCAGGCAGGCGCAGGAGGCGGGAGAGCCTCGGGCCCTTCGGGAGGCGAGCGGCGAGGAGCAGGAGGTCCTCCACCGCCTCTCCGGCCTGGCCCTGAAGGAGATGTCCTCGGCCGGCCACCCGCCGAACGAGACAGCGCGGACCAAGCTCCTGTCGACCCTGCGCGCCGCGGCCCGGGACGACAACGTGGCCGAGCAGCTGCGCCGGGGCCGGCTGAGCGCCGAGGCCCGGTTCGTGGGCTTCCCCACCGATCTCGACGTGGCCGTCGGTGGGATCCGACAGGCGGAGGCCCCCCAGCCCCAGGCCCGTCGCGCCGGCTCGGCCCGGGCCGTGCAGGCCGCCCGCAAGGAGCTCGACCGCCTCGAGGCCGAGGTGAAGCGGGCCGCCCGCCGGGCGCGGGACCGGACCGAGTCGGCGGCGCGGGCCCGGACCGCGGCCGACGAGGCGGAGGGCGGGGCCAGGGAAGCGGAGGAGCACCTGGCCGCGCTGCGGATCGACGCCGACGAGGCTGCCCGGCGCCTCGAGGAGCTGGAGGAGGATTCGCCGTGACGAGGCCCGTCGAACCCCGGCACCGCGTCGTGTCGGCCAACGGCGTGCGCATGCACCTGGTCGAGGCGGGCGAGGGACCGCTGGTGCTTCTGGTCCACGGCTTTCCCGAGTCCTGGTACTCGTGGCGCCACCAGCTTCCCGCCCTGGCCGAGGCCGGCTACCGGGCCGCGGCCATCGACGTGCGGGGCTATGGGCGCTCGTCCAAACCGCCCGCCATCGAGGACTACCGCATGGTCAAGCACGTGGGCGACAACGTGGGTGTGGTCGAGGCCCTGGGGGCCCAGCGGGCCGTGGTCGTGGGCCACGACTGGGGCGCGCCCATCGCCTGGAGCTCGTGCCTCATGCGCCCGGACGTCTTCGACGCCCTCGCCCTCCTCAGCGTGCCCTACTCACCACGATCGTCGACCAGGCCGGCCGACGCCTTCCGGGCCATGGCCGGGGAGGAGGAGTTCTACATCGAGTACTTCCAGCAGCCCGGCCGGGCCGAGGCCGAGATCGAAGCGGACGTGCGCTCGTGGCTCCGCGGCTTCTACCACAGCGCGTCAGGTGACGCCGTCCTGGCCGGCGACGGACGCACCATCGCCACCGTTCGGCGGGGCGGGCAGCTGCGCGAGCGCTTCACCCTCCCGGAGGGCCAGCCCCCCTGGATGAGCGAGGACGACCTGGACTTCTACGTGGCCGAGTTCGAGCGCACCGGCCTCAGCGGTGGTCTCAACCGCTACCGCAACATGGACCGGGACTGGGAGGACATGGCCGCCTTCACCCACCGCCCCATCACGGTGCCCTCGCTGTTCATCGGGGGCGAGAGGGACGGCCCCACGGTGTGGGGCGGGGGGGCCATCGCCCGCTTCGGCGATACCCTGCCCGGGCTCCGGGGCTGCTACGTCCTCGAGGGCTGCGGCCACTGGGTCCAACAGGAGCGGACGGCGCGCGTCAATGAGCTGCTGCTGGAGTTCCTCGGCTCCCTCGGCCCTCGGTAAGCGGCCAGGGGAAGGCCAGGCCCGGTCACACGCCGGTCTGGGCGCCTCCCGCGGCCTGGCACTGGGCCGCGTGGGCGGGGTCGATGGGCGCCTGCTTGAGGGTGGGGGGTGACTTGAAGGCAGGCGTGGTGAAGTCGAAGAACTCGAGCATGGGGTTGGCCGCCGCGTCGCGGGCGGTGAGGGGAGCGAGGCCGAAGCGCATCTCGATGAAGGCCAGGATCGAGGTGTGGTCGTTCACCGTGTGGGACACGAAGTGGGCCCTGGAGTAGGGCGACACCACCAGGGCGGGGACCCGTATCCCGTAGGTGTCGAAGGCGTAGGGCGCGCCGTTGGTGGGCGGAATGTTGTCAGGAGCCGGCGCCGCGGGCGGGGCCACGTGGTCGTAGTAGCCGCCGTGCTCGTCATAGGTGAGGAACAGGGCGGAGTCCTTCCAGTTGGGACTGCCCATGAGAGCGTTCACGACCGAGGCGCTGAACTGCTCGCCCACCTGGATGTTGGAAGGAGGATGCTCGTCGGTCTCGGTGTTGCTGCTGGCGATGAAGATCGGGTCCACGAAGGCCACCTGGGGCAGGGTGCCCGCGGCGGCGTCGGCGTAGAACTGGGAGATGGGCGCCGCGTTCTCCGGGTGCTGCTGGAAGTCGGCGAATAGCCCGGCGAAGGGGACCTGGGAGAAGTACACCTTCCAGCTGATTCCCGCCGTGGTGAGCGAGCGCAGGATGGTGGCCTGGGTGTAGCCGCCCGGCCCGCTGAGGTCGTTCTGGATGTGGCCGAACGACGTGCCCGCGTAGAGGTAGAAGCGGTTGGGGAACGTCGGTCCCGCCACCGAGGCGAAGTAACGGTCGCCCACCCCGAAGGTGTTGGCCAGGTCGTAGTAGAAGGGGAGGTCGCTCTGGTCGTAGTAGCCCATGGCGCGGCTGCCCTTGGGGTCGGTCTTGTCCACGTTCTGGGCGGTGAAGCCGTCCATCGTCCCGCCGTTGATCTCCAGGTGCGTGCCGTTCCAGGAGTGGTTGAGGTCGGCGGACTCGCAGTACGCCGTCTGGTGGAAGGGCACGATGGCCGGCCCCGTCGGGTTGGTGGGGTCGGGGTTGCCCGTGGCCGGCTCGGGCTCGGCGCCGGGCTGGCCCTGGAGATGGAGCTGGCCGAAGTAGTGGTCGAAGGACCGGTTCTCCTGCATCAGGACCACGATGTGGTTGATGGGGGCGTTGGCCGGCGCCGCGGCCTGGGCCGGGCCCTGGGCCGCGGCCGAGATCAGGAAGGGCGTTACGGCGGCCGAGGCCGCCAGGCAGGCGAGGGCACGTCGAGGCGAGGGCACGCCCATGAGTTCGAGACCGGGGGCTTTCGCACCTTTCGCGCCCGCCTGAAGTTAACTCAGGAGCCCTTGGCCCCCCGCCCCTCGGCCAGCACCGCCGTCGGCGGGCTCCGGAGCTCCCGAGCCAGGCCCACGACGGAGAGGAGGCGCAGCACGTAGTAGCTGATGTCGAGCTCCCACCAGAAGAACCCCTGCCTGGCCGCGGCGGGGAAGCGGTGGTGGTTGTTGTGCCACCCCTCGCCGTTGGTCAGCAGCGCGATCACCCAGTTGTTCTGGCTGGTGTCGTTGGTGTCGTAGCGACGCCTCCCCACCACGTGGGCGGCCGAGTTGACCAGGAAGGTCACGTGCCAGAGCAGAACGGTCGACCCGAAGAACCCGACGACGAGCCCGCTCCAGCCGCCGATGAGGAACGACATGACCCCGACGCTCCAGGGCCCGATCCAGTTGTACTTGTCGATGAAGCGCAGCTCCGGGTAGCGGGCCAGGTCCCGCACCACCTCGAGGTCCGTTGCCTTGTGCTTGTAGGACAGGATCCAGCCCACGTGGCTCCACCACAGGCCCTTGATGGGCGAGTGCGGGTCCCGGTCGGTGTCGGCATAGCGGTGGTGGGCCCTGTGGTTGGCCGCCCACCACAACGGCCCCTTCTGGGCCGCGGTCGTGCCGCCGAAGGCCATGATCGCCTGCATGACCCGGCCCAGGCGGTAGCTGCGGTGCGAGAAGTACCGGTGGTAGCCGGCGGTGATGAAGAACATCCGCACCGAGTAGAGGACGCCAAGCAGCACCAGGCTGCGGGCGGTCACCCCCGTGAAGACGGCCAGCAGGGGGACCAGGTGGGCGATGGCGAAGGGTATGGAGGAGCCTCGGTCGATCCGCTCCTCCGGGGGCCGGGGGGAAGGGGCAGGGGCGGGGCGCTCGAGGAGGGTGGTGGGGGGCACGGCGGGCCAGCCTACCGACCG
>Ga0066660_10000134_pt1 | contig 20055 bp, 26 predicted proteins | sample GraSoiAngelo_109_FD_75177 | JGI IMG/M metagenome (GOLD analysis project Ga0066660, IMG submission 75177) | Grasslands soil microbial communities from the Angelo Coastal Reserve, California, USA - 14_0903_12_20cm | ecosystem: Environmental > Terrestrial > Soil > Grasslands | place: USA...
ACGCGAGAGTATTTGTTTATAGGGAGGGCAGGGTATGAAAGAGAGCGCTTCGCACTTCATTGCCCGGATCTTCGACTATGTCCTTATTCTTGTTCCTTGCCTCATAAGCTCAGTTCTTTTTACTGAGCGCCTTGAAGCGGCACAGTCAACCAGTCGGGTGATCGAGGCGGGCTGGGAATTCCGCGCGGTCAGCAGCACGGATCGAGCCGATCTGAACGAGTGGCATCCGGCACAGGTTCCGGGTGTGGTGCAAACCGACCTACTGAATAACAAGCTCATCCCGGATCCTTTCTATCAGGACAATGAGTTTCAGGTGCAGTGGGTTGGGCTCACAAACTGGGAATACCGGACCCAGTTCCCAATAGACGCGGCCACCTTGGGACACGGTCATGTCGACCTTGTCTTTGATGGGCTCGACACATTTGCCGACGTCTACCTGAACGACACAGCGCTGCTTCATACCGACAACATGTTCCGGCGCTGGAGCGTGCCGGCGAAGACGCTGCTCAGACCCGGGAATAACAGCCTGCGCGTAGTCTTTCACTCCGCAGTGACGAGGATGCTGCCATATGTTAAGTCACTTCCGTACGTTTTGCCGGCTATCTCGACCATAAACGGCGGAAACGAGCAAGGTATTCCCACTGCTCCTTATACCCGAAAAGCGCCGTACCAATACGGCTGGGACTGGGGACCGAGATTTGTCACAGCGGGCATCTGGCGGCCCGTCCGCCTTGAGACGTGGGATGCGGTGCGGATTAACAACCTGCACATTCACCAGATCAAGATCAGCCCAGATGAAGCCCGCGTCGATGCAGAACTAGAAATGCAGGTGGCAACCCCGGGAACCGCGGTTATCACTTACACGTATCGTGAACTGTCCGGAGGACACGGCAATGTAGGGAGGCAAACGGTACTACTAACTACGGGCGTGAATCATTGTGTGTTTCCGATTGTGATCCCCAAACCTAAATTGTGGCATCCGGCTGGATACGGAGAGCAAAGTCGCTACCTCTTTTCCGCAGCCGTCCGCTTGGGAAAGGATGTGGCTGCGGAGACCGAGGCGAAAACGGGGTTGCGCTCTGTCGAACTACGGCGCGTGCCGGATCAGTGGGGCAAGAGTTTCGAGTTCGTCGTGAATGGCGTGCCTATCTTCGCCAAGGGAGCGAATGTGATTCCGTTTGACAGCTTCCCGAACCGCGTGACGCCCGAGATTCACCGCAGAGTCATCCAGGCCGCGCACGATGCACATATGAACATTCTGCGCGAATGGGGTGGCGGGTACTACGAGTCCGACGATTTCTATGACATCTGCGATGAGCTGGGAATGCTGGTATGGCAGGAGTTCAGTTTCGGCGGGGACATGGTGCCGGGGGACGTTGCCTTCCAGGAAAACGTGCGCCAGGAAGCGATCCAGCAGATCAAGCGGCTTCGAGATCACCCGAGTATCGCGATCTGGTGCGGAAATAATGAAGTGGAAACTGGCTGGCATCACTGGGCGGACCGCCAGAATTTCAAGGAATCGGTTTCCCCTGAGGTGCGGGAGCGGGTTTGGCAGGATTACATAATTTTGTTTGCCGACATATTGAAGAGTGCCGTTCACGATTTTGGAGATCCCGCACCGTATTCCCCGAGTTCGCCGAGCGCCAATTTCGAGGAGGTGCCCGACCTACCCGACAACGGAGACATGCATTATTGGGCAGTTTGGCATGCCTTGGCGCCGGCGCAGGATTACCTCAAACAATTTCCGCGATTCATGACGGAGTATGGATTTCAATCCTTCCCGGATATGCGGACGATTCGTTCATTTGCCAAGCCCGAGGACCTCGATATCAGGTCGAAGGTGATGCAAGCCCATCAAAAGAACAAGGGAGGCAATGAACGTATCCTGACCTACATGCTGCGCGAGTACTGGGAGCCGAAGAATTTCGAGGCTTTCGTATACCTGAGCCAAGTGCAGCAAGCGGAAATCATTAAGCTCGGCGCCGAGCATCTCCGTCGTTTGCGGCCGCGGACCATGGGTTCGCTGTACTGGCAATTGAATGACTGCTGGCCCGTAGCTTCGTGGGCGAGCATCGATTACTACGGAAAATGGAAGGCCCTACACTATTATGCGCGCCGGTTCTATGACGATGTGTTGATCTCGCCATCTCTGCACGATAACCAGCTCGACGTTTATATTGTCTCTGACAAGCAGCAAGCGCTTGCGGGCAAAATTCGGGTGCGGTTGCTTGATTTTTCAGGGAACGTGTTGCTGGATCAGGTGCAGGCAGTACAAATTCCAGCGGCCTCGAGCGCTTCGTATCTGAAGTTCTGGCAGGATCAACTCGCAGCGAAAGCGGATCTCCATCGATCGTTCGTAGTGACCGATCTGGAAGTCGGCGGACAGCGGGTGTCACGCAATCTGGTGTTCTTCAATGCCATGCATAACCTGGAACTGCCGTCGGCTCCAGAGATTGAGAGCACCCTGAACAAGGCGGACGGAAACTATACCCTTTCCTTGCGTGCGCCGGTTTTAGCGAGGAATGTGCGGGTCTCCTTCGGCGATTTGGAAGTCGAGATGTCAGATAATTACGTAGACCTGCTGCCGGGAGAGACTGTCGAACTCACGGCGCGAACTGCAAGCACGCTAGATGAGCTGAAGGCCGCGATGAAGATTACTTCGTTGATGGATGCCTTTCAGACAACAATACATTAGAGCGGGGAGGTTTCGACTAGAGAACAAGAGAGCGGCATGGGCACTCGCGTTGTCTGAATGCATTGCGCATTTCGCAGCTGGAATACAACGTTCAGCGGTTGCCAATAGCCGCATCTCGCTGCGCAAAAATAGCGAACCGATTTTCCGGCTGCCCCTCAGTCTCGGTCTGGATCGTGAATAGTCCGCCAGCCAAACGGTCACCGGGCGGTGCTTGGACCGAGGCAGTCGTCACGTAAAGTGTTTTGCGGTCTGCACCACCGAAAGTGCAGGTTGTTACGTTCTGTACCGGCATGTCTACAATGCGATCAATATGCCCGTCGGGCGCTACCCGGACGATACATCCACCATAGAAGCGACAATTCCAAAGATATCCTTCAGCATCGACACAGGAACCGTCAGGAAATCCCTTGGAGAAGCCTTGCAGAAACGGCCTACGATTAGCGATGGCCCCGCTGGCAGGATCGTAATCGTAAACCCAGACGGTGTTCTCCAGTGTGTCACCGAAGTAGAAATGTCGGTCATCCGGGCTCCAGGCAAGCGTGTTGGCAATGCGAAGATCGCAGCACCACTCGGTGATGGTATTGTCGGGGTCCAGACGATAGAGCATGCCGTCATAGCCCTCCACGGTCCCGGCGGAGCCGTCAGGATTCACGTTGTTGTGCATCGAGCCGATCCAGAGTGATCCATGCTTATCAGTTCGCGCATCGTTGAAGCGAACTCTCGGCCACTGTTCGAGCTGGTAAAGGGGCTGGCTGCGATGATCCGAGTGAGGCTCCCACAAAATCACCTGAGAGCCGAGGACTACGGCCAGTGTGTCGTCCCGGTCCGTCAGTGTCAAAGCTGTGACCGGTTCGTCAAAGAACCAGGTCCGGACGCATCGGTCGATGGGCGTATAGCGATGAATCAGAAAGCGGTTAATGTCGGTCCAGTAGGCAGCGGAGTGCGCCGCGTGCCACACAACTCCTTCGCCACAAACGTCCCCCGTCGGTGCAACGCAAATTGGCTCGGAAGTCATTGGACACCGATGCCGGCAAGCAGGCCGCCGTCAATGAGGTAGTCGCCACCCGTGCAGAATCCAGCTCGATCGGAAGCCAGGAACGCTGCGAGTTCAGCGACCTCTTCCGGGGCACCGTTTCTCCGCAGTGGATGAGCCGCGGCAAAGCGTTCGAGTACCTGTCCGAGAGGCAGACCTTGACCGAAGTGCGCTGCGGATCGTTCGAGCATCGGCGTTCGAATTGAACCAGGACTGATCGAGTTGACACGAATTTTGTCAGAAGCGTGGTCGAGAGCCAGGGCTCGAGTCAGACTGTGAACCGCTCCCTTCGATGTGGCATAGGCCGCCACACCTCGCTGGCACGCGTATCCCTGCACGGAAGCGATATTGATGATCGACCCACCACCCCGCTTCCTCATTTCCGGAATGCCCCACTTGGCTAGAAGATAGATGCTCGCGACATTCACCAGCATGCATTGATTCCAGGTGTCGAAGTCTGTTTCGAGAACAGTTCCGAAGGGATGAATGCCAGCCGCATTAACAATAATGTCGAGTCCACCAAGTGCGCTCACGGCCTTCTGAACCACTGAGCGCACGTCATCGAGTTTGCTAACGTCACATTTCTCTAACTGCAAAGTCAGGCCAAGAGCGGCCGCTTCTTTTGCCAACTCCTCATTGCCAGCCGTCTCTATGCCGCATGCCATAACCGACGCACCGCCCTCAGCGAATCGCTTCGCCACTGCTCGGCCAAATCCCGTGGTGCCCGTGACCAGGGCAACTTTTCCAGAAAAATCCCTCATGTGGGTTTGGTCCCCTCATTGGGCATAGGCAGGGAACTGCTATAGGAGGTTAACTCCATCCTAAAAATTGAGGACCTTCTTATACCACAAGGGCGGTTCACGCGTGCGTTCGATAGGCAGGCACCACATCCACCCATCCCTCCCGCGCACAAGTTCACGAGATTCATGTGAATGCGGCGCAATTGGAAGGGGGATCCCTCCTACAAGGGAGTGAATGGTGGCTCTGCGACCCGGACGCGCTTTGGCGGTCGGGTTCCCAAAATCACGGAGAAGAAGCACACAACCGCGCTCCCTCAGTCGGCTGCTCCCGCGTTGTGCTCCTCTTCGACTGCAGTGGCATAAGCAACGTTGCGGCCACCGTATCGCCGGACGCGTATATTGGCCTGCTCGGCATGACCATAGAAGCCTTCCAACACACAAAGCCGTGAGCAATATTCGCCGATCGCGGCCGATGCTTGATCCGTGAGGACCCTCTGATACGTGCAGGTCTTGATGAACTTGCCCACCCAGAGGCCACCGGTGTAGCGAGCCGCTTTGCCGGTTGGCAGCGTGTGGTTGGTGCCGATTACCTTGTCGCCATAGGCTACGTTGGTTCGCGGACCTAGGAACAACGCGCCATAGTTTTTCATGTTCTTGAGAAAGTACTCTGGCTCACGAGTCATAACCTGGACGTGCTCCGAGGCAATACGATCAGCTTCGCGGACCATCTCTTCCACGGAATCGCACACGATCACCTCGCCGAAGTCACGCCAGGAAACCGACGCCAGCTCCGCTGTCGGCAAAATAGCGAGCAGACGCTCCACTTCCGCCATGCTCTCGTGGGCAAGCTTTTCCGACGTCGTAAGGAGAATCGCAGGCGTATTGAAGCCGTGTTCCGCCTGCCCCAGGAGATCGGTGGCGCAGATCTCACCATCCACTGTGTCATCGGCGATGATAAGCGTCTCAGTAGGACCAGCAATGAGGTCAATACCGACACGGCCGAAAAGCTGGCGCTTGGCCTCGGCCACAAAGGCATTGCCGGGTCCTACGATCATTGAGACGGGGGCAATGCTCTCGGTACCAAGAGCCAGGGCAGCGATGGCCTGAACTCCACCAATGCAGTAAATCTCGTCCGCTCCTCCGAGGTGCATGGCAGCCACCACTGCTGGACTCGGTTTTCCATGATAAGGAGGAGAGGCCGCGATCACTCGCGGAACCCCGGCGACCTTCGCGGTCACCACACTCATGTGGGCCGAGGCAACCAGCGGGTATTTCCCGCCGGGAACATAACAGCCCACGGAATCCACCGGCATATTCTTGTGGCCAAGCACAACCCCGGGCAGAGTCTCCGTCTCGATGTCTTTAATTGTTGATCGCTGGACCTGGGCGAAGTTACGCACCTGAGCTTGCGCAAACTTGATGTCGTCAAGGTTACGCTGCGAAAGTTGGGCTAAACAAGCTTCGATTTCATGAGGCGACAACCGGAAGCTGGCTGGGTTCCACTTGTCAAATTTCTCCGAGATCTCGCGCAAAGCGGCGTCGCCACGTGCTTCGATGTCTTCGATGATTCCCGTCACGATGTCGCGGACTTTCTTCGCGTCGGCCCTGGCCTGTTTGGGCATGCGCCCGGTCTTCAGATGGCGCACCATGATGGCCTCCTATCGCAATTCTGAATGAAAAAGAACGGCCTTGATGTTCAGGAAACCTGAGCGTGCGGCCGTGGCTATCCCACAGCCGACATAGGTTCACTCAGTTCATCATCACTTGCGCGCCAGCGATGCTGCTCGGCGGCATAGCCCGCTTTGTAATCCGCTTTGACCGCGGCTGATGCCGTCGGAAGCACCGGGAAATCCCACCAGCCCACAACTTCTGCCGCTGCTATAGAAACGTCTCTGGTGATCGGCACTTCGACCAATGCCGGTGCGTTTGAGTCGAGCGCTCGCTGGATGCTTGAGCCGATGTCATCCGTGCGCTGCACCTTCGTCGCAACGTTGAACCCGAAAGATTTCGCCAGCGCCGCGAAATCGACAGAGTAGGGCTGTCCATCCCCGGCATGCCTGCTGAACTCGGACCCGATCTGCCGGCCAATCAGATAGTTTTGACCATCGCGGATCGAGATATAGCCCGAATTATTAAGGATCAAAAATACGACTGGAATATCGTACATGGCACACACGGCGAGTTCCTGCACACACATCATGAAGTCGCCATCCCCGATGATGCACACAACGGGCACATCGGGCTTGGCCAGCTTCGCGCCGATAGCGGCGGGCAGGGCAAAACCCATCGACGAAAACGAACCCGATGTAATGTGAGTTCTTGGCTCATAAATCGGAAAAGCCTGCTTCGTGGTGCTCTGCGGATGTCCGGATCCCACCGTCACGATCCCATTCCGGGGCAGAACTTTTCGCAACTCGCGCAACGTGCGCAGCATGGTCGTGGGCATACCATTGAACGAACGCCGGCGTTCCAGCTGTTTGTCCCATTCCTGCTTTAATCCCTCGATTGTGTTGAGATAGGAGGCCCGCGCTTCTCGCGCTTTGAGTGCTTGCTCGTCCGAGATTCCCGCGAGGATGTCAGCAAGAACAACCTTGCAATCGGCCGCGATGCCAACCTCGGCTGGATAATTCTTGCCAATCTCACGCGGATCGACATCGACCTGAATGAGCTTGGCCTCGGGAATTGAGAATGTGACCCCCTTGCGGTAAGAAGAAGCGGACCAATCTGTGAACCGGCAACCCAGCGACATGATGACGTCAGCATTCGCGGCAGTATTGTTGCCCGGTAGTGATCCTGGCCAGCCGGCCGTGCCTGCACACATGGGATGGTCCTCCGCCAAGGCGCCCTTGCCATTCCAGGTGAAGACGACCGGAATGCCCAGTTTCGCGACCAGGCTGGTCAACTCCGGGGTCGCATTCGCGCTGATCGCGCCTCCGCCAGCGACGATGCAAGGGCGTTTTGCGGAAAGGAGCAGAGTGGTAGCAGCCTCGATTGCGCGAGCGTCCGCGCGAGGTCTCCCAACGGGCAACCGCTGCGACAGCTCCGCGACCTCAGTCTCCGTCGTTTCCACCTGCACATCGAGCGGCACCTCCATGTGCACCGGTCCCGGACGGCCGGTCAGCATGGCGTTCCAAGCACGATGCAAAACAAAGGGCACCTGGTCGGCGCGGATGACATCGAAGGTCCGTTTGGTGACGGGCGCAACGATATGGGGAAAATCCGGAGAGGCAAAGCGATCCAGTTCCTGCATGACGCCGTGGCCACGCATGTGTGTGGCGGCGCTGCCGCTGATGAGGAGCAGGGCTGTCGAATCGCAATGCGCCGTTGCCAATCCGATGATGGTGTTTGTCGCCCCGGGCCCGATTGAAGTGCAAGCGGCGATCGGCTGGCCGGTGACGCGATAGTGCGCGTCGGCGATATGGACAGCGCTCTGCTCGTGCATCACTTGGATGAAAGGCAGCTTCGAAACCGGATCATTGAAGGCGTCTATCATGCTCCAGTTACCGTGTCCCGGAAGTCCGGTAATATACGGAACGCCGTAGGCCTTGAGAGCCTTTCCGATGATCTGGCCAACCGTGAGCTTCATAGGCCACCTCCTCGTGAACTCTATCGTGCCGCACATTCTACTCCCGAAAGGAACGGCATACACTGGCTACATCGATAGCAACCTGCCATTCAGACCCGATAGTTGTATAATCCCGCTCGCCTGTCGGCAACAGACCATAAGATGAATCGGCGTGGCTTTCTCTCGCGTTCAGGCCGGCTTCTACTGACGGCAGGAGTAGCTCCAATGGTGTTCGCGGCCAATGCTGTCCCTGAAACTAACCAGCGTCGTTCTCTCGCATTTTCGAACAACTGGATTGAGAGCACCCTGCTCAGAGCGGTGAAGGACGTTCCGGTTGAGAATGAAATTGTCGTAAACGTTTCCACCTCACCCCTGTACTACATCGCTGAAGGAAGCCGCGGAACAATTCCTGCTTGGAAATCCACCATGCTCCGCCGCTGCACTCTTGAAAAAGGCGAAATGGCTGCACTTGTTCACATCCGAAAGCGTGTTAATTTAGGTGCACTGGCGCTGGACTGGGAATGGTATGGTCGTCGCAATCCCGAGTTTCCCCGCGGCGTACCTCTTTATATCTCGGCGCAGGACGATATCGTCGACATTGAATTTGACCCACTGGTCTCCTTCGCCGCCCAGCCCGCGGTCTCGGCTTCACCACGAAGGTATCGGCTCAAGCTGAACCTCTGGTACACACCCGAGGAGACCGATTGCGGCATCCATACCGGACATAAATTCCTAGAAGTGCATACGCAATTGTGGGGGACGGGTCACATGCAGAAGTTTCGACAGAACAATGTCGATACCCTTTATGAAGACGTCCTCATGCCTCCCGGATTCACGCATGACCCGTTCTTCACTCTCGCGATTGACCGCACCTTCAGCTATCCGTGGCATCGTTATTATGCGGATACGGACTGCATCTGGATGGCGATCGAACTGCATCCTCTTTAAGAGCCCTCAAGAACGGTTGTTCCAGCGGAGCGCCGCAAGTACCTCGCTCGCTACGACGCAAAATCCAGCCATTACGAAGTGGTATCACATCAACTGCAAGTAGGCTGAACAGCCTTGTTTTTCACATCAAACCGATGCGGTCCCAACCACCGGGATAGGTAGTGACCAAACCAAGGTCGTCCACCACGATCTCAGCCGAGAATCCAGTGTTGCTTTCGTAGCGATAGGTGTCTTTCCCAAGCCGTGTGTAGTGTTGTGACAACGGTTGAACCGTAAGCTCAGGGAACTTGACCCAAGCAGCGATAACGGATTCGCTTCGCCCAACTTGTAGGTTGAGACGCCTGATAGGGAGGGTGTTGGTCGCGGGCGTCAACGCGAGATCAACATCGTCCCGAACTGCGCCAGGTTCCGCGACTCTCAACACTCAGTGCGAGGCTCTTAACATCGCTTCCGATTGTGCGCTCGACTTGGATTCGGTGGGTCACCCAATTCTCGTCACAATAGATTTCGTAGCTTGCTTGCATCGGTCGGTGATCTTTGAGGACTCCGACGACTGTGCCCTTCAGCAGCCATCCTTCAGCGGTATGCCAGAGGCAGCAATAATCCCTGCCATCCAGCAATAGGTTTTTCCAGACAACAGCACGCTTAAGTTCGTCTGCCACGTGGCGTCTCCAAGCTACCCGAATTGTACAATCAGTGCTAAAGGCAACATGCTTTATGGAATCGACCGAACTTGCGCGACTGAGGCGGGTAGCCGGAAAGCAGACGACACGGCTTACCCATTATGGACGCAAGACCGGGAAACCCCACGAAGTTACCATCTGGTTCGTTCTGGATGGCGACAAGCTTTACATTGGCACCGCAAACGTCAATCGCCAGTGGGTGCGTAACGTCCAGAAGACACCCAAAATCAAGCTGTCCATGGGAGACGAGAGCTTCAGCGGTACGGTGCGCTTCCTGACCGACCGTGCCGAGCACGAGCGAGTCATGACTGCGATTCGACGGAAGTACTGGATGTTTCGACCTATCCTGGAGATTGGGCGCATCCTCAGCGCAAAGGGTCTGATGCGCGACAATGCAGGATCGTTCGAGGTCACGCTGCTAGGCTAGACATCGTTTCGATGGTGTCTTCGTTTGTCAGACGCTTCATTTCGAAGCTATTGCTGCTGGGTGCTTGGGCTGATAAAGGCCAACCTTCCCACCACTGGGAAGCCGCATCTTCGTAACGGAACCCCATCGCGCCTCCTCAACTTTGGAGCACTTAACACCCTTCTTCGCGAGCGAAGCCATCTCGGTCTTCAGGTCGTCGCACATGAAGTAGAGTTCGTGGACATCCCCCTCAGAAGGATGGAACGCGGCTTCTGTTGGCGGCAGGGCGAAGATCAACCAGCCGTGACCCGCATCCACCGATTTGAACCCGAGAATATCGCGGAAAAAGGCGCGATCCGCCTCAGCGTTCTTGCTGTAGACCACTATGTGAGCGCCGGAAATCATTTCTTCCTCCCTATGATTCGGCAGTCTTCGAGGTCACGGAGGTTCTCATGAATCGCCTCAAGATGAGCGGTTTTGCCGCTCCGGGGTACGAAGTTCTTAGCTTTCCTTCTTGCATCGGCCACAATCGCGCTGGCACAGTAAGCGAAGGCCCCAAAGCCGAGGGTCAGAGAAGTTCAGGATCCTTATTCATCAATGTGTTCTCGACGCTCTTATGGTCATGAGGGTGGGCTCGAAGAGCCATGAGAGGCCGCTGTGCTACGCGGCGTCTCGTTCCTGGAAACAAAGCAAACCCTGTGATTTGATTTTATCCAGCGAAGGTTTCACATCGATGTGGAGCATGGCTTGTTCTCGCGCCAGCTTCGGAGGAATCACGCTGCTCAACTTCTCAAGCGTAGTGGTCAAGTCCTTGGCGTACAACTGCTGCAACTCGACTGTGATCGTGATGTCGAACAATGCGTGTTCGCCTTCTTGAGACTGGTGTTCACGGTGCGCGAACAAACTGCCGGCAAAAATCCGGGCAAGGCTCACGAGCGACCGACCATTACAGACCGGGCATTTGTCGCTACGGCTGCTGCTGATCACCTCACAATCAAGGCAGAAAACCGCATTCAAGAGGGGAAGGCCACCTGCGTCTAACCGGTTCTTTGCTGGGTCAACCATTCACACCAACCTTATCGCGGGAAATGGGCAACTGCCATTCGAGAAGAGTATGGCATCAATTACAAGGGTGCACAGACTGTCAAAAGTTTCAGCCGACCGGTCTGAGAAGGCGTCCGCTTGATCTCAGGGTCGGGCCGGACTCGGTCTGGGCGACTTGGCCACGGACAAAGTATTCACGGACGAAGCACTAGCTGGACGCGCTGCGATCACCGGAGGCGTGCAGTTGTCTGCTGTCAAAACCGTGTTTCGCGCGTTGAAGAATGTGTTTGAACCAATACTGTTGGGTCCATGATCTTCTCGTCCTTCGGCAACCAGTCTCCGAAAATTGTGTGGACATGCATGTCCCACGGGCCGGGTATCACAAACTTGCCGCTACCATCGACCACCTGTGCACCCTTCAGCGGCTTCGCCTTTGCACTGGCAGTCACAGCCGAGATGAGATCGCCTGTGATCACGACCGCCATGTTGCGAAGCAGGGAACCGTCATTCACATTGACGACTGTTGCGTGGTCGATGACGAGCGCTTGTTCTGCGGCCAGCGCCGAGCCTGCTGTGCCAGCGACCATCAACGAGCAGAGCAACGCGCACGCCAGCCAACGCAGCGCAGTACGCAGATCTGCCTGCAGCGAGGCAACTGGAGGGAACAAGGTTTCATTGGTCCCGCATTATACGTACCACGGCAAGTCTTGAGGACGGCATTGCGGAGTCTCGACCCGATCGCCCAGGGACGCTAGCCTGCTGGCAAAGCGTGGGTTTGTGTTCTGCTAAAGGCGTAACACTTCTGTGATCTTCATCGTACGCATGCCAACGCGTACTCTAGAGGTGAATTTTCCACAATGATTCGGAAATGATGAACTCTTTGACACGTACGCTCTTTAGGATTGCCTCACACTGGAGAACGGCTGCGGCAGTGGCTGGCTTTGTAGGGATTGCACTCACATGTCGACGATGCCTTGAGACAGGTGAGGCACACGCCGAACGTGCGCAACGAAAAAGGCAAGAAGAGATTCGGGCAGTTGCAGACAGAATCTCCAGGTATGCACGCAAAGTCCATAATCGGTACCCAACTGGAAATGTGGTGGTTGGTGAGAAAGATTTGGCGGAACAGCTTCGAAAACGCCCGGACATAATCGGCACAGCGCTAACTCTGCTGCTCGGCGAACAGAAAGTCCAGAAGGCTCCGCTCAGCGGCTATTGGAAGTTGAACGTGTGATTTGTGCGACAAAGAGAACGTTCGACTGGCATGACACATCATACGGAGTCAAGTGCCGCCTAATCTGCGCGTCCGAGTCCGCTTCCACAACAACATCAACCTCTGCTCCAGGCTTGAGCTTCGCCTTGTCTCGATTTCGCCCGTCAAGACATTCTCCACACGCCCAAAGCCGAGGGTCAGAGAAGTTCAGGATCCTTATTCATCAATGTGTTCTCGACGCTCTTATGGTCATGAGGGTGGGCTCGAAAGACCCATGAGAGGCCACTGCGTTACGCGGCGTCTCGTTCCTGGAAACAAAGCAAACCCTGTGATTTGATTTTATCCAGCGAAGGTTGGCTTAACGTGATTGGCTGGACGGCGACAGCAGTCTTCTCGAGTTCGTATTTCTTCAAAGAGGCGGCAACCTGAGCTCAATTGTGGGCTCGCATCCCGTCGCGGGAGCCTTGCTGTTACGCGTCCACGAAAGGCGCCATCGAAACACTGACAAAGGGATTGGCGCTCGAACTTGCCCCGCGCAAGATCCGGGTCAACGCCATCTCTCCGGGTCATACAGAAACTGAAGGCAACGTAGCCGCGGAAACCTTTGAGGGTGGTGCCGGCGCCGTTCTGGCTGCGAAGACGCCACTCGGTCGGCTCGGTCGCGTCACCGATATCGCCCCGCTGGCAGTGTTCCTGGCGTCAGACGAATCAGCCTGGATCACCGGGGAGGTCATTCGTGCCGCAGGCGGTCTCGTCGTGGCCACCTGAGTGCATGTACTGCCCTCGTTGTTGGCACGCGCTGTCGATCGATTTTGATTTAAGAAGCTTGGTTTGTAGTTTTCCGGTTTAGGCGCGAGGAGCAGCTCATGCGAAAGATTATTTATGGCGTGGGGACTAGCCTGGATGGCTATATCGCACGGCTGCACGGGTCGCTGGAGTTTTTGCACCTGAGGCCCTCGAACTACTCGATGGGGCCTTTCTTCAAGACCATTGATGTGGGACTGATGGGGCGGAAGACGTACGAGGCCGGGGTGCGCATGAGTGGAGGAAAGTTTGAGAGTCATGGCTTGCGCTGCTACATTTTTTCCCGGTCGTTGCCGGAGGGGGAACGCGACGGGGCTATTTTTGTGCGCGAAGAGCCCAAGAGATTTGTGGAAGAGCTGCGCAAGAAGAAGGGGAAGGACATTTGGTTGATAGGCGGTGGGGAATTGACACGGGAGTTCTTGAAGGAAGACTTGGTGGATGAGCTCCATTTGGGTATCGTGCCGGTGTTGGTTGGTGAAGGGATTCCGTTGTTCGCGGCGGGGTTTCCGCAGCGGGAATTCGCGTTGACGGAGAGTAAAGCTCATTCGGGCGGCCTGATTGCGCTGAAGTATGAGCGGGTGCGGGGAAGGCTGCGGTTGAAGCTAAGAGTACAAGTAAAAATAAGCGCAAGCGCTAGGAGCTTGCAGGGCTTCGCGAGCGGCCCGGGTTAGATTCAGTGGGATTTCACCACAGAGTTCGCAGAGTGGCCGCAGAGGACACAGAGGAAAGAAAGTCTAAGAGCTACGAGACAGCGGGCAGAGTCATTTCGTTATTTTCTGCTGCTACCATCGCCGTCGGCTATTTATCGCGGACGCATGCCGACAAATCTTCCAGTCAGCCCCTGACCACACGTCACGCCAAGGCTCCACAACAGAGCATCTAAGGACTCGAAGCGGGCGTGAGCCAATGGTTTCGCTCAAAGGAGAAGTACATGTCGGACAAGATCACTCTTGTTGTTCGTTTTCGTATGAACAAGTCTGCGAAGCAGGAGTTCACTGCGAGGCTGCAGGAAGTCTTCACACACATCGTGAAGGAAGATCCAAAAAGTCTTTAGCGCGGTACGAACACGGCGCCTGATAAACCTGCGCCCGTCTGAATCGGCAGTGCGTGGCCAGAGGATGACCTGTTAAAGGGTGGCGGACCATGTCAATTGCTTTCTGTCTTTGAGTCTGCCAATGAAAAGCTGTTTAGAGGTGCCACGGGACAGTCAAATGTTTACCCTTTCAGGTTAGAAAAACGACTTCTTGAAGCTGTCGTGCCGTAGTCGCGCAGTCTGCACCGTCGCAAGAAATTCGGGCGGTTTTACCGAGTGCAAATGCATCGCCCACGTGCCCCTGCCGTTCCAATAGGCACCCGGATCATCGCGGATGTGATCTTTGGGGCAACAAAATCGACTACGTAGATAACGGGGTCTTCAAGTATCACGACAAGGGGGTGGGCGAGTGGGACCTTTCCGGACCCAGGCAAATGTGAAGGAATTTCATACCACGAAAGAGATGTATGCGCAGAGAAACTTCTGATGCAGCACGGCGACATGTCGGGCACGTGGATCGCAGAGCAGAAGGAAATCATCAAACCGATGGGGATGAAACTGGAGTGAACGGCAACGATCATCCAGTTCAACAAGGAATGTGCTGCTGAGCGAGCAATCGGTCACCCGGGCCCGCCGTACAGGTCATCGCCGGGGGAGAGACCTACGGCTTCGAATATAAGGCGGCTCCGGGTTGTCATTCCCTTTTGGCTGGAAGTACGAAGCACCGGAGGAAAGGGGCACGCGCAGGCTTACGTCATCGTCAAATGACACCAGACTTTTGCATCAGGAACACGGTGCATCCCGCTGCTGACCCTTACGTACTGATCGCGGAGGGACGACACGTGCCAAGCGATACGTCCGGATGTGCGCTTGCTATCATAGGCACGTGTCTGCGGCCAAACTCTTCACTCTAGTCGTAGTCTTCTTTGTCACGAGCGTCATCAGCGTCGTGACTGGCAGCACATCTCTCATCACCGTTCCCGTCATGATTGCTCTGGGGCATCGAAGCCCACGTTGCAATTGCAACCAACATGCTGGCTTTGACCTTCATGAGCGTGGGTGGCTCCTTGCCTTTCATGGGGAAAGGCGTCCTGAGGCGCAGCCGTTTGCTGCCTTCAATCTTTCTTACGATCATCGGTTCCGGCTTAGGTGCATGGCTATTGCTCGCGGTTCCGCTCAAGGCGTTGCAAATCACGATAGCTGTGGCGATGATTGGCGTAGCCATTTTCTCCCTCCTGAAGAAGGGTCTGGGACAAAGCACTCAGGATGCTCCCATGTCACCCGTTGGGGTACGCGCTGGCTATGCGGCCACCTTCCTTCTAGCAATCTACGGCGGCTTTTTTAGCGGTGGTTACGTCACGATGCTCACTGCCATTTTTGTTCTGCTTTTCGGCATGACCTTTCTCGAAGCCGTTGCTACCACGAAAGTCATCAACGTATTTTCTTCAGGTGTTGCGACTGTAGTGTTTGTTTGGCGGGGTGTTGTGGATTTGAAGCTGGGTATCATTGTGGGCATTTCCATGTTTTTAGGGGCGTTGCTTGGCGCCCGCGTCGCCCTGATTCTGAGCACAATCTGGCTGAGGCGTTTGTTTATTGCGGTAGTGCTTGGCCTAGCGGTCAAGCTGCTCTTGCCCGCGAATTAGTGAAAATCCGCTATTCCGGTGGTTCGGCCGGCAACGTCCGGGCGCAGAGCCCGTTTTTTCATCAAGACAAAGAAGATCAAAGCCAAGATCAGTACATGAATTGTCGATGTAATCATTCCTCCGACCATGGGAGGCACAAAGCATCTCATCACATCGGAACCGATAGCACCGCCCTCGTCTATCGACCTAGCAGCGCGTTCAACCCTGCGGAATTATTTGTTAATCTGCGGCGCAATTGGTGCTTAAAGTCTTAGACCCGTCAGTTCGTCACTTGTTACTTGTTTCTGTGAGTTCCTCAATCACACGATGCGCTTCCGTCAAAACCCTATACTCCTGTGGAGGAAAGCAGGTGACGTTGGTAACTTGGTCCGAGCGCCAATCGCCTTAGAATTTCAGCTGTGAAGGTGTGTTTATCCACGAACCACAGAACATGGCTGGCCATCTCTTCGACGGTCCTTAGTCTTGCGCTGGTCGGGGCAATCATGTCCCCGCCTTCCTTCCTCCTTACTGCAGCTGGAGATGTGACGCAAAGCTTGCTGTTGTTGTGGCTCTTGGTGGCCGTGATCGCAAACTTGTGGACTCCGGCTCGATGCGCCAGGATGTTCTGGATCTTCATGGCCGGTGGCGTCGGACTGTGGCTGATTGCACAGTTCCTGTGGACCTATTTCGAGGTCATTCAGCGAAAAGAGGTGCCCAATCCATTTGTTGGCGACATTGCGATCGTCTTGCACCTCATACCGATCGTGGCTGCATTGGTTTTGCGTCCGGATAAGGATCGACAAGCGTCGCGTCTGCGGTCACTCGACTTCGCCCTGCTCTTCAGTTGGTGGCTTTACCTCTACCTGTTCTTCGTCATTCCTTGGCAGTACGTTTCTCTCGAGGCACGCAACTACGGCATCAATTTTGACGTGCTGTATTTTGCCGGTCATGTAGTCGTACTCTTTGCCGCAACCATGGCTTGGCGCGACAGTAGCGGGTTGTGGCGAGCCACATATTGGCAGATTCTGATTACCTCCTTTATCTACGCGGTCACGTCAATCGCGGCGAGCATCGCCATTGACTACGGCAAGTACTACACCGGAAGTCTTTACGATGTGCCCCTCATCGCCTCTGTCCTTCTGTTTGTGCGGATGGCGCTGCTATGGCGAAACACGAGAGCTACACCACACTTTGAGGGCGAGCATTCCCCATCAGCGCATTCCTGGGTGCCAGTCTTGGTTATGGTCGCTGCTGGAAGCCTTCCTGTGCTTGCCGCATGGGCAATGTTTTTCAGTGACGCGCCCACGATCGTTCAGCAATATCGATTGGCCCTGACCTTGGCCATGATCGTTTTCGTGGGTGCTTTGCGATCCATTCGGCAGCACAGCCTGGACAAGGAACTGGCACGTGCGAATCGGGAACTTCAGGAGGCTTCTGTGACCGACGAGCTAACCGGAATCCGCAATCGACGTTTTCTGGCAACCATCCTGAATAAGGATGCGGAACAGGCGGTTCGCATCTACGGGACAGGCGACAACGCCAATCGAAACCGCGACCTGATCTTTTATCTCATCGATATTGATCATTTCAAAATGGTCAACGATCAATTTGGGCACCAGCAGGGTGATGACGTTCTTGTGCAGGTCGCCGCACGCATAAGCTCTGCAATCCGCTATTCGGATGTCCTGATCCGTTGGGGTGGCGAAGAGTTTCTGGTGGTTTCCCGATTTACCGATCGGGAAAACGCGGAAGTTCTTGCGAAACGCGTCTTGCACGCCGTTGGAAGTGAACCGTTTCGCCTTAAATCCGGCAGTATTACTAGGACTTGCTCAGTTGGATGGGCCGCATTTCCATGGTGGCCGGATCGTCCTGACGCTCTTTCCTGCGATGTTGTCCTCCGATGTGCCGACCACGCTCTCTATGAGGCTAAGAATCGAGGCCGCAATAGGGCGGTTGGGATCGTTCCCGAACTTCTAGACGAGCGTGCCGCGGCGCGAGATGAGTTGCACAATCCCTTGCTGCTCGATGATCCGCCGGGAAAAGCGGTGTTAACGCTAGGCCCTTGAGGCTTTGATGTTTTGGAGTTCTGTCCATGAAGCTAAACGAGTTGACGATTGCTCAGGCGAAATCAGTGTCCTGCCCACGATGCGGAGTCGAAGCGGGAAAAGACTGCAAATACACCTACATGGGCGAATCGCGAGATGGCTTGCACAGGCAGCGCCGTATACTGGCAAAAAGTGTGCTCGACAGTCCTCAACGGCAACGTGGCGGATCATCCACGAATCTGAAAATAGTCAGGGAGGTCTCGGACTAGTTTCAAGCCCCTTGCATCCTCCCTTCCGGATCGCCGGGGCGTGAATCTCAATCTGCTTGGCGATGGTAAGTCTGCCTGTAACGAACCGAAAAGACTGGCGCAAGCATGACTACGGGAATGTCAATGCCGGTCGAGATCATTCGCCGCCTGAGGATGACTGCTTTGTGGCTCATCATTTTACTTGTTGCTCGTCCATCACAACGACTGCTCAAGATGCTGCCCGACGCATTTATTTTTTACCTATGGAGAACGCCGTGGCGATCGGGTGCAGCTGGTTTTCCGGCCGAATCCGGCCTGCTGGTCGCGAAGAGCAAGTCCTTCACGCAATGAAAGGTAGCCTCTGGGTGGACGACAACCCGAACAGGTTGACCGAGATCAGCGGACAATTGATGGACGAAGTGAGATTTGGTGGCGGGTTTCTAGGCCATCTCGACAAGAGCGGCACTTTTGACGTGAAGCAGGAGCCCGTTCGTTGGCAATCGTCTTTGGGTAGTGCCGCCCACTGATTCCGATGGCTACCGCATTGAGTTCGCAAGTCCCACCGATGCGCCAGAGGAAAGCGAATCGGAAGAATAGCGGCGGAAAAATAGGAGGCACCATGCGTCGTGAACGGGCACTTAAGATCGTGTTGGTGGTGGTGGGATTGTTGTTTACGGCGGGAGTCGTTCCGCTGACAATGTTTTTCTCGCGAGAATCTGCGGTGCCAATGATAATGAGCATCTATGTCACACTCGGAGTTTTCTTGCTGCTGGCAGTGCGTGACCCAGCGGCGAACCGCAGTCTGATCGCCTTCGGCGGATGGGCAAATCTTGCGCATGCTGGGATAATGGCTGCTCAGGAATACCGGAATGTGATCGAGCGCCGAGAACTCGCAGGAGCGGTTGTGTTCGCGCCGTCGTCAGCATAGCTCTGGTCGCTCTGGCTCCGGCAAAGAAGTCAGTGGAGCGAGCCTCTCCTGTGATGGCGCAGGTCGGCAGTTGACAACCAAGACCCCATGATCGCCGGAGCCATCATAGTCATCGTCATCGCCGCCTCAGGCGTTTTGATGATGCGGTTTCGAAAACGATGGCTCGCGAAAATCAACATTGCCTTCACGAACCGGATCACCGGGCTGTTCGCAGGCTGGCTTCCCGGCTTCGGCATCCTCACGCATGGGGGAAGAAAGTCCGGCAAGGTCTACCGTACACCCATAAACGTCTTTCGAGCGTCGAACGGCTTCATCATCGCGCTCACGTACAGCAGCCAATCGGAGTGGGTGAAGAACGTCCTTGCAGCGGGCGGCTGCGATCTAGAGACTCGCGGGAAGAAATATCAGCTTTCCGCACCGAAGGTCGTCGGTGACCCTACTCGTCGTCGATTCCCCATTCCGGTGCGGATTGTCTTGAAGTTGGTAGGCGCGGACGAATACATGGAGCTTTCGACTCGTTAAGGTGCACTTATGATGAAACAACATCTTCGGTGTGCACTCGTGTGCGCGATGTTGGTCACAATCGCTCTTGCGAATTTCGCACAGAGCGGCGACAACCGCGCTCGACAAAATGACTCTGTTAAAGTCGAGAGCGACAAAATGGAACTCATCATCTTTGCCCGTTTCCATGCGCGTGAAGGAAAGGAAGCAGCGGTCGAGGCGGAACTGCGCGATGCCATTGCCCGTGTGAGGAAAGAGCCGGGTTGCCTCGGTATGGAGGTGTACCGCTCCGTGCGCGATTCGCGGCTGTTCTTCCTCCATTCCCGTTGGGTCAATGAGGCGGCATTCGACAAGCACGTGGAGCGACCCGAAACGAATCAATTCGTGGATCGTGTCCAGCCGCTAATCGACCATCCTTTCGATGTGACGCGAACGCACCTGCTCTTCGAGTGACGGGGCGTCTGAGTGACTCGGTAGTACCTGTAGGAGGGCACCATGAAGCGAGGCGAAGCAGCAGGTAAGGGCAGCAATCCAAAATACATTCCAA
>Ga0066660_10000140_pt1 | contig 19889 bp, 18 predicted proteins | sample GraSoiAngelo_109_FD_75177 | JGI IMG/M metagenome (GOLD analysis project Ga0066660, IMG submission 75177) | Grasslands soil microbial communities from the Angelo Coastal Reserve, California, USA - 14_0903_12_20cm | ecosystem: Environmental > Terrestrial > Soil > Grasslands | place: USA...
AGGGAGTGATGAAAATGCTTTCTACACCTCGGACGACAAAGAGACCGTGACGGTCATTTACATTCACGGCAACCGGATGGACCCGGAGGGGGCCGAAGCCAGAGGTCTGGCCATCTACCGGGAGCTGTTCGCGGGTCAGGCAGAAGGTAAGGTTCGCTTCGTCATCTGGTCCTGGCCCAGCACGCAAATCCGCGGGCAGTTGCGAGACGTCCGCTCCAAAGCCGCCCGTAGCGACGACGAGGTTGAAGTATTACCTTCATAAAGCAGGTCGAAAGCATTCATCGCCGCGGCATAGATTTTCTCTGCGTTGGCGAGAACTCTCTTTTCCGTTTCTAAACGCTCATCTTCTCCACCTTCAAGCTTTGCGTCCTCGATTTCATTTTTCTGGAAGCTCCAGAGATCGAGCAGACGGAGGCGATCGGTTTCGTCTCGCTCCAATTCCGCGATGCGATTGCCAATGGTCTTCCATTGGGCGAACGCTTCCGCGGTCGATTCAGTTTGAGTTCCTGCAAAAGCATCGAGCAGGGCGAGACGGGTAGGCCCATCAAACGCAAGAATGGATTCGTTCTGTGCGTGGATGGTGGCGAGATGCGGCGCGAGCTGCCGCAGAACAGCGACCGTAGCCGGTTGATTATTGACGAAAACCCGGCCCTTGCCACCCGAGGCGATTTCCCGGCGAAGAATAATTGTTTCTTCTTCCGGATCAATCCCGTTGGTCGCAAGGATCCCTTTGACGACCTTACCTGCCCGGGAATCAAGTTCAAACACGGAGGCAACAATCGCGCGATCAGCACCGCTTCGGATTACATCACTCGATGCTTTATCGCCAAGCAACAAAGCCAGAGCGTCGATGAGGATCGACTTGCCTGCGCCGGTTTCACCTGTCAATAGATTTAGGCCCGACGCGAACTCCACCGCCACGTTATCTATGACCGCATAGTTCTCGAGCCGCAGTTCGACGAGCACCAGAATTCCTGGAATACGAAAGTTGAGCGAAGCATAGCATGAAATTCAACTTGAGCAATTCTGCAACGGAATTTGACAAGACCCCACGTATCACGTCACAAACCATACTTAGCAGTCGATGTGAAAAATATTTTGGGTTAATAGATCGGATTCACACCTGAAATCTCGCCGCAACCTTGGTCTATAATCAGCGCAGGCATTCTCCAAAAATCAAAATGCATTATTCTCCTGCGCTGGCAGCACTCATCGGCGGTGAAATCGTTGACCTGGTTAATGCAACGGGCCTCGTCGCCAAGGCAGTTCTTCTCATTCTCCTCGCTTTCAGCCTGATTTCCTGGGCCATCATCCTGGCTAAATGGGGGATGCTGCGCCGGGCGCGGGTTCAGAGCGGTCGGTTCGTGCGTGCCTTTCGCAAGGCGCAGCGACTGCAGGATGTGGCGGCCGTAGCTGAACAATTCCGACCTAGCCCCCTGGTGGGCGTCTTTGAAGGTGGCTTTGAGGAGTACAAGCGGCAGGTCGGTCCCAGCGGGATCGTGAAGAATCCTGCCTCGCTTCAGCGGGCTATGCAAATTGCCGCCTCCGAAGAGCTGACACGCTTTGAACGAAATATGCCCTGGCTCGCGATCACCGGCGCGGTCACTCCGTTTGTGGGATTGTTCGGGACCGTCTGGGGTATCATCGATGCGTTCCACGGGCTCGGTACCGCCGGCGCAGCCACGCTGCGAGCAGTTGCGCCCGGAATCTCAGAGGCTCTGATTACGACCGCTGCTGGTCTCGCCGCCGCTATCCCGGCCGTCATCGCTTACAACCTGATTGGCGGCTCCATCCGCGAATTCGCCGCGCGGGGCGACGATTTTGCCATGGAAATGCTCAACGCCATCGACCGCCAGCAACCGGTCGGCCGCATGGCAATGGAAGCCTCGGAGGTCCGGCGGTAATGGCTTTCACCGCTGCCAACGGGCGCACTCAAACTTCGCTCTCCGATATCAACATCACGCCGCTCGTAGATGTGGTGCTGGTGCTGTTGATCATTTTCATGGTCACCGCGCCCGTGCTCCAGTCGGGGATTGATGTCAATGTTCCCAAGACGCGCACCGTGAAGGAAATCACGGAGGAGCGGCTGGTGATCACTATCGATAAAAGCCAGCGTGTGTTTCTGGGCAATGATCCCATCAACATCAATGAAATTGGGTCGAAGCTGCGGCAAAAGATTCGTGATCCGCAACATCAGTCCATTTTCGTGCGCTCGGATGAAGATGTTCCCTTCGGCGCCTTCGCGACCGTGATGGACGCGGTGAAGCAGGCGGGCATCCGCAACGTGAGTATCGTGACGCAACCTCTGCAACGCAATGGCAGCCAACGCTGACATCTTTTTCGAGAGCGGAAATTTAGGCCGACCGCTGGCCTGGTCGCTCGTATTGCACTTGGCATTTGCGGTATTCATCATCGTATACGCGGTTTTCATCCCCGAAAAGCGCGGGGAAGGATGGGGCGCGGGTGGAGGCGGAGAAGCCATGGGCGCCACGCTGGTGAGCAATGTTCCGCTGCCGGCAAATCCGGTGAAAACGGAAAATGTGCTGGCCAACGATTCCCGGGGACTAACGAAATCCATGCCGCTGCCGGAAGTAAAGCCTCCGGAACCGGAAGCCATCCCAATCCCAGACAAGGAATCCAGGAAGAAGCCGAAACCTGCACCCAATGTCAGCCGGAAAAAACCCGAGCCTGAACAGCCGGTAGAAGAGGCCAGCAACGTAGTTCCTTTTGGTCAGGGAGGTCCGGTCAGCGGGCCCTATGGCACTTTCAATGCGGGAGGCGCCAAAGGCGGATTCGGGTTTACAGGGGGCGGCGGTGATTTCGGAAATCGTTACGCTTGGTACGTACGGGTCGTGCAGCAGAAAGTTTCAGAGAACTGGCTCAAGTACGAAGTGGATCCGCGAGTCACCAGCGGACAACGTGTGTACTTGACCTTTGATATTACGCGCTCCGGACAACCGTCAAACGTACAGGTCGAGCAATCGAGCGGAGTTCCCTCGCTGGATCAGTCGGCGACCCGCGCCATCCAGCGTATTGATACTTTCGGGCCGCTGCCGCCTGATTATTCGGGCAGCAAGGTTTCGGTGGAGTTCTGGTTTGATTACAAAAGGTAAAACCTCAGGCGTCGAACAGATGTTTTCCACTCATGGTTGCGCAATGGCTGATTCGAAGCCGAATCGAGAAAGATAACGGGCAGAAGGTATGAACAGGAGTAATTTGAAAGCGGTCATACATCCTAATACGAAACGTCTATTCATGGCCCAGGTTACGAATCAAATGCGTGGCAATACTCATTTCTCCGGCAGTGATCGTGTCATCGCGTCCCTTCTAGTGCTGTTCCTGTTCGTGCTGCCCTGCTTCGCACAACAGGATTGGATCCGTACTGGCACTGGTTTAGGCGTGGAAAAGATTCGTCTGGCTGTTCCCGACTTCAAGTCCTCCAATCAGGATCCTAAAAACGCTGACCTTCTTAAAGCGTTTAACGACACTCTGTGGAACGATCTCGATAATGCCGGCATCTTCGATCTGGTCTCCAAGAGCTTTAACCCGCTGGAGGTGCCAGGTCAGCCCACCGAGGTCAAGTTCGAGGTGTGGAGCGCGCCTCCGCCGAACGCTTCCATGTTGGCCTTCGGCAACCTTGGAGTCAGCGACAATACCATAATGGTACAAGGCTGGCTCTATGACGTGAAGAACGTCACCTCGCCCCAAGTACTCGGTAAGCAGTACACAGATGCGGCGACCACGGATGCGGCGCGTTTGATTGCCCACAAGTTTGCCGATGAGATCATCTTCCGACTGGGTGGAGGCGTCCAGGGTATCGCGGAAAGCTCGATTTACTTTGTGAGCGACCGCAGCGGTCACAAAGAAATCTGGGCCATGGATTATGACGGATCGAATCAGCACGCCATCACCCATCTAGGGTCGATTTCTCTCTCGCCGCGAATCTCGCCGGATGGTTCCCGCCTAGCCTTCAGTTCGCTGACCAGGACCAGTTGGGAAATCATGATGTACTCGCTCGAACTTGGCCGGATGATAACTTTTCCGCATTTTGGCGGGACGAATCTATCCCCGGCGTGGGCGCCCGATGGCACCAGGCTGGCCTTCTCCTCTTCTCGCACCGGCACCTCCGAGATCTATATGGTGGATGCCTCCGGGGGTAGCCTCAAACGTCTGACCACTGCGAAAGGTCCCGACGTCTCACCGACCTGGAACCGTAAGACCGGTGCGCAGTTAGCGTTTGTTAGCGGGCGAACCGGTCTGCCGCAGATCTACACCATGGAAGCGGACGGTACCAACGTTCAGCGGATGACCGACCAAGGTTACGCGGTGTCACCGTCGTGGGCGCCCAACGGGCAATTCCTGACATTCTCGTGGATGCGTAAATACGGGCCGGGCGCTCCTGGATCGAACGATATTTATTTGATGGATATCGCCAGCAAGCAGTGGGTTCAGTTGACTCATGACGGCGGGCGAAATGACTACCCATCATGGTCGCCGGATGGAAGACACATCGTCTTCCAATCGAGCCGTTCCGGCAGCGAGCAAATCTGGACCATGCTCGCCGACGGCACGAAAGTACAGCAATTAACTTTTACCGGGCACAATACTCAGCCCAATTGGAGCTGGAAATAATCTTCGCATTCCGCACGGAGGAGAGAGTGAAACTGCAGAAAATGAAATGGATCACGCTCGTGTTTGCGCTGGGTGCCATCCTCATGCTGGGCGCCTGCAAAAAGAAAGTGGCCCCGCCGCCGCCACCGGCCCCGCCACCACCGCCGGCGCCGACGGCGTCGCTCTCGGCTAACCCGAATAGCGTGCAGAAAGGTCAGCCGACCACTTTGAGCTGGCAGACCACGAACGCTACCGACGTCAGCATCGATGGAATTGGTGCGGTTCAGCCCAGCGGTTCACAGCAAGTGACGCCGGCAGATTCGACCACCTATCATCTGACTGCTAAGGGCGCCGGTGGAACTCAGGAGGCGACGGCACGCGTGACGGTGGGCCCGCCGCCCCCAGCGCAGACTACTGGCCCTTCGGCGACGGAAGAGGAGTTGTTCTCGCAGTCTGTCAAGGACCTCTACTTCGACTATGACAAAGCCGATATTCGTGCCGATCAGCAATCGGCGCTGCAAGGGGATGCTCAGTTCCTCGGCCAGCACTCGAGTATCCGGGCTACGGTTGAAGGACATTGCGACGAACGCGGATCCACCGAGTACAACCTGGCACTGGGCACCAGCCGTGCCGAAGCAGTGAAGAGTGCTTTGACGCAAGCCGGCATTGACGCCGACCGTGTCAAGACGATCAGCTATGGTAAAGAAAAACCGTTCTGCAACGAGCACACGGAAGAGTGCTGGCAGCAGAACCGCCGTGCCCATTTCGTCTATCAGAAATAGTTTCGCGTCAGGGCGGCGGTCCGCGATCGTCGCCCTGCAATTTAGCGTGTATTGGCAACTCTGTAATGTCGTAATTTTGAGCTCGGCCCTCATCACGGACTGGGAATTCAAAATCTGGCCGGACATCCTTGTCCTAGGGCGCTATCCAACGCAGTAAAAAATCTAAGTCTTTGCCATTCGCTCAACCCTGGACAGTGGAGAGCGTTTTGGCATCCAATGGAATGGACTATGAAAACTCAACGATTTGTCCCCAGTTATCTCTTACTTGCATATTTGTTGCTTCTCGGCTTAGGCCCCACGTCGGCGTGGGCCGCGAACAAGGACATGGTCCAACTGCAAACCCAGGTCCAGCAACTACAGGAACAGATGTCGCGCATGCAGCAGACGTTCGATGAGCGCATGGGCGTGATGAAAAATCTGGTAGAGCAGAACACCGATGCGGTCAACAAAATCTCCGCCGCAATCACCACTCTTCAGACCAGCCTGGAGAAGCAGCAGGCGGATTCGGGCGGACATGTGGACCAGATCTCAGGCCAGATACAGGCACTCAACGACACTATGGACGAACTGAAGGGGCGTCTTGCCAAGGTAAGCAAACAACTGGAAGACATGCAGGCCTCCCAGCAGAATCTGTCGTCGCAGCCTTCAGCACCGGGCGGACAGCCGGGACAGCCGCCCGCCCCGCAAGCGCCGCCTCCAGACGTGCTCTATAACAACGCTCTGCGCGATTACAACGGTGCCAAAAACGATATCGCAGCTCAGGAGTTTTCGGATTACATCAAGTTCTATCCCAACACCGATCTCACGGGAAACTCATATTTCTATCTGGCTGAAATTCAGTTCCGGCAGGGTAACTATCAGGAGGCGGTGCAGAGCTACGATCAAGTTCTGCAAAACTTCCCCAGCGGTAACAAGGCCGCGGCCGCCAAGTTGAAAAAAGGTTTCGCCCTCATCGAACTCGGCCAGAAGAGCGCCGGAATCCTGGAGTTACGGCATGTGATTCAGCGGTATCCCCGCAGCAATGAGGCGTTGCAGGCGCGAGAAAGATTGCAGAAGTTGGGAGTCAGTGTGACCACAGCGGCGAAGCCATCGGCAGGGCGCCCGCAGTAACAGATCGCCTTAACGCACAATTCCCCAGTTACGTACGCACTAAGACAATGCTAAGAAAGAAGGTGGCTGACCGGCGGGGAGAGGAAACAAGTCAGTCAACCACCGCAGAAAATGGCCCCGTCAGACTCACAATTGAATCCGGACTGCAGCCAATCGTTTTCTTAACGCTACGCCCCCGTATGCCGGCGATGATGGCGACGGTGCCGCGCCACACGGTGAGGCACATGATGCGGCTTCGCCCGGCCCTCCGTAGGCCGTGCGGTTGCTTGCGGAGCGCTGGACGCCGCTGTGCCCGGAACTTCAGTCGTCGCCTGCCCCCATGAACCGATCGCGAACAAAGATGTTGCGGCCATTGCCAGTAGTAGCTTACCCATCTGCACGCCTCCTGAACTTTCCTACCGATTCTCGCTCACAATTTAAACCCTTTGCCCCAAAAAAAGTTTCGAGTTAGGCTAACGAAGTAGGCAAGTATGATTCCCACGTCTTCACTTCGCAATCAGGAGCATGATTAATGAGTTCTCCTAAAAACAGTCCCTCGAAAGATCAGGACCGCGGCAAAGGCGCCGTGGACCAGGACAACCCGGCAGAGCCAGGCAATACTTCGCTGAACGGCCAGTTGGGGCATCGCGATCAGGATCCGCTGATCAAAGGTGCCGATACTGATTTCCCCGAACCGGGTGAGAATCCCGAACACACCGGCGAACCGGAAAAGCGCAAGAAGGGGGATGAAGTAGCGTAAGCCGCGGACGATTAATGTAAAAAAGAAGCCCTCCTGCGGGAGGGCTTAATTTTGCGAACTGCTCTCGGTAACAAGCGTACTAGCGCAATTCTTCCATCACCTGTTCGAGCACTTCGCGTCCAGGACGAACCACCGATTCCGGCAAAGTCGTAAGCGGATTATCAGTCATATTCAGCATTTCGATAAAGTTCGGGGCCTGCGTGTTCACGTAAAAAACTCCCGTTAGTACCTCGCCCTTGGCATGGCCTTCTGCCAGTCGCTTCACGGCAAGGATCTTGTCGGTCGCATCGTAGTCTTCCTCGAGCTTGCGCAGTCGCAGCCGGGAACCGTCATGCATGGTGACCTCTACCGTGGTGCCGGGATCGTATTCCACGTTGATTTCTTCGAACACCGGCACGAAATTGATGTCCTGCAGCGGCTCCTCATGATCTTTCATGTACTTGTACGATTTGGTGGAGCCCTCGTGATCATTAAAAGTCACGCAGGGTGAAACTATGTCGAGCATTACGGTGCCGTTGTGAGCGACGGCCGCCTTCAACATGCTGTGAAGTTGCCGCTTGTCGCCGGAAAACGAACGTCCCACAAACGTCGCACCCAATTGAATGGCGAGGACACAGGTGTCAATCGGAGGCAGATCGTTGATCACGCCTGTCTTCAGCTTCGAGCCGAGGTCGGCCGTCGCCGAGAATTGGCCTTTGGTGAGACCGTAAACGCCATTGTCTTCGATGATGTAAATGATCGGGAGATTCCGCCGCATCAGGTGCACGAATTGCCCAATGCCGATCGATGCCGTGTCGCCATCGCCGCTGACGCCCAAGGCGATCAGATTGCGATTGGCCAGCATGGCGCCGGTCGCAACCGAGGGCATGCGTCCGTGCACAGCGTTAAAGCTGTGCGAACGGCTCATGAAATATGCTGGTGCCTTGGAGGAGCAGCCGATGCCGCTGGGCTTTATGACGCGCTCCGGTGACACTCCCATTTCGTACATGGCATCGATGATGCGTTCGGAGATCGCATTATGGCCGCAACCCGCGCACAGCGTCGTCTTGCTACCTTTGTATTCCGCGATGGACAGCCCGATTCGGTTAGTCTTCGGGACGGGCGTACTGGTCGGAGTTGTGGCCATACTACTTGCCCTCCATCATGATGATCTCATCGGTCACCGATCGCGCATCGAGTGGCAGCCCATGAATATGAGAAATACTATGCAGACGCGTGATCAGTTCAGGTCGCACATCGAGCTTTAACAAAGTGAGCATCTGCGCATCCCGGTTCTGCTCGACGAGGTAAACGCGCTCGTGTTGCTCCACAAACCCGTGCACCTCGCGTGGGAACGGATAGGCACGCAAACGCAGATAATCAGTCTCGACTTTATATTCTTTGCGCAACTGGTCGCGGCTTTCGAGAATTGCCCAGTGCGATGTCCCATAGGCGATGATGCCGATCTTTGACTTCCCGTTCGAAATGAGTACTGGACGCGGCACGAAAGAACGCGCCGTCTCAAATTTCCGATTAAGCCGCTCCATATTCTTTTCGAAATCGTCGGGCCGCTCGCTGTACTGTGATCTCTCGTTGTGTCCGCTCCCCGCGCGAAGTAAGCCGCGGCGGGATGATCGGTTCCCGGCAGCGTGCGGTATCCGATGCCATCACCGTCCACGTCTTTGTAGCGCGCAAACCCTCCCAGGCGATCAAGATCTTCCTTGCTGAGCACCTTGCCGCGCTTGATCGGCTTTTCGGGATAAGGAAACGGATCTGCCATCCAGTTATTCATCCCGAGATCGAGATCTGACATCACGAAAACTGGAGTTTGAAAGTGCTCCGCCAGTTCAAAGGCGTCCTGCGCCATGGTGAAGCACTCTTCCGCCGAGCATGGGATCAAGAGAATATTCTTGGTATCTCCGTGGCTAAGGAATGCGATCGATAGAATGTCGCCTTGCGAGGTTCGCGTCGGCAGGCCGGTTGAAGGTCCTACTCGCTGGATATCCCAAATCACCGCTGGTACCTCAACGTAGTAAGCCAAACCGGCAAATTCAGCCATCAGCGAAATTCCCGGCCCCGCCGTGGCCGTCATGGCACGAGCTCCCGCCCAGCCCGCACCGATCACCATACCAATGGCGGCTAATTCATCTTCTGCTTGCACTATGGCGAAAGTCGCTTTGCCGTCAGGACCTATACGGAACCTCTTCATGTATTCGATCATCGTCTCCACCAGCGACGAGGAAGGCGTGATCGGATACCAGGTCACCACCGTACAACCGGCAAACATGCAGCCCAGGGCGGCGGCCGAGTTGCCGTCAATGATGATCTTCCCTGTCGTTTTATCCATGCGCTGGATGTGGTAGGGATCGCGCTTGAGAAGATTCGCAGCCGCATAATCGTAGCCCGCCTGCACCGCAGCCAGATTCAAGTTCGCGGCCTTAACTTTCTTGGCGAACTGCTTTCGGATCGCCTTCTCCACCTCAGCCATATCTATGTCGAGCAACTTGGCGACGACGCCCACATAGATCATGTTTTTTACCAGCTTGCGCAGCTTGGCCTCAGGACAGACGGGGGCCACCAGTTTGTCGTAGGGAACCGAATAAAACACCAGATCATTACGAAGCGTGCGCAGGTTCAGCGGTTCGTCGTAAAGCGCGACTGCGCCCGCCGCCAGCGACATGACGTCTTCCCGCGCCGTCTCCGGATTCATAGCCACCAGGAAATCGATTTCCTTCTTCCGGGCGATGTACCCGTCTTTATTAGCCCGGATCGTGTACCAGGTCGGCAGCCCGGCAATGTTTGAGGGGAAAAGATTCTTACCGGAAACTGGCACACCCATCTGGAAAATACTGCGCAGCAGCACTGTGTTGGAACTTTGTGATCCCGAACCGTTCACCGTCCCGACCTGAATGCTCATGTCGTTGACGACGCGTTTCCGCTCCAGACTCCCAGAGTCTTCATGGAGCGCTACATCCGTCGTGGCCATTACAATTCCTTCCCTTTAAGAGAGCAGTAACGCCTGCCCAGATTTCTCATGATGTGGCGGAGTGAAACTATTTATTATACGGCACACAGCGGTAATAAGGAGAGCGCCCAAAGGCCTATCCCACGCCGGATGTACCTAGTTTAGAACGTTTCAACCGCAGGAAGATACCCGGTAGAGATCAGACTTCCGCGTGGAAGAACTGGGCCATGTTGCGGAATTTATTATATCGTGACGCGAGCAATTCACGGGTCGGTACGCCCTTAAGTTCGCCATAATGGCGTTGCAGGGCGGCATCGAGTAGCGCCGCTGAAGCTTCGTGGTCGTTGTGAGCTCCCCCCTCCGGTTCCTCCACCACTCCATCGATGCAGCCGAGCTCACCCAGATCGCTGGCGGTAATCTTAAGGGCCTGCGCGGCAAGATCTTTCTTGGTTGCATCTCTCCACATAATCGAAGCGCAACCTTCTGGCGAGATTACCGAATAAATTGCGTTCTCCATCATCAATACACGATCCGCGACGGCAATCGCCAGGGCTCCGCCGCTGCCGCCCTCGCCAGTGATGACCGTGATAATCGGAATCTCCAGACGAACCATTTCGCGCAGGTTGCGGGCGATGGCCTCTGCCTGGCCGCGCTCTTCCGCCCCCAGACCGGGATATGCGCCCGGAGTATCCACAAAGGTAAACAACGGACGCTGAAACTTGGCCGCGATTTTCATGGCGCGCAGCGCTTTCCGGTAACCCTCGGGATTAGGCATGCCGAAATTGCGATAAACCTTCTGCTCGGTGTCCCGGGCCTTCTGATGTCCTACGATCATCACATCTTCGCCATGAAAACGAGCCATGCCGCAAATAATGGCCGGATCATCGCCAAAGCCGCGATCGCCGTGAATTTCACTCCAGTCGGTGAAAATGCGCTCCACGTAATCTAACGTGTAAGGACGTTGCGGATGGCGGGCCAGTTCGGTTTTTTCCCAGGCATTCAGGTGGGCCGAGACTTCCCGCCGCAAGGCATTCACCCGCTCATGCAATTGATGAATTTCCTGGCGGGTCTCCTCATCCTGCCCGGCTGCCGATTCGAGGTGGGTAATCTGCTTTTCGATCTTCTGTAATTCCTGCCGCGCTCTCAATCCGGATTCCATTTTGCTGGCGTCACCATTCTTTGCCGACCAATGCGCCTCTACCATCGACAGGAGGAAGTCGGCCCCGATCACCGTTTCTCTGCCATTGGCCGCTGCCATCGCAGCCGCCGCTCGGGCGCTCATACGCCTTCTCCTTGAAACTTTCATTGGAGGCAGATTTCAATTGATGATGCGCACGCTGCCCCTGCCGCAGAGTTCTTCCACGCGCGCAATAAAGTTACGATCTGGTTGGACATTATAGCCTTCTGCTTCCATCACTACCATGAAATCACCCTGGCGCTCCACGTCGAACAACACCTTGGCTTCGCCTTTGCGGTCGGCGAATAGACTATGCAAGGCGTCCACGGTAGACTCCGACGCGCTCTCCAACGGTACCCGAATTCGCAAGGATCGTGGCAGAGGAGCTCTGGCCTCTTCCAGCGCAGTAATTTCACTGACCGTGAGCTTGGGGTTAGCGCCCTCTTCAATCCGTATGCCGCCACGGATCAGCACCGGCACCTCGAGTTTCACCTTTTCCTGCAACCGCTTATAAGCCTCTGGGAACACCAGCATATCAACTGAGCCGGTGCGATCCTCAAACGTTCCCTGGGCGTAGAAATCGCCCCGTTTTGATTTAAGAACGCGAAGATTGCTGATAATTCCCCCGGCACAAATCTCATCTTTTCCTGTGGAAGACTTCATGGACGCAATATCCTCGGTAGAGAGCGCGTTGAAGTCCCTCAATTTATCCAGATACTTTTCTAGTGGGTGGCCGGTAATAAAGAAGCCGAGGATTTCCTTCTCCGCCGCAAGGCGCGTGTGTTCATCCCAGTCCGGCACGCTCGGAAGCTGCTCATTTCGGTTATGCGCTTCGTCCTCTTGGAACACTCCAAACAACCCGTGCTGACCGGATTCGGTATCTCGCTGTGTTTTCTGGGCGCGCTCGATTGCCCGGTCGATCACTGCCATCAATTGCGACCGCCGGCCGAGAGGATCCATAGCCCCGCTCTTGATGAGTGACTCCAGCACGCGCTTGTTGAGCAGGCGCAGATCAACTTTTTCGCAGAATTCAAAAATTGAGCGGTAACTTCCCTGTTCCTTGCGGCCGGCGATAATCGATTCGATGGCGTTACGCCCCACATTTTTCACCGCGGCTAATCCGAAACGGATGGCATTGCCGTGAGGTGTAAAGTTGGCATCGCTCACATTGATGTCCGGAGGCTCCACCGCGATTCCCATCTCGCGGCACTCGTTGATGTATTTCACTACATCGTCGGTATTGCCGGTGACTGAAGTCAGGAGCGCAGCCATGAATTCGAAGGGATAACGCGTCTTCAAATACGCAGTGTGGTAGGCCAACAGCGCATAAGCAGCGGAATGTGATTTATTAAATCCGTAGCCGGCGAACTGCGCCATCAGATCGAAAATCCTTTCGATTTTCTTGGGCGGAAATCCGCGCTGCACCGCGCCACTGACAAAGCGTTCCCGTTGCGCCGCCATTTCCGATGCAATCTTCTTGCCCATGGCGCGGCGAAGCAGATCAGCTTCTCCCAGCGAATAGCCCGCCAGCCGATTGGCAATCTGCATGACTTGCTCCTGGTAGACGATGACGCCCAGGGTTTCCTGCAGCATCTCCTTCAATTCAGGAAGCTCGTATTCGATCTTCTTACGCCCATGCTTGCGATCGATGAAATCGTCGATCATTCCGCCTTGAATTGGCCCCGGACGATAGAGTGCGTTCAACGCGGTGAGGTCTTCAATGGAATTCGGCTGGTAGCGGCGCAGCACATCGCGCATTCCGTGCGATTCAAACTGGAAAACCCCGGACGTCAGTCCCCTATAGAACACCATTTCATAGGTCTCTTTGTCCTCCAGCGGAATACTTTCCAGCGCGATGCTTTCACCCCGCGTCTGCGCGATCAGTTTTAGGGTGTCGTCCAAAATTGTGAGCGTAGTCAACCCGAGGAAGTCCATCTTCAGCAGGCCCAGCTTTTCAATAGCGAGCATGTCAAAGGCGGTTACGATTTCAGCATTCTTGGTTTTGTGCAGTGGAACCAGATCGGTAAGCGGGCGCGGCGATATAACCACCCCTGCCGCGTGTACTCCGGCATTCCGCACCAGTCCCTCCAGCTTTTTCGCGGTGTCGATGAGCTGTCGGATCTGGCCGTCTTTCTCGTACGCCTCCTGCAGCTGCGCCGAATCATGGACCGCCTGCTCGATCTTGATGTTAAGTTGGTTGGGCACCATCTTGGCGATGCGGTCCACGTCGCTGTACGGGATATCCATGGCGCGGCCTACATCTTTAATCGCCGCCTTGGCCGCCATGGTGCCGAAGGTGATAATTTGCGCGACATTTTCCCGCCCATACGTCCGGGTCACATAGTCGATGACCTCGCCGCGGCGATTCATACAGAAGTCAATGTCAATGTCAGGCATGGAAACGCGTTCGGGATTAAGGAACCGCTCAAACAGTAGCTCGTGCTGCAAGGGATCAAGGTCGGTGATCCCCATTGAATACGAGACCAGAGAGCCTGCCGCCGATCCCCTACCCGGTCCCACTGGAATTTCTTTCTCTTTGGCATAGCGAATGAAGTCCCAGACAATCAGGAAATATCCTGAAAACTGCATTTGCTGGATAATGCCCAGCTCGCGCGCTAGACGTTGCTCGTACTCCGCAATGCTGTGCTTCAGGCGTCCTGCTCGTTCAAGCCCACGGACTGACTCCATCCGCCTCGCGAAACCTTCGCGGGTGACATGTTCAAAATAGCTGTCCAACGTGAATCCATGCGGCACGTCGAAATGCGGGAATGGATTGCTCACTTTCTCCAGACGCATGTTGCAGCGTTCAGCAATTGCCAGTGTCCGTGACAGCACGTCGGGTGAGTCTTTGAAGACGCGGGCCATCTCCTCATGACTTTTCACGAAGAATTGTGTGCCCTCGAACTTCATCCGATTGGTGTCCTGGATGGACTTCCCAGTCTGTATGCATAGCATTACGTCCTGAGCATGAGCATCGTCTTCGCACAGATAATGGCTGTCATTAGTAGCTACCAGCGGCAGCCCAAGATCCTTTTCCAGACGGAACAGATCGGAGTGGATCCGGTGCTCCATCTCCAGCCCCTGATCCTGTATTTCGAGATAAAAGTTTCCCCTGCCAAACATGTCCCCGAATCCAGCCGCCGCTTCGCGCGCTGCCGCGTACTTCCCTTCCATCAGACGTTCAGCCACTTCGCCTTTCAAGCAGCCTGAAAGACCGATCAGCCCTCGCGAATGTTCTGCCAGAAATTTCTTGCTCACCCGCGGCTTGTAGTAGAAGCCGTGCAGCGATGCCTCGGATGTAATCTTGACCAGATTGCGATAGCCCTCCTCGTTTTCCGCCAGCACCAGAAGATGGTTATAGGTGTCGTTGTCAGGAGGCGTGCGCTCAATGTTGTGATCGTCTTTCTTGCAGATGTAAAGCTCGCAGCCGACGATTGGTTTGATCCCAGCTTTGTGGGCGGCATTTACGAAGCTGACCGCGCCAAAAATGTTGCCGTGGTCCGTCATGGCTACCGCCGGCATGCCCAGTTCTTTGACGCGATCGACAAGCTTCTCTACGTCACAGGCCCCGTCAAGCATCGAATAATCGGTGTGAAGATGGAGGTGGACAAATTGGGACATGATTGGGTCGATTCTTTTTACGCTGACCTCATTTTATCGGCTGCCGGGCTGTGCGTAACGCCGCCAATTGGTGCATATCTCTTCTGGCCACGGCTGCACCGAGCTAAAAGAGGTAAGACTAACTTTCTGGAACTTGTTTTAGTTATGCGTCGCTAATGCGCTGGCAAGCGGAATTCCACTCCTCGTTCATCATTCAATTTGCTGGTGGCTGGAACATCGAGTTCGGCTAATGGTATTTTTCTCGCCCGCCTCTCGCTGAAGATCCACAGCGTCGGCCCGACGATGGCGTAGTTCTTCACTTCCGCAATGTGTTTGTCGCGGAATACCAGTACCGTGGGACGAAGCGGCTCCGTATTTTGAGCTTGCAATTGCGGTGGGGGAGACGGGCTCTGGCGGTTCGCTTGCTCGTCCCGCAAGCGCTCAACTTCCTCACTGAGCCGACCTACTTCGCGCACGAGTTCGCGTTGTTGATCGTAAGCCGCGGCCGAATCATTAGCTGTATAAGACTGACTGATAACTGGATACGGGTAACCGCCATAAACTACTGGCACAAAGAAGGGCTGCGTAAAGAAAAAGGAAGACCGGAAAAAGCGGCGCTGAAAAAAGAATGGGTTCGAAGTGAAAAAAACATTGAACCTTGGATTGTGGCCGAACGCAAGCCCCCCGCCGACAAACACCGGCCTGCGGACAGCAAAGCCGGATCTAACTGGGGGACCCATAACCCGCGGACCGGAGCGCATCTGCGCCCACACGGGCGGCACGTTTAACGCCAGGACGAACGTCGCGATAAATGCTAAGCGACGCATGTAAGCATTATAGCTCCGGAGCGCGGGAGCGTAACCACGAATCATTTCTAAGATTTTCTGGAAGTTTGAGACTCGCCTGGAACTCCTGGCCGCGCCTATTTCCGCTTCTTCTTCTTGTTCGCCTTGCCTGTGTGCTTTTTTGGCTTGTTGGCCTTACTTGCCTGCTTCTTGCGATCTTTGCCCGGTTTTGCGGATTCCAGTTTCGGAGCTGCCTTCTGCGCTGGTGGCGGTGGAACAGTGGCTGCGCTCTTCCCTTTCTTCTTGCCGCCCGTCGCAGCCGCAACCACGGTCGGGTTCGCCGTGCCCGCCGCGGCAGCCTTGGCAGCCCGTCCGCGCTTGGGTGGAGGCGGGGGTGGAGGCGGGGGTGGCGGCGCGAATGGTTTCAGGAATTTCAAGGTCTCGGTTCGCGAACGCAATTTGCCGTCCAGCAGCAGCATGAACACGTCCTGCGCGATCTTGGGATACTGCGGCAATTGCGGCGTGATGTGCAACTCGGTCATCTCTGGCAACGGAATCTTCTGCTGCACTTGCCGCCACTTAGTGAAAAAGTTCTTTATCTTTTGTACGACTGCCTGTTGTCGTGCGGTCACTGAGAGGAATAACACCATCTCGGGTCGCGCTTCCGATAATAGTTTCCAAGTGCGCGACGGAGTCGCCGCTTCCTTCCCGCTCAACCTCTTGGCCAGTTGCTTGGCATCTTCCTCAAGCTGCCGCCATCCCTCAACCAGATCTTTGCGCGGAATCCGCTTGCGCATGTCGGTGATATCTTTGTCGGCCAGGCGTGCCGTGAGAAAGTGCATGACGGCCGGCGAGGGATCGGGTGTGTAGCCGAGTTCGTTCATTTGCTGGCGCATTTTCATCAACTGGCTCAACCCCGCGCTGTCCACCTTGGCGGTTGTCCAGTGCGGGTTCAGCACCTTCAACCAGCCTTCCTTCTCCAGCACGCGGACAATGTGGAGCGGGTCCTCTTCGTACGCGAGCTGCTCGATCTCCGACCCGATTCCCTTGTCCGTGATGTACTCGATGTATTTGTTTTCCTTAGCAGACTCGAAGCGTTGCTGAGTCCGTTCCTCAAGCGGCCAATGGAAACGCGCCGCAAAACGGCTGGCGCGAATCAGGCGAGACGGATCCTCCACGAAGGCGTAGTTGTGCAGCACGCGGAGCAACTTGGCCTCAATATCGGCCGCACCATTGAAGGGGTCCATTAATAGACCCCGCGAGCCGGGGTTTAGCGATAACGCCATGGCGTTGATGGTGAAGTCGCGACGCCGCAAGTCTTCAATAATTGTGGCCGGAGAGATGGCAGGCGGCTTACCTGCTTTCTCATATCGCTCGGTACGAGCCATGCTGATTTCCGCGCGCACGTTTCCCGGCAAAACCAGGTGAAGCGCCTTGACATCATCGTCGGCGTACCCAACCCTGGCACCGGCGCGCTCCAGTTCTTTTTGCAAGCGCAGCGGATTACCCTGCACGGTGAAATCAAGATCGCGGATCTGAAACCCACTGATGATGTCGCGGATGGCGCCGCCGGTGAGGTAAACGTTCATCCCGGCAGCCCGGGCGACGTCTTGAACCAGGGTGACGCCCTTTTGCTGGTCCGGCGTCAGCCGGATTTCCATGGTGTAGATGTAATCGGCCATGCGTTTCTAAATGTGACGCCCCTTGGCCCGCGGAACCGCACCTATCCACAGGATTTCCACAGGCTTCTGCCGAGGAAAATCCGCGGCTGCAGCCACCCCGATGTAAGTGACTCTATACAGTGGGCTTAGACTTCCTGCGATGGGTTGCGGCAAGCTACAGAAAATAACACAACGTTTACATTTTGGCTACAGGGAACGCGCAGGCCACCTGCTTTGCCCTGAAAAGTGCGAGAATCCGGACATGCGACCATGCCAACTGTCGGTCCCGCTTTGGCTTTGAAAACGAATCCATGCCCTCAACTCACAAGAAAGTGATTGTCCGCAAGATGGACCGGGATTCTGTGTCCGGGTACGTAGCTCCCTCTAACTATGTACATGAAGGTAAGCTTGAACTACTGAACACAGCTGGCAACGTGGTCGCGATCGACCTCAAGGACATCAAGGGCGTTTACTTCGTGCGCGAATTCAGCGACTCCGAATCGCTCACTCGAAAAACTTTCACCAGCCGCCCGCGCACCGAGGGTCTGTGGGTGCGTTTGAAATTCAAAGACAATGAGGTCCTCGAAGGCATGATGCCCAACGACCTTACTCAGGCGATTACTGAGGGCTTTCTGATCAATCCACCTGACCTGCGATCCAATACCCAGCGAATCTTCGTTCCTCGCGGCGCGCTTGCGTCCCTAAGTGTGCTGGCGGTAATTGGTGGCACCCACCGTCGGCGTAAGACTGCTGCCGATGTGCGCCAGGTGCCATTGTTCGGGGAATAAGCTGATCGTTCTGTCTCCGCTCTTGTCTGCTCATCATAGCTCTGGCAGATGTAGAATGCCTGCTGCTCCGGAGTCCCCTAGATTCAGGACCCCGGATGAGGAGGATAGCCATGGCAACAGACATCAGGGACATCTCTCGTCGCGTATTCGAAGAAATATGGAACAACAAGAATCTCAATGCTGCCGATGAAGTCATTGCAAGCGACTACGTGCACCACGACGCTCAGTCCCCACCCGTTCCCGATGGAATCGACGGATACAAAGAATTTGTCAGCCATTACCTGAATGCATTTCCGGACCTCCGCTTGACAATTGAAGATCAGATTTCGGATGGACAAACAATTGTGAGTCGCTGGACAGCTACCGGCACGCATAACGGAGACCTGCCTGGTATACCCCGAACCGGCCGGCGTTTTTCAGTTACTGGAATGACCATTGCGCGGATAAGAAACGGAAAATTCGTTGAGAGCTGGGGCAATTGGGACACTCTCCGATTGATGCAGCAACTGGGAGTGGTACCTGCCGAAGCTAAGGGCCGAGCTGCAGAGAAACTTGCGTCATGCGCGGCTGGTCAGGGGTCCCGGCCAGCTGCGTCTTCCCTGAATTCTCGAAGCAATCCTTCGCTTATTGCCACGTGAGTACATGCAGCGTGCAATGCCTTCCAGAGATGAGACACAAACAGTGTCCCCATCCAGTTGCCGCTACCCGACCTCGCTGTGCAAGATTCTTCATCTTGACAACTTACTTTCTTCCGTTCAGACTTCGCCACGCTGATCTGGACCTTTGGTTCACTCCCCCTTTGAACCGACTTGGCTTTTGAAGCCCGCATTCCCAAATTTTTTTTGTTAGGCGAGTTCGCACTGATGCGACTTGTACGCCCGTCGCGAAGGTCGGGTTGCATGTCTATCGTTAGACGATACATTTCTGTCCCCGGGAGGATGTCTATGAAACGCACTCTGGTATACGTCAGTCTCGCTCTGCTCTGTGTTGCGGGTCTTTTCGCGTGGCAACGCGTCACGCCAGCGCCGGCGGCAGGTTCGAAACTTGCCGGTGCCCGCGCCGTCGCGGTTACGCCTGCCGCAGCACAGGTGAATGCTGTCTACGGTTCTCTGCCGTAAGCTTTGAGGCGAACCGCGGACAGACTGATAGCCGCGTGCAATTCTTGTCCCGGGGCAACGGCTACAATCTGTTCCTGACGCCGAGCGAGGCCGTACTTTCGCTGACTCCGCCGACGGCGCCGGCCAGGGCCAAATCCGCTGTAGTGCGCATGCGGCTCGTGGGCGCCAACCCTTCGCCGGAAGTAACTGGAGCGGAGGAACTCGCCGGCAAGAGCGCTTACTTCATCGGCGGCGATCCCAGCCGCTGGCATGCTGATATCCCGAATTACGCCAGAGTCCAGTATCGCGACGTATTTCCAGGCGTCGACCTTGTCTACTACGGCCATCAGGGCCGCCTCGAGTATGACTTTGTACTTGCCCCGGGCGCTGACCCCAGTCGCATCCGCTTAGCCTTCAGGGGTGCGCAAAAGCTGCGTCTCGAAAAAGGCGACGTCGTACTGAACATTCCCGGAGGCGACGTACGCTTGCACCAGCCACTGCTGTATCAAGAACGCGCCGGTCAAAAGATCCCAGTCGACGGGCGTTTTATTCTGGCAAGTTCGCGCGAAGTAACGTTTCAGGTGGGTGCCTATGA
>Ga0066660_10000141_pt1 | contig 19870 bp, 17 predicted proteins | sample GraSoiAngelo_109_FD_75177 | JGI IMG/M metagenome (GOLD analysis project Ga0066660, IMG submission 75177) | Grasslands soil microbial communities from the Angelo Coastal Reserve, California, USA - 14_0903_12_20cm | ecosystem: Environmental > Terrestrial > Soil > Grasslands | place: USA...
CCGTGCAGCCGCCGCATCAGCTGCTCGATCAGCAGCCCCATGACCGGGGCGAGGACCAGCAACACGAAGGCGACCGCGAGCGCCTGCGGCCAACCGTGCTCGACGGTCAGCTCCCAATACTCGAAGGCGGCGATCATGCCGACCGCACCGTGCGCGAAGTTGAAGATGCCCGACGTGATGTAGGTGACCACCAGTCCAGTGGCCGTCAGCGCGTAGATGCACCCGACGACGACGCCGACGACCGTGAGGGCCAGGAACGTCGTCACGGCGCGGCGCTCATCCCCCGGCCAGGAAGTAGGTGCCGTCGCAGCGGAACCCGCCCGGAGGGTCGTCCACCCGCACGAACTTGCCCCCCTGGATCTTGATGATCACGTAGCAGGTGGGCGGGCCCTTGCCCGCGGGATCGCCCGAGGCGAGCAGGCCGTTGGAGTCGAACTTGTGGATGTTCTTCAGCGCGGCCAGCACGCCCGCCCTGGTGGCCTTGCCCCCGTTGGCCTGGCCCGCGGCCTGGAGGGCCTCGACGAAGAGGCGGGCCGATGCCCAGCCGTAGGCGGTGAACAGGTCGGCGTTGGCGTTGGGGTGCGTCCTCTTGAGCCAGGTGAGGAAGAGGTCGACCTCCTTGTTGGTCCCCCTGTCCTCTCCCAGGTACAGGGCGCTCGGGAGGTAGAGATAAACGCCCTCGAGCGACTGGGCCCCGGCCAACGGAATGAGCTGGGGGTCGTAGGCGGATGCCCCGAGCGCAGTGATCTGCGGGTGGAAGTTCTGCTGGGCGGCCGCGCTCTCGATGCGGGCGATGCTCTTGACATCGGCTGCGATGAGGATGAGGAGCTTCACGCCCTTGGCCCGCATCTGCACCACATCGGCGGTGAAGTCGGTCTCGGTGGGCTCGTAGATGCGCTCGTAGGAGAACTGGTAGCCCTCGTGCACCATGGCCGCCCTCTCGCCCACCCAGGCGTCCTTGGCCGACTGCACGTCGCCGATGAGGCTGGCCGCGGCGGTGACGGCCCCCGGCGACTGGGCCTTGAAGTAGTCGAGGGGGCCCAGGGCCGAGCCCTGGCGGATGGGCTGGGAGCTGAAGTTGTTGGGCTCCTTCTGGGCGTCGAGGGCCAGGGCGTTGTGCACGTCGGGCACGCCCGGGTTGGCCGAGATGACCTGGGCGCCGCAGTTGTCGAAGAGCGAGAAGGACCCGACGAAGGCGAAGGCCTTGGGCAGGTAGGACTCGGTCAGGGCCTTGTTCTGGCCACAGTCGAACTGGTCGTCGGCCGCGGCCAGCTTGAGCTGGCGCCCGAAGACCCCGCCCAGGCTGTTCTGGTACTGGAGGAAGGCGTCGGTGCCGTTCACCGCCCCGGCGAAGAGCCCGGGAACCGGTCCGGTGAGGATGGAGATGTTGGCCACGGTGACGGAGTTGCCCGTGACCCCCACGTCGGTGGCCCCGCCGTTGCCGCCCGGGGGCAGGGTCGAGCCCGGGCCCCCCCCTGCGCCCGCGGCGCCCCCGGCCGAGGCCGCCGCTCCGGTGGCCGCGCCCGCCCCGCCGCTGCCGGCCCCGGCCGGCGCCTGGCCGGGGCTCAGGGCGCCCCCGCCCCCCCCGGCCCCCCCGCCGCTGTCGGCGCCCGCCTGACCCGGGGCCAGCCCACCCCCGCCCGCTCCCCCGCCGTAGAGGCGGGCCGCGGCGCTGACCTGGGAGCGGTTGGCCCGGGCACCGCAGGCGGCAGCCATGAGCGCCACGCCGACCAGCACTGCCGCGGTGCGAGACCTCATGGCGCCCCCAGCGCTAGAGACTGACGGAGCGTCAGCTTACGGCCCCAGGAATTCGACGCGGGGCGCGCCCTGTCCTGCGGGCCCGGGTCCGGCGTGGCCAGCTCCGGCCTCAGGGGCCCGCAGCCGGCGCCGGCGGCTCCTTGGGCAGGCCCAGCACCCGCTCGGCCACGATGTTGCGCTGGATCTGGGACGTGCCCCCGCCGATGGTGAGCCCCAACGAGCGCAGGCGCTCCTCTACGAAGCGCCCCGAGGGAAGCTCGCCCACGTCCTCCAGGGCCAGGCCGGCCCGGCCCAGGATGCGCATGGACAGGTCGGCCAGCTCCTGGGCCGCCTCGCACAGGCGCAGCTTGAGCACGGAGGCCCCGGGCCCGGGCACACCGGAGCGGGAGGCCCGGCTGACGTTGCGCTTGGTCAGGGCCCACAGGGCGTCGAGCTCGGCCACCAGGCGACCGAGCTCCCGGCGCAGGCCCACGTCGTCCCACGCCGTGGCCGAGCCCCGGGTTACCCGCCGGGCCACGGCGACGAGCTCGTTGGCCATCCGCATGGCCTGGACCAGCTCGGTGACGAAGGCGGTGCCCCGCTCGAAGGCGAAGGTGACCATGGCCACCCGCCACCCGTCGTTCTCCGCCCCCACCCGGCCGGCCACCGGCACCCGGACCTCGTCCAGGAAGACCTCGGAGAACTCGGAGCTGCCCATGGCCGTGCGGATGGGCCGCACCGTGATCCCCGGGCTCGACATGTCCATCATCAGCCAGGAGATCCCCCGGTGGCGGGCCGCCCCGGGGTCGGTGCGGACCAGGAGCTCGCAGCGGTCCGCCACCTGGGCGAACGAGCTCCAGATCTTCTGCCCCGACACCACGTACTCGTCGCCGTCCCGCTCGGCCCGGGTGCGCAGGGCGGCCAGGTCCGAGCCGGCGGAGGGCTCGGAGAAGCCCTGGCACCAGATCTCGTCGCCCCGCAGGATGGCGGGCAGGTGGGCGGCCCGCTGCTCGGGCGTGCCCTCGGCCATGAGGGTGGGGCCGGCGTGGAGCAGACCCACGAAGTTGACCCCGACGTCGGGGGCGCCGGCCCCGGCCATCTCCTCCAGGAACACGAGCTGCTCGCCGGGCGGGGCGCCCCGGCCCCCGTACTCGCGGGGCCAGTCGAAGCCGGCGTAGCCGGCGTCGAGCAGCCGGCGCTGCCAGGCCCGGTCGAAGGCGGCCCGGGCGGGCCAGTCCTCCCGGGCCGGGGGCGGGCCCAGCTCGGGGAGGTTGGAGGCCAGCCACCGGCGCAGGTCGGCCTGCAGGGCGCGCTCGGAGTCGGAGAGGCGCAGGTCCATCCTCAGTCGGCCATGGCGGGGCGGCGGGCCACCGCCTACCCGTCGCGCCCGAGGATGAGCCCGCTGGTGGGGACGCCGGTGCCCGCCGTCACCAGCACGTGCTCGACGTCGTCGACCTGGTTGACCGACGTGCCCCGCACCTGGCGCACGCCCTCGGCGATGCCGTTCATCCCGTGGATGTAGGCCTCCCCCAGCTGGCCGCCGTGGGTGTTCACGGGCAGGCGTCCGCCCACCTCGATGGCCCCGTCGCGGATGAAGTCCTTGGCCTCGCCCCGGCCGCAGAACCCGAATTCCTCCAGCTGGCAGAGCACGAAGGGGGTGAAGTGGTCGTAGAGCACCGCCGTCTGCACGTCCTCGGGCCCGATGCCCGCCATCTGCCACAGCTGGGCCGCCACCACCCCCATCTCGGGCAGGCCGGTGATGGAGGGCCGGTAGTAGCTCGTCATCATGTCCTGCTCGTCGGCCGTCCCCTGGGCCGCGGCCCGCACCACGGCCGCGGTCTGGGGCAGGTCCCGGGCCCGCTCCACCGAGGTCACGACCAGGGCCTGGCCGCCGTCGGACTCCTGGCAGCAGTCGAGAAGGTGGAGGGCGGGCTCCACGATCCAGCGCGAGGCCTGGTGCTCCTCGAGGGTGATGGGCCGGCCGTGGAACCAGGCCCTGGGGTTGACGGCCGCGTGCCTGCGGTCGGCCACCGCCACCAGTCCGAAGTCCTCGCTCGTCGCCCCGTACTCGTGCATGTATCGGGTGGCGAACATGGCGACCCACTGCGCCGGGGTCACGAGGCCGAAGGGCGAGTACCAGCTGAAGTGGGCGCCCTCCGCGTTCGGGGCCGGGGGCCGATCCTGCACGCCGACGCCGAAGCGCCCTCCCGAGCGCTCGTTGAAGGCTCGGTAGCAGACCACGACCTGGGCCACCCCGCAGGCCACGGCCATGGCCGCCTGCTGGATGGTGGCGCAGGCCGCCCCGCCGCCGTGGTGGATGCGGCTGAAGAAGGTGAGCCCACCCACGCCCAGGTTGCGGGCGATCTCGATCTCGGGGTTGGAGTCCTGGGTGAAGGTCACCATGCCGTCGACGTCGGAGGGCTCGAGCCCGGCGTCGGCCACGGCCGCCTCCACCGCCTCCACCGCCAGGCGCAGCTCGCTGCGCCCGGAGTCCTTGGAGAACTCGGTGGCGCCGATGCCGACGATGGCGGCCCGGTCGCCCAGAGCGGCGGTCACCGGGGAAGGGCCACGGTCACCGTGCCCGAGACGTGGTCGCCCAGGCTGTTTGCGCCCCGCACCTCCACCTCGACCGCGCCGTCGACCTTGGCCCTGACCACCCCGGTCAGGCGCATGGAGTCGCCCGGGTAGTTGGGGACGCCGAGGCGGATGGCCACCCGCTTGAGCACGGCGTCGGGGCCGGCCCAGTCGGTGACGAAGCGGCCGACGAAGCCGTTGGTGGAGAGGATGTTCATGAAGATGTCCTTGGACCCCCGCTCCCGGGCCAGCTCGGGGTCGTGGTGCACGTCCTGGTAGTCCCGGGAGGCGATGGCCGTGGCCACGATGAGGGTGCGGGTCAGGGGCACGGTGAGCTCGGGAAGCTCCTGGCCCACCTGCACCCGGTCGTAGCTGGGCGTTCCCGTGACCGTGCTCATGCCCGTGTCAGCTCCCGGCCCAGGCTGGACAGAACCGCGCTGGCTCCACCCAACGTGTTCTCGATCTGCTTGCCCCACAGGAAGTAGCGGTGCACGGGGTAGTCGATGTCGGCTCCGATCCCGCCGTGCAGGTGCTGGGTGGCGTGGACCACGCGCTGGCCGGCCTCGGCCGCCCACCACTTGGCCACCAGCACCTCCCGCCTGGCGTCCAGGCCCTCGCTCAGCCGCCAAGCCGCCTGCCACATGGTGACCCTCATGGCCTCGGTGTCGATGAAGGCGTCGGCGGCCCGCAGGGCCACGCCCTGGAAGGTGGACAGGGGACGGCCGAACTGGACCCGCGAGGAGGCGTGCCCGGCCGCCATCCCCACCGCCTCCTCGGCCACGCCGAGCTGAAGGGCACACAGCCCGACCAGCATGCGCTCGACGCACCAGGTGACGGCGCGGGCGTCGCCCACCACGTCGTCCTCGTCCACCCTGGCTCCCGACAGGACGAGGCGTCCGTACGACTGGCGATCGGTCGTGTCCACGGGCTCGACCTCGGCTCCGGCCGCGGCGGGGTCGACCAGGAAGAGGCGTGGCCCCTGCGGGCTGTCCGCCGCCACCAGGATCCGGGCCGCCAGGGGGGCGGCGGGCACGCTGGGCGCGGTCCCTTTCAGACGCCAGCCGCGGCCGTCGGGGGAGGCCAGCGGCGCGGTCGTGGCGTCGGGCCAGCCCAGCCCGCCCAGCGCCGGGGCCAGCACCACGTCGCCCCCGGCGACCCCGGCCAGCCAGGCGGCCCGCTGGCGCGGCGACCCGAACTCGGCCAGGGTCAGGGCCGAGGCCAGGGTGGGGAGCAGCGGGACGGGAGCCACCCGCCGGCCCTGCTGCTCGAGGACCAGGCACAGCTCGATCGCCCCCAGGCCGCTGCCTCCCGCCTCTTCCGGCAGGCACAGGGCCAGCAGACCGGTACGGGCCAGCTCGGCCCACAGCTCGCGGTCCACCCGCTCGGGGCCGCGCTCCACCTCCTTCACCCGGGCCGCCGTCGCCCTGTCCCCGAAGACCCGCCCGGCCAGGTCCCGCACCGCCTCCTGGTCCTCGGTGAAGGTGAAGTCCATCAGCCCGCCGCAACCGGACGGAACACGGGAAGGGTGAGCTCGTCGTCGAAGGCGACGAAGTCGACCTCCACGGCCATGCCCACCTGCACCTCCCCGGGGTCCACCCCGACCAGGTCGGAGACGAGGCGGGTTCCCTCCTCCAGCTCGACAAGCGCGATCACCAGCGGATAGTCGAAGGCCGGCACCTGGGGGTGGTGATTGATGACATAGCTGTAGACGCTGCCCCGCCCCCCGGCCTCGACCGTGTCCCACTCCAGCGAGCGGCAGTGCGGGCACATGGGCCGGGGCGGGTGGCGCAGCCTCAGGCAGGAGGCGCAGCGCTGAATGAGGAGCCTGCCCTGGTGGGCGCCCTCGAAGAAGAAGGCGTTGTCCTGGGTGAGGGCGGGGCGGGGACGGCGGGGACGGGGTTGAGCGCCCTCCTCCCCCTTCCCCCCTGATCCGGCGCCGGCCGGCTGCGGAGGCCGGAACTTGAGGATGCGGAACAGCATGCTGGCCACCCGCTCGCCGTGCTGGTCCGTGTAGGTGATCCTGGTCGTGACGAAGTGGCCCGGGCCCAGGGCCGTGCCCTTCTCGTCCGAGACCGACTCGATCACGGCCGCGGCCGAGAGGTGGTCGCCGATGTGCAGGTAGCGGTCGTAGTCCTGCTCGCAGTTGGTGGCGACCACCGAGGTGAAGCCGGCCTCGTCGAGGAGGGCCATGAGCTCGTCCTGGGCCGTGCCCCCGGCCGGGGGACGGGGGCGCAGGCCCCGCATGGCCCACGCCTGCAGCATGACCGGGGGGGCTACGACCTGGCCGTGCACCGACGCGGCGGCGGCCTCGGCGTCCACGTACACCGGGTTGCGGTCGCCCACGGCCTCTACCCAGTGGCGGATCATGGCCTGGTTGACGGGGTCGGGCGCGGGCTCGGGGGGACCCACCGGGCGGCCCTCGAAGGCCCGCAGACGGGCGAGGAGGTCTCGCCTGGCGGCGCCCGGGTCCGAAGCCGCACCGCCTCCGGGTGCTCCATCAGCTCGCGGCGCCGGGGAGCGCTCGACCGTGCTCAACGGGCCTGCCTGGTCATGCCCAGGGCCTGCCAGGCCACGATCTCCCGCTGGATCTCGTTGACACCGCCTCCGAAGGTGTTGATCTGGGCCTGCCTGGCCGCCCGCTCCAGCTCGCCCCGCAGCACCGCCCCCTCCGAACCGGCCTTGACCGCGCCCGCGGGCCCGACGATGCCCAGCAGGGTCCGGTACACCTCGACCACGCACTCGGTGCCGTACACCTTCACGGCCGAGGACTCCGCCGGGCCCAGGGTCCCGGCCGCGGTCGACGCCGTCATGCGCCAGTTGAGCAGCCTCATGGCCTCGAGGCGGGCGTGGGCCCGGGCCAGATCGGACTGGACCCAGGGCACGTCGGCGACGCGTCCGCCCTCGCCCGCAGGCGTGGCCTTGGCCCAGGCCAGCACCTCCTCCCACAGCCGGTGGGCCAGACCTCCCATGGCCGCCAGCCCCACCCGCTCGTGGTTGAGCTGGGTCGTGATCATGCGCCAGCCCTCGTTGAGTCGGCCCACCAGGTTGGCGGCGGGGACGCGCACGTCGTCGTAGTAGGTGGCCGTGGTCATGCCGTCGCCCACGGTCACGATGGGTGTGTAGCTGAACCCGGGCGACGACGTCGGCACCAGGACCACGGAGATCCCCTTGTGCTTGGGCGCATCGGGATCGGTGCGGCAGGCGAGCCAGACGTAGTCGGCCTGGTTGGCCCCGCTGGTGAAGACCTTGTTCCCATTGATGACGAACTCGTCGCCGTCGAGGACGGCGCGTGTGCGCAGCGAGGCCAGGTCCGTGCCCGCGTCCGGCTCCGTGTAGCCGATGGCGAAGTTGATCTCGCCCCGGAGGATGCCGGGAAGGTACCGGTCCTTCTGGGCGTCGGACCCGAAGCCCATGATCGTCGGGCCCACGGTGTTCACGGTCACGAACGGGAAGGGCGCCCCCGCCCGCTGGACCTCGTCGAAGAAGATGAACTGGTCGGTGACGGGCCGGCCCTGGCCCCCGTACTCCGTCGGCCAGCCGATGCCCAGCCAGCCGTCATGCCCGAGCCTGCGCACGAGCGTCCGGAACAGGGAGCTGTCCTCGCCGGCCGAGCCCAGCTCGGCCCGCACCTCCGGCGTCATCATCTCCTCGAAGTAGGCGCGCAGCTCCTTGCGCAGGGCCTTCTGCTCCGGGGTCTGGTCCAGGTACACGCGTCCGGCCGGCCTCAGCGGGCCCCGATCACCCGCACCTGCTCGCTCTTGGCCACCAGCTCGCGCACGACGGGGCCCAGCTCGGCCGGGTCCCAGCGGTCGCCCTTGTCCTGGGCCGGGCCCCGGCGCCAGTTCTCGGCCACCGCGACCAGACCGCCGCTGACCTCGAAGACCTGGCCGGTGACGTCGCCCGACTCGTGGCTGCCCAGCCACACCACCAGGGGCGAGATGTTCTCCGGAGACATGGAGTCGAAGGCGCCCTCCTCGGGCTTGGCCATCATGTCGGCGAAGAGGGCCTCGGTCATGCGGGTGCGGGCCGCGGGGGCGATGGCGTTGGCCGTCACGCCGTAGCGCGTTAGCTCGGCCCCGGCCACGCGGGCCATGGTGGCGATGCCCGACTTGGCCGCGGCGTAGTTGAGCTGGCCGACATTGCCGTAAAGGCCGGCTCCCGAGCTGGTGAGGATCACCCGGCCCGCCACCTCGTCGCCCGCCTTGACCTGCTCGCGCCAGTAGCCGGCGGCGTGGCGCAGCGGGCAGAAGTGGCCCTTGAGGTGGACCCTGATGACCGAGTCCCAGTCCTCCTAGGTCATGTTGACGACCATGCGGTCCCTCAGGATGCCGGCGTTGCAGACCAGGGTGTCGAGCCGGCCGAAGGTGTCCACCGCGGCCTGAACCAGGCGCGCCGCCCCGTTCCAGTCGGCCACGTCGTCCCCGTTGGCCACGGCCTCGCCCCCGGCCTTGCGGATGAGCTCCACCACTTCGCCCACCGGGCCATCGGAGCTACCCGTCCCGTCGACCTCGGCGCCCAGGTCGTTCACCACGACCTTGGCGCCCTGGTGGGCGAACTCCAAGGCGTGCTCCCGGCCGATCCCCCGGCCCGCGCCGGTGATGACCACGACCCGACCATCGCAGATGCCCATCCCTCGTCCGCTCCTGCTCGCTCCGTGGCGCGCGTGGCGCGCGGCCAACACCTTGTCCTGGCCGCGCTGAGTAGAACACATTCCAATTCCAGGCCGCCACTCCCCACGCCGGGGGCCGTTGCATCGGGAATTGGATGTGCCGCCCGAGGCCAATACCGTGGCGGCGGCAGAGCCGGGCCGGCGCCAGCCGAGCCGTGCCGGCATCAGACAGGAGGCGCCCCGTGACCGACACCGTCAGCCGAGTCGACGCTGATGCGGTCCGGCTCGAGGCCCGGACCTGGTTCGAGGCCAACTGGGATCCGGATCTGAGCCTGGGTCAGTGGTGGGACCTCTTCGGGCGCTCGGGCTGGGCCTTTCCCACCTGGCCGGCCCGGGCCCTGGGCAGGGGCCTGAGCTCGGACGGGGCCAGGGCCGTCGCCGAGGAGCGCGCCGCGGTGGGCGCCCACCACCCGCCCAGCGGCATCGGCCCCATGATGGCGGGGCCGACCATCGCCGAGCACGGCACCCAGGAGCAGATCGACCGCCTGCTTCCGGACATGGTCACGGGCAGGCACATCTGGTGCCAGCTCTTCAGCGAGCCGGGGGCGGGCTCGGACCTGGCCAGCCTGCAGACCAGAGCCGTGCGTGACGGCGACGAGTGGACAGTCAACGGCCAGAAGGTCTGGACGTCGGGCGCCCAGTACTCGCGCTGGGGCATCCTCCTGGCCCGGACCGACCCCGACGCGCCCAAGCACCAGGGCATCACCTTCTTCGTCATCGACATGGACCAGCCCGGGGTCGAGGTGCGCCCGCTCAAGGAGATGACGGGAGGGGCCACCTTCAACGAGGTGTTCTTCACCGACGCCCGCGTCTCCCAGGCCGACGTGATCGGGGAGATCGACAAGGGGTGGGCCGTGGCGGTCACCTGCCTCTCCTTCGAACGGACCAGCCTGGGCGCGGGGGCCATGGGCGGCATGTCCGGGGGCGGCGCCATGCTCGGCATCGGGATGGGAAGCGCCGAGCGCTCGCCCGTGCCCGACCTCGATGCCCGGGTGGGCGAGCTGGCCTCGGCGGCCTCGGGCGGGGGCCTGGGTGCCATGGCCTCCGGCGGCGCGGCCATGGTCAAGCTCCTGCCCATGATGTTCGGCAAGGCCCGAGATCCGATCGCGCGTCAGGAGACCGCCCGCCTCTACACGCTGCTCGAGATCAGTCGCTATACGGGGATGCGGGCCAAGGCCGCGACCGAGCGGGGGGGCCGCCCCGGTCCCGAGGCCTCGACGGGCAAGCTCATGGCCTCCCAGCTGGCCCGGTCCATGCGCGACCTCCTGCTGCGCCTGGAGGGACCGGCGGGCGCCCTCATGGGGCCCGACGCCCCCCTCAACGGCATGGCCCAGTGGCTGGCCCTGTTCAGCCCGGCCATCTCCATCGCCGGAGGGTCGGACGAGATTCAGCACAACGTCATCGGCGAGCGCGTCCTCGGTATCCCCTCCGAGCCCAAAATCGACAAGGACGTTCCCTTCCGCGAGCTGAAGGTCGGCACCCAGTCGGCGGGGGGCGACCGCTAGCGGCGAAGGTCAGGCCGTGACCTCGGTCCAGCGCGTCCCCGCGTAGCGGCGGTGGTTGATCGTCAGGCGGACGAGGAGCCAGAGCGACAACCCCAGCCAGATCCCGACGATGCCCAGGCGGCGCCACACCAGCACCGCCGCGCCCACGGGGACGAAGGCCAGCAGGGCGCTGATCGTCCCGACCTGCAGGAAGCGGAAGTCCGACGCCCCCATCAGGACCCCGTCCAGCACCCACAACACCGCGCCCGGCACCTGGAGGATCCCGACCACCACGAGGGCGGCCGTGGCCCGGGAGGCCACCCTGGGGTCGGCCGTGAAGGCGTCGGGCAGCACCGGCGAGGAGGCGGCGAGAACGCCGGCCACGAGGAAGCCGAAGAAGATGCCCAGGCGCAGCAGGCGGGCCGAGTAGGCGCGGGCCTCGGCCACCTCGCCGGCCCCGAGCATGGTCCCCGTCAGGGCCTGGGCGGGAATGGCCAGGGCGTCGAAGGCCAGGGTCAGGAAGAGCCAGACCTGGAGGGCGATCTGGTGGGCCCCCAGGGTGGACGGGCCCACCCGGGCGGCGACCGAGGTGGCCAGGGTGAGCGTCGTCAGCAGCGCTCCTGTGCGCACGAAGAGGTGGCGGCCCACCACCACCAGGCGGCGCATCTCGCCGGGGAGGGGCCGCAGCCCGGCGCCGGTGGCGGCCACCCGCCTGGCGATGAGCAGGGCGAACCAAGCGGCGGCCAGCACCTGGGCGACGACGGTCCCCCAGGCCGACCCGGCGATGCCCAGGTGGGCGACATAGACGAGGAGCAGCTCGAGGACCACGTTCACGATGTTGGCCACGAGCACGACCCGCAAGGGCGTGCGGGTGTCGGACAGGCCCCGCAGGTATCCGTTCCCGACCAGGCTGACCAGGATGAACGGCATGCCCGCGGCGCTGATGCGCAGGTAGGTGGTGGCCGCCCGCAGGATCCCGGCATGACCGCCGAGCAGGGCGCCCACCGTGTGGGCCGCGCCGAAGAGCAGCAGGCCCACGGGAATCCCGATGCAGACGCACAGCCAAAGCCCCTGGCTCGCCACCTCGGCCGCGGCCCTGTCGTCGCCGGCGCCGGTCAAGAAGGCCACCCGTGACGTCGTGCCGAAGGACAGGAAGTTGAAGACCCAGAAGCTGGCGTTGAGCACCACCGCGGCCAGGGCCAGGCCGCCCAGCGGCGCCGTGCCCAGACGGCCGACTATCCCCGTGTCCACCAGCGTGTAGAGGGGCTCGACGGCCACCGTCGCCAACGCGGGCACGGCCAGGGCGGCGATGCGCCGGTCTCGCTCGCTCAACCTCTCGGCGACCCTCACCGGGCCACCACCTCGGCCGCCGGGGCCATCCCCGACGCGAGCGGGCCTCGTGGCGGCGAGCCCCGCCCGCCGGTCATCCCGCCCCGAAGTGGAGGGTCGTGCCCACGCTGGTCTGCACGTAGGCATCGGGCAGCGCCCGGGCCAGCTCGTGGGTGGCCCGCCAGCCCGTGCAGTGGCCGGGGACCAGCCAGTCGGGGCCGATGGCCGAGATCTGGGCGATGGTGGGGGCGATGATGGGCTCGAACGACCCGCCCGTGAGGTGCAGTCCGCCGACGAAGGCGTGCACCTTGTCCTGGCCGGTCACCCGCCGGGCGTTGCGGAGCACGTTGACGGCTCCCGAGTGGCTGCAGGCCGACAGCACGACGAGGCCCTTGTCCCGGACATCCACGATCACCGACTGGTCGTCCCATATCCAGGGGTCCGGCTCCCACCCCCCGCCTTCGGTGCGGGCCTGCTGCAGGGGGAAACCCTTCTCGAAGTCGGTCACCCGCTCGGTTTGACCGCTCACGAGGACAGCCCCGTCGAGCAGTAGCGACGGTCCCCTCTCCTCGACCACCTGCACGCCTTCGGCCTCCAGGTCGGCCCGGGTGGGCGGGGGCATGAACATCTCGGTGCCGGTGGGGAACACGATGCGCCGCTCCCGCCATGCGTCGGGATGCAGCACCACGGGCATGCCCGGCCGGCCCAGCCGCCTTAGGACGCCCTCCAGGCCGGCGTGATGATCGGCATGTCCGTGGGAGAGCACCACGGCCCGTAGGTCGGCGGGACGGATCTCGAGAACGTCCATGTTGTAGACGGCCGTGTCCCGTCCCAGTCCCGCGTCGTAGAGGAGAGACTGGCGGCGATCGCCCTGCCTGATGCTCAGGAGGAGGGCGTAGCCGTGCTCGGCTCGCAACGGATCCCGCTCCGACCAGTCGTAGGCCAGGGGGGCCCTGCGAGCAACCTCGCTGCCGGCCAGGAGGATGTCGACAAAGGTGTCGACGACGACGGTGACGTCGGCCTCATCAACGGGCTGCAGTGTCGCCTGCTCCATTCCCGCGGCCTCCGCTGATGCACCCCGTTCGGCGCCCTCTGACCGCGGGCACGGTACCCCACGCCCGTTCGCCGCGGCCCGGGTACTCTGCGGCGATGACCCGACTGCTCTTCTCCGGCGGTCAGCTGTTGGACGGGACGGGCGCGGGTCCGGGCCCTGCCGACGTCGTTGTCGAGGACGGAAGGATCCTGGCCGTCGGCGGCGGCCTCGACGGGGACGACGTGGTCGACACCACCGGTCTCACCGTGCTCCCCGGGCTCTTCGACTGCCACACCCACGTCACCTTCAGCGGCGACCTCGATCCCATGCGCCGGGCCCTCAAGCCCTTCTCCATGCGGTACTTCGACGCCGTGCGCAACCTGGCCGCCACCCTCGACATCGGCATCACGACGATCAGGGAAGCGGGCGGCGCCGACCTCGGGGTGAAGCAGGCGGTGGAGAGCGGCGTAGTCGCCGGTCCGAGGATGCAGATCAGCATCACCATGCTCAGCCAGACGGGCGGCCACGGTGACTCCCACCTTCCTTCGGGGGCCTGCCTGCGCAGCTACGACCCGTACCCAGGCAATCCCTCGCCCATCGTCGACGGGCCCGAGGAGATACGTCGACGGGTCCGCGAGCTGGTCCGTGAGGGCGCGGACGTCATCAAGGTGGCCACGTCCGGAGGAGTGCTGTCACCCAGGGACGAGCCTCGTCACGGCCACTTCCGCGACGACGAGCTCGGCGTGCTCGTGGCCGAGGCCAGCGCCGCCGGCCTGTTCGTCATGGCTCATGCCCAGGCCACCGACGGGATCGCGTCCGCCGTCCGGGCCGGAATCCGCTCCATCGAGCACGGGATCTACCTCGACGAGGCGACCATCGCCATGATGCTGGAGCGAGGGACGTGGCTGGTGCCGACACTGCTGGCGCCCGCCTCGGTGCTGGCCGCGGCCGACGCCGGATCCAACGTGAGCGAGTGGGCCCTGCGGAAGACGCGGGAGGTCATCGCCGTCCACCGGGAGTCCTTCGGGCGGGCCGTCGCCGCTGGAGTCAAGGTCGCCATGGGCACCGACAGCGGCGTCGGACCCCACGGCCACAACCTGGAGGAGCTCTCCCTGATGGTCGATCATTCCGGCATGTCTCCGATCGAGGCCTGGACGGCGACCACCTCCAGCGCGGCGGCGCTGCTCGGCGTCGGGGACGAGCTGGGGACCGTCGAGCCCGGAAAGCGTGCCGATCTGGTGCTGCTCGACGGCGACCCGCACGACCTGGAGAAGCTGGCCGACCGGATCGCCGGGGTATGGAAGGACGGCGTCCGCCACCGCTGACGAGCGGCGGCACCCCTGACGGGAGTCGAACTTTGGACCTGGAGACCATCGAAGCCGAGCGCCAGCGCATCCGCCAGACCTACCTCCGGCCCGCAGACGCACGGCCGCCCACCTCGGCCCGCGGCGTACACCACCTGGCCCTGCTGTCCTCGGACGTCGAGCGGACGGTCCGCTTCTACCAGGACGTCCTGGGCTTCCCGTTGACCGACATATTCGAGAACCGCGACTACCGCGGCTCCAATCACTTCTTCTTCGACATCGGCAACGGCAACCTGCTCGCCTTCTTCGACTTCCCCGACCTGGACCTGGGGCCTTACCACGAGGTCCTCGGCGGCCTCCACCACCTGGCCATATCCATGCCTCCCGAGCGCTGGCAGGCAGCCCGGGCCCGTCTCGACGACGAGGGCGTCGAGTACCAGGAGGAGAGCGGGACATCGATCTACTTCCGCGACCCCGACGGGGCCCGCATCGAGCTCATAGCCGATCCCCTGGGTGAGATGTACGGGACCCGGGTCGGATAGCCGGCCCTCTCAGCAGCACCGTGTCCGCGCCATCCATCGAGCCCGGCGCGGTGATCGTGGTGACCGGCATCTCGGCCGCGGGCAAGTCGACGGTCGCCGATCTCCTGGCCCGTGGCTTCGAGCGCGGCGTCCACGTCCGGGGCGACGCGTTCCGTCGCATGGTCGTCTCCGGCCGCCGGGAGATGGTGCCCGACCCCCCGGAGGAGGCCCGGGCCCAGCTCAGGCTGCGCCATGCCCTGGGTGCGGCGGTTGCCGACCGCTACGCCGCGGCCGGCTTCACGACGGTGCTCCAGGACCTCTACTTCGCCGAGCTGGCCGACGTCGTCGCCCGCCTGGACACCCGCCCCCGCTACGTGGTCGTGCTCTGTCCCCCGCCCGCCACGGTGGCCGCCCGTGAGGCACACCGGGCCAAGGTCGCCTACCGCCCCCGGGGCTTCACCGTGGACGACCTGCACCAGGCGCTGGTGCATGAGACACCCCGGATGGGGCTGTGGCTGGACACGTCGGGGCAGACACCCGAGGAGACCGTCGCAGCCATACTCGACCGTGCCGATGAGGCTCGAGTCGGCGACGGGACCGCGCCGCCGGAGCAGCCGGGCTCGGCGGCGCGCCGCCGTTTCGGCCTGCGAGATGTCGGGCTGCGACCCTTCACCGAGGGGGACCTGCCCTGGGCCGAAGCCCTGATCGGCGCCGACTTCGGTGGCCGGCAGCAGGCCCGCCGGGGGGAGCTGGTGGACGCTCTCGGGTTTCCCGGCATCGTGGCCGAGGGCCCCGACGGCGCTGTCGGTCTCCTCACCTACCACCTGGACGGCGACAGCGCCGAGATCGTCTACCTGGAGGCGGCAGCCAGGCTCGCGGGAGTCGGGACAGCCCTGCTCGACGCCTTCGTCGAGCTCGCCGGCCCGCGCCTGGTGTGGGTCGTGACCACGAACGACAACCTCGACGCCCTGCGCTTCTATCAGCGCCGGGGCTTCGCCATAAGCGCGGTCAGGCTGGGCGCAGTCGACGGGGCCCGGACCACGCTCAAGCCCACCATCCCACCCACGGGCGCCCACGGCATCCCCTTCCGAGACGAGATCGAGCTAACGCTCCGGCCTCGCTGAATCGGCTGGACCCCCGGGACGTCGGGGCGCCCAGGCGCACGCTGAAGACGTGTACTTCCGTCTCGCCCTCGGCCTTGCGGACTCCAATGGGGCTCGTGACGAGCTCGTGCACCAAATCGAGACCGAGATCGAAGCGCACGACGCACAGAGGCCCAGTCCCTCGACCGGGGGGGCTACCGCCTGACGATCTCGGGATGCGTCACGGGCCGTGCCCTGGGCGTTCGACCCGTGAGCGTCGGTGGGGATAGGACCGCGGCGGTGGCGGGTGGGCCGGCCACCCACGGCTCAGCCGGTCGACTATCGCGGGCCGAGAACACAGGTGAGTGGCCGGGGGGAATCGCACCCCCCGGCTCTCTCAGGACCGGACGTGACAGTCTCCCGTCATCCGGCCCCCGCAGTCCGGCCGGCGGTGGATGCGATGAGGTGCCAGTGGGCGAAGAGTCGCGGCTCCCGCTTGCGGACCCCGTTGAGGAAGGCCCAGGTTTGGAAGGGCCGTCCCCGCAGTCGTTTGAACTTTTCCATCGCCCATCGATAGAGGTGCTCGTCGATGCGCTTGGAGAGGAAGTACAACTCGGAGCGGTAGAAGGCTCCGTAGTAGTTGATCCAGCCTCGCACGTGAGGATTGATGTCCTCAGCGATGCCGGACAGGTCCATGCCAGTGCGACGGTTGAGGTGCCAGTCCCGGATCTGCTTGCCTTTCGCCTTCTTCGCCTGGTTGCTCATGGCGGGTGAGAAGCTCACAAAGAAGCCCCTCTTGCCATGGGCGCGGCGAGGCCGGAAGGTGTAGCCGAGGAAGTCGAAGCTGGTGTGCTCCGCATCTCCTCGGCGGTGCGTGTCTTTGCAGTACACGACCTTGGTCTTCTCGGGGCGCAGTTCGAGGCCCAAGGGCCAGAACCGCTCGGCGATAGCAGCCCACAGTGTTCGGGCCTGACGCTCAGTGGTGCAGTGGACAACCACGTCATCCGCATAGCGTTCGAAGGGACAGCCGGGGAATTCCCGGTCTATCCACCGATCGAACGCGTAGTGCATGAACAGGTTGGCCAGCAGGGGCGAGATCGGTGACCCTTGCGGGGTTCCCTTCTCTCGAGCGACGAGGGTCCCGTCCGGCATCTGCATGGGGGCTGTAAGCCACCTCTGGATGTAGAGCAGGACCCACCGTTCCTGGGTGTGATGAGCGACCGCTTTGAGCAGCAGATCGTGGGGGACGCTGTCGAAGAAGGCCCGGACATCGAGGTCCACCACCCAGTTCTGTTTCCAGCAGCGCTGACGGGTGACGGCCAGCGCGTCGTGGGCGGAACGCCCAGGGCGATAGCCGTAGCTGTCCGGGTGGAAGATCGGCTCCAGCTTCTCTTCCAGCAGCATGGCTGCTGCGGTCTGGGCTACCCGGTCGGCCGTGTTCGGCACCCCGAGAACCCTGACCCCCGCCCCGTGATCCTTCGGTATCTCCACCGCCCGCACCGGCCCCGGCATGTACGAGCCCGAAGACATCCGGTTCCACAACTTGTAGAGATTGTTCCTCTCGCTGCGGCCGAACTCGGCGATGCTGACGGTGTCCACGCCCGGAGCCCCCTGGTTGGCCCGGACCTTCTCCCACGCCTCGTAGACGAGGCGTTTGGGGATCTCAAACGACTTCACCTTCGGCTTGGGTTGCTTCTTCGGCTCCTCCCCCGCAGGGTTGGCCTCGGTGCGACCCTGGTCTGCACGGCCCCTTTGCTCCGGCCCCATTACAGGACCTTCAACGCTCATACGGGCCGTCCCGCCCCTGTGCCCCGCATCGGTACTCTCCCCCTCCGCGGTTTCCGCCGCTTGGAGTTCTCCCTCTCGCCGGCCGGATGGCTGCACAAGCCCAAGTGAACGGCCGAGTCGGTATCGGGACGACAGGTTCTCCTGTTCCATGCCAGCGCCTGCGACGAGCTCACGCCACCTTTACACCGGGCACCGCCAGGACGGCACGCAGGCCGCCTCCTGGCTGAGGGCATGCGCGCCGCGCACGCCTTTATCCCAGGAACGAATTCCGATCCCTGGTTTTGATGCCATCTGACATTTCGATGCGTCAGCAGTGGTTCACACACGTTCGTCTTCTCGTCGCTCACCTGACCCGCTCACGACGGGCCTTTTCCGCAACGCTCAAGACCCCGGCTCTTGACCGAAGCCCCTTGCGGTGGTTTGGACTCTCCGCCTGCACGGCGAGTCCAAAGGGCCAACCTTCATCACTGGCACAGCACGGTCATGCTGGCGACCTTCTACATCGCCACCACTCTCCTTTCAGGACACACAAACTCGTTGCCCTCGGGGTCGGAGAGCACGACCCATGGCTGCTCACCCTGTCCAACGTCGGCCCGTCGGGCGCCTAGGCCGAGCAGTCGGTCGACCTCGGCGTTGCGGTCGTCGGGGCGAAAGTCGAGGTGCAGACGGTTCTTGCCTGCTTTGGGCTCGGGGACGGGGACAAAGATCAGGCCGGGAAGACGATCCGGGGCCGCCCGGATCTCGTACTCCTGGGCTGCGTCGTTGACCACGACCCACCCCAGGGCGGCCGCCCACCACCGCCCCAGGTCGACGGGACTGGCCGCGTCGATGACCGTCTGCTCCCACTCCAGGCCCATCCGGTGAGCATAAGGGTGGCATCGGGCGGTGCTCGCCCACCGCACCCCTCCCGGCGCCGTAGGCGCCCGTAGTCAGTGAGCGAAGTGCTCGAGCAGGCGGGCGGCGTATTCACGCTCCCACCCCTCTCCGGGCTGGGAGGCCACGAAGTCCTTGTCGAGCTGGACGAGCATGTAGACAAGCTCGCTCTTCACCGGCGCCCGACCGAGGAGCTCAGGCAGCTCGGAGAGCCTCGTGAGCCAGTCCGCGTACCACGAGGCCCAATCGTCGTCCGAGCCGTCCGTGATCCGATAGACCCGATGGTGCGTCTCCGCCGCCTCGTGGAGCAGGGCGGCCACAGCTTCGACATCCGAGTCGCGTCCCATACCCGCAAGCTAGGCGGGCTGAGCAGGCCGACGGAGTCAGACGGGCTCGGCCGCGAGCATGGAGCCGAGGCGGAGGAGCTGGGGCGTGGCTCCCCCCAAGGTCAGCTCCAGCTGCTTGGCCCACAGGAAGTAGCGGTGCAGCGGGTAGTCCCGGTCTACTCCGATGCCACCGTGGAGGTGCTGAGCGGCGTGGACCACTCGCTGTCCACCCTCGGCCGCCCAGAACTTGGCCACCGCCACCGCCTCGGCCGCGGGTAGGCCGGCGGAAAGGCGCCAGGCCGCCTGCAGACCGGTGAGGCGGATGGCCTCGGTGTCGATGTAGGCGTCGGCCGCCCGCTGGCTGACGGCCTGGAAGGTGGCGATGGGCCGGTCGAACTGCTCCCGTGTCTTGGTGTACTCGGCCGTGAGGCGAAGGGCCTCCTGGCACACGCCGCACATGACCGCGCAGGTCGCGGCGGTGGCCGCTTCCACCACCCAGGCAACGATGCCGGCCCCGCCCGCCGGGTCCCCGAGCACGTCCCGGTCGGCGACCTCGGCCCCGGCGAGCTCGAGACGGGCCTCGGGGATGCCGCTGGTCGTGTCCTGCCGCTCGACGTTCACGCCCTGGGCGCCGGTGTCCAGGAGGAAGACGCCGATGTTGTCCTCCTCGGTTCGGGCGGGTACCAGCACCCGCCCGGCCGCCAGCCCGGCCGGCACGCACACCTTGACCCCGTCCAGACGCCAGCCGCCGGCCTGGCGCCGGGCCGTGGTCGTCGGTTGGGAAGGGCCGGTCCCCAGCTCGACCAGGGCGGCGGTCAGGATCAGCTCGCCGGCGGCGACGCCAGGCAGCATCCGCCGGCGCTGGTCGTCGCTGCCGAAGCGGGCGATGGGCAACGCCCCCATCACCACCGTCGGAAGCACGGGGACGGGGGCGGCGGTGCGGCCCACCTGCTCCAGCACCCGGTAGAGCTCGATGAAGCCCAGGCCCGCCCCTCCCACCTCCTCGGGCAGCGCCAGGCCCAGGAGTCCGGCCTTGGCCAGCTCGGCCCACGTGCGCTCGTCGTAGGGGGCCGCCCCCTGCTCGAGCTCCTTGAGGCGGTCCTGGGTGACCTGCCCCTCCAGGATCTGGCGGGCCAGGTCCCCCGCCGCC